>ERZ1292633.2878-Hain-H41-02um-R1-2878-length-17244-cov-4_pt1 | contig 17244 bp, 18 predicted proteins | sample MGYA00564406_ERZ1292633 | MGnify/ENA primary metagenome ERZ1292633 (study PRJEB36523, sample SAMEA6512639) | groundwater metagenome | collected 2019-01-08 | study: AquaDiva: Metagenomics assemblies of 32 groundwater samples | reverse complement strand
AGAACTGCTGAACACAAAAGTAAAGCACAGGGAAATATTCAGGCCATTTGCGCCTGTTGTGTGCGAGGATGACGCTCTTGAGTATTTTGACTGCGACAAACCCATTCCGGAGCCAACTGATTTTATGCTGATGGTCTATCCTATATTCAAAAAATGGCGCAAGAAAATCCCTTCTGTTACGCATGTTGACGGCTCAGGAAGGCTCCAGACAATAAGAAGAAAACAAAATGCGCTATACTATGAGGTAATAAAAGAATTTGGAAAACTAGCTGAAATTCCAATACTTATCAACACTTCTTTTAACATTAGAGGGGAGCCTATTGTCTGTACGCCTTATGATGCATATAAGTGTATGATGGGAACCGGCATAGATTGTATAATTATGGGCATGTTTCTTGTGAAGAGAGATGATAACCCAAAAGATATGTGGGATAGTGAAAAATATGCGAAAGATTAGAAAAGCATCATTCTAGTAAGTACATATACTAAAAGTTAGGATTGATATTATAAGTTTTGTATTTTCATTTATTAACCTCTGCAACAAGTGAAGTTTTTCCAGTTCCTGATGCTCCAGTTATAAAAAAAATGTATTTAACCATTAATAATAGAAATTGTAATCAATATATAAAAAAAATTAGTTATTCTATTTAAATTACTTAATATCAAGCAACAACCAATTCTTTAACTTTCTCATGAACCCTCTGTTTTGCTGTCTCCCAATACAAATCTCTAAATTTTTTAACAACAGGATTTATCATATTTAACCTATACATCTTAGCTTTTCCAACTTCTCTAACTTTAACAACAATTCCTTGACTCTCCAATTTCCCAAAGAATAATTTAAGAGTAGAATATCCAACACCTGATAGGCTTGCAATATCAGTCATACTATAGTCAAAATCTTCATTTACTACAAGGAAATCAAATACTTTTAATACAGGCGAATCTCCAAATACGCTCAAAAAAGCACTTTGTGTTTTTTTGGCACGCCGCAAATTCTTTGAATTTTCTTGCGTGTCTAAAAATGCTGTTTTGTTTTCCATAACAAAGTAAATATATTAATAAATTTATAAATGTTTCTATTTTTAGCCAATAACGGCCATGTTTATTAATTAAAATAATAAAGAATAAATATTTAAAATAAATGATTATAAGTTAATGGGTAAGAAACTTTCCAAAACAGATTATTGGAGAATAAAGAAAAACATATTGAAAAAGCTTTACTCTAGTCAAGCATTTAGTAAAGGTCATATGTTATATGAGAGATTGCAATCAAGTATACCTGGACATTTGAAAGGATTTGTAAAAGATATTCTTTCGGATTTAATAAAAGAAGAACTTGTTCTACTTTATGGAAAAACACAATATGGTGATGCTTTTCAACTGAATATTAAAAAACTTGCTGAAATAGAAAAAATAATTTTTCAGGAATAATTTATTTTTATTGAAGTAGAGAACCTACGGTTCTCCACACCTCTCCCTTCTGTATGTTGTAATAAAAAGCACATCCCACGTCTAACCTGCGCCAAGCCAAAATTATTTTCCAATATAGTTGATATTGCCTTTAATGCGAAAGATTAAAATATCTCTTAATAATTAGTAAGAATATGGCAAAAAACAAATCAATGCTGGCAGAACTATGGGATTTCCTAAAAGTCAGGAAAGTATGGTGGCTTACGCCTATAATTGTCATGCTTCTATTAGTTGCAATTTTGATAATATTCGGGCAGAGTTCTGCTATCAGCCCCTTTGTCTATACATTATTTTAATAAATACTGCTGTATTCTTTTATTCCCATGAAAGTACTTATGGTTTCAGAATACTTCCCTCCTGAAGACAGGGGCGGAGGGGAGATAAGCGCTTTTCTCCTTGCAAAAGAGATTTCTCAGCATGTTGAATTACACGTCCTTACATCTCATTTTCCAGGCCTGAAAAAAGAAGAAAAACTCGGAAAGATTATTGTGCACAGGCTTCTAACAACGGGTTACGATCCAAAATCCTTTTTTGGAAACTTAAAGAGAATTTTTCTTTTTGAACGCTCACTCCTTAGAGAGTTAAAAAAGATTGAGCTGAAAGAAAATTTTGATATAATACATTGCATGAACACAAACAGCGCTGTTGCTGTAAAATTAAAACAGAAATTAAAGAAACCTTTTGTATTGCATGTTAATGGTCCTGTGCTGTTCTGTCCAAAAGGAACATTGATGTATAAAGACAAAGAAATTTGCGACAGGAAATGTTCGCGGTTGGTTTTTTTAGATTGTTATATGGGTTCTGAAAACATTGGAAAAATGCAGCTTAATTTTTTTAACAAACTCAATCCCGGATTGATTTATACTATAAGAAACAGGTTTGAAAAATATCAAAACCTAATGGTTAATTTTGATTTTTATATGGCCATAAGCAGTTATATGAGGTCCCGTTTGTTAATGGCAGGTATAAATAAAGATAAAGTTTCTATTGTCTATAATATAACTGAGTTTGAGAAGTTCTTAAAATTAATACAGCCTAAAAATAAAATTCCTAAAATATTATATCTGGGAGAATATAGTAAGCCAAAGGGCGCGCATTTACTAATTGAAGCATTAAAAGGCATTAAGGAAACCTATGTGTGTAATTTTTATGGTAACGGTATTTTAAGAGAAGAACTAGAAAAAGAAGTTAAGGAACATAAACTAAATATAAAAATAAATAGGCGCGTATCTTATGATAAGATCCCTAAAATCTTAGAGAAACATGACATACTTGTCTATCCTTCAGCAGTCGGAGAGGCATTTGGAAGGGCTGTTTTAGAAGGCTGCGCAGCAGGAAAACTTGTTATTGCTTCTGATATTGGTGGCATTCCGGATATAATAAATAGCAAAACAGGATTTTTGTTTAAGCCGGGAGATGCAGATGAACTAAGAAACTTGCTAGAAGGAGCATTGAAAAAAGAAATCTCAATTGACGCAAAAAAAATGAGGCAGGAAGTAAAAAAGATGTTTTCAGGAAAAATTATTAAAAAACAGGTCTTGTCCTGTTATAAGAATCTAAAATGAACATACTCATACTGAGCGAATATTTCCCTGAAAGCGGGGGCGCTGAGATAACCGGCGGCGTAGAGAACAGAGTTTTTTATCTTGCAAAAGAACTTTCTAAAAAAAATAAAGTATTTGTAATAACTTCGCGAAGACCTAATAAAATAAAGGTTTTTTTTTCCGGAATAGATGTTATTAATCTTGGTCCTGCCTACCCTTATACCTCCTCCGGCCATGTGTTAAAAAGGGCATTATGGGGGATGAATACATTGCTAAAATTACCTGGAATTATACTTAAGAATAAAATAGATGTTGTTGATGGCCAGAGCTTTTTTTGTTACCCTGCTGCTATATTTTCAAAATTATTTGGCGTTAAAGCGCATATAACTTACCATGAAGTCTGGCTAAACAGCTGGGTAAAAAATACAGGCTCTTGGATGGGTATATTTGGAGAGTTAATGGAGAGAAAGGTTTTGCTTTTATCTAGACTGCTTAAAATAAAAGTTATTTCTGTTTCAGATGCTACCAGCAAGAAACTTTTCAGGCATAAAGTAACTTCTGTTGTTGTGCCAAATGGCGTTAATGTTGGTTATTATAAAAAAATAAAGGCAAAAAAAACAAAAGAGCCTTCTATTTGTTTTGTCGGAAGATTGGTTCCACACAAAAAAGTTGATGTGCTTTTGCATGCTGTAGCAAGGATAAAAAAAGAAATACCAAAATTAAAATGTGTTATTATTGGCGATGGGCCTGATAAAAAAAGGCTTATGAAACTTGCTGAAGATTTGAATATTAAAAAAAATGTGGAGTTTCTTGGCTATGTAGAAAGTTATGATTCGGTTATTAGGGCTTTAAAATCAAGCTGGATTTTATGCCATCCCGGAACTGTTGAAGGTTTTGGGATTGTATTGCTGGAAAGCATGGCTTCTAATGTTCCTTATGTGGCTTCAGACATTGGTGTTTTTAAGGAAGTAACTGATAATGGGAAAGGGGGATTGCTTTTCAAAACAAATGATGAAAAAGATCTGGCAAAGAAAGCTGCAAAACTGCTAAAAGACAAAAAACTGTATGGGGAAAAAGTAAAAGAGACTGTGTTTGTTAAAAAATATGATTGGGAAAAAGTTGCTAAAGAGCTTAAGAAGGTGTATTCCGAATGAAGGTTTTGATGGTTGGCACATATGATATAAAAGGGTATTCACGCGGCAGAATTTTATACAAGGGGATGCTGTAGAATAATGTTGATGTTGATATTTTCCTTGCTGCTAGTGCTCTAAAATATTTGAAAATTGCAAAGAGAATTTTGAAAAAAAATTACGATGTTCTTCTCGTGAATGGAAAATTTGTGTTGTTAGTTGCGTGGCTGCTTAAATTAATACATAGAAAACAGATTGTCTTTGATGTTTTTATATCAGATTATGATAATTTAGTAAATGACAGGAAGATAGTTAACAAAAATTCTCTAAAATCAAGGGTTTTGTGGCTTGGAGATAAATATTCCTGCAAGCTTTCTGATAGGATTATTCTAGATACAGATAACCACATTGATTATTTTGTTAAAGAATTCGGATTAGATAAAAAAAAGTTCAGAAGAGTGTTTATTGGCGCGGACGAAGAGATATTTTATCCAAGAAAACAAAAAAAGAGCAAAGAGTTTATTGTCTCTTTTCATGGCACTTTTATCCCCCTGCAGGGAATTCCTTACATAATTAAGGCTGCAAAATTATTAGAAAAAGAAAAAATAAGGTTTGAAATTGTAGGGGCTGGCCAGACTTATGATGAAATGATTAACTTGAGTAAAAAATTAAAAGTAAAAAATATTGATTTTCTAGGCTTCCGAAAGCTTGAAACATTGCCTGATTATATCTCAAGAGCAGATGTTTGCCTTGGAATTTTTGGGATATCTGACAAAACACAAAAAGTCATTCCGAACAAGGCATACGAAATAGTTGCAATGAAAAAACCACTTATTACTGGAAACACCCCGGGAATAAAAGAACTATTCACACACAAAAGGGATTGTTATCTCTGCAAGATTGGAAATGAAAAAAGCCTTGCTGATGCAATACGTGTGTTAAAAAAGGATTTAAAATTGAGAAACAAAATCGCTAAAGAAGGTTATGTGCTTTTCAAAAAGAAATGCTCAGCAAAATGTATTGGAAAAGACGTTAAGAATTTTTTGAAATAACAACATAAAAACTTTCTCACTTAGTTTTTTTTTCTAGCCAAATTTCAAACTGATCTCCAAATTTAAAAAAATTGAGGAAGAAACATATAGGAAGAAACATATAAAAAAAGAGTCTGGAAGATAATATTTTTGGTGTTTTGCCTGTTTTGGCATATATATAATTTGAGAGGCTTCCCAGAAATTGAAATGGCATAGAGTTATATCTAATCTTTTTAACGCTGAATCCTTCTTTTTCTAATAAACTTATCAGATTATTATTAGAAAAAAGATATGCGTGCCATGGTGCAGATACTTGCACCCAATATTTTCCAAAAAGTTTAAAGGCCAATGATCGGGTATTGGGTGTTGCCAATATTAATGTGCCACTATGCTTAAGATATGTTTTAATTTTTTTGATATCTGTGAAAGGGGTATCTGAATGTTCAAATACATGGTTCATTGTAATAACATCAAAACTTCTTTTTGGCAACTTTGAATTATGAATCGTTGAATTTATTATATTTAGTTTTTTAGGTGCTGATTTAACTGCTTGTAAACTAGGTTCAATTCCACATGTTTTCATACCGAGGTCATGCATGATGCTTAAAAAATTGCCACTTCCACACCCAACATCCAATATTGATGCTCCTTGTTTAATTATTGTTCCTCTTAAAAATGGCTTAAATGGCAAAAATATTGTTCTTAAAAAAAATGAAGATTTATTAAAAAAAAGATTATATAAAAAATTTGTAAATTTTTGCATTAATTTTGTCTTTTCCTTAAACTTAAATGAATAGTATGTTTTTGGATATTTAATATTTGTATTTTTCAATTTATATATCCCGCAAACAGAACATTGTAAGTAAGAATATTCTCCTTTTGTGAAATATCTGAAATCTTTAGTCGCAAATGATTTTTCAAATTTGTTCCCGCAATAACATGAATATGAAGAATTCTTTAAAGAGGGTGATTTTATCATATATATAAAAAGATTTATAAATTATTTAAAGTTTGTTATTCTATTATTATTTTATAAACATTTATATGGCCGAATGTGTCAATTGTGGTAATAAATGTGGAATCTTTAGTGTTTATTGTGAACAATGTGGTAAACGGATAAAGCTTTTGAAAAATTTATGGAATATCATCCTGATGGATATTCAATATTTAGTAAGCATAGTTGGTTAGTTCACTATGTAAATAGTATGTGGGGTACAAGGTTACTTTATCATAAAAAAGATGTAGAATCAAGAAAATACCCTATAAAAGAAAAAGAACTTCTCCAAAAAATAATTGAATGTGATTACGATGTTTCAAAAGCACTTAAGGAACTTGAAGATAAACTTGAATATCATATGCATATAGAAGCCCTAAAAGAAAAAGAAAAGAAGCAAAATATCAAAGAAACAGCAGAAAAAGATTATTTTGGAGAAGTAAGAAATAAACGTGAATCAATCCCTGACTCTTTGAGAGAAGAAATATTGCAGAAATATGACTATCGTTGTGCCATTTGTAATGCAGAAGAAGGTTTACATATTCATCACAGGGATGAAAACCCAAAGAATAATCTAATATCTAATTTAATTGTTTTATGTGGGGTTTGTCATAAAAAAGTTCATATGAAGGTTAGATAATTCTTTTTATTGTCCACATTTTTAAGATAATTTATTTTTTTGTGGACAAATGAATCTGATCCAACATTATTTCAAACATCATATTGCAGTATTCTTTGTATTTTTTCATATTATGCAAATCAATTGCTTCATAGTATTGCTGTCTATGTTTTACTGGAACAAATAATTTTGGATATCCTGCTTTTATCAAAACCCAATTCATTAAAGCCCTTCCTGTTCTCCCATTTCCATCTTCAAAAGGATGGATCTCAACAAATTTGGCATGAATTAGACAAGCCATCACAAAAGAATGATATTTATTTTTATATTTGTAATAAAAATCAATCATCTCATTTAAGAATCGTGGAACTTCTTTTTCATCTGGAGGAACAAAATCCGCACCCTCAATTTTTACTGGAAAAAATCTAATTCTTCCTGAATAAATCACACCTGTATTTTTCGTAAGAATTTCGTTGAGTTTTTCAATAAATTCAATAGAAAGCTTTCCTTTATATTGCTTTAAAAATTCCAATGCTTCTCTTCCGTTAATTGCTTCATTGTAGTCTTTAGGAGGGGCTCCGGAAGGGATTTGTTTTTCATTTAATATAAGATAAGTGTCTCTTAAACTTAAGCGATTTCCTTCTATTGCATTTGAATTATAAGTGAATCTGATAACAAAATCTGATTCTTCTTTCTCAATGATTGTCTTTGGAAATGTTTTAAGGTGATTCTGATAAACTTCCTTAAAATCATCAATGACTTCTAGTTTATTTGGGTCAATAAAATCCTCATTATATATTTTATACTGTTCCAAATTTAATTCTTTTAATTTTGTGGCAATTATTTCTTTAGAAGGCTTTTCCGTTCCTAACTTTATCCTAATTTTTTTCCATTTGTTTGAACCAATTCTTATTGTTTTACCTAAATAGAAGAAAGTTTTATTTCCTGATTTAATCTTATCAATATATGCCATATAAATAATATTGTCCACATATTATATAAATCTTTCTATTTTGTGGACAATAAGTTATGCCTCTTTGTTACGATGGTTGCACTTACGCTTAATTGATTAATTGGGTTAGCTTTGGAAGTATTCTTTTCTATTGAAAAAGCCTTGCTGATGCAATACGTGTGTTAAAAAAATTTATGAATGTGTTTTTCATAGTATACTCTAAAGTAGATTACTTGAAAGTATATAAACATTTTAGCAAATAAAAATATTTGTGCTGAATCATAATTATTGCACAGTTACATAAAAGGTAAAGGTACGAGAGATGTTCTCAGTATTTTAAGTAAAATTTGATAAAAGGCAGCAGACGGTCATTTTTCGCTTTCGCTCAAAATGCCCTACTTGACACCCCGTAAGGGACAACCCCCGTCAAGCCTGCGCCAGAGTAAGATACTTTCAATTGAATGTGTGCAAACAAATTGATTTAGGTCAGTAAATTAAGATATTTTCATAGTATGTGAAATGCGAAAACTTTATAAGTAAGCAAGACTTACATTCTTACGGTGATTGAAAATGTCAGAAATCGTAACAATGTCTTCAAAAGGCCAGATAGTTATACCTAAAGATCTAAGAGAACAGCTAGGATTAGGTATAGGCACAAATTTTGTGGTATTCGGTGAAGAAGATACCGTAGTATTAAAGAAAGTAAATTTGCCTAGTGCTAAAGAAGCATTTGAAAAAATACACAAATGGGGATTAAAACTGGCAAAAGAAAAAAGATGGAAGGAAGAACAAGTAACAAAGATAATCCACAAAGGCAGAGGCATAAAAGAGTGAGGTGTTTTATGGATTAATAGTTTTGGTTATTTACTTTTATCCTTCTATAACTTTTCTAATATTTACTGAAAATAGCTTGGCATTCTTTACAGAGTCTTCAGCTGGTTTTTTATTTGCCTGCGGGATTGTTTTGTATGTGAAGTCTCCTCTTTTTCGCTTTTCTTCTTTGAATATTTCCAGAAGCTCATCAGCCCTCACAACAAGCTTTTTGTAAATCTCTAATAGTTTTACATCCAGAATGCCTGAGTCAATAAAATGTAACTTGAAAGCGTCGAAAGTTTTCTTATGGACTTCTGGAGATGAGGTAGTAATTCCCTTACTAAGAAGTATTGCTTTTGCAGAATAAAATATTGAATAGTAAGCATGAGATATTACTGCGCTGTAGAATGTATTTCTTTCTTCCATTTTAAAAAATTGCTTTGCCTCTTTTTCTTGGCTTAATCTCTTCAGTGAATCTGAAATAATAAGCTCGTTTTCCGCTCTATCAAGATAATTTTTTATCATTAAATCCATTTTTTATCGCCTCTTGCATTATATGATAATATTCACTTCCACCGCAAATAATCAAGTTATTCATTGCTATTTCTTTCCCATAGTTTGCTTCATCATTTATTAGCATTTCCAAAAACTCTGATTTTTTAAACACATAAGGATGCCCTTTGGGGATTGAGAGTTCGCATGTGAAATTAATTTCTGCGCTGATACGTTTTGTTTCTTCATTATCATCTATAATAACTACTATGTCAATATCTGAGGTATTTTTCTGCTTGTTTCTCGCATAGCTTCCTGTTACAATGAAGGTATAATAAGGCGTCGGGAGTTTCACAATGACCTTATTTATTACATCGAATGGTATGTGTTTGGTATTCCATGCAATATACTCGGCGATAAATCCTGCATAAACATGAGTTTTTGTATTAATCAAATTTAATGAATATAAAGTAACATTCCCAGCTTTTTCTTCTGATAATAAAGCTTCCTTCACATATTTTTTTAGCACTTGGTACACATAACTCTCTGAAGTTTTATTACATAGCTTCTTTATTTCTTTAAATGTTCTTTTTTTCCATGGCTCTTTTACAAATGGAGCAAATAGTTCATATTCTTTTTTCAGCATATTAATCCTTTTTTTAGGTTTAATCAATCCTAAATATAGGGTAGTTTATAAAGTTTGTTTTTTTCTAACTATTAGCCGTACATGGAAGAAACAAACTCAGGAAGTTATGGAAAACTTTTAAATAAACTGTTGAAAGCTTAACCTATCTGTAACCTGAAATTCAAGTTACTCATTACTTATTCCATACCTGCTTTACAACAATTTAACTTTTTTATGCAGTGTTTGGTAAAAACTAATTTATTTTTGCCAGTCTTTTCTTAAAACTCTAAAAAATGCATCGCATTTTTGACGTTCAAAAAACTTTACAGTTTTTTAGGAGGTTGAACCAAAACAAATATAAATTATCTAAGTTTCAATTTATTAACATGGAGAAAAAAATTCTTGTAACTGGTGGTGCAGGCTTTATAGGCTCTTTTCTTGTTGATGAGCTAATAAGCAAGGGGCATGAGGTAACTATTCTAGATAGTCTGGAGCGGCAGGTCCATCAGGGCAAATTGCCTGGGTATCTGAATAAAAATGCGAAATTTGTAAAAGGGGATATAAGGGACTATGATACTGTTAAAAAACTTATTATGGATTCTGATGTTGTTTTTAATTTAGCTGCCAGAGTAGGTGTCGGCCAGTCAATGTATGAAGTTAAGCAGTATGTAGATACAAATGAATTAGGGACAGCCAATTTATTGCATGCCCTGGCAAATGAAGAGCACAATGTGAAAAAGTCTATTGTTGCCTCCAGCATGAGCATCTATGGGGAAGGCAGCTATAAATGCAAAGGGTGTGGCGGAGAATTTCATAATGTTAAAAGAACAAATAAACAGCTTGAGAAAAAACAATGGAACATAAAATGCCCTGGCTGCGGTTCTGAGCTTACAGCTGTCGGCACAAAAGAAACAAAGCCTCTTTCAAACAGCAGCATATATGCTATTACAAAGAAAAACCAGGAAGAGATGACTCTTAATATCGGAGATGCTTACGGCATTCCTTCTGTTGCGCTTAGATTTTTCAATGCTTACGGCCCCAGGCAGAGCCTAAGCAACCCTTATACAGGTGTTGCTGCTATTTTTATGAGCAGGATAAAAAATAATAATGCCCCTCTTGTATTTGAAGACGGCGAGCAGAGCAGGGATTTCATATCAGTGCATGATATTGTGCAGGGGAGTGTGCTCTCAATGGAAAAATCCTCTGCTGATGGTGAAGTTTTTAATGTCGGCACTGGAAATAAAATAACGCTAAATGAACTCTCTAAAACACTTATTGATATTTTTGGCGCTGATCTAAAGCCAAACTTTCCAGGAGAGTTCAGAAAGGGCGATATAAGGCATTGTTTCTCAGACATCTCAAAGATTAAGTCAAAGCTTGGTTACGAACCAAAAGTTTCTCTGAAAGACGGCATGCAGGAGCTTGTGAATTGGTCGCAGGACCAGGAAGCTAAGGATATGGTTGATGATGCTTATAGAGAGCTTAAGAGTAAGAAGTTGGTTTAATCTCTAGTGATTTTAAAAAATAAAAGATGTTTTATGGCAAAAGGAAAAATTTTGTTTGGAGCAGCGTACTCTGCAATTGAGCCATTAGGTCTTCTTCATCTTGGTGGACTTGCAAGAGATTTGGAGTTTGACAGAGATTATAGTCTAGTCAAAAACCAGGATTATACTGAATTTCATAAAAAGGTAGACCACTATAAACCGGAATTTATTGGATTTAATATATATACGGGAAACCACAAAAGCCTATACAGATATCTGAAAAAACTAAGAAAAGAATTTCCAGAAATAAAAGTTATACTTGGCGGGCCACACCCCAGTTATTTCCCTTATGAAGTATCACAATACGCAGATTTTGTTATTGTTAGTGAGGGATTCGCCGGACTAAAAGCAGTGCTAACAGGAACTGCTAAAAAAGGAGTAATTCCTCCACCTAAAACACCATTTATCTTTCCTTTTCCAGACAGGGGAAAGTTCTATGAATTATATTCTGAGCATCGGACTAGTCCAATAAAAAGTATAATTACCATGACCGGATGTCCTTTTAGATGCACATATTGTTACAATAGCTCAAATATTGAAGATATAAGTGCCGGGCTGCCGGCAGAATTTATACAAGAAATTGGTTTTAAAAAATTGAGAGGAAGGCTGTTTACATGGAATAGCAGGACCGTTGATGCAGTCCTAAAGGAAGCAAAAGAACTTGTAAAAACTTATCAGACAAAAATGATATATTTTCAGGATGATGTTTTTGGAATGAAGATGGAATGGTTAGAGGAATTTGCAGAAAGGTGGCCTAAAGAAATTGGTATAAGATGGCATGCACAGATGAGGTGGGAAATGACTCATAGCGAGGCCGGAAGAAAAAGGCTGGATTTATGCAAACAAGCCGGCTGTTGCGGATTAACTCTTGCTATAGAAGCAGCAGACCCTAATATCAGGGCAGAAGTTCTTGACAGGAAAATGCAAGAAGACATTATCTTTGAAGGTATGCAGAATGCAATTGATAGGGGATTTAAAGTAAGAACCGAACAGATAACCGGACTGCCTTGTGGTGCAACATCCGTTCCAACAAAAATTAACCTTGATGCAGATCTTGAAATTCTTGAGTTAAATGTAAGATTAAGAGAAAAGTCCGGTGGTCCGCATTTATCATGGGCATCAACGTTTGTGCCCTATGCCCGTACAAGACTCGGATTATATTCTACAGACTACGGATTTTATGAAAATAAAGAAGGAGAAAACTGGGATATAAAAGACAGTTTTTTTGATAAAAGTGTGCTAAAATTTTTGAGATCCTATGTAGGACCCTCACTTAAGCAGGACAAAAATAATTTGGGTCTGTGGCTTACGGAAAAAGAGCTTGAACATTACAGGAACCAAAACGCAGAATTACGCCGACATTTTAATGTTTTTGCATACCTAAAAAATGGCCACATTTTTGCAAGAGAATATATTCTAAAAGAAGATTATAGTTTTCTAAATCTAGGAAATATGATAAGGGCATGGACTAAAATATCTAAAAAAGAGGAAAATGAGTTTCTAAATAAAATTAAAGAAATAGCAGAAGACGAGAACCAAAAACAGATTTTGACGACCCTTTCCCCATATTTTTTAGTTATTCCGGGTCCTGTCGCGTTTGCTAAAAGGTTTGTTAATTACGGCGAGAAAAAAGGATTTACAATGAACACATTAAGTGATACCGCAAGACATCACCTTTATGATTATGTTCTTTATTACGTTGTAGGTGAAAAAGAAATAGAAAATTGTTAAAACAAAAAATAAACTAAACAACTAATATTTGACAAATTCCTAAAATTTATATCCTCTTTATTATATTAATCATCTTTTTTATCCTGTGTGTCATGGTGTGCTCTTTTAAAACCCTTTTATAGCCGGCATTGGCAATTTTCTCCCGTTCTTCATCGTTTTCAATATAATAATTAACAAGCTCTCCAAACTCTTTTTCATCTTTATATACAACAATTTCTTTTTTTGGGATGAAATAATCTTTTTCTTCCCTTGGCATGTCTGTAAGCTGAAAGGACCTAGATGCTGGAATCTCAAATGTTCTCGGGTTAGGGCATATGAAATTTTTTGATGCGCCATAGGGATTAAGCACGATTTTTGATTCATTGAAAAGCTTTACAATTTCAATATTATCAACATGTGGCAAGGCCTGTTTTGCAAGTTCTTTAGGTGCGTTGTTCCAGTGCGGGCCTGCAATTTTCATGGAATGGTTTTTATAATTCATCAGAAGATTTATCCTATTAGGATATGCAGTTCCTACCATACAGATATCGGCAGGATAGGTTCTTTCTTCTAGTGAAATTTGCTCTTTGTGCGCATAAAATGGGTCTGCTCCCGGAGGTAAATGATACGTATTCGGGTTTAATTCTTTTAATGGTTTGAGGTATTGTGTATCATATGTAAAATAAGCATCATATTCTCCTACATTATTTATCTTATTGAACGCTTGCAAAACACCAAGGGGCTCATCGGGATTCCAGTTTACTGCTGCAATATTTTCTTTTTTTATTTCAGAAATAGTTCCAGAAAGTATTGTTTCTCCTTTATGTACCAAAACAAGATCTGCCTTGAAATTTTTTGCCTGCTTTATTATTAGTTTATTTAGAAGCATATTTGTAAAGGGGATGTGTTGAAGCTTAAATGCCCTGTAATTAAAAGCCATTGTCTCATGTCCAAGTTCTTTAAAGGAAGAAGCTATCTGGTATCCAAGATATGGCTTTTTGCACCCAATCATATCCACAATAAATACTTTCATTAAGAAAACAAACCTCCTGCATGTATATAAATTTAACTTAGTAATTTATCAACTGCCGATAATACTTCTTCAATAGTTATGGCGTTCATTGCCTTAATATCCAAATTTATATCCCCCTTCTTATAAAAATTATATATCTTTTCTTTATTGCCTCTGAATAAGGCAATTGTCTTTCCTTTGCCAATTGGGATTGCCTGCGCAGGATAAGATGCTCCAAACAAAGTTATTGTTTTTGTGCCGACACTTGAAGCATAGTGTCCAAGGCCTGAGTCATTGCCAATAAAAAGATCGCTTATCTTTAGTATTGCACCAACATCCCTTAGAGAATATTTTCCGCACAAATTAACTATCTTCGGATTATTTTTTCTTATTGCCTCATTATACTCAAATTCTTTTTTTGATCCGAGAAGAATAATGCTTGCTTTGTATTTTTCTGCTAGTTTCGGAAGAAGTAATGTGAATTTTTCCTTTGGCCAGTTTTTTGATTCTTGCTTTGATAATGTATGAATAGATATTAATCTTCCTTTAAAGCCGAGTTTTTTTTTAGCCTGCATTATTTCTTCTTTAGATATATCTATATTGCTCACAATGTCTTTTTTTGAAAATTTTAGGCCGGAAATCGCTAGAAGGTCTATAAAAGAGTCAACAATGTGCCTCTCAAAATACCCATCAAATAAAATTTTGCTCTCTGTCTTTTTTGACAATAAAAATGAAAAATAAGATCCTTTGTAAGTGAATCCTATTCTATTTTTTATCCCGGCAAAAAAAGGGATTAAAGGCATCATAAAAAAATTTGGGAAAGTGATAAAACAAGTATCAAATTTGTATCTTCTTAATTTAAATATCAACCCAAAAAACATTTTTAAATAGTAACTGGCTTTTTTTAACATGCCCGCGTTTTGATCCCCTATTGTTGAGAGCTCTTCTACTTCTATAATCTTATTAATTGCCCCATTTCCAACCCAAAGCTCTTTAGTCAGTTTATCTGCAGTAGCAGCAATAAATGCCGACGGGTAATTTTTTTTTATTATGCTAAACATAGGAGTCATTATTATGGAATCGCCTAGGGTATTTGGCACAAGATTCAGTATAAGAACTCTTTTCATGATATGCATAAAAATACATAATTATTAAAAACTATCTCCTTATACAACATAATTTATATATATAAACCAGTTTAATTTACCACAGAATGAAACAAATAATTCAAAGAATAGAAGAATCAATAAATCTAAAATTAGAACTTGTTAATCAGGCAGAAAATATAAAAAAAGCATCTGACCTCATTATAGCCGGTTTCAAAAAAGGGAACAAGGTCCTTGTTTTTGGCAATGGCGGATCTGCAGCAGATGCGCAGCATATAGCAGCAGAGCTTGTCGGCAGATTTAAGCTAGAAAGGAAAGGATTGCCTGCAATTGCCCTCACAACAGACACTTCCATTTTAACATCAATTTCCAATGACTATTCTTATGACTCTGTATTTGAGAGGCAGGTAGAAGCCTTAGCTAAAAAATCAGATGTCATGATTGGCATCTCAACATCTGGAAATTCAAAAAATGTCATAAACGCATTCAAAAAAGGAAAAGAAATTGGCACGACTAACATATCTTTTACAGGGAGAAATGGAGGAGAGCTTAAAAAACAAAGTGATATTAATATTAACATTTTATCAGACAGCACTGCCAGGATTCAGGAATGCCATATGGTGGCATATCACATAATCTGTGAGATTGTTGAGGAAAGCATGGCCAAATGAAATATCTAGTTACGGGCGGGGCCGGATTTATTGGTTCAAATCTTGCTTTAACATTGGAATCTGAAAAACATCAAGTAACTGTAATTGATAATTTTTCTTCTGGGCATCTGGACAACTTAAAGGGTTTTAAAGGCAAAATAATCAAGCAAGACATTTCTAAAAATTTTGAAATAAATGAAACTTTTAATGCGATATTTCATCAGGCAGCAATAACTGATCCGCGATACGGTAACGATGAAGACTTACTAAAACAGAACATAAACGGATTCAAGAACATAATAGAAATAGCGGAAAATGGAAAATCAAAACTAATTTATGCATCGAGTGCAAGTGTTTACGGAAACACTGCTACACCACAAAAAGAAAAACAGGAAAAAGACATAACCTGTGCCTATGCCCAGTCTAAACTAATTATGGATGAGATGGCGTCGCATTATTTTGAAAAAATGCATGTCGTTGGATTGAGGTATTTCAATGTTTTTGGTCCAAATGAAGCTAATAAAGGCAGGGCGGCATCTATGATTTATCACTTAATAAAACAGTTACAAAGTAATCAAATACCCAAATTATTTAAATTTGGAGAGCAAAAAAGAGACCATATTTATGTTAAAGATTGTGTTTTAGCTAATATTCTGGCCTTAGATGCAAAACCCGGCATATATAATGTTGGAACTGGAATTGCAACTACTTTCAATGACCTATTAAAACTAATAAATGAATCTTTGGGAACTAACTATACTCCAAACTATATTGATATGCCATATAATCCAAAGACATACAAAACTAATACTCAAGCAGATACAAAAAAAGCAGAAAGCATATTAAAATTTAAAGCAAGATATCCACTAAAAGACGCTATAAAAGAATATTCGGGGATGATATAAATGTATGAAACTTATTTATCAAAATTTAGGGATAAACATATTGCGGTAATTGGTGATTTAATGCTTGATAAATATATTTTTGGAAAGGTTGAGAGAATTTCTCAGGAAGCACCTATCCCTGTTGTTCTGGCGCAAAATGAAAAATATGTTTTAGGCGGCGCTGCAAATGTTGCTCACAATATAACAACACTATCAGGAAATGCGTATCTATTTGGTGTAGTTGGAAACGATATAAACAAAGACATATTTCTTAAAAAAGCAGAAGGATTGAAGATAAACATAGAGGGAGTTTTTATTGATGAAAAAAGACCTACAACAGAAAAGACAAGAATAGTAATCAACAAACAGCAGCTTGCCAGAATAGATTTTGAGAACACAAGTTATATTGATGAACACATTTCTAATCAGATATACAAATGCATAATTAAAATGAAAAAGCTTGATTTGATAATAATTTCCGATTATGGTAAAGGTGTTATTTCTCAAAAACTTTTGAAGAAAATTATCTTTTTTTCGAAAAAAAAGAACATCATAGTCATAGCTGATCCAAAGCCTAAACATAAAAAATTCTATGTTGGTGTTAATCTAGTAAAAATAAACAACACATAAGCCAGAGAAATGTTAAATCTCTTAATTGAAACAGA
>ERZ1292633.2877-Hain-H41-02um-R1-2877-length-17245-cov-5_pt1 | contig 17245 bp, 8 predicted proteins | sample MGYA00564406_ERZ1292633 | MGnify/ENA primary metagenome ERZ1292633 (study PRJEB36523, sample SAMEA6512639) | groundwater metagenome | collected 2019-01-08 | study: AquaDiva: Metagenomics assemblies of 32 groundwater samples | reverse complement strand
CGTCTATGCGAAGAGCATGATGGCCCCGACTCACCTCAGCGGCGGGGGTGGGTTGATGATGGCGGCTCGAAGAGGCGGCGGTCCGCTCGAATCATCCTCCCGATCCGTGTTCGACAGTTCGTTACTGACCTACCTTGCCAATTCCAACACCACCAGTGAATCAGCAGCGGCCGTCCGGGCGGAAGGCGCCATCGCCGCACCCACCTCGCAGCAGCAATATCAGAACGCCATGGCGGAACGCCAGAAGGAAACGTACATGCCGTGGTTGATGCCACCTCCATTGAGTGACTGTGTGTTTCTGGATCGCGTCGCGCTGTTATCGGAGGCCGAAGCGCGCGCTGGACAGGCGCTACATGGTGCGGCACCGAGCCAGGCGACCTCCGTCGCGCCGCCTCTACTCCTCAAGTCGCCCCGACATCATTCATCCGCTGCCGTGCCGGGCACACCCCCACCGGCCATTCCTTTCCGGGACCCATCGTTGTTGTCAAGCTCGAGTTCGCCACCCAGCTCCGGTTCGTTGCCCGAGACGTTGGCGCCTATCGGGCGCCGGTCTCCCCTAGCTGCCGGTGCGATCGGGGGTGTCCAGACCAAGGGTGGTCGAGCAAGCAGCACGATGCCGTCGGTGCTGGACGTCTGCCGCTCCACGGTGCCGTCCGGGGGGGTGGTGGACGTCGGTTGCTCCACGGCCGGGAGCGATTTGATGCCGCCCGCGGCGGCGACCGCCCCTCCACCCGGCAGCCTCTTGCTGCAGCACCCAACGCTCCGCCTGTGGCATCAGCGGTGCGCCGAGTTGCAACTAAATGCGCTGCACGCGCTGCCAACGCCTTCCGCGGCAACTTGTCGTTCCGACAGTACCTCCGCATCGCTGACCCCTCCTCCGTCGTCCACGAAAGACGGCAAAGCAGAGACAACGACCGCTTCCGTGCACCAAGGACCAGCAAGGAGTACGCAAGCCCTTCCGCCACGACGACCGCCTGCGGTTTTCTTTCCCCATAGCAAGGCGACTGAGGCGAACGCTTCGGTGCCAAAGTCTGTCGTGCTGCAGATGCTACATGGCGGCGTGATTCAGGTGACGTGTTAACCGCCGCACGATGACGACTTCAACGCGACGGTGTCGGAAACGAGACGACGATACGTCTTCCGTCGACGGACGTGGGGAGATGGGAACGTCTATCCAAAGACCACGCCCGTTGCAGACGTCTAATGGCCCGAGGGTCGCCTCCGCCCTTTTGCCACACGGCGTTTGGTTCTCCAATGAGACAAAGGTTCCCAACACACAACACGCAAATGCCACTATTATTGCAGCCAGGGAAGTTCATAATTGCCGATTAACTACCAGGTACGGTAAATCCAACCGGGGAGGGAGCCGGAGACAATTGGTCCCGTCGATCATTCGCCCTTTCACGCCTTTCGTGACTTGCCGTGCATCGTGCATGTGTGATATGTCGGTGCTGCGACCGTTCTTGCTTTCTGAGGCGAGGTCATGATAGCCAGATGATATTCTCGCGCGCGTTGCATCCCCACCAGATTGCCCTTCCTCAAGTTTGTGTCCCCTCCACGCACGCAACATGGCATCCTCCCCGTCTTTGACCGGCGGCGGCGTTGCCAAAGTGCGCACACAAGTGTTCGTGTCCAACGTCCCGAAACGAATGCCCGTGTTCGAATTACGGGAACAACTACGATCTCAAACGGCAGGCCTCATGCGCGTCGTGGCTTTGGGTCCGACGACGGTGGCACCGTCGATGGGTACGGCTCTAGGCGTCGATGACGACGCGAAGACGTCGACGCCGAAGGAACGGAATGGTGGCTACGCACTGGCCCTCTACGACAGCTACGAGAACGCCCTCCAAGCCGCTCAGACCGCGATAGTCATGAGCTCCGACTTGGACACGTTTGGTGTGCCTGTCGAGCTGCGTTTGCGTGTCGTGGATCCTGGAACTGGCAGAAAAGCGGAAAGCACGTATCAGGACATCATTCAAGTTGATGGCATCGGTGACGTGAAGAAGAGTGACTTATGCGTGACGAAAGGACTTCAAATGCTTCTCTCGACGGTCACCGGGTACGAAATGAATGTAAGCAGCTCGGGCGCGGCAGCGGCCAGTTCCAGCAACGCCTACCGCCCCGCCCCACGGGGCGGCGTCATCGCGCGATTGTGCCGTTTGTCGGCCGCCGGTAAGGATTGCCCCGCCGGCGTGACGTGTCGCTTTCTACATTGGCGCAAATCTCAGATGACGAAACGACCGGATGTCGCGGCCCTGACCGCCTTGAAACGTCAACGGTCCGATGATAATCCCACCGACCCTGCCCGCCGCAGCGACCTCGCGGAGGATGCTGTGTGGCAGGAGGACCCACCCACGTCGTCGTCGATAATGCCGGCTGCGACGACGGTGAGCGACATGGCGGCATCGGATGTCGACGCGCGAAGTGTCTCGTCGGTGACGCACCGAACCGAAGATCGAGCGGAAAGGCGTTGTGACGTCGGCTTCTTCTGCCCGAACGCCGCCCCTCGAGGCTTAGGCGTTTGTTGCCTCCTACCGCCAAGTCTGCAGTTGTCCACGATGTGGTTGCCATCCTCAGAACCGTCCGATGCCGCCGCCGGTGGCTATTGTGTCCCATCCGCCAGCATGGACACTCCTGGCAGCAGGGGCGGGGGCGACGGGCCATGTGCATCAGCGTCGCGTCCCATTCGAAGGATCCTGGTGCCCCTCTCGCTTCGCTCCGCTCGCTCGATCCTCGCCGAACCCCTTGACGTCCGAGACGCCGTCGACGATGCGGACTCCATTGAGAGCTATGCCGCGATGACCGCATGCGAGGACGGGGAAGGTCACGACGATGACGCCGTCGAAGACACGGACGACGATTTCGACGCGGACCGATGCCAACTGATCGCCCGCATCGAGGATGCCATGCAACGGCTCCGGTCGGCCATCGGCGGCGATGCCGCTAGCGGGACGTCGCCATCGCCGCCGGGGCTCTTCTTCGTTCGCTTGAGCGTGGAACACGGTGCCCCGACCGACGCGCCGTTTGTCACAAGAGAACGCTTTGCTGAAATGAAGCGCCGATGCGCCCTTCCGTCTCAAGGAATCAACACCCCGGCGGATCGTGACGCCTTCTGCCACAGGGTCATCGCGGCGACAAACGTCCTGATGGCCGTTTCCGACGGCACGGACGCTGTCAACCTGCTGTCCGATAGCCCCAAGATTCGCGGGGTGCTGCGAAGATGGCTGACACAGCAGCGCACCAACGCTACCAGCCCTTCTGCTGACTCCGCCACCGGTGCTCCGGGACGACTTGGTGGTGATCCACAACATCCGCCGCCGCTGGCCCTCGTCGTCGAATGGTGGTTACACTTGCCCACGCCACTCCATGACGCGAGCATTGTGATTCACGCGAAGGAGGTTTATTCGAACTCAGTTCACTCGGCGACGCGGGACGAAGCCGGAGGCGGTGACGCGGGATGGCAATTAAAACGGGTTGAGCCTCTCGAGGAAGGCAGCCGCAGTCTTGTGTATGCATTTCAGCGTCATGCAGACGTGGTAACAAATTTGTGGAACGCCTCCGGGGAAACCTCTCTCGCTCAACTCGGTTTGCGGACACCGGCAGAGAAAGTGGCAGTGACGCTCGTTCCATGCCGGGTGCAGAGCATTGGCTTGCAACTGCTGTCGCAGCAAACACAACGGCTGCGCTTGGTCTGCGCGTCGTGGGCCACGGCGGTGACCTCCGAGAAAGAGAACAGGGCAGGTCACCTTCTCAACGACGACAACGACGACACGACCCGTCAAACCCGTAGCCGCCGTTACGTAGTGAACGTCCTACTCCCCAATGTGTGGGCTCCGCCGCGCCGGCCGGACGACGCTCGCATACTACAGGACGAGCCTCGTGGAGACGGTGGAAACTTCCGCGACGATCCGGAAGAAGAGCAGTCACTCATGGCGGATCCAGCGCTTTGGCCGCTCGGTGCGCGTGACGCTAAGGTGCTGTCGCATCTACGCTTCACGCAGCGTCTGTTTGCCCACCACGGAGCTGAGCATCATAACCCCGATGCATCCATTGGCAGCATCGTGCCGTTCACGAGGACCACGCACGCCGTCGTTCAGGCCTTGGAACGTGAAGGTGGGGGAGATGCGCTTACCAATTTCGTTCCTCGCGGAGTGCTTCCTGTTCCTCTCCAAAGTCACAGCGGCAGCGGGGAGAGTGGTCTGGGAGCAGTTTCCGCTGGTGCAGACAGCGCAGCGATGGCTACGCACGTCCCTGTGTACTGGCGTCAGCGCCGGAGTGTTCCGACAGCGTTACTCCCCGACTCCTGGCAAACTTTGCTGCGGGCCGTGAAGCACTGATTAATGCCCGGCAAGTTTTTGGACCACGTAACTGTCCCACCCATAAGTACCGCTGTTGGTTTCTTTCCGACTTAAAAAGCATCCAATTTTTTTATCCCGATCGATCGGCGTGAGGAAGACGAGTCACACCCACACTTACAAATGTACACGCTACTGGTTTGCGCCGACCTCTTCGGCGAGAAAATCAATCTCGAGATTACCTTCTCCGCGATGCCCACCATTGGCGAGCTGCAACGGAAGATCATTGAATGCTACACGATGGAGAGCCAGGCGAAGCGACCGCCAGGGTACCCGAACATCGAGTTCAGCATCGCGCGGCTGCAAATCTACGACGACGTCCTGCTGAAGTGGACGGATTTGGTGACGTGCACGCAGCTGCACGAGTACGACCAGCTTTACGCGTTTCAGCCGCAGAGCCCGTGGCACATCGATGTGCAGAAGGATCTGCCGCCTCCGCGCCCACCGACCAATCAAATGGGCTCGTCCTCTCGCGCGCCGCCCGCCGCGCCCCCGACGCCCGCCGGTGGAGACTACACGTCGTCTTCGCCGGCGGCGAGCTACAAGCCGACTCAAGCCTCGCCGGCGTACGGGCATGACGCCCCGTCGAGCATCTACGGCGGTGCTCCCACGCCGCAGCAGGCTCAATACCGTCCCGATGGCGGTGCCACGCGCGAACGTAGCCCTGCCTCGGAACGTTTAGAACAACAGAAGCGCCGAGAAGAGGCGCTTCGGGCCGAACTTTCCCGCGTGCACGAGGAAACCATGCGGTTGGAGCAAATCGCCGCTGCCGAGGCGGAGGAGGAGCGCCGGCGTTCGCAAGAGGAGAAGAGCCGTACCCTCCGGCAGCGGGAGGCAGAAATCGCCCGCCAGCGCGAGCTCCTCCGCCAAATGGAAGAGGAATACCGCGGACAGGCCGAGGGACGTCGCTAAGGAGGAGGGCCTCCTACCTCAAGATGGCACGAAGTCATGGAGAGGAAAGGGGAGGGGGTGGTTGGAACGGTATCGCGCCCAATCCCCGTTTTTAGAAATTTTTCGCGGGATGTCGACGGTGTCGTCTCTGCTCCCTCCCTGTCGTTTCTGTTTCCCCGGCCACGTCATAGTTTCGGCTTCGCTGATTCCCTCGCTTTCTGGCTGTTCCCGATGGGCCGCTCTGTCACCCGTCACTCCACTGTACGTTCGTTCGGGAGGGGAACTTTTTTATTTTATTTTTCCGTTCTTCTTCCCCACTCTCTCTCATTTCGACTCGACGAGCGAGAAGGACGAACGGTCGTCGTTCTGGGTGATGTGTTTCTGTTTTCTGTGTGTGTCTGCGAGCGCGTGCTGTGTGCCGCCTTTTTTTGTGTTCGTGAAGCGTTTTCGCCTCATCTCACACAATCCGCGACGACCGAGGGACGCAGCCGCCACCATAAGGAAGTCACCGACAACGCGAAGGTGGATTGTTTCGTCTTTCCCCACGTTGGCGCCCGATCCCTACGGACAGCGCTGTTTCCTCCACCTTTTTTTTTCGCCTCACCAACTCGCGCGTGGTCACATGCACCAGCCTCGAACACGTGCGAATCAGCCACGTAACGACGAGGACGCCGCCAATGCGATTAGCGCGGCGGCACAAGACTTTGTGCGGCGGCTCCGTGGCGAGAAAGCGCCTCTTGCTTCGTTATCCACCACTGGACCGGTCACCCTCTTTTCGTCAACCCCCTCCGTTGGAAGTGGCACATCGACGTCAGCATTGTGGCCAACTCGAACTGTTTTGGAACCCTGGAATCCTTTCAACGATGGGGAGGCGCTGACTGGGGGAGGCGGTGCGGGAGGGATCTCCGGCGATGGGCAATGGCGGCGGGAACCGGTGACGCCCTCGACGAACACGAGAGCCGTGGACGGAGCCACTGAGACCGCCGAACCTGGCGGAGGTAATACCGGTCACCATCGTCATAGCGTGCCCCCGCTCGCATTGTATCCTAACGACCCTCCTCGCGGAGGTAGACTAGAGTCATCTGGAGCCGACGACGATGGCGGTGGCGTTCCTCTTCCGCACCGTGGGTATCAACCGCCCATGTCACTCGGCCGGCTGTATTCTGACGCCGTACGGCAGGCTGAGTCAAGTCATGGCGCGCCCCAGCGGCACGTTCCGCGACACCACCCGGACGATAGAGACGAGGAAGTTGCCTTTCACGCGGAGGGTCACTACCTGCGTTCGGTGGTCGCCGACGTGAAGCCACGCGCGAGAGAGCAGCAGCACGACCGCCGCGCACTGCCGAGTCATTCAAGGGTGTGGCCTCCCCTGCAGCACGCTGGCGCTGCGAAGGGAATGGACAACGCACGGCGGAGGCGGCCTTCCGGCGACTCCGAGTTTGATGACGGGGCCGCTGCTGCTGCGCATGCAGCTTCCCTTCGGCCCGCCTGGGAGTCGTTCACCGCCGCAGCATCCAGCAGTAAACGGACCGAGTCGGACTTAACGCCGGCAGCGCGAAAAAAACGCGCCGACGCGCAACGGCTCTTACAGCGCAACGCAGCCGCAGCCGCCATTCAACCGTCTGGGTCCGCTTCTCCCAATCATTCGTTTCGGCCGACGCCCAGTGGGCCCGCCCTGGCAGGGGACGCAACTGCCCACCGTCGGCGGTCCGATGGCCCCAACCGTCCGAGCAGCTGGCCGCCCCAGATGGCCGCGCGCTATCCGACTGCTGTCCACCATGGCGCAAGGGGGTCCAGAGCGCAAGAAGACACCGCCGAGCCGCATCGTCGGGGACGGCCCTTTGAATTCGCTAAGCCGCAGGAGGAGGAGGACGACGAGGACCATGCTTACCGGTCCTGGACGCCCGCGCCGCCGCCCGCCGTCCTTCTTGGCGGTGGCGGTCCATGCGGCCGCACGCCCACACCGCCCAGCGGCCGTTCCGGCGGTGCCTATCACATGGCCGCGGACGCTGGTGGTGGTGGACGCTACACACCACCGGCGTCGTCGTCGCTGGCCGCCGGGTGGGGCGGCAGCAGTTATCGCGGCACAGCCGGCGGTGGAGGGGGCTCCGCTGCCGCATTTTACATTCCGCCCTCGTCGATGTCCCTCGCGCAGCAGCCACCGACGCCGCCCTCGTCGCACCGCGCCGCCGTCGGCCCTCCCTACCCACCGCAGCCGCAAGGAGCGACGCCTCGCACCCCGTTGCGCTCCGTCACGGCGCCACCCCATGGGAGGTCGCCAACCGCTGGCAATGCGCCGCCGGGGTCCTTTTCCAGCCGGCCTCGCACACCTCCGGCTGGCAGCATTGCGGTTGGCAGCCGTCAATTGGCAAACACGATGTTGTCTCCAGCGAGCCATACGCTGGCCCTGTCCGGTGGTGGCACGTCGTCGTCGATCTCGAGTGGCTTGAACCTAGTGCTGGATCTGCAGCGCATTGTCGTGGAGCTTTCCCAGAACACGGTGCGCGATAAGTCCGAGATCGCGAACCTCGAGCAGCGAGTCCGTGCTTGTGGCGCATTCATTCAGGAGCAGGATGGGTTTATCACTGAGTTGAAGCAGCTTAACGGGGAGCTCGCGACGGAGCGCGACACGCTCGCGCGGGCCGTTAACGGAATCGCGTGGTGCGCGTCAGCCTCCTCGGCGGTGATGGCATTGCGCGGCGGCGACCATGCCTCCTCTTTGCAAGCCGCCGTTCAGGACATTAACCGGTTACTGTCGTCCGTCGGGAGCCAGCAGGTCACGATCAGCCCGAACGATTTCAGCAACAAGTCCACGCCGACGCCCGCGCAAGTCGTTTTAGCCAGCTTGCTGACCCAGCTGAAAGAGGAGCGGTCCGTTCGTGCCCAAATGGAGGATCAGTACCAGCGCTTCGCGTCGGAGCACCAACGGGCCGTCACCAACCTGGAAGCCCGGGTGAAGCACTTGTCGGGGGTGGAAACCGTGGGAGGCGCGGAGATGGCCCGACATCAAAGTGCGGTGGCGGGTGGACCGAGCGGCCTCCCCATGGTGGGAGGCCCGTCACCGAGGCGACAGTCGCCGCGTGTCGGCGCGGCTGCCGCTTACGGCTCGACGCTCCTCCACCCTCGACCCTCGACGCCCAGTCGCCCACCTCTGGCCGCCGCCGACGTCGCGGGGGGGTCGCTGCAGAGCGGTGCTATTGCCACCGACACCACTGACACGAATATGGATGCCGCCCCGGAGATGTCTCTTCGGCCCTCTGATGCGGATCGTCAGCATGCTCCCTGTCTTCCCTCGAGTAGCGAGACAGTCCTCCCGCGCTCCCGCAGCGTGGATTTGGCCACGAGCGTTCCCGGTGACGTCACATTGCAATCGCACGGTTTCGCTACCATCGCGACTCTGCGCCCCAACGCGGTGTCTGTTGCGCCGAGAGGGGCCGTAGGGCCGAGTCGTTTCGCAGCCGCTGCTGTGTGCGCCGACGATGACGACGATGCCTTCCTCGCGAGCGAAAGAGCGGCTTCTCTCGAAACAGGAGTCGTGGCGACTCGGCTGTCTTTCGGGTTGCATCAGACGGCGGGTCAACACGGGACCACCACCACCCCCCCGTCAGACGGCTCGTTGGCACCCCGTTCGGTTCTTTCTGCCGCCCGCTTGGCTGCGCCCGTGTCGGGCATGGCAGCAACGTCTGCGACGCCTGTGCTGCACGCCAGTGCGGTCCCTTCTACCGGTCAGCTCGCACCCACTTCCACGGCTACGGTTCACACCCGCGGGTTGTCCGCCGAGGAAGATTCAACCGTTCGCAGCGGCGTGCCGTTGTCATCGCCTGGTCAAGCTGCCCGACACGCCGCCTTGCTCTCCGACATGCAACAGCGGGCGCTCGACACGTTGAAACTGATTCTCGCGGGCACAAATGGACCCTAGATGTGACCTCCAACACCTCCTCACAGCACACCCTCTCAGACTCTTCATCCATTTAGGTCGTGTCCGTTGGCCGGGGGACGACGCAATAGGCACGGGCGAATGAACTGTGCTTTTTTATTTCCTCGTATCATCGCCTTCCTTCCTTCGTTCGCAAAGCGTTATCATCATCCAACCACACCACACTCACCAAAATGTCCAAGTACATCGACGAAATCAAGAACGGTGGCATCCAGGGCATCTGCGGCATCGACCAAATCGAGTGGCCTGCCGGCCGCGGTGACAAGCTGTACGAGTGCTGGAAGTGCGAGCCGTGCTGCGGTCGCCCGTGCAACGCCAAGGATGCCTGCTACTGCTTGGCCATCTGGTACTGCTGTAACATCATCCCCTTCGCGAAAATGTACGGTTCGTCGATGAATCAGCCGTGTGCCTGCATCCCCCATTTACTGTGCGCGTATGTGTGCCCGCAGTTTACGCTGTGCTTCATGCGTTACAACATCCGGAAGATGAACGGCGTTCGCGGCAACCTCTGCGGCGACGCCGTGTGCACGTACTTCTGTTCGTGGTGCTCGATGCTGCAGTTGCTGCGGGGCGTCCCCGTCAGCGCGTGGGACCCTTTTCCGTGCAACTGTGTCTGCACCCCGCCGCAAATGATGCTGCTCGTATAAGGAACAACAGAGCGAAGCGAGAAGTGGGTGCATTTTCAATGACGCTTGTCCTGGCAGACCGAAACCATCCGCATCGCATTGGCGTCCGTCCACACATCGTCAAACATAGAGAGAGGGCAAATTTTTGTACTTCCCTTCTGCCCGCCGCCGAATCGTTCTCACAAAAAAAAAACAATTGCACTGCAAAGTGTATTATTACGAGAAGAGTTTAAACGAGGTGGAGCGTTGACCAAAGGCCAACTGAACAAACAATGTCGTCAACTATGTCTCTTTCCCTTTCGCCCTCTTTCTCTCTCTCTCTGTGGTGATCCTTTCGAGAACTCTCGAGATGCGAAAGAAGGAAGGAAACATACCAGCCGCATTGCATCGGCGCTGAATCACATTTCTTCTTGCGAACATTTAAGACAGGGAAGGGTTTTTTTCCTCCCTCCTCGATATGACGCTTCTGCGGATTCGCATCGCCCTCCGGTGGCGGCCTTGCTTTGCCTGCGCCGCCCCCACGTCGTCGCCCGCGTTCCCTTCACGTCTTTCGGTCCGTGGGTTAGCGACGAAGGGCGGCCTGCTCTTGGCCGCGCCGCTGGTAGGCCACGTAACGGCGTTGGCAGGTGCCCAGCAGCAACGGCCTTGTTCGTCGTCGCACATGGTCGCGTCGGGTGAGCATGGTGGGAGGAGGGGTGTGCCCTCCGAGAGTTCGCATCAAAACGGCCTCCTCACCACCACTGAGGAACGTGCGAGCGTCGTCCAGGTGGCGGCGGCGATTCGGGCGATGCTTCCTCCTCGCGCTGGCGGCGTCGTGTCTCTAACGGATATATACTTGAGACTGTCCACGGATGAGAAGATGATTGTGAAGCAGACGTCCAAAACGCTCGCCAAGTTTTTGGAGGATCACGTCGTCGATAAAGAAGGCACCAACGAAAGGGCCGCATTGGCATCGGTCGTCCGCAACGATGGGGCAGTATTGACATCAGTCGTCCGCAACGTGCGCTTTTCACGTGACCGCCTCTCATTGACGGTGGTCGACGTTGGTGTCAGTCACCTGGAACGTCGTGGCGCCGACGTCGTAGCACCGGAGGTCGCGGGACGCTACGCCGTCAATGTGCCACCGCCTCCGCCACCCGTTGCGGCTGGTCGCGCCAGGGAGCCTAGTAGCGTCGACGTGTTCATTCCACCACCCCCTCCGACACCGGTGGTCCCAAGTCGTGGGTCGGCATCGACGCCGCCGCAGCAATCGACCGACAACGGCTCTTGGGGCATCCCCGCCGCCCCGAGTATTCCGCAAGCCCCACCGCCGCCATCAAGCGACACGACGGCCATGTCGACGACGAGACGGACGTGGAAAGCCGCGGTGAACGCCGCGTTGTCGCTGTCGCAGCTCGCCGCCATCGTACCGACATTTTTCGTGCCTGTCGATGAAATTGTGCCGCACTTGCCGGAAGGCTACCACGAGGAGCATCTCCGGGATGTGTTTGTTCACGCGACGGGCATCGAAGTCGTGAATCTTGCTGAACGGTCGTTCGCGCGGATACACGCAGGCCATCAGCGCCGGGCGATGCTCTCGCTGTCGGCCGTTGAGCTAGATGCCAACGATGACAGCACTGGCGGAGGGGGGGAACGCACGCTTTCTTCTCCCTCTCCTGCCTCGAATGCGCGGCGCCTCTTTGCGCAATATCGACCGGACCCTTCGCTCTGTCCTCACTTTGTCGCCTCCTTCGGAGGCCGAAGTGGCACGTGGCTCCCCCTCAAGGACGTCGTGACGCGCGCGCCGCCCGCCGTCATCGCGCGCTTACCCTTTGCCAAAGAGCATTCGCTGTTGTACTTCGCCCAGATGCAACATCTGTTTGGCTTCTCGCCCGCCGACGGTGGGGGCGTTCACCTCTTGAAGCATCCCGCCACGGATTTAACGTGGAACACCTCGCCGACGCCGCTCGTGCTCAACGAACTGTACTTCGCAGTGGAGCGACAGCCAATGATCGTCGAGGCCGCATTTAACCGCTTGTCGCTCGACGCGCGGAGAGATCTTCTCGGCAGCTTTCCTGCTGCCGGACTGTACGATCTGCCGCCGCCGTCACCGCACGCAGAGGAGGGGGGTGAACGAGGCGCCCAGTCACCCCCTGGGGAAGCGGCTGAAGTGGTGGCAGTCGATGAGCCGCCCAGGTCTGTTGATGGTGATGATGCGTCGTGGCTCGACGCCGTCGCCTTGCGACCCTTCATCGCGTGTCACGCGACCCTCTTCTGCGTGCAGCCCGGCACCTCGCTCCTCACGTTAACCGCTCGAGCAAAGCTGGAGGCGATGTCACAACTTCCGCTCGAACAGCAGCTCGCGGCCGCACAATCCGCCGGCGACATCAAACGCGAGCGTGCCATTCGCAAACGCATCGTCGCGTTGAGCAATCCCGACAGTCCGCTGCTTCAGGAAGACAACCTCCGCAAGTCCGTCGTCGAATTCTTGCCATCAGACCGGGCCATGTCCTTGCGCGCCGTGAAGCAAATGCTCCCTCAGGAGATCACATCGCTATTTCCGCCACGGAATCCGTTCCGCTTCTGGGAAAAGGGCGATGGGGTGACGTGGAAGCTCGAGGAGGTCCATCATGCGGGGAAGATGTTCATTCGCCGGTTGGACGCGCCGCCGCCCGCTGGGCGCTTGCGCCACGCGGAGGATTACTCGGACGACGAACTTACTTTCCTGCTGGCGGAATGCTTGAGCCATCGGGGCATCGGGGTGCGGTCGGTGCCGGTGCTGCAAACCAAATTCCCTTACGAGGCGAAAAAGGCCATCGCGAAGCGTTTCGGGGGCATCGTGCAACTGGCGCAGCGGCATCCGTCCTTGTTCGCGGTCGTGATGGGCCACGCGCAGGATCTCCGCAATGCGCGCATTTCGCTGTTACGTATGCCAGGCGATCAGGATTTTCAAGATGCAGCCGGGGCGATGATGAGGAGCCGTATTCGAGCGGAGTCGTCACCGCCGGACGAAGGGCAACGTGAGGGAGAGGAGGAAATGAACGACGATCTTGGAAGGTCTGGCGACGGCCCACCGGACGACGAACCGTAGCAAACGGTGCCCACACACGACCATAGGATCCCGGGACCATGTTCCCTTTTTTCCGGTCAAGGTTGGAGAAAGCCGGTTCGGTCAAGGCCCGTTACTGGGGTGAGGAGCACTACAGCATTGGTAACCCGTAGCTCTCGTGCACCGATACACGTGAGCGGTGTGCACCGTACGTGGCCATAGCGCCGCCCGGCATTTGTCACCAGGCGATCCTTTTCGGACTGTGGATCTTCTTTGTTGGGGGATTTTTTGGCGACGAGGGTCGCCGAGAGGGATGCAGGATGTGACATTGTGTCGGAACCGAAAAAAGTTTTCCCTTTTCGCTCTTTTCTGAAGTCGTCCGTAACACAGAGCAATGACGACGGTGTCCCCGAGGCTGACGAACGAGGAGCATGCGTACTTGTCGCACCTATCGGTGCTGGAAGCACTGGAGCAGATCACGGCCAGTCTTGCTCGCGAGCGTCCGGAGCAAGTTGCGCCCGCGATTTTTACGCACATTGCCGATATGTCACTCAAGACCCTCTCTACCGAGGAGCGCCAAGCCGCGCTTCGTCAACTCGGCGGCTTACCCGTACCGGCGACAAATGGGGACGCGCACACGGCGGACGCACCCGGCAGTAATCGGCCCGCGCAAGCGTCCGCCTTGGCCGGCATGGCCTCCAGTGTCAGCCAGCTGCACCACCACCTGACGCTCGATGTCGGCGTCGGTCAGCAGCAATCCACTTCTGCTTCCGACCTGTTTGCGGCCGATCACTTTGACCGCAACGCGTCGATCATCGGATTCAATCAAATTGACTTACTGAAGGCGTCGCCGGCAGAGAAGAAGCGTGCCGCCGCGATTCGGCGCAAGCACACGAAGATCATTGCCACCTTGGGACCCAGCAGTCAAGCGGTGGACACGATCGCCGAGCTCGTCGCGCACGGCGTCGATGCGTTTCGACTCAATGCGTCTCACGGCTCCTCTGCGTGGCACGCGGATGTGGTCGCCAAGGTGCGCAAAGTTCTGGGCGCCCCGTCCACAGACCCAACTCGAGCCGTTGGGGTGGGTATCGCGTGGGACACACGTGGCCCCGAGATTCGACTCGGGGCCGTATTTTCAGCGTCATCGCCGACCACAGCCGGACCCGCATCAGCCGCCGGGGAAGTGACTCGGTTTGTGCCCGTGGTTGCGGAGCAGGAGATCAACCTCTCCGTGCACGCCCCCCATCGATTGTCGCCTCCAGATCGAACGACGTTTTTCGTGTCTTGTCCGCCCCTATTGAGTCGTGCGAAGCTCGGTGCAAAAATCGTGCTCGATCATGGTGCCGTGGAGCTCGTGGTGACCGCCGTGCCCGATGCGTCGTCCCTCGACGACCCAACCACGCTTCTCCGCTGTCGTGTGTTGACGAGTCGGTCGAAAATCCGCTCCTACTGCAAGGTGCATCTACCCGGGTGGCAGCTGGAAGTGAATCCGCAAGAAAGCTCCGCAGACAGCAAGCCGCTGACGGTTGCCTCGCTGACACCATATGAAAAGGAGGACTATGAATTCGCACTGCGTCAACGCCTGGAATTCTTGTTCTTGAGCTACACGCGAACCGCAAACGACATCAACCGCGCCCGAGCCGCGTTGAAGCTTCTCGCTTCCGAGCTGAAAGTCGACGCCCGAATCGCGGAAGACATCAAAATATTCGCCAAAATCGAGGACCAGCCCGGCGTCGGTCGCTTGGATGAAATTATCGCAGTTGCCGATGGCGTGGTGATCTCACGCCACGATCTCGCCGCGGACTTCCCCGCAAAGAAGATCTTCGCCCTCCAAAAATTCATCGCGGCGAAGTGCAACGTCGCGGGAAAGCCAGTGGTGGTCGTGTCCCAAATGCTTGGCTCGATGGTCGACTCCCCGCATCCCAACTCGACCTCGTGCATCGATGTGACGACCGCGGTCATCGACGGAGTAGATGCGATCACGTTGTCCGACGAGTCCGCGATGGGGGAGTTTCCCGTGGAAGCCGTCGATGTCGCCGTGGAGCTGTCCGTCGAGGGTGAAAAGTTCATTAACCGCCGGCAGGCGTTCGCCGATATGGTGGAGCACCAACGGCGCCCGTTTCAACCGGAGGAAGCGGTGGCCAGCGCGGCCGTGAATACCGCGTCGGAACTCAGCGCGAGCTGCATCATCGCGCTCACGACCAAGGGAAACTGCTGCCAGTCGGTGGCCAAATATGCCCCGGCGTGCCCCGTGGTGGCCATTTGCAAAGAGCAAGCGACGGCGGCGTACGTGAAGCTCGTCCGCGGCGTCCTTCCCTTGTGGTACCCTGGCGTGGAGAAGGAAGACCGTGAGACGCGGTTGCGGAAAGGGGTGACCTACGTCATGTCTGAAGCCGTCGACTTGGCGCGAGCAGGAGACGTGGTCGTGATGCTGCACGGCGACCTCCAGAATCAAGTTGCGACCGGCTACGCGAACGTCGTCCGTGTCGTGCCCTTGTAATGACATATTGGGGGCGGCGACCATTTGACTGCTTTTAGCCCCGCGGGGGAATAACGAGAGGGGCAGAGAGAGATTCCCTTGGAAGCCGAAGCCCGCCGGCCACAACGCCCACAATCGGAGAAGTGTTGCTCCGACATTGCGAACGAACGAATCGAAGTCTCAACGCTGACAAGGTATGTGTGTGTGTCTGTGTGTGTGTGTGGTGCGCGTGGGAGCGGCGTCGTGTGATCACTCCACCACGGAACGATAGCAGACGAATTGCGTGAAACGCCCGTCGAACAATATGATTTGTGTGTGTTGCCTCCTCGTTGCGTTCTGGGCGTTTCAAAGCATCACAGTCAGTTCGCGCGAAGAGCGTTTTCTTCGTTCGAGCGCTTGGCTGGATGGATCGTCTCCGCGAGACGATTCGCGGTCGGCTGGTGGCCGCCCTGTCGAACCCGCCTCACCGTTTTCCATCCGACGGCGATCGTTCGCGATTTGTTGCCGTCCTCGAGCAAGGGTTGTTCACTCGATACAAGGAGGATCGCTCCGTCTACCGTGATGCCTGCCTCGCGTTCGTCACCGCGTTTGTCGGCTCGCGGCGGAACGATCTGCATCTCGTGCATCCCGCTGACTTACTAGCCTTGAATGAAGGCGACGTGGAGTCCACGTTGATGTGTTCCGCCGCGGAGAGGATGCAACAGGAGAAGGAACGGAGCAAACGAGCGAGGGAATCCCGCGTGAATCAGGACGAAACCACCGCTCTATGCCGTCGCTGCAATCTACCAAAACGTGGCATGCTGAATGTCAATCGTTTCGATGTGGATGATGAGTTGTTCGGTCAGCAGTTTGAGACCACGTATGCGGACATGTGTCATTGCAACAGCGCGCGCCAGCGACGGCACGATGACGAGGATGTTGACGGAGCCGCGCCGGCGGCGGCCCCCGCTCCCGTGATCGGAGGCGCGAAGGGTCCTGAAACGGTCGCGGAGAGTCGACGTCCAAGATCGTCATCTTCGTCATCCTCGTCGTCCTCATCATCCTCATCCTCGTCGTCGTCATCGTCGTCGCCGTGACGTCCGTTTCATGGCAAGGGGTTTTTTTTTTGGTCACCCTCCGATCTGTTGTGGGAAGTCTAAGGCACTGATGGGGCCCCTGTATCCTAACCCCCCTCCCGTTCGTCCTGTTGCTGCCCCGGCACGCACAGACAAAAATAGGTGAGAACGAAACGACGGCCGTCACACACTCGATTCATGTCTCGGTCTGCCATCCTGGTTGCTGCGAGTGCCCGGTTGGCGGCCAGTCAACAGGATGATGATCACGATCGGCGAGTGCCCGCCGTCCCCGCTGGCTTCCTAGACAAGAGGGCGACCTCATTGACGGCTGATGCGAGGGGAGGTCCCCTCGTTGCAGCTCCGACGGCCGGATCCGCCACGGGAGCCGCCGACGCGACGCTCAGCGTCTCGCAACTGATCGCGTCGGATAGCGGCGCCTTCGCGGGTGGTGTTTCACGGAGCGGCCGGCCGGACGCTTCACCTTCGCCGTCTTCGTGTCAACATGGCATGGGGCCCCATGCAAGCAGCGCGTTACCTCCCAGCAGTCGTGTCGTCGGCGACGCCTTCCTTCTACGGCGCCGCGTTCCGCAAGCGTTAGTCCAGCGCCGCGAAAGACGACGTGGACGGCTCTTGGCGACTTTAGCGGTCACTGCCGACGTTGATATGCAACCCACCTCGCTGAATAACACGCCTCGGGAAGGTGTCCCAGCGACGTCCTCGACGGCGTCGTTGCACGTAACGGGTTCCACGTTGGTCGATGCCACGGTCGATCTCTGCAGCGACGAGGAGACCGACTCTGCCCTGCTATCGTCCTCGTCGTCGTCCGCGTCCTCTGACGACGCCGATGATGTCCGGCGTCCGCCCACCACCAGCA
>ERZ1292633.2177-Hain-H41-02um-R1-2177-length-20335-cov-6_pt1 | contig 17247 bp, 3 predicted proteins | sample MGYA00564406_ERZ1292633 | MGnify/ENA primary metagenome ERZ1292633 (study PRJEB36523, sample SAMEA6512639) | groundwater metagenome | collected 2019-01-08 | study: AquaDiva: Metagenomics assemblies of 32 groundwater samples | reverse complement strand
GGAGGGGCCGTGGTCTGAATGGCACTGACGACAACCGAAGTGGTGGGTGCGAGGGTCGTCGTCGGAGGGGCCGTGGTCTGAATGGCACTGACGACAACCGAAGTGGTGGGTGCGAGGGCGCTGGAAGAGTTGATCCCGGTAGCACGCGTAGACGTGGAGGGCTGTGATCGGGTCGTCGTCGTCGCAGGTGGAGCGAGGCCGCTCGCAATCATGCCCAGGTCGGTCTCTTCCTCATCGAGGTACGCGACGATGGCGGGCTCCCACGGCAGCACTAAGCCCCACCCGATGACGTTGGCCAAGACGGGCAAAGGGTCGTTGATGCCGTCATCTGAACACTGATTGTCAAGCGACTGCAGTCGAGCCATCAAGATGGCGACACCGGGGAGGGCGCCGGCCATCGCCACGCCGGCATACGACATGGTCGTCTTCACCGCTTCGACCGCTTTTTGCAACGAGGCCGGCTTTGTGGGCGTCGTGAAGCGGACGAAATCTATGCGCAATGACACCGTGGGCATGGCGCGAAGCGTCGTGCCAGGATTGTGCACGAAACATCCGCTCGTAAGATTGAACCAAATTTCAATGTGGTCCACGTCGTTCGATGAGGCGTTGAGGTCACGCGACGGCAGCAGCTTTCGCATGACGACCTTGGCTTCCGCGGCTGTCCCGGGGATAGGAACCGGGACGTCGTCGGCCCCCCCCTCGTTGGTATCCCCTCCCGTCGCGGGGGGCACGGCGATGAGTGAAAAGTTGCGCCACGTTAGGCCACGCCGCGAGGAGGACGGCGAGAAGTCGTCCATGACCGTCATTTCGCCGAGGAACTCTTGCGGCGCTTCGGCGGTCGAGTCTCCCGTCGTCGTGGCACTCGACGAGTCACTCGTTTCACCACCGCCCCCGCCAAACAGTCCGGAGGACACGCTATCGCCGAGGGGGGCTCCCCAGAGATCCTTCCACGCGCGGAACCGCACCGGATGCAACCGGCACCGACGGGTCAGCACATTGCGGTCGGACGAGAACGATTGGTCCGGCGGTAGTTTGCCTCCGGCAGTGACGTTGTCTGGCTGCAGCGGCAACACCGAGAATAAGTTCCGGGAGGAATCTTCAACTTTCACATTTCCAATATCGACACGGAGATCCGAGCTCGCGGCCCACAACTGAGTTGAGCTCAGCAGCACCGCCACGGCCCCTTGCGCCTTGGCGACGGTGAGGGGACTAATGAATAGGCTGGCGCGCTCCATTGGTGCGGTCCTCGTGGGGATTGCCGTCACATCGACCCTGTAGGCCGTTAGTGACAGCGACGCAGATGGCGGTGAACTCGACGTCGACAGGCTGCCGGTGAGGGAAGCGCTTTGCGACGCGGAAGCTTTGGTGACGGTGACCGCCACGCTCCGCGTCGCGGACCTACCGAACGATCTTGAGGCGGTGCGAGTGATGGTTGGGGGTGGAGTTTGCGACGGTGATGGCGTTCTCTTTGAACGGCTCGCGGTGGCAAACGTTCCGGACAGCGTTTCGGAGCCGCTTTCGGAAAGCGACGGCGACCAGCCAGATGACGACGGTGAGATCGTGATGGGAGCCGTCACGGTGATGTCTCGCCGGCAAATGGAAGTGTTGAAAGAAAACGCGTAGAGCGCCGTAGCAGTTGTCGCCGCCGCGCTGCTCAACGTAGGGGACGACGCGGACAGTCCAAATCTATCCTCGGTGACGTAGAAGGATCCCGCTGCGATGTCGGCCTTCCTCGCCGTGACGTCCCACACAGAGATACGGACTAACTGACCGCCCCCTCGCATTTCGGACCTTAGACCTGCGTGCAAAATGGCCGCTGACGCGTCCGATGTCCAGTGGTAGAGACGATTCAAAAAGGGAGGATCGAACGCCGCGGAGGTCGTCGACGCCATGCCCCCGCCAAGGAATGGGGACTTGTCGGTCGCCGCCATCGCCCAGGGGACAGAAGGGCTAGCAACGGCCGCGATCATCGAAGCCACGACGTTGGGCTCTCCGCCACTGCTGCTGCTCCCAGGGCGCCACCACACGCACTCTGCGGTGTCGAGGGATAGCGGCGCGGCTGTGATCATGAAGGCGGATGCAGCATCGTGAAGATCGATCGCGCCGACAGCGGTGGTGAAAGCGGCACGCCCTTGCGATGCGGTTGCCGCCGCCACCGACGTCGCCGACAGCAACGGCGCACGCCACGTCGGCGCGTGGTAAATGCACACGGGCTGCGTATCTCCCGGCAGTGCGACATTGGCATGGACGGCTGCCACTTCCAAAGCAGATTCAGCATCATAAACACCAACGCCCGCCACGAGCTTGACCTCCTCTGGACCCCCGAGCGCGGCGTACTGCGTGGACGCGTGTGGAATGATTGGCGTGACAAAGACCACCGCCGGGAACTGCAACCGAGGAACGTCCCACAGCTGTGCCGACCAGCCAGCCACATCATATTCTCGGATGGCGGCCACGAGCTGCCCAACTAGAGTGATCGGTACCCGTGGTGCCGGGCGAGGAGACCATCCATCCGTTTTCTTCTCCCATGACGTCGTCAACTGCCACGTGACGTCGGAGACGAGTCGCAACTGTTCCCAGAATTGTAGACTGAACGGGAAGTACGCGTCCGTCCGGAGCATACCATTTCCATTTCTCGGAAGACGAATCCCCGCTCCATGGAAGTACGGCGTGCGCTGATCGCCAATCATGTCTCGGGTGCGTTCCACATCGACGCGTGAAGGGCAGCGACGATAGAGTCCCACCCAACGGGGTTCCTTCGCCCCGAGTGGTACGATGCCATAGGCGAGTGCCAAGGAGGAAAAGAGGGTGTATGAGATGGCGATGGGCGAGTGAAGCAGCCGTCCTCCGGAGGCAGCCTCCGGCCATAGCGACGGCTGAACGCGGATGAACGAGGTGCCATTGCAGGCATTCAGCTGCTGCAATCCATGGTCATAGACGAGCGTGGAAAGCGCTCGCTGCACGCGGGGCGACGATCCCACGATGTCTATTTTCTCGACTGGGTCCGCTGCATCTAGTCGTGCGGCTTCTTGCGCGTTCTCGGTACGAGGGAAAAGCGGCTCCGCGCCTGCGGAATCGACCGAGGTGCGACCGGGGCCACCCTCCTGACCAGCACCTCCCTCCTCTCCCCCCGCTTTTTCGCCCCACCACTCCGGACGCACTTCGTACGGTTCGAGAGCAGGGATCCACAGCAAGTTATTCGTGACCACGCCCAGCCTTTCGCAGCCGGGGGAGAGATACGGCAACATTACGTCCCGAAAAGCGTTGGACACCCCTTGTAAGAACTGTGTCTCGATGGCTGCTCGAACGACGTTGCTTGTCGTGATGACCGTCACCGTGAACGTGCCGGAGTGGTCGGCCAACCCGGACACGATGGCCCCGATGGCGACGGTTGTTGAAACGAGGTTGAAGACGCCACAGCCATGCCCGGTGCCGCCGTAGGTGGTATCGTACTGCATCCGAACCACCCCCACCGTATTAAACGTCGTGACCATTTGGGTCACATTGGCGTAGTAGTACCACAAGGGGTACGGAGGGCCCTCGTAATTGAGGTTGTAGACGGGCGTGATAATAGAATGAGCGAGAAAATACGCTTGTTTTCTCAAGACCGCGGCCTCGCTGACGTCCATCATAATCATGAACTGGTTGCTCATTTGATCGATCGCGCCCCCAACGGTCCAAAAACCTCGATGATGCGCTCTCGGGATGGACAGCTTTATGGGCGAACGCATCACGACCGCGACGCAAACGGGAACGGCTACACTGTCCCGTTGTCGAGATGGATCGAATACGGGCGATGTCAACGCCATCGCTCCTAGGGGGTTCCACTCCGGCATGAGATCGCACGAGCCGGTGGAGGAACTCAAGCTGAGACCCAAAGACGCCGTTTGCACGAGGACACAGAGGGGATGCTCATCTGACGAAACAAACGATGTGAGAAACCGCTCGCGGTCCACCACGGAGCGGTGCAGAGTGATATAATTGCTGTCGGAGCGTTCTGTCGTCACGGACGTGATCCCTTGGTACGTATAAGCGGACGTTCGAAAGACAGGGAGTTTCCCGTCGTAAACCGCAGGACTGGGAAAGAAACGTCCAAACGATGGCCACAAGGTCACGAGGCCATGCACGCCGTTGAAGAGTCGTGGCGCGAGCAACCCGGAGTGCAACGCATGCTTCCTCACATCGTAGCCCACGTGACCGATGTTGCCCGTTCCGATAATTTGGAGGGAGTCGCGGTACCTCTGGCCGACGTATCGGCCGTCGAGGACGAGGGGAGCCTCGTGCAACCTCCACGTGACCCAATCCCGGAGGATGGCGAGCACGAGCTGCCGGTCACCCTCTCCCGGAGTTTGAAGCTGACGTGACGTTTCGGCATGGTGTGGAAACGTGGCTGAGAACCCATCGAAGTCGAACCCGTCGAAGCTGAAGACAAGGACAGGCCCGGTACCTACAAATGTCGTGGAGGAGTACGATTGATTCGAAATACTGAAAAGGGTGTGTAGGATGGAATCCGTGCTGACGAGAAACGACACGGCGCCGTATGGTCGCCAGGCCACGTACGCTGCCGCGGCGGCGTCGGTCACGGTCAGTGCGAAGGGATCGCGGCCTTGCACCAGCGGCGACAAGGCGCTTTGCGGCGCATTCCACTCGATGTCAAACCACAAACGCGGTCGGAGGACCCACGATGCCCACCACGTCGCACGCCGAAAGGGAAGCAAGCTCCAGAGCGTCGGGGAATCCCCGAATGTTAAACTGGTCACGTTCATGCCCACCCGTGTGATGCAGTCCCGTGTGGCGTCGACGTCGAAAATGCGATTCAGGGTCGTAGCCCGGTCGGGTTCCAACACGGGAGTGCCTTCCCCATGGTGCATTGGCAACGTAGATCGGCGTGGAGGTGGATATCGAAACGGCAAGGCCAATGCAGACGATGCGGACCACGAGCCGGTGCACCGCCGCCTCCGTTTCGGTGAGCGTCGTACTCCAATTGTCCGATGTGGTGGAGGTTCTCGCCGGGTCAAGTGCCATCATGCCTCCCCTTTCATCGGATGATCGTTGATGGTCGGTAAAGGTTTCATCGATTTTCCCGGGAACCATCCGCGGCCGTACCACAAACGCATACGGAGGCAGCAACGCGGGATTCTCAATAAGCACCGACGACGACACAAATGACTCAAAATTGAATACGGCGACGCCTCGTGGTCGAGGGTCTAGGTAAGGCAAATTCCAAGGCAGCGTCACGGTGACAGAGAGGCTGCGATCACGTTGCAGCTGACCCAACAACTCAACCCGAAAGGTGAAGGCGCGGGCCCGCGGCCCGATAGGCCAAGATCGCAGTCCGTTAGATATGGTCGCAGGCAGAGCCACATCCGTCGCGCTCAGCATGTAGATTTTTATCACACTCGTGGACCCATCAATGACTCGTGGCTCGTGACGCCGCACCATCATGGCTCTCCCTCCAGAGGCCGAGGGATCGGGAATCAACGCCGGCGGTGACGGGAGGCCGACGACGACCGAGCCGTCGTGAATCGCACTGAGAATGACATCTGAATTCGCCCAGTAGAGTCCCGTCCCGAATAAGTACGGAGATCCGGCGAGACACCAGGGCACCCTTCCCGCCACTATGGTCGATTCCGCAAACCATGAAACCACTCCAGGTGGGTCCGCGTCGATGCGGGCGTCGCGGATGGGCGTCGACGTCACATACATAAACTCCATGCCCGACGATTCAGCCGATGACAGCTTGGCGTAGTGGTAGTATGCCGCCGGGGCTTGCAACTCGGCATTCAGCCGGGCCACCCGGTGCACGTAGAACGTGACCGCTTGCATCGACGTCAGGCGCACCAATCCGCTGACGAGCGCAGCTTGGAACACACAACTATCCGTGGTGAAAAAACCCGGGACGCCCCGCACCGACGAGGAAATAACACTGGCGTCTTGATCCGCCCCGATCATCGTCACGGGGATGGCTTGATCAGGCAAGGTGAGCTCCATCGGACGAGGCGCGCCCGCGTGGGTGATGGCGAACGTCTGTTGTATTTCGCTCCTTGAGCGGGCCAAGACACCATAGGCGATCCCGGCGAACGCGCGTGCCTTGCCCATGCCATGATGGACATCGACGACCACGCGGTAGCGACGTTCGGATGGCGTGATGTACAATGCATTCAACCCATCCTCACCGAGGAGCCGTCCTTCGATGGAGTTGAGGGGCCGTAAAAAGGACGGCAAGCCAAGAGTGTTATTGGTTTTGTCGACGAAGAAGCCTCGCAGCCGAGTCACGGACTGCACATCCGAATCCACATGGTGGTAGCTGATCCCGTACACTTGGGTGTCCACGCGGGACAATGCCATCTCCCAACGCGTGACCACCACGCGCGTATGTCGGGTTCCATTGCGGCCCAGGTCCGGATTTCTCGAAAAAGAGATGTACATGCCAACCCCAGGAAGGTACTTGGGATCCAACAACTCGCTGCATGCAATAATGCCCATGGAAATGCGGAAAAATTTCGCGCGCGGCGGAACTAAATGTACGTAGAGGGTCGCGTTGTCACGAACATGAGGACCACTCACGCCCGAGACGTACGCCGCCGCGTTGAGCAGAGTTAGTCCAACGTGAAAAATGCCGGCACCGTAGCAGATGCGATCTACGTTCGATTGGCGGAAGTCCAGGAGGGCCGCGGGGATCGGTCCTAACACGTCAGGACGATCATCAACCATCCGCGATGCGTTGTTGTAGCCCTGGCTGTTATCGCGCAGCTCGTCGGGGCGCAACGACGTGAAAGCCGGGGACTCGAAAGTTTGTTGCCCCGGAAGGGGACTGTCTCGGATGATCAGCACCCCGTAGCCCTCGACGCCAGAGCTTGCCGATTGGACTCCGTTGCTGAAGCTGCCCGGGAAGGCGAGGCGCCGTCCTTTCCACACAGCGTACAGTATGACCCATTGCCCCTCCTGAACGTTGAGTCCTGCGTGGCACGCCGCCGCGGATACGTGACTCGCATACTCATACACGAGCGTACCCACCACGGTGCCTCCCAGCGACGAACACTCCGGAACGACGCTGAAAGCCACGACACTGTTCAGCGCAGCGGCCTGGGGATTTGGGAAAAGGAGATTAAAACACGATCCGACGCACTGTGGGGGCCCGGAGGGGTCCGCAGGGGTGAACGGCGCCATGGTAGGCGGACGGTCGCTGCCGCAGTATTGCCCCGCGGAACCGGTCGATGCGGCGGCTCGCTCGACGACGTAGCCATACTCCGGCCGTGGATACCCTCCGGCACGATTCATCCTCGAACACTCGGATGTCGGCGAAGGCGCGCCAATTGGCGCGGTGTCCTGAGCGGCTGGGATCAACGTGAATCTTATTAATTGCCGCTGGCGCGGCACTTGCTGTCTACGATCGGTCGCGATGGCCGTCCCGTTCATCGTGAGGACGCCGCTATCCGCGGCGGCGACGTTGAGAGGGACCCCGTCGACGAGGTACTTTCCCCAAGTCGTGCTGCTCCCCCCGCTATCGGCGTAATAGCGGCACCAGATCGGCACATAAGGGTTGGCGACCGTCAAGGTGGCGTCGACGTCGATCACATACGATGAGCCACTGTCACCACCACACCGCTTAGCGACGCGGGAGAGCTCGGCGCCTTTTGACGCATTCCACACGGACATGGTCGTTGTCTGCTCATTTTGCGAGGGCCGATTCGCTGACAGGACGCCGAAGCGGGTTGAGCCCACCAAAATTGACTTTCCCCCGAAAGGGTCGGTAGGCGCCTGCATATGCAATTCAATGGTCAGCTCTTTTTGAGTCACGTTCCACAGGTCGAGCAGCCCACCATGGCGGGCAGCGCAAGTGATTTCAGTCCCCTCGATCGAATAGATCCCGGTCCCTTCGCATTTCATGTTTCCGACTTCGAATAGCCACGGTCGGCGCAGTGTCACGGACCGGATGATCGCCGTCGCCGGCGTTCGCTGGAACATATCGCCTCCGATGGCGCGGTATCGGATGCTTTCATTTGACAACACGGACCTTAAGACACTGGATTGGCCTTGATCCCGGTAATAGGAATTGCCCGAAAGGCCGTTCTGAATGAGCGATGCGAACGGCCAGCCGAGCAACAGCTCTGGCGGAGGATCCTCGAACAAGATCGGGATGGACCTGGTGATGGCAGATGCTCGGCGGCCGCCGGAACTTGCGGGGGCCGCTGAGGATGGCTCGTCGTCCTCCGAGAGCAATCGGCGGAAGGGAGAGGCGGCCGTCGTCGTCGCGCCCAACGGCAGTGTCCAATCCGACGCAAAGCCGGTGCTTCCCTCTTCGGAGGCGGGTAGCTTGAAGTCATGCCATGCGGCCAATGGAATTTGCGTGGACGAGTCGTAAACACCAGCGCCGAACACCGAAATTCTGCCGTTGTAATTAACGGTGAACCGATGTACCCCTTGAAAGCACCTCGCGCAAACCGGAAAGGGCTCTGTTGGCATGGTGGGGCTCGCGAAGGGACGGCCATTTTCTCGCTCAAAGTGTTTCACCCACCCGGGATGAAACACATAGATTTCGGTGGTATCGCGGTACTGAGAAAAGTCACGTCCAGCCATGACGTCGACGCTGCGCGAAAGCAATACCACCTCGCCGAACGTGCTCGCTTGCTCTTCGGACCAGGATGGCTGGACGCACTTCAGCCGGAAGATGGTTTGGTTGAAGGGTGCGCCCGGTGGGGATCGGATCATGCTCAGCCGCGGAGCACAAGGAGACAAGGGAAGGTCGACGGCATACACGGCCACCGGTACGTCCCGCAGCCCTCCCGGCGGCACGCTATGATGCACCAGACGAAGACCTATCATGTTCATGAGGTCGATCAGTCGTAGGAGCTCCGTTTGGATCCAGCGCCTCAAGACGACGCGAAGAAAGGAGGTGCCACGCCTGCCGCCAATCAGCTCCCCGTCGACGACAATCGCCCGGCGCCGACGCCCATAGGCTGAGGTGATGTTCATTCCACTTTCTGGATCTTGCAAAAGCTGATCGTGCACGTACTCCACGGCGTCGGCCTCGTGGTACAGCCCGCTGTGAAACGCCGCGACGGTCACATCCACCACTTGGGAGTAGGCATGGAGTCCCATGGCGGTCCATGTCGCACGAAAACTGAGCTGATCGAACGGATAAGGGACGAGCTCACACGACACATGGCCGTCGTCGTCGGCAAGCGTCGAAGCGTAGGCATGCGGCACGCCGAGAATGTCACGAAGGTAATCGGCCTCGCCGGAGGGGTCTCCTAAGTTCAAGGCTGCGACGTCGACATTAGCGTCGTCATCGACGCCGGTGGAAATGTCAGGTCCACAGCGACGCAAGCCAAGTCGCTGCGTAGGGTGGCGGAACGCGGTGTTGTTGGGATTGAGGGTAAGAATGAGGACAAAGGACTTTGCGTCGCTGGTCGATCTTGACGTGATTCCGTTGAATCCAGTCGAACCAAGCAGCGGACGGGGTGGATCGAGGCGCATCGCTCGGTACCAAATCCGGGTGGGGCGCAATTTGGGTAGTGGTGGCTGCGGGCAAGGGGGGCCGGTAGCACAAGCATCGTGAGACGCCGTTGCCGGTTCGTACCCTTCCGCGTAGGTGATGAGTCCCATGTGGAGCGCCGCCCACGTGATGTCAGAGGCAGTCGAATACCCGAGCGGCGAACCCTCCACCAATTCGGCCCCGGGGGGAGTGACCATCGACACGTAGACGTCGGCGAACAAGATGGACTCCACGTCCAAAATAGGAAACGGGCGAGCTGACTCATTGGCTCCCGCGGCGACGGCTGCGGAGAGGGATGCCCAGCCACACGGAGCACCCGTCGATGCGTTCGTGCACCAATGCCAAGGCCGAGCGGTCGAATTGGACAAGATGAGAACGGCAGTTGTCCGCGCCGTTTCAACAGCGACGCTGGGCGACACGACGCCGAAGGACGACACCCCGCCCACGACAAGCCACGGCACATCTTTCCAGGCATTATCATAGCCTCCAAAGAACGCCATGGTCGTCGTCTTGGCTCCAACCCCATTCACGTAGAAATAGTGCACGTACAGCGTGTTGATCACGCCCAGTCGCAGCCAGCCATGCTGCACGGCGTTGAGCGCGATATTGCCCGTTGACCGACAGACAAGAAAGCCAGCGCCACTACACGCTGTCGAATCGGGGTTCATGCGGCCTTGCACGCGCAGCGTCAGAATGTGTCGTTGGTCGTCATATGGCCAAGGCGGCTCGTCGACCAATTGTCGAACCCATTCTGCTAGGCTTAGGTTTGTTCTCGCGTCATCTCGACTGAGGTTCCCGAACCACAATGATGCGGTGGACGCCTCGACGGGGAGAAATTGAAAAAGCATCTCCGCGTCGCCGGTCGTCGCCATCGACGTGATGCCAAGGAACGACGTCGTACCTGGGATGGGAGGGAAACCAACGGATGGGGGCGCGCGGCGGGCTCGAATCAGCAGCACCCGTGTGCCATTCCACTGCAGCAGCCCTGCGTGCAGGGCGGCCTGCGTTAGCTCACTGCTCAGGGCGTAGACCGTCGTGCCTCGAATCACGGGCGCGTCACTACTGTAGCCAGCGGGAAGCCACGTGTCGACGAACGGCACCGCAACGTACAAAGGCGCTAGATTGAGTTGCGACCTAAGAACCTCATTAATCAAGTCCGCTACCGTGCCAGTGACAAAATAATACGACGGCGTCGATCGACCTATGTAAGAACTGGAAGCAATGGAGTTATTGTACATTCCGTAGTAGTATTGTTCGACGTCTGTCGCTGTTGCCGTTTCGCCCGGCGGCACGAGGCAATGCAACCGGATGAGCCGAGGTTTGGGGTCGTTCAACTCGATGAGGCCCGCATGGGCGGCGGCGCGACTCAGTTCGTCTTGGTAGTGGTAGTAAACGGCGCCGTTCGTGGGTTCAAATAGATGATGGGAAATGTAGCGCAGACGAACGACGATTTCGCTTGTGGAACGGATCTGTAACACGGCACGGACAAATTCACGCACGTCTCCGTCGTAGGCATAATTTTCGTCGCTGGCGGCGAGCTGGATGGTCTCATTGACGGATGCATTCGTCTCCAACGTTGTCGGCCAAGGGGAGACTCCGGTCCACTCCGCGGAGACAGCACCAGCCAGATCGTCAATCGCACGCACAATACGTATTTCCATCACCGACAGGGGGGACTCCTCGGTGATAGCGTCGAGGGATTGAAACACCGAGTTGAGCAGCAGCTCGTCGTCTTCGGCTTCGGTTCGACGGGGCGGCGCATGCACGACCAACCCTAGTCTTCCCTGGCCGTAAAAAATCGCACTGGTGCTGCCGTAGTGCGGCGGCCGGGACGCTGGGAAGCAGCGCCGCATGCTACTACTCGCTTCCGAGGAGGAAGAGGGGGCAGCCAATGGCCGGTACGCGATTCTCTGCGGCTCGTCGCTCTCGCTAATGAAATACGACTGCCAAGCCGCCGAGGTGATGTCCGATGCCCATGCGACGATGCCACTGCCTAGCACTTCACCAAACACGGAGTTGTGCGAGGTGTCCGCTTTAACCGTTGCCGTCACGGTCCGGTTGGCCGCCGACGGATCCGACTCCCAATCCGGATACATGAGGGTGGTCCAGCGCCGGAGGAAGATGGCAAGCAGCGACGTCAGCGGTCGCTCGGACGTCGCGCCGAAAGCCATCATGCCGGCAGCAAACGAGGTCGCCACGTTGGATTTTCCCACAACGAGGTTTTCACTGTCAGGCGGAAGACGGATTTTGTCAAAAAACCGTTGCCGGAGGGTCTCGATAAGCCGCGATGCCCGGGCCTCGCCCATCAGAACATAGGCGGGCGTCGCGCGATCGTAATTACCAGAGTAAACGCCGTTGGAGTATCCGGCGAAGAAGCGAGAACGATACCCGATAATGTAACTGACCACCGTGGCGTTACCGCCAATGCGCGGCACCAGTGTCGCATGCAGCGCGGCAACGGCGACGTCCGAGTCGCAGGTGTAGTATCCCATGCCGACAACGCCGCGACCGGACGAAGCGGGAGTGACCTTCGCAATGAGGGGAAGTGGCGTGACGGTGTGAAGGGCGATGTTCTCATCCCATAGAGCTTCCGCCTCCAGCGGTGACAGATTCTCGTTGCGGGAAAAAAATACCGCCGCCGGCGCATTCTCGTCGCTGTACTCTCGATTGATGGTGATGATGCCGCGGTGCGAGCGGCCCAGAAAGAAGCGACGCGTCGTGTTGGAATAATGCACAAAAATTTGGGTTTCTTGGTTGTGCTCGATCACGCCCGCGAGAAACGCGTAGGAAGACATCTCCATGCCGTCCAGCACCGGGTACACGCCGCTTCCAACGCGTTGTTCATATCCGAGCAAATCATAAGGCGAATGCGTAAGTCGAAGGACGACTCGGCGAGGTTCCAAGCGGGTCATTGCCCGCGGAACGATGGGGACGGAAGCGACGGTGAAGCAACCAGGCGGCCGGGGAGGCGACGTTGGAGGGCTGCGCTTAGGAGACGAAAAATCGGCAAACCCCGACCGGAGGCCCAGATATGCGTTTGTGTAAAAAACAATCGGGCACCGCCAAGCTACAAAGTGCAAAAATACGTCTCGGGTTTGCCCAAGGTTCACCACGCGGCCATTATGAAACGCAGCGGCTCCGATGTCCGTCGCGGTGGTATAAATTCCTGTTCCCGTGATAGGCCTCGCCGTCAACGTTTCGAGCGCCATCGACGGCACCATGGTCACGTTCTCGCCGTAAACGCCCGAGGCAACTGCGTCATACATTGCCGCGGATGTCGTCGTCATCGCAGCCGACAACAAGTCGCGAATCGACGACACGCCGATCACGGCGAAGGTAAGCACCGGCGCGTTGCGATACGTGGTTTCGACGCCGACTTGAAAGCCGCGATGCATCATCGCCCGGATGCCCGAAAGCCGCACCAACACCACCGATAAGGGAGGCAACGTGTCCACGGAGCTGCTGTCGAACTCGGGGTGGGACGGCTGCCAGTGGTAGAGCAGCTCCGGTGCCGTAGGAGCGGTCACGTCGTCTGATGTGGCGGCTCGGTTCAACGCTTGGATGCCGCCGGGAGTGATGGAGGTGTTCAGCCAGGACGAGAAGCACGTGAGCCGACGGAGTACGGCGGCGCTCATCACGTCGGTGGAGTTGGCCTCGAAGAGGCCCATGCCGACAGCGGAGATGTCCGCCACGGATTTCGCGACGCCAATGAGCACCGGGAACCAGTAATCCCGCACCACTGAGAAGGCACGTATGGCCGACGGCTCGTTGTCGTCGGTGTGATTCACAGGTCGGAAAAAACGATTCTCGAATACGGATGGATGCCGGCTGGGTAGAAGACCCGCCGCCACGAGCGAGGACGGTCGCCCGCCTTGCGCAGTGGACCACCGAAACGTAAATGCACGGGCCGGGACGTCCGATGCCGCGGTTTGGAAGAGTCGGGGTACGTTCCCGGATTCGGACGCCGCCGACGCTATCGACGAAGACACAAAGTAAGGCGCGTCCCCGACATCGTCAAGCCACAACATCGGAGCCACCACGAGACCATCCCCACCAACCATCTCCTCGTCCGACGGCCACGCCCCCTCCTGCGTGAACGCCGCGGGCTGGCTGATGCGCCACAAATCCAGTTCCAGCGGCGTGTTGCCGCCTGCCCCACTGCTGTTACGGTTGATGGTGCTGGATTGATTGAGGAGGGCCGCTGCCGTCTGAGATATCACCGCCCCAGATGTGGCGACCGCCTCGAAGTACAATTTGGCGATCCATGCCGGGTGGCTGGCGGCGCTCATCCAGAACGCAGCGAAGACGTCGCTACCCGACGCGTCGAACACGCCGCTGCCCACGACGCCGCTTGTCCTCATGGAATTCTTCCAACTTTCCAAAAACGACGTCCTCAAATAATGACTGGCCGCCGCTCGTCCCCCGATTCGCGCGCGACGCATTCGAGCGATGTCGACCGCAAGGCTCGATCGCCACGCGTACGGTAGCGCGATCGGCGTCGACCGATTCGTGATGTAATCGCGGAGGCACGTTGGATCCACGCTCATCGCCGCCGCCGACGGTTGGGAAGGCAGCAGCAGCTGCACGGCCGGGAGGAGGAGAGCCCCGTTCGAGGGGACAATCAATGCCCCAGATGAAATAGAGTTATTCGTCAATGAGTAGAACGTCCCGCGCAATCCGACATAGAGAACGCGGACGACGACCGTGCCGCCGGTAAGCACCACGAGCCCTGCATGCCACGCGGCCTCGCCAAGAGGCGCGTCGTGGGGATAAAGTCCAGCTCCCATCAACGTCGTCGTCTGTGAGCCACTGACGGCGCGCGGAGGTAACGAAAGGCTGATATCGACGAAGCCGCAGTATGGCGGTAGAGCCGGCCACTCAATTATGGTCGACGAACCGGCGGGGGCGGTGGCCTGGATGACGCGGGATATGAAGATGGCACTGTCTTGATATTTTTCCCGAAATGCGCTCGCCACGCATCCATTGCCCGTCGCGCCTTCCGTGCAGCTGTACGGGTTCGCCGCGAGGGTACTGCCCCCCGACGTCAATATCATCAACGTCAACAGCCACAGCAGCGATGAGGGCGTGAAGCGCATCAACATGACCGCGGACGGCGGGCACCCAATACGATGATGCGAGCCGTAGTGTGGCGGCAACCCACAAGCGGAGGAGGTCACGCCCCCTCTCCAATCCATCTTGAAACGATATGAGAGAGAAAAATGGGATCTGACCGATCGTGGGGCCCTTCTTTGCTTATGTTTTGTGAGCGCGAGAGAGAAAAAAGGCTATTGGCTCCAATGTTGCTGGAATGACCCCCCTCTCGTCAGCTCATGTTTTCCTTAAATTTCGAAAGATATACAAACGGCGATATTGGCAAGGGAGAAACCTCCGAAAACATCACGACGCGAGTTTTTCAAGAGTAAGAAGCAAGGAACGAGCACCGGCGGAAAAAAACAACAAGTCGCTGTTGCCGCCGGGAACAGAAACACTACCTCTCTTTTTTTCCCCCGCTCCCCCGGGAAAAAGAAGAAAAAAACATATCGACTACTGGTTGCTACGAGCCACGCGCCACAAGGCGATGGTCGCGATCGTCCTGGTGACGACGATCATCAAGCCCAGACACACCCACATGATCCACGCCTGGTCCTCGTCGCCGCTAAGCCCCATGGTGACAAGCGCCTGCTCGCCGGTTTTGGGTTGTCGAGAACAAAACGCGGCCCCAAACTTCGCCACGTCGCAGGTCATAGTCGCGATTCGCTCGAGCTCATTTTTCATGAGCAAGATGTATGGGTACCGGACGATGCTGACCTTCTCAAGCCAATACCAATACGGCCTGAGCCGATCCGTGGAGCCCAGGAGGCCGCCGGTGACGACCATGGGGACCAGGATCATGGGCGTGACACCCGTGACCACCATGTAGTTCTCAATCATGGCGCTCAATGCGAGCCCGATGCCCACGCCGGCTTGCTGCGACGCGAGTAAGATGGCGAAGAAGGTGAAGAAGGCTTGCCCAGAAATGACGAGTCCCGTCAAGAAGTAGATGATGACGCTCGTGAGTAGCACACTGATGATCTGAAGCGGTAGCTCGCTCAGTGACTTGGCCAAGAGATAGATGAACGGCGAGTACGCGGCTGCCTTTTGCTCACGGACAAAAACGGCTCGCTCCGATGGGAAAGTGTTCACCGCGCTCATCACGGAACCGAAACCGATGTTGGAAGCCAGCATGAACAACAGCCCGGCGCGGTCCTGCAGACCCGTGATGCCATCTTCCAGACGGATATAAATAAGGCCGGCGAAAATGCCAAAGAAGACATTTTGCCCAATGATCGCCCCGACGTACATGCGGTTGCGCATGATGTTCTTGAAGGAGCGAGCGAACAGCTCCGACCCTTGAACGGCCATGCTACTGGACAAAGCCGCCGCCCCATCGAGCATCGGCTTCACGCGAGTCGAAGCGGCGCTGCTCATCGCATGCGATGCGACAGCGTGGCTCGTGACATACTGCACGAATGGCTTCGCGACCTCGGCGTTGAGATCCGCGATGGTTTGCGCCCAAAGATCGATAAGGCGAAGGCCGATGGGCTCGTCCTGCAGTAGTGTCATGAAGTAGTCACTCGGCGTATGCGTCGCTGGGCAGTTGTACCCCACGCTGGCGAAGTAGTCGACGGCTCCGGCCATAGGACCATGATAGACAACGCAGCCTTGGCACATGAGCATCAGATCGTCAAACTGCGCGAGGCAAGCCGCTGTCGGCTGGTGGATCGTGAACACCACGGTACGCCCCTCATCGGACGCGAGGTGGTTCAAGATGGTCACGATCTTGAGGGCGGTGATGCTGTCCAGGCCCGACGTGGGCTCGTCCAGCAGCAGCACCACGGGGTTCGCAATCAGCTCGGTGCCAATGTTGCATCGCTTGCGCTCTCCACCCGATAATCCGGTGACCAAGCCGGGGACGCCGACGATCGTGCTGCGCGAGGCGTTAAGCGCGAGCGTGTCGATCATCGCGTCCACGCGGGTGGTCGCCTCGGCGTCGGTCACGTCGCATCGAGTGCGCACGGTGAAACGGAGCGCTTCGTCTGGCGTGGACGTGGAGGACAGGATGTCATCTTGCGTCACGAATCCGATGAGCTTACGGTAGGCGTGCTCATAGGGCACCCCGCCGAGTTCAACCGTCCCTTCGTACTTGACATCCGTGCCCGACTTGGCGATCCGGTCACTCAGGCAGTTTAAGAAGGTGGTCTTCCCTGCGCCGCTCGAGCCCAGAATGGCCAAGGCGCGACCCGGGAGGGCACGCCCTGACAGACCTTTCAGGATTTCCTTTTGCCCATTTTCGACAGAGTATCGGACGTTGCACCACGTCATTTCGAGGTTGGACGCCATTTGCTTCCGAAAACAACCGGACGTGTGATCAAATCAAAACCTTCCCGATGGTCCGGCTGCTCGTAATTCAACTCACCCGTTTCAGAGACGCTAAAAACGATGCAAAGGAGACACAATTTAATTTTTTTGGTCGTCCAAATCGTTGCGAACCCCGTTTCCTTTTCTTCCCAGAAGCAGCCAGTCAACCAGTGAGCCACTGAGTTGTGACAATATACAAAAGTCGAAGAGCAAAACGTTAACGCGAAGAAGAAAGCAAAAAAAAGCCGATGGCGGAAACGTGGAAAACTCCCCCTCCCTTTCAATCACGACGCATTGATCGCGCCTCTCGGGGCTCATTCCTACGGCACAAGCAACAGCCGAGAATGCCC
>ERZ1292633.2874-Hain-H41-02um-R1-2874-length-17262-cov-4_pt1 | contig 17262 bp, 14 predicted proteins | sample MGYA00564406_ERZ1292633 | MGnify/ENA primary metagenome ERZ1292633 (study PRJEB36523, sample SAMEA6512639) | groundwater metagenome | collected 2019-01-08 | study: AquaDiva: Metagenomics assemblies of 32 groundwater samples | reverse complement strand
TTAGCGAGATTACTTTGCATGCAAAGGAGTTGAAAATTTCCAGCGTTAATTTCAAAATATCCAATATCCAATATCCAATATCCAAGCAAATCCAAAATCCTAAGTCGCAAACAGTTACTTTTAAGTTTAAACGGAAAATTCCGGCAGGAAAAGGGGAATTGAGTTTAAAATTTAGCGGTATTTTAAACGATAAAATGCGGGGTTTTTACCGCAGTAGTTACAAGCACCAGGGTCAACAAAAACACATGGCTACGACCCAATTTGAGGCTACAGATGCCCGTAGGGCGTTTCCGTGTTTTGACGAACCTTCCCAAAAGGCCATTTTTGACGTGAGTTTAATGGTGCCGAAAAAAATGTCCGTTGTTTCAAATACGGTTGAATCGGAAGTTATGGAACACCAAAGCGAATACAAAACCGTCACTTTTGCGTCTACGCCAAAAATGTCCACTTACTTACTGGCTTTTATTGTTGGCGACTTGGAATACATAGAAGGCAGAGCGCGGAATCACGCGGAAAGAACTGGCAGCGCGGAATCACGCGGAAAGAAAAATCAAACAGGGACAATTGTAAGGGTGTTTACCACGCCGGGCAAAAAACATCAAGCCAAATTCGCCTTAGATACGGCAATACGCTGTTTGGAATTTTATAATCAGTATTTTGATATTCCTTATCCTTTGCCGGTATTGGATTTAATTGCCATTCCGGATTTTAACAGTGCGGCTATGGAAAACTGGGGCGCGATTACTTATCGCGAATCTGCGCTATTAGTAGATGAAAAAAATTCTTCCCTGTCTTCCAAACAATGGGTGGCCATTGTTATTGCTCACGAGGTTGCCCACCAGTGGTTTGGCAATTTGGTGACTATGGAATGGTGGACGCATTTGTGGTTAAACGAAGGGTTTGCCTCTTATATGGAATACTTATGTACAGATAAGTTATTTCCGAAGTGGATGATGTGGGAACAATATGTGGCGGCGCGCTTTAATACCGCGTTGGAGCTGGACGCGCTTTCCAATACTCACCCCATAGAAGTTGTCGTGCATTATCCGGAAGAAATTAGCGAAATTTTTGATGCTGTCAGTTATGCCAAGGGTTCGGTAATTATTCGCATGCTGGCGGAATATTTAGGCGAAAAAACTTTTCGCGACGGCTTGAGATATTATTTAAAAAAATATTCTTACCAAAATGCCTCCACGGTTCATTTGTGGGAAGCATTTGAAAAAGTATCCGGCAAACCGGTAAAAAAATTAATGCAAAATTGGACCGCTGCTTCGGGGTATCCGCTGGTGCGGGTAATTGAAGAAAAAAACCACTTAATTTTAAAACAATCCCGTTTTTATTCCAGCTCGGTATCTAAAAAACAATCGAAAGATGCCACGGTTTGGCAAATTCCAATCGCCGTGCAAAGCATCGGGGTAAAATCTAAAAAGTTTTTGCTGGGCGCAAAATCGCTCAAAATTCCAAAGAGCAAAGCTCATTGGGAAAAACTTAATGCCGGAGAAACTTCTATGTTTCGTACCGACTATCCGGCGCAAATGCTGGGGGCTTTAAGCCAGGGGTTAAAGACAAAAAAACTGTCCGCTATAGACCGCTTAGGTGTGGCGAGGGATGCTTTTGCCTTGGCGGAATCCGGCGATCTGCCGGTCGTTCAGGCTTTGGAGGTGGTGAAAAATTTGGAGCACGAAACCGACTATAACGTTTGGGTAATGGCGGCAATGGGTCTGGCTAGTGTTTCTGGAATTGCCAGAAATTCAAATAATTATCTCGGATATCAAAAATTTGCCTGCCAATTACTTCAAAATATTTTGCGCCAGGTCGGTTGGCAAGAAAAAGCCAATGAATCTAGTTCCGAAGTTTTACTTAGAAGTTTAATTTTACAGCAAGGCATAAAATGGGGTGATAAAAAAACAATTTCCTCGGCAAAAAAATTGTTTGCCGGTAAAACAAAACCCATTGTAAACATCCGCTCCGCGGTATATTACGCGGCCGCGGTAAGCGGTGGAAAACCTAAGCATACAAAATTTATTAAACTCTACACCCAGGAAAAACTGCAAGAAGAGAAAGATCGCCTGGCGAGAGCCTTGGCGCAATTTTCCAATCCGCACTTACTAAAAAAGACTTTAGAATTTGCCTTAAGCCCGGCCGTTAGAGACCAGGACGCTCCATTTATCATCGCGGCAGTTTTTAGAAATCCCATAGGCGCCGATATTGCTTTGGGGTTTGTGAAAAAACATTGGAATGAACTGCTAAAGCGTTATGCCTCGGGCTTGAGCATGATCTCCAGAATTATTAGTACCATGGATAATTTCTACACCGAAGAAAAAGCCAAAGAAATTGAAAAATTCTTTAAAACCCGCAAAGCCCCGGGCGCAAATCGTGCCATAAAACAAACTCTGGAAAAAATTCGTTCTCAAGCGGCTTGGCTTAAGCGCGACGGCCAGCATTTGGAAAATTGGTTATTAAAACAAAATGGAATTTAAAATTCAAGTAAGTATTTTATTATTTGTCTGCCTGATGCCGGTCAGAGTCTTTGCTCAATTAGCGCCTACCGATTCAGACAACGACGGTTTAAGCGATAGCGAAGAAACAAATATTTATCATACCAATCCGCAACTTCCAGATACGGACGGAGACGGATATTCCGACGGTGACGAAGTAAAATATAACTATGATCCAAATAATAATTTCGAGGACAAGCTGGAGAAAAAAATTGTGGTGGCGCTGGCCGACCAATCTTTAAGTTACCGGCTTGGTGATTACATAGTCGGTAGTTTTAAAATTTCCAGCGGTCTCCCTAAAACTCCGACCCCGACGGGAGAGTTTGAAATTCTGGCAAAAAAACCGCTGGTAAATTACAAGGGAATTGATTACAACTACAAAAATACTCGCTGGAATTTGCTGTTTAAAAAAGGCTCTTCATTGAATTACTATATCCATGGAGCTTACTGGCATGATAAATTTGGTCAGCCAATGAGCCACGGTTGTATTAATGTTTCCTATAAAAACGTGGAGCCGCTTTATAATTGGGTCGATGTTGGTACGAAGGTTATTATTCAGTAATTAAGGGTCTGTTGCCAAACGCCATTTTGACTGCAGACCCATTAAATAAATGTTTAAAATATTAAAAAATTATGCCAATATAAAATTTGGTTTATCCCAAAAACTCGATGGGCCAATGGAATTAGCCGGAAGCGGTGAGTTTGCTTTTCGGGAAATATTTTTTGCGAAGAACCATATCAACATAAACCAAACTGTTGGCGCAAAACTAGCACACTCGGAAAATGTTGTTTTGGTTGGCGTCAAAGATCGCGGGACAGTAATTCAGAATGTCGATGGTTTAGTGACAAAGGATGCTGATGTTGTTTTAACAATCACCGTGGCCGATTGCTATCCAATTTATTTTTTTGCCCCAAATGAAAATGCCATTGGCTTAGCCCATAGCGGGTGGCGGGGGAGTGTGGGTACTTTAATTGAAAATACCATCAAAGAAATAAAAACAGACCCCGCGAGCTTATTTGTTGGTATTGGTCCGGGCATTGGGCTATGTCATTTTGAAATCCGCAATGATACTATTGAAAAGTTTAAAGATTTTCCTAACGCGGTAAAGTATCGGGGTAAAAAAATATTTATTGACTTGCCCAAAGTTATTAATCATCAGTTAATAAAAGCCGGGGTTAAGCCTAAAAACATTGAATTTATTGGGGAATGCACATATTGTGAGCCAAATAAATACTTTTCCTACAGGAGCGACAAACCTGCAAAAATCCAAGCCATGGTGGCGTATATTGGGCTCTAATATTGCCAAAAGTCCCAATTTTGCTATAATAGACCTGTTGCGTTTTAATTTTTATCCAAAAAGTGCTGTTTTGCCAAAACCTAGTTAATCCGCCTAGGCGGACCGCTTAACTACGGTTAAACATCAAAATTTTTAACGTCGGTTTTGTCTAAAATATCCCATTTTGGCTAGTAAAATTAAAACGCAACAGGTCTAATAGCAGAAGTGTTTTAGAGGATCAAAGCCCAATACATAATCATTTTTAAAAACTTAAATGCACCCAAAACTTAAACTGTTTGCCTCATTGTTCGCTATTTTACTCATAGCCGCCGCCGCTGTTTGGATTAGCTTGCCTCAGGGCAGTAAAATTAGCTTAAAAAAACTTAAAATTCCTTATAGCCAAGAGTTTAAGGTTCACTTGGGTTTGGACTTGCAAGGCGGTAGCCATTTGGTTTACCAGGCCGATTTTAAAGACATAAAGCCACAAGACCAGGCCGATGCCTTAAATTCCGTGCGCGATACTATTGAACGCAGGGTAAACAGTTTTGGAGTAAGCGAACCTTTAGTGCAGGTTACAGGGAATGACAGGATTATTGTGGAGCTTCCCGGTATTAAAGATATTAATGATGCCATAAATCAAATCGGCCAAACTCCGCTGTTGGAGTTTAAAACGCAAAATTCAGAGCAGCCGGTATTGGAGCCGGATGCCAACGGGCAAATTACCGTAGACGCCTCCGCGGGCTGGAATTATACCGGACTGTCGGGAAAGCAATTAAAAAAGGCCAGTGTAGATTATGAGCAAGACAAAGCGGTTTCCAGCCAGGTAGTAGTGCGATTAGAATTTGACGATGAGGGTAAAAAATTATTTTCAGATATTACCTCAGCAAGTATTGGCAAACCGATTGCCATATTTTTAGACGGACAACTTCTATCTGCCCCAACGGTGAAAACCGCAATTACCGACGGGGTAGCCATAATTTCCGGTGATTTTACCGTTCAACAAGCTAAAGATTTATCTACCAGACTTAACAGCGGCGCTTTACCAGTGCCCATTAAGTTAATTTCCCAGCAAAATGTGGGAGCCACTTTAGGTAAAGAGTCGGTGCAAAAATCCGTAGCCGCCGGCCTTATCGGCCTGTTAATGATAGTTGTTTTTATGATTGTTTACTATCGCTTTCCGGGACTGTTGGCCGTTTTAGCCTTGCTGATTTATGCCGTTGTGTCCTTCGCAGTATTTAAAATCGGGGTGTCGTTTACGGCCTTGCTTTTGGTGGGATTATTTTTCTTCCTCGGGTTGACTGTTAATTTTTGGTTCGGCATTTTAGCATTTTTTAGCTACATCCTGTTAATTTTCCTCAAAGGCCTCTCCCCGGTAACTTTAACTTTAGCCGGAATCGCCGGATTTATTTTGTCTATTGGCATGGCGGTGGACGCGAACATTTTAATTTTTGAAAGATTAAAAGAAGAAATCCGCGCCGGCAAGGAAATTCATAAAGCCGTGGAAGACGGCTTTGCCAGAGCGTGGCTGTCTATTCGCGACTCAAATGTATCCAGTTTAATTACTACCGTGATTTTGTATATATTCGGCACCCCTTCCATTAAAGGGTTTGCTTTAACTTTAGGCATTGGCATTTTAATTTCCATGTTTACCGCCATAACTGTTACCAGAACGTTCCTTAAAGTATTTATTGGTAATAATATTTTGACTCATCCATGGTTGTTTGGAGTCAGTAAAATTAAACCCGCTGTAGATTTAAAAAATAATTAATGAAAGATACAAATATACGGAAGCACAAATACCACAAATACCACAAATAATAACAAATGCTTAAAATTAGGATTTGTGGTTATTTGTTTCATTCGTGCCATTTGTAAATTTGTTTTGCGTATTCGTAAACTCTATGTTCAATACATTAAAATACACAAAGTTTTGGTTTACCGTAAGCGGTATTATTATGTTGTTCGGAATTGTGTCATTATCCGTGTACGGTTTAAAACTGGGGATAGATTTTAAAGGCGGGACCTTTGTGGAATTAAAATTTGACCAGGCCGCCTCGCAAGATAAAGTAAAAGCCGCGTTAGACCAGCAGGGGATTAAAAATTATCAGTTGCAGGTTGCTGAAAACAACAACATTATTATTAAGACTGAGAGTTTGGAAAAAGGCCAGCATGACAAAATGTTGGTTGAAATTAAAAACCAAGCTGGAAATTTTACTGAAACCAGGTTTGATTCCATTGGTCCGATTATTGGCAAAGAACTTAAGACCAATGCCATCTACCAGTTAATTATGGTTTCTTTAGGTATTGTTTTCTATATTGGCTATGCTTTTAGAAAGGTGGCTAAGCCAATAACCTCCTGGCATTTTGGCTGGGCGACGATTATCGCCCTTTTGCATGACCTTCTGTTCGTTTTGGGGTTCTTCTCCATCCTCGGGCACTTTAAAGGCGTTGAAGTAGACAGCTTGTTTGTTACGGCTATCCTGACAGTTTTAGGCTTTTCTGTGCATGATACTATTGTCGTATTTGACAGGGTTCGCGAAAATTTGAAACTTTTTCCGGGGCAAAGCATTGACTATATTGTCAATCACAGTATTGCTCAGACCATTGTTCGGTCCTTAAATACCAGCTTGACAGTATTGTTTGTTTTACTAAGTTTACTGCTATTTGGCGGGGAAACAATAAAATATTTCGTTTTAGCTTTGTTTGTGGGAATTATTGTTGGTACCTACTCATCCATATTCATTGCCAGTCCGGTATTGGTGGTATGGCAAAAGTGGAAAACTAAACAGACTTAATATTTAAATCCCCCTTATATAAGGGGGATTTTTATTTATTGTCCTATTTGACATACTTATTACTTTATGCTATACTAAGTAAAGATTATAATAGAATGAACTTGGATAAATATCAAACCTACAAATATGGGAATTCTTGACACTATAATTCATACCAAGCAAAATGAAACTCTAAACCAATTCAAGCCCTCAGAAATTGTAAGGGAAGTTTTGTTAATACTAAAAGAGCGCGATAGACAAATTCTGACTAACCGCTATGGGCTGGAAGGCCAGGAGGCCAAAACTCTCGCCGCTATCGGCCAAGAACAAAATTTAACCCGCGAGCGCGTCAGACAAATTGAAAAAGATTTGCTTAAAGCTTTAAAAAAGACGAGTCTAAAAAATACTTCTTTTGGCCAGGCAAAAGATTTTGTCCTGAATATTATTGCTGAACACGGCAGGATCATAGCGGAAGAAAGCTTGTTGATGCATTTGAACATTAGCGAACCGAGGGAAAAAAATGCCCTGGTGTTTATTTTGCACTTAATGGAAGAGTTGGACCATTTTATACACGATAACTATAAAAAAAGCTGGGTAACTATTCTGTTTAAGGAAGAGTTACTGCACAGCTTTGTGGCCGAAAGCAAAAAAATTATTGACTCGCGGAACGAACCGGTTTCTGCCGAAGCTTTTTTGGAAAATTTTAAACAAACCCAGTATTATTCGGAAAATCAGGCGGAATTACCCGACACGGTTGTATTGAATTACCTTGAGCTTACAGTAGAGATTGAAAAGAACGTTTTTGGCCACTGGGGCCTTTCACTGTGGAAGGAAGTCAAACCAAAAGATGTAGGCGACAAAGCGTATTTGGTTATGAAGCATAACAAAAAACCGGAGCATTATTCGGCAATTACCGAAATGATTAATAAATCAAAGTTTGACAGCCGCACCGCTTACAAGGAAACCGTGCATAACGAATTAATAAAAGATCCGCGATTTATTTTAATTGGCAGGGGCATTTATGCCCTTTCGGAATGGGGGTATAAACCGGGAGTGGTGGCCGACGTTATTTCGGAAATTTTGAAAGCCGCCAATCAGCCGCTGGCCAAAGAAAAAATTATTGAAGAAGTTTTAAAACGCCGGGTTGTAAAAAAGAACACCATCTTGGTTGGGCTTTCCAACAAAAAGTTTTTCAAAAAAGTCGGAAAAAATTCTTACGCCCTAGCGTAATCCGAAATGCTTTATCATCCGGAGTATTCGCCTGCGGGCCGGCAAGGATGATAGTTTTGGGTTATTAGGATTATATTTCTTTATCGAAACACAAATGGAAATTCTAAAAGACTTATTGCCGAATTTTACGGACATATTCCATATTGCCTTCCTGGTAGTAATTAAATACTACGGGTGGGTGCTTTTTATTTTCGGGCTAATTTATATGCTTTGGCGAATGTATTACGTGGAAATAGAGCATCAGTATGTTAACAGCCAGGAATGGGTATTTTTAAACATCAAAGTGCCAAGAGAAAATATGGTCAGCACCCTGGCGGTGGAAGCGATTTTTTCCCAAATGCATGCTTTGCATGTGGGCAAAACGTTTGCCGAAAGGTTTATTGAAGGCCAAATTCAACTTTGGTATTCTTTGGAAATTGTTAGTTTGGGCGGCAAAGTTTCCTTTTTATTGCGCATTCCCGCGAGAATGAAGGACGTGGTAGAGTCTGCTTTTTATTCCCATTATCCGCAGGCGGAAATAAGCGAAACCACGGACTATATGGAAAATTTCCATTACGACCCCGACCAGCCGGGCGAATATGATATTTTTGGTTCGGAATGGAAATTGTCAGATGATGATACTATCCCTATAAAAACCTATAAAGATTTTGAACATACCTCGGCGGAAGAAAAAATCATAGATCCATTGGCTAATTTTTTTGAGGGTATGGCAAAAATTCAGCCCTACGAATTAATTTCTTTTCAAATTATTATTCAGCCCATATCTGACGAGGAATGGAAACCCAGGGCGGAAAGAAAAGTTAAAGAATTAACCGGTGAACAAATGCCTCACCAGGCAAGTTTTTTAGGATTTCTTATGATACCTTTTGAGTGGTTTGCCCATTTTAGTTATAAGGAAACTTTGTTTGGTGAGCATGGACATGGCGAGAAGGAAGAAAATAAACCCAAAAATAATTGGTTAAGCATGACGGAAATGCAGAAAGAGCGGGTAAACCTAGTGGAGCAAAAAGCGAGCAAAGCGGGTTATAAATCAAAAATAAGAATGTTATACATCGCCCCGGCCGATAAAATTGATATGACCCGAAAAGGTTTAATGTGCGGGCTCTATAGACCCTTGGGTTCAGTTATGAGGAATAAACTGAAACCCGATGTCAGTACGACATGGACGGGAGTTGACGCGGTATTTTCCAAAACTCTGGAAAAACCTTACCTGGACTGGCTGCTTAAAAATAAAAAAAGAAAATTTATTAAGGGGTTTAAACAGCGGAATATCCATATTGGTTTGCCAAAGTTTATTTTAAATTCCGAAGAGTTGGCTACGCTCTATCATTTCCCAATTACCACCAAAACTACTACAGCCCCTTCGGCCATTGAGAAGACGGAAAGCAAAAAATCCCAGCCCCCGGCTAATTTACCGATTGCCGGAGGTGATTCGGGATTTTAAGGCCTTGCGTTACGAGATACTACTTTTCCCCTACAGGTCGGGATCGGAATGGAGTTTCAAAATTTCAAAGCTTAACAACGCCAAATTATGGAAAACCAAAATCACGAAGACATAATTACCGTATTTGCTAAAACTAACTTCCGAAACCGGGAAGTGCCTTTTGGCATTAAAACAGATGACCGCCGCCGGCATATGTATTTAATCGGGAAAACCGGAATGGGCAAGACTACCTTAATGGAGAATATGGTCATTCAGGATATTCGCAATGGCCACGGCGTGGCGTTTTTAGACCCGCATGGGGATTCGGTGCAAAGAATTTTAGATTCCATCCCGGCTAACCGCGTCAATGATGTAATATATTTTAACCCGGCGGACTTAGAGTATCCGGTAGCCTTTAATATTTTGGAAGCGGTGGACACCAAGTATAAACATTTGGTAGCCTCGGGTCTTATGGGTGTATTTACTAAAATTTGGGCCAACCTCTGGTCAGCTAGAATGGAATACATTTTAAATAATACCATTCTGGCTTTACTAGATAGTCCCGGCAATACTTTGCTTGGTATTACTCGGATGTATGTAGATAAAAAATATCGCAAAAAAATTGTGGATAATGTTAAAGACCCAATGGTTAAAGCTTTTTGGGTTGATGAATTTGCCAACTACAACGAAAAATACCGCACCGAGGCCATTGCTCCGATTCAAAACAAAGTTGGACAGTTTTTAAGTTCCGGTATTGTCCGAAATATTGTCGGCCAGCCAAAAAGCACAATAGACTTACGCGAAATAATGGACAAGAAAAAAATCTTGATTATGGATTTGTCCAAAGGGAAAGTGGGCGAAGACAACAGCGCTCTTTTGGGGGCGATGATCGTAACCAAGTTACAGTTAGCCGCCATGTCGCGTACCGACATTCCGGAAAAAGAGCGAACCGACTTTTATTTGTACGTGGATGAATTTCAAAACTTTGCCACGGACAGTTTTGCTACCATTTTATCCGAGGCTAGAAAATACCGGCTAAATTTAATTGTCGGCCACCAATACATTGGCCAATTGGTGCAGGAACGCAACACTAAAGTTCGCGACGCGATTTTCGGCAACGTAGGCACACTGGTAGTTTTTCGCGTAGGGGCGGAAGATGCGGAATTTTTAGTTCGGGAATTTGACCCCATATTTACCGAAGTGGATATTGTAAATTTGCCCAAGTATCACATTATTTTAAAACTGATGATTAACGGCGTGGCCTCGGACGGTTTTTCCGCTGTAACTTTGGCGCCAAGTCCTTCTTTTGTTACCAATAACGGCGAAAAAACCATTAAAGTTTCCCGGGAGCGGTATAGTAATCCGGTTTTAGAAGTTGAAGAAAAAATTTCCCGCTGGATGGGATCAGATTTGCATGAAAGTTCAGCGTTGTTAGTAGGTGGAAACAATTCTGAAGCTGATGAAACTCCGGAAAAAATTGAGAAATTAACCCCTGTTCAGCAACTCTCTGAACCGACAGATTTTAAATTTCAACCGGATTCACCAAAACAAGAACCCCAGCACCAAAGTCGCGAGCCACAGCATCAACACAGAAATAAGCCCCAGAACCCCGATTCAAACAATCGAAATTCAAACCGGCGACAAGACCAGCAGCAGTCTGGTAAACATAGACCTGCTCCAAAAGGGAATAATCCTTCCAGAAATCAACTGCCACAAAAAAAAGAGAACCCGATTTGGGACCAAGTGGCCAGTATTCATACTGAAAAAACTGAACAAATCAAACAAAAAAATCGCGAAGTGGTAGAAAAAATCTTTGGAGATGACACTCAGCAACATGTCGCACCGGCAGAGCCCAAACCAGAAATTATAGTTCCTGATTCGCCCCAATCACCCTCAATTCCTTCTAACATCCGCACTAAAATCAATCCGGGCGAATCCCATACTTTTAACGATTTATAAAATTTATAGATGTTTTTTAATTTCTTCTTCCAGAGTGGCTTTGGGGGCGGCGCCGATTAGTTCGCCAACCATTTTCCCACCTTTGAAAAATTTGAGAGTAGGGATGCTCATAATGCCGTAGCGTCCGGCTAGCTGATTATTTTCATCCACGTTTACCTTGCCAACTTTCAGCTTGCCTTCGTATTCATTAGCAATTTCAGCGACTATTGGACCTAAAACTTTACAGGGCCCGCACCAAACCGCCCAAAAGTCCACCATTACCGGAAGCTCAGATTTCATTACTTCTTGTTCAAAATTTGCTTCATTTAGCGTAATTTCCGCCATAATTATCCTTTTTGTTGAACTTTATAAATGAGATTGCCTCGTTTATAAAGAGATAAGGTTAATTTTTAAAACTGTTTTTTAATTTTATCCACAAGGAGAAGGTTTGTCAACCACTAAAAGGGGCAATTAATTTGATATAATAGATATACGTAGAAACGAAAAAATCTTTAAAAATCCAGGTGTTCAAAAACAAAATTTTCACAATTTTGCCGTATTGGCTCATCGCAATTAGTTTTGTAGTATCCGTTCAGGGCGGAGTTTTTTTAATTGCCCAAACTGAAAGCAAGGGTCTTCCAGAACAAATCCTAATAGCCCCTCAAATTTTAGGAGCAAATACTTCGGTTAGAGGAGAACGATCAAATGAAGAATTTGAATTTAAATCATTGCGAGAACCGAATTATTCGGGCATTTTCGCCAAAAGCTTTTTAGTGTTTGATTTAGATTCCGGCAAAATTTTGTTTGAAAAAAACTCGGAAGAAAAACTTGGGATTGCCAGCTTAACAAAACTGTTAACCGGGCTAGTGGTATATAATAACAGCGATTTAAACGGTACTTTCCCGGTTCCGACAAACAGCGCAATTAAAATTAATCCAATTTTAGGTTTAATCCCGGGAGATAAGGTAAAAGCCTTGGATGTTTTTAACGCGATGTTGGTTGGCTCAAACAATGACGCCGCTTTGGCCTTGGTTTATTTTGTAGGCGGAACAAAAGAAAATTTTGTTTACTTAATGAACGAGCAGGCTAAAAAAATTGGAATGCGTAACAGCAATTTTTCCAATCCACTTGGTTTTGACAGTTTAGAGAATTATTCTACCGCTTCTGATTTAAAGCTTTTAATTACTCAAGCGGAAAATCTCGCGGCTTTTTCCAATTTAGGAAGAAAAACGGGATATGATTTCACCGGCAAATTAGGGAAAAAATATCACGCGTCCACGACAAATAAACTCATTGCCAATCATCCGGATATCAACGCTATAAAAACAGGTTATACTGAAATTTCCGGCGGAGCCATGGCCACAAAGATTGAAAAAAAAGGCCGCGAGATTGTAATTCTTGTATTAGGCAGTCCAAATCGGGAAGAAGATACCCTTAAGTTAAAAGGTTTGCTGGAAACCTCGTTTGATTGGAATTAATACAAACACAAAATACACAATGTTCGCCCAAGTGAAGCCCCGCCCCGATTTATCGGGGCGGGGCTTCACTTGATTCAGCGCGGGGGTAAATTTTTCAAAATGCTGTTTTTATGGTAAAATATATTATTGATGGGTCTATTGCCGAATGCCATTTTGACTGCAATTCTAAAATTCCGGCGACTTGCCCCAAAAAATTTATCCGCTTAACTTCCAGTTAAACATCAAAATTTATTTGTGCCAATTCGCTCGAAATTTTAAAATTTCGTCTTAAAAGCGCATTCGGCAACAGACCCTAATATGCTGACACAAATAGTAATTAAAATAGCCACTTTAGCTTCCCTGTCTTTTATTTTTGCGTTATTATTCACCCCGGTTTTAACCAAATTTTTATACAAATACAAACTGGGGAAGCAAATCCGCGACGACGGCACAACTCCGCTTTTTTCCCAAATGCATAAAGAAAAAGCCGGCACCCCGACCATGGGCGGTATTTTAGTATGGGGCACAATGCTGGCCGCGGTTTTCGGCCTTTGGCTGTTGGGTTCAGTGTTGCATATCAAATTTTTTGAAAATCTCAATTTTTATTCTCGAAAGGAAACTCTGCTTCCGTTGGGCGCTTTCATTGGAGCGTCCTTAGTAGGGTTGGCGGACGACTGGCTGGATATTCGACAGCTGGGCCATAAAGGCAGGGGGATTAGATTCCGTTTTAAAATATTTCTTTACGCGGCTGTGGCCGCAATTGGAGCCTGGTGGTTTTATTTTAAACTGGACTTTTCTTTGGTTCACATCCCTTTCGTAGGTAATGTGGATTTTGGCTGGTGGTATATCCCATTTTTTATTTTAGCCGTTGTTTCTACCAGTTTTGCCGTTAACGAAACTGACGGCCTGGACGGCCTTGCCGGAGGAACTTTACTGCTTGCGTTTTTTGCCTTTGGCACCATTGCTTTTAGCCAAGGGAAATATGACCTCGTGGCTTTTTTAAGCGTGGTTTGCGGCGGTCTTATGGCTTTTTTGTGGTTTAATGTCTACCCCGCCCGATTTATTATGGGTGATACCGGTTCCATGGGGCTAGGCGTACTTTTAGCGGTTGTCGCCTTTTTAACTAATTCCATTTTTTTAATGGCTATTATTGGGTTTGTATTTATGGCCGAAACCGTTTGTTTGTTATTACAGTTATTTTGGAAAAAATTTTTGCACAAAAAACTATTTTTATCTGCCCCGATACATCATCACTTTCAAGCTTTGGGTTGGCCGGAAACTAAAGTTACCATGCGTTTTTGGATAATCGGCGCGGTGTCCGGAATTATCGGCGTGATTATTTATTTTATAGGTTAACTATGGGGTGCGTTTATCGCTCGTTTGAAGGCAGTCTTCTGGCGAGAAACGATGCTAAATTAACTTAATTGATTTATTTTTAAATAAATTATTAATTAACTATCTTTGTCTGAGCCAGAAGACTGCCTTCGAGCCACAAAAACTTAATATTATACTGGTCGCCAAAACCAATAACTCAATAACCCAACAAATATGTACAGTCTTTTAATAAAAAATGCCCTTGTTGTAGACGGCAGCGGCAATGTTCCTCAAATTTTAGATGTCGCCTTACAAGGCGACGAAATTGCCAATATTGCGCCGGCAATTACTTCTTCCGCGCAAAATGTAATTGACGCGAAAGGTAAGGTCTTGGCTCCGGGTTTTATAGATCCCCAAAACCACAGCGACAGCTACTGGCAGCTTTTTGACAATCCATCGTTGGACAGCCTGATTACCCAAGGATATACCACCATTTTAACCGGCAATTGCGGCGCCAGCTTGGCCCCGTTGCTCAGTAGTGAGGCTTTGCTTTCAGTGCAAAAATGGCATAACTTGGAAGCGACAAACATTAATTGGCAGTCGTACAGCGAGTATCTTGATGTGCTGTCAGAAAAAAAATTCGCCTGTAACGTTGCCGGCCTGGTCGGTTACTCCACCTTGCGGCGCGCTATTGTTGGAGACCAAATTCGTTCTTTGGAAAAAAATGAAATCGCCGCGTTAAAATTGGTTTTGGAAGAAAGCTTGAAAAATGGCGCGTTTGGGCTTTCCAGCGGTTTGTCTTACGCTCATGAAATTATTATATCTGAACTGGAACTTTACGAATTAGCAAAAATTTTAAAAGCCAAAGACGCTTTATTCTCCGTGCATTTGCGCAGTGAAGGCGGTGAATTAGTGGAGGCCATAGACGAAGCCCTGGATATCGCCAAAAATACCGGGGTAAATTTAAAAGTTTCGCATTTAAAAGTTCGTAATGAACTCAATTGGCCAAAATTTGAACAGGCCATAGAATTAATTGAGACAGCCTACCACCAAGGCGCCAATGTCCACTTTGACGTTTACCCTTACGATACAATTTGGCAGGCCCTGTATTCCTATTTGCCAAAGTGGGCTATTGAGGGAGGGCGCACCATTATGCTTAAGCATTTTGCCGACCCAACCCAAAAAAATAAAATCTTGATGTATTTGAACAACTTGGGGGTAAAATTCTCTTCTATGCGAATCGCTTCTACCGCCAGTAAACTAAGCTTTGTTGGCAAGACCATTGGCCAGGCGGCGAAAAACTTGGGAGTATCTTCGGAGCAGGCAATATTAAACATAATTGAAAACGGCGGCAGTGAGGTATTGGTTTTTGAAAAAAATCTGGACCAGACCCAGGTCAATAAATTTACCTTGCATCCGTTGTCATTTTTAGGAACTGATGGCGCCGGTTTCTCTGGAGTTTATAACGGCAAGTTAGTGCATCCCCGCTGTTTTGGCACCGCCGGAAAATTTTTAAATTATGTTTTGGCTGAAAAGAAGCTCACCCTGGAAACGGCTATTAAAAAATTAACATCCGGCCCGGCGAAAAAAATCGGGCTGCATAAGCGGGGCGAAATTAAAGTGGGAAATTTCGCGGACTTGGTAATTTTTGACCCAAATAAAATTAAAGACATGGCCACTTACGAAAACCCCTACCAATTTACCGCCGGTATTGAATACGTGTTTGTTAACGGTCAAGCCGCTGTGGCTGAAGGCAAAATCACGGGGCAATTACCAGGTTATGCCTTGAGAAAAAGATAAAAATATGGTATAATTAGAACTTACGGGACTGCCATCATTGGACGGGCAAAGCCCGACCCCCTGAAGGCTTTTGGCCAATTTCTTCGTTATTTTGCTGTGGTTTTGTTCGGCGTACCTTTAGTACGACTCGCAAAATCCTCGCAAAATGCCTTGAACTTGGCTCAAACCCATAAGTCCTACTAATATGGATATTCATCAATTTATTAAAAAACGGCCATATTTGGTCTGGTATGTTAAAGATTTAGGTAAGCTTGACGAGGCATCAATCGTGGAGCATGTTTTGAATTATGGCGACTGGGACGACGTCCAAGGAATGATAAAAATTTTGGGAATGAAAAAAACCGCGAAAATTTTTAGGGAAAAATCCACACCATCCAAAATGGGGAGACAAAATTACGACCCAATTATAAAAAATTATTTTCAGCTTTATTTTAACAAGCATGCCCCGTAATACAACATTTTTTATTGTTGAGTTATTGAAGTTTGTTAAATAAAATCAAATTATGTCAGATAAGAAAAAATTATATGTTGATATACGGGGTATACTGGCATCACATAAAGAAATTTTAACCCCGGAGCAAATTAGGCTCCTTCCTTTGCTTAGAAAATTTTCTAAGGATTTTGGTCTTGTCGGCGGGACTGCCATTGCATTTTATCTGGGACATAGGCGATCCATAGATTTTGACATGTTTTCCTATAAGCCCTTCAATAACGCGGCATTGCGCCGGAAGATAAAAAATACGCACACCATTCAAAAAACCTTTAAAGATGAGCTTGGACAATATACTTTTTTCATTAATGGCGTACAGTTTACTTTTTACTGTTTTCCGTACGAGATTAAGTACTCAAAACAGTTTGGAGATTACGCAAGGCTGCCTGACCTGTTAACCTTGTCAGCAATGAAAGCTTTTGCGCTGGGCGGTAGGAATAAATGGAAGGATTACGTAGATTTATATTTTATTATTAAAGATTATTTCGCTGTAGATGAAATTGCTAAAAAAGCTAAGGAACTCTTTGCAGGTGAATTTAATGAAAAAATTTTTCGCAACCAACTGGCATATTTTGACGATATTAACTATGCCGAACAAGTGGAATTTCTGCCCGGGTTTGAAACCAAAGACTCGGTTATAAAAAAAGCATTGATAGAATTCAGCCTAAAATAATATGGAAACCTTACAAAAAAAAACTTTATTTTGGGATGTCGGCAATCTTGATCCTCAAAAGGATTGCAATTTTATTATTGGCAGAATTTTAAACTTCGGCGACGAGATAGATTTTAATTGGGCCAAAGAATTCTATGGTTTGGAAAAAATTAAACAAACCTTAAAAGAAAGCAGGCAGTTGGACAAAAAATCCCTTTATTTTTGGTGCCAATATTTTAATATTGATAAATCCGAATGCACAAACAAGCTATTAACAAACAAACACAGCGCGTTTTCTCAGAGATAGGCAAACCTCTCGCGCAAGATTTTTACTTAGCCGGAGGAACGGCTTTGGCTATCCAACTTGGACATCGGCTGTCTATAGACTTAGACTGGTTTACGGGCAATC
>ERZ1292633.2873-Hain-H41-02um-R1-2873-length-17262-cov-6_pt1 | contig 17262 bp, 9 predicted proteins | sample MGYA00564406_ERZ1292633 | MGnify/ENA primary metagenome ERZ1292633 (study PRJEB36523, sample SAMEA6512639) | groundwater metagenome | collected 2019-01-08 | study: AquaDiva: Metagenomics assemblies of 32 groundwater samples | reverse complement strand
ACGGGCAGTCCTCCCCCTTGACGCAGCCGCCCATGACGAAGAACCGGCAGAGGACCGCGGCGGCGCTGCTCGTCCCTGGAGGGCCTCCCGCCGCGGCTGCTTGCATCCTTCTTCAGATGTGCGTGAACCACAGGGGAGGTGAGGCGGGCCACTACTGGTGGATCTGAGGAAGAAGGGAGAAAAATGCACTTTTCGGTTGATCTGAAAATTGTGTTCGTTGCGCAGCCGTGACCTCTCAGTGGACAATGTTAGAGAACCAGAGATAAAAAGGGTTCGAACGCGATAACAGAAGAGAGCCCGCGCGTACCGAAGCCCGAAGCCGAGGCGTCGGCAAATCGAAAAAAAAAAAGCTACCAGGTCCCTCCAGCACCAGGAAATAGTATCTTTTTTTGCTTCGCTGCGGCTCCTTTTCCTCCTCGCGTCACCTCTTTGTGAGAAACGGCCCAATCCGTCGCACGGTTTGAGTTGATGTGTGGGGACTGTCTTGCCGCGAGACGGTAAGTCGAACACTCCCCCGACGACGAACCAAAGAACTTCGCGGAAGAGACAAGTCTGAGCGTGAAGACAGGGAAATAATAGGATGGTAGTGGAAAGTATCGTTTGGGGGACCAGAGAGAGACCAAAAAGGAAAACAAACCAGCATAGCTGTGGAGCGGAAAAGATGGGTGCCCCTCTCCACACGGCAGCTCAGTTGCGTAACGACGCCACGGCTGCCGAGTAACGATGTAATCGGAGAGGGGACATCCCGCCGTCTTTTTTTCCCCTCTCCACAGCCCGGCATGAACGGGGGAAGGAGGACCGAAAGAGAGTGGGTGAATAGAGGCGCGGGGCAGAGGAGAAAGGGAGAGATGAGAGCGACGGAACGAGAGAGGGATTGATAGATAATAGAGCCATCGGCCAGAAGGTGGACCTAAGGAAGGAAAGCGAAAGGGGGATGTAGCGGGCGCAGCCAAGGCAGACAGAAAAAGACGCCCGATTTTTATGGGAGACCACAGACGCTCCATGCTGCCCAATCCTCGAAGGGCACGCCACGATCCCGCGCGGCCAGCAGGATGGATCGCAGGCGTCGCGCGTCGATCGTTGAGGCGCAGAGCTCACCCACCAAGGACCCCGCGCAAAGCGGTTCGCGTCGAGCGGGGATGTCCGCCGCGGCCGACCAGTGGCGTCCAACGACGCGGTTGCAGCCACGCAGCCCAAGGTAGCTCCGGTGGAGCGGCACGCAGGCTTCGTGAACCACGCGGTAGGAGAAGATCGTGGCGGAGATGAGCAGGAACGTTTCCGGGGACAACGGAAGGCTCATCGGTGCGCCGCCGCTGCCTGGCGACGGTGTCGCTCCCGGTGGAAGAGGAGCTGATGGGGCCGCCGTTAAGGGGGGGTCGTGTTGACCACCCAATGCGGGGGCGGACCAGTGAGAGGTATCGTGCACTTCGGTGGCGATCGTCCGGTGGAAGATGGTCTCGGCGGACAGCACGACCGGCCACCGCCTTCGCAGCACCATGTCGAATGGCCCCGCGTCCGGACGGAGCAAGAGGGAGCCGCAGTAGTCCTCTTTCATGTCCAACACAGTCGGCGTGTCGATGACCAGTTTGTCGAACGAGCGTGTGGCGACCGATCGAGCGAGGCCGTCGTCGTCGGAGAGGGCCACGATGCCGCCGGCGCGGCGCCGCACCACGGAGGCGTAGTTCAGCTTCGACGGCGGGGATGGCAATCGCGATGGCACAAGCGCCGCAAAGCAAGCGTCTGTGAGATCTGAAGTCTCACGCACCTTTCCCAAGTCGACCAACAACGTGTCCGTGTTCATCATCCCGCCGTCTGCATGCATCAGGCGGTGGCACCACGAGCTCTGGTCCGTCGAGGATGTCAGCCACGCCGCCATGGGTGCGAGAGAGGCGTCGGGCGGTGATGCCGCATCCAACCGCCGCTTCAGCTCGGCGGTTTGTTGGCGGCGGCGACTGAGGAGCAATAGGGATTCGAGGGACGGCGCGGTCGCCACGACGTAGTCGTCCAAGACCACGCGGCGACGGCAAGGGGCACTTCTCGCCTCCTCCTCCCCAGGGCTGCTGCTGCTGCCATTGGTCGGATGCGGCGGCATTCGCAGCGCGTGGAACGGGACGTTGGCGAGGTATCCGTCGGTCACGAAGCAAACCACCGGTGGAGGCGCCGACTCGGATGGCTTTGGGAGCAAGTCGACCACGGGGTCCAGAAGGGACTCGGCGAGAATATCCAATTCATCGAACAGAGTCAAGGTTGGCAGAAGCGGCATGGGCGCCTCGCTTTCACTCCCCACCCTCCGGGAAAGGGGTGATCCTTTCTGCGGATACATCCGACACGACTCTGCCTCCGCCGCCTGCGCCAACGCATGGGGTACCAACGGTGTGTAGCTTTCGTCTTGGGTCATCCGCCGGCGGTACGCGCTGTTCTGCGCCGTCATGACGGCGAGCGCCCGCCGCGTCAAGGTCGCTTGCCGCGAGTGCATCTGTCCGTCTCGGGTGTGAATCACGTAAACGGTGAAGGTCAGAACTTCATCCCACACAAAGTTGAAAACGACCGCACAGTCGATGCCTCCGATCTCCCTGATGGCGGTGACGGCGTCTACGTCCATCACGCTGCCCGGTGCGTACCGAAGAGCAGCGGGGCCCGTGTTCAACGACGGCAGCGGCGGGGGGAAGGTCGTCTGCTCGCCACTGGTGCTGCTGTTCGGTGGTGTGGTTGGTCGTCGCTTCCAGTACTCATTGCCCAGGGTGTCCATGGTCCGATACGTGGGCGGCACGAACGTCGCGAGTGAGGCAGGTGGGCTGTAGACGCGCCGGAGCAAGTGGGTCAGCAGCGGAAGGTGCTTGTGGTCGCCGAACCGCATGGCTTCAGAGATCAAGTCCGACACGTGACGGGGCGCGGTTTCCTCCGCGCGGCTCAACGTCGCGAGGGCGACGTACGCCGCCTCGATACCATCCAGACTGCGCCACTCCACTTCGCAGCATCCGATCTTCGTGGCGTACTGCATTTTGTCGTCCGAGGGCAGCTCCTCGATGAGATGCAGCGCCATGTGGAAGGAGTCGATGGCCCGGTTGAGCATCTCTTTCCGCTCCTGAGGGGAGGCGACCGCAGCGACGGCCCCCGCGGGGGGAACAGGGACGCAGTGGCACGGTTCGAGTGCCCACCCTCCTGCCTCGGAGACATCCACGAACGCAAGGTTCATGGTCGCCTTGGCCTCTTGAATGAATGCCTTGGCGGAGCGCGATAGCTCCCTTTCCCGCTCGTGAAAGGTGCGAGCCCGGCGGTACTGGCCCAGCAGCCGGTGAGCCTGTCCAATGTACATGAACGCCTCCGCGGTGCGGAGTACGAAGGGCATGTCGGCGACGAGCTGGAACTCTCGCGTGTGGGTCTCCAACGCTGCGCGGAACTCGCCTGCGATGCGCTGCGCCTGACCCAGCATACTGAGCGCCCCAGCGGCGCTGAGCTTGTCGCCCGCGGCGAGGCACAAGTCAATTTCTTGGATCTGTGCGGCCTTGCATCTGGCGTTGTCGCCGAGCAGCATGTACCCGTGCGCGACGTTGCTGAGCAAGCGTGTCGCGAGAGAACCGTCGCGCGTGGCCAGGACCGGTGCGAGGCACCTTTCAAAGTACGGCAGCGAGTCGCTGACCTCACCCGCGCTGAGGTGCGCGATCCCCTGGTTGATATCGATTTCGAGTATCAGCTGGCGTTGGCGCAGTTTTTCTGCAAGTTCTCTCGACCGGGCGTAAAGCTCGAAGGCTTCGTCGAAGTACGCCAGCAACTCCATAACCGTGGCGTAGACGCTCATCGTGCGCGCTTGCACAAGCTCATCGCCCCGCTCGAATGCCAGTTTGAAGGCGATCATGAGCGACTCCCGCGCCTTGTCCGGCTGGACGGCTGTTTCGCAGCATCGACCGATGTTCAGGTGGGCGTGCATCTGAAGGTACTCGCAGCTCCCGGCGGTGGCGAGCTCGAGCGCGCGATCTGACATCGCCTTCGCGCGTTCGATGTCCATTGCATCCAGGTGCGCCGTGGACAACTCGATGAGCACCGCAGCGACCAAAACCGGGAACGTCGTCTCCGACGGCTGGGCGGCGGCGAGTGCGTTTTGGAGAGAAGCCAGTCGCGTCGCCGGATGCCGCCTGTTGGCCGCTGCATGGGAGAGGTGTGCGACAACCGCCTCGACAGGCGAAGGCGGGACGGCAGCCCGCCGCCCCGATGTTGCCGGAGCGGGCCGGACCGGCACGACGGCCACCGATTCTTGGAGTGCTCTCAAGACCGCTTCGACCTCGACGACTGGCATGTGGTGGCTAGAGAGTGGCGAGCCGCTCGCTTCTCCAGTTGAAGCGGCATCGCCAGAGCCCCCTTTCCCAACACGGCCACCCCTATGCTTCCCTCCTTGTCCAGGATGCCTCGTTTCGGTCGCCGTTGCGAGCTGCACGAGTAGGTCCTCGAATGACTCTTCTTGCCTCGCCTTTGGCACCATCGGTTTTGAAGGGGCGGAGGCGGCCGCCTTCGCGACGGGCGGATGGGCCGGCCTGTGACACGACGGAACGACCTTTGGGGATTTGGCTTTCGGTTCGACCTTCGTCTGACGGCTCTTCGAAGCATTCGCTGGCCTGTCCCCTGACTGGAACGGACGCGGGGGGGACGACGTGCCTTCACGTGAAACATCCGAGACGACAGCAGTGTCGGTTGACAACGCGACGGCCTCCTTCTCGGCCGGAGGAGCACCATCATCGTCCCAGCTGGTCACTGCTGCGCTTCCACCGTCCGCCGGTATATCGGTGGCGAGCGCCGCCGGGGAGGATTCGCCTCCTTCGCGTGGCGCCGAAGAGCTACTGGCGGACGACAGTTTCATCACGCGAGCGAAGTCCGATCTCCGCACCACGCACCCCGGTGAGAGGGGCGATGCCCCATCGGCGGAAGCGTCCGCCTGTGCCGACGTGTCTTCTGCTCCGCTCATCGTCACGATCTTCGCCAACCGCAGCTGGCGTTTCGTGGCCCGACGCGACGACGCCGGCGAAGGCAACGCCGCCGGAACGACAGAGGCGTAGGGCGGAGGGGGTGGACGCAATCGGTCAACTGCCGATCGGTCGGATGCTTTGGGTACAGCCGAGTGGTCGATCAACCGACCCTTACTGGATCCCGCATGGCTTGCCGATCGGGGAGGTGCATTGGTCTGAGGTCGACGCTGAGTCAACGACTCGGCGCGCGACGCCTCTTCCTCCTTCTCGACTCGCGATGGGGGAGGCTGCTGCTGCTGGAGTTTCGCCTTCAACGCTGCAGCGTAACTTTTTGGCGCAGCGACGGGCATCGGCGTTTCAGTTACCGGCGGCTGCGGCTGCGGTGGCGGTGGGGGCGGCGATGATTCTTGCGCTGTGTGGGCAGCTTGGGAGACGAATGGCCTCGCGAAGGGCGACAAAACGGATCGACGAACGGGTGCGTCGTCCACGTCGCCTTCCGACACCGAGTACCAAGGGGCAGCCGGCGCGTACAGCTGTTCGCAGCCATACTGATGCTGCGGGTAGTCCCCCCCGCTCCAGAAGGTGGCCTGGGACTGCAGGTGGGCATCGCCGTACGCCGGCATCTCCACGCCTTCGTCCACCACTGCTTGCTGAAGAGTTGAAGGCGCCGAGGCTGCGCACGCGGGCAACGCGACCAATTGGCACATGGCCGACGCCACGCCGTCATCGTCGTCAGGGGCGCTCGATGCGAAAGGGTCGGCCCCACTTCTGGCCGCCGGGCGCCGCCGATTGTTCCGTCGCTTCGCGCCGACGAGTCGTGGGGCGTCAGCTACGAGCGGCGACGGCAGCAGAGAGCTTGGCCCAGTGGCGCCAACACTGTCGTTACCTTCTGGGGGCTGGACCGCTGAAAAGTGAACGTAGTAGATGGAGGCCCCGTCCTTGTTGTCGTCGCGGTGCGAGGTGGCGGCCACGACCACGCAGGATGGGGCAGCGGAAGCACCGACCCCCTCGTTGGCCGGCATCATCGCGGACAGCACGCCTTCGCCTTGCGCGGTGGCAGAGTAACTTGGCTGCCCATTTCCAGGAGGGATCTCGCCGCCAAAGGTGTACTCGCAGAGGCGACGGCCTTCTGGCACAAAGTGGGGCGGGTAGCCCGCCAAGGGCGTCGAATAGGCCCCGGCGAAAGGACCCGTCGACGAGCCACCACGGAGCAATCCGGACCCGAACGTACTGTCAAGCGGAGAGTCGCGGCCCAGCTGCTGCGATGCCTCGAAGAGGGGGGCCCCGGCATACGTTGACGAGCGCCCCGACGACGACGTGGCACCACGGTCGGACAAAAGGTGACCGGAACCAAGCATGGAGGGGGGTCCCGGAGCGGGGTGGGAATAGTGCCCCGTCGCGTACGCTGTCCCGGCAGAGGCGGCGGCGGCGGTGTGCTGGCTGTGGGTGGCACTGCCCGCTTGAATGAACGGATCACTCGAAAACGCCAACTCCAAACCGCACCCCGTCCATGCGGCATACGGGTCATGGCTCCGCCGCACTGGAAGCGCGTCATCCGATCGCGACGTGCCTTCCGCCCTTCCTTCGTGCTGCTGGCTCGCGACGGTGGACCGCGATCGACGGTTGGGCGCCGCGTCAAGCGGATAGTGCAGTGCCGAGCAACCGTAAGGCATGCCGCCGTCGAACCGATGCGTCCCGGCGATGACACTCGTACCGTGCCACCAGCGGCTCGAATCCGCCTCGGAATAGCCGACTGGCGACGCTCCCCGAATGCGGGCCAACCTCGACGGAGCATCGGCAGCGTCGACGTCGTTCCAACGTTTTCCTTCGGCGGGCAAGTCTGCCTTGTCGGCGACTTGCGCCGCGATGTTCGAGGGCTTCTTCGATTTCCGCTTCTTCTTTTTCTTGCTGACATTCTCGGACTCTGCAGCGTCTTGTGGTACGGCAGCCTCGGTGTGTGAAACGAGCACGGTGACAGGTGCGACTCTTGATGATCGTTTGTCCTTCATCAACGGGTTTTGGTCATAGGTTGAAGGAGCCATTGTGGGTGGCAAGGGGAGAGGGGCGGTCGCCGCCTCCGGTGCAACGGCGGGGGCCGCCGCGACATGCGCCGCCTTCTTCCTCGCTTTTTTCGAACGCGCGGTCGCTGCCGATGCCAAGGCGACCACGGGCGAGGCTTCTGGGTCTGATGCGGCGGGGGGGTGGTGACCGGGCAGGGCTGCCGAAACAGGAGGGTCCATTTGGGAAACGACGTTATCTTTTTGCTGGCTGGCCAGGAACTCTGCAAAGCTTGGGGGGGGGCCGCGTCGCGGGACCACGAGGGTGACTCCGTCGCCGTTTGGATCAGAAGCAGCTGAGCGCTTCGCCGCTCGCTTCGCTCGTTTGTTTGGGGACGCGGCGACGTTGAGGCCCGCTGTGAGGCTACTGTCATCGGCGGCTAAATTGTGATCCACGGCTGGACGCCGAGGCGACACGGGCGCCGCGATGCTGTGGCCGCTCGCGGCCGCGACCCCCGATGAGTCAGAGGCCGAGGAGGAAGGGAGGGAAGGTTGAGGGCCAAGCGGCCCTTGCGGATACTGATGTGAGAAGCCGTTGTTGCTGTGCTCGGACGGGGGTGTCAATGCGATCGCTTCCTCGTGGGAAAGCGACTCGCGTCGAGGAACAGCGACGGACGAAGCGTCGGACGAAGCGACGGACGGCGTGAAAACGCTGCTGTCACTTTCGCCCAGCGCCTGTGCGCTGCCAGTTGCTTCGTGCCGGCCGGCTCCGTGCACAGCCTCGTTTTGCGAGGTCGAGCGGGCGGCGTCGGCGAGCATCCGTTGCGCAGTCGATGAGATAAATTGATGTGATGAAAGTGTAAAAAAAAAATTGAGCTGTCGCCTCTCCTAATCTTCTCTCTCCCTCTCTCTGCTCGTGGGAAAGGGGGTGTGAGATGGAAAACCCAACCGTCAGCGCTTGCTCGGGCGGCTCTCCACCTAGCCCAGCCCGCCTCTGGACGTAGTTCTCCTCGCTTTATGCTACGGGCGCAAGGTCTCATCCCAGAGTCCGGCTAGGTCCTCGTCGCCACCAAGGCCCATCGGACGCTTGCGCTGTCTCAACTCTTGCTCCTTCCGGCGATTCTCTTCGGCCAAGTCCTTCGCGCGGGCCTTCGTCAAGCCCCCGTCGACTGCCGTCTGCATCATCTGCTGCTGCATGCGCTTGCTGTTGATGCCTTCCACCGACCGCCTCAGCTTGTCCAGGATCGCGGTATCGCCCTCCTTGACAGCGTCGCCCGTGCTCGCCTTAACTTCCTCGCCCGCCGTGGAGTCCCAGACCGACTTCGTCTTGAAGGCTTCCGGCGGGCCGTGGATGTTGGACGGGCTCGGGTCCGGCCGCATGCCCTCGTCGACCATCGCGCCGCCGTCGGCGCTCGTCATGTTCACACCCTCGGGTTTGCGGCCATCGTGGGACACGGTATTCATCTCCATCCCGAACATCTGTTCCTGCACCTCGGCGCTGAAGGGACCGCTGCGCCCGTAAATGCCGGAGGACAGCCGGTCCTCCTCCTGCATCCAGTCTGTGTCCATTTTCCACAGGCTGACGGGCACCTTGACGTGGTGGGCCACTCGGCCGTCGATGCGGTCCCAGTCCTTGTATTGCGGCGTCTCGTGCCCCTCTTCCTCCCGGCGCTCTTGGAATGTGCTCTTGTCTTTCTCCTGGTACGCTGCGGGGTTCTTCATCTGTTTCTCGACTTCCATGAGAAACGACCTAATTTCGTGACCGTAGGTGCACATGGCGGTATTGCGCAAAAAAGCGTTCTCGCTCGACTCATGCACCGTCGCGGTGAGCATGCCCACGAGCTTGCCGTCTCGAACGACCGGTGCGCCGCACATACCCATGGCGATCTCCGGCTGCAGCTCATCTATCGGCTCCAGGTAGAAGTTTTCCTTCGCCAAGTGCTTCACTCGGGCCCGTACGCCCGTGGGGATCATCAAGGGGTCGCCCACCGCCTCTTCGTCAAACACGTTGGACCGCGCGCTCATGCCGTGGATCCACACGTGGTCCCCCACGCGGAGGTCCTCGATGACTTCGAACCGCGGCCGCTTCACGAAGCCCTCGTTCTGGAGCCACAAGAGTTTCATCTCGCCGCCACGCTTGAAGTTCTGCTCCGGGTGGGCGACGGCGAGGTCGAGGCGCGGATTGCTGTGAATGAACGTGTGGAAATTGGACAGAAAGTGGCGGTAAATGACTTCGCCCTGCAGCGACGGCATGCGAGCCTGGCTCATGGTGTCGGCCAGCGTGATCTTGGACACGAAGCGGGTCATGCCCACAGGAGGGTAGTAGTTGGGGTACATCCAAGGCGACATCACGTGCGCACAGCTCACCACATGCGTCCAATGGCCACTGAACTGGCTGAAATCCGGGCCCCGCGGTCGCGTGATCCAGTCGACGGTGAAGCACGTGGCGTCCATGAGCCGCCGCCAGGGGTCGCTCTCGCGGTGGCGCCATTTGAAGCGGCTCTGAAACGCCATCGCGAAGGGCTGATACCTCGCGGAGGACGGCGCGGTCCGGCGAAGCATCTCTCCCTATCTCTCTCTCTCTCCTCCGGACAAATGGGTTCAGATAGCACGCGCGTGGATGAAGGGGAGGATGCCCTGCTGAGACGAAACTGGAGGGGAAACCGATCGATATTATTTTTTCAATTTTTCGGTTGCCGAAAAGTTAATCAAGGAGAGTGATGACTGTATTGTACTGTGTCGCGGTTGATTCGCGCGACGGTCTACGACGATCGGGGATGACTGAGACGCTGCCTCGATTGCAGAAAGAACGATCCGTACATGGCCTTGGAGCAGTCTGCCGAGCAGCAGGCGTACAACACCGGGATCACCGGCGGGATGTACCCTTCGTCGTTGCCTCCCCCCTTGGCGGCCGAGGCGGCGGCGGCGGCGAGCGAGGAGGTGTCCATGATGTACGGTGCCAGCGTCTGCCGGTGCAGCATGGACAAGTCAGACACGGCCTCGTACCGCACGAAGCGCGCGTAGACGTGATTCGGCGTTTGACCACCGCGCGAAGGTTCGCGATGGCACGCAAAGCACCGGGAAGCGTCGTCCGTCTTCGGCAGCGCGGCCAGAAGCGTTGCGGGGGCATCGCGGTATGTAAAGAAAGCGCGGTTGCCCGTCAATTTGCAAACCGTGCGGCTAGCCGTCGCGGAGGACGCCGTTGTCGTCGAGTGGTGGTGAGAGCCACCGGCGGGTTTTCGAGGGGGCTGCTGCTCGTCGGCTCCCTCCCCACCGGCCCGCTGCTCCGCCTTTCCCCCTTTCGACGACCCGGCGGTCGCCCCGAGACTCTCGGCGTCCTCGAGCACGTCCTCTAAGTCCTCGGCTTGCAATAACAGTCCTCCGTCGCCGTCACCGTCGTCGTCGTCGCTGCCGCCATCACTGTCGTCGCCAAACGCAAGCATGTCATCGGGGCTGATCGCCCCCCCGTTGCCCTCCTCGTCATGGGTCGCCTCGTCGACCCCTTCGCCGGCCTCGTCGTCGCCCTCGGACACGCTGCCAGTCAGGTCGGCCGGACGATGAGATTGGCTCACGGCGTTTTGTTCGAACAGCGGCATGGGTGGAACGACGAACATGTCGCAAAACGACGGGCTGACGTACTGAAGCCGATTGCAACTCACATCGAGATGCGTCAGCGCCTGAAACCCGCGGCACTCCCACACAAACGAGCTGAGCTGGTTGTGGGATAGATTGAGGTACGTCACATTGCGCAGGTCGCTGAAGTCGGCCGGCAGTTCGCGCAGGGCAGAGTGGCTGCAATCAAGGATCGTGAGCGTCGCCCACAGCGACGTCACTTCGGAGGGAAGCGCATGCAGCCGAGGGTTGTGGCCGCAATACAGTTCGCGGAGGGAGCCACGGAGGCGAGCCAACTCAGGGCCGTCGATTTTGTTTGTTTGCGTGTGATCCACGAACAATTTGATTCGCCCCGTAGGGTCCCGCTGAGCCGCGGAGATGCGATCGGCTGTGCGTTCGCGATCCTCAATCGTCAACACCCTCAACTCCCGGCTCCCATGCTCCTCACGCAGGAACGCGGCGCGGCCACCCCCATCCAATCCGATTTGTCGCGGCGGGCGCATCTGCATCCGGACGGCTTAATTAAAGAAAATGCTGTCGATTTCCAGAGTGGGAGTGATGCAAAGCAGATCCCCATGGTTGGCCGGCACCGTGTAGCTACGGTACCACGCGGTCCCGTGAGATAATGAGGCCCACCAATCGAAAATGTTGATCAGGGCACAGGTGCGAAAAAGCCGTTGCCATGAGCTGCATCGCCCCCCTCCCGGCCGTGGTGTCACTCGCGCGCCGCTCAATTTTGCTTTGAGTCGTTTAAAAGAAAGGAGGGCGGAAGGGGATGACAATTCGCGCGATTTATGTGGATCATCATTTCAAATGTTGCCCCCTTTAGTCCTTGACGAGAATACCATACATTCGGTAGTCGGTGCTGCCGACGTAGGCATAGCCCAATCCCGGGGGTACCAGCGGCGCGGCGACGACCGCGTCGCCGGTGCGCACGTGCCACATCAACGCGCCCGTCGCGCCGGACAGTGCGACGACTCCCTGGTACGGCGCGGCGATGGCAAAGATCACGTCGCCGGACTTGTCCAGAACCGACGCCGACGTGGTGGCGTTGCTGCCTGTCACGTTCCAGAGAGCCTTGCCCGTGGCCCCTTGTACGCTCGTGATCTGGTAGCCCTGATTGAAGGACTGGCTGCCGCTGTCGCTGTCGCTGCCGATGAACAACGACACGACCACTCGGTCGCCGCTCGGCGAGACGCCGATGATCGTGGGCGCGGCCGTGAACTGGGACGACCAGCGGGTGGCGCCCGTCCTTGGATCGATTGACGTCACGCTCGAGTCCGACGTGTTCACGATGAGAAGCGTGGTCTGGGTGAGTTCCACCTGGCCGAGGGTGCCGGCCGCGAAGTTCAGCGTCCACAAGTTGTTGCCTGTTTTGGGGTCAAAACCGACCAAGGCGACACCGCCAGAGACGCCGACGTAGCCGGTGCACCCGACCACAACGGATCCGCCCGTCTGGAACGTCAAAGGGGCCGAGCACGGGGAAGGATTTTCCGTAGTCCACATGACTTCGCCAGAGCTCGAGTCGACGGCACGCAGCTTCTCCGATCCCTGCATGAAGATCGTCGTGCCGATCGCGGCCGGAGGGTACTGAACGTCGGGCCGCCGCCACTGCTTCTTGCCTGTCGCGAGAGCGTACGCGCTCAGCGTCAGCGATTGATCGGTCACCAGCAGTGACTGACCGACGACGGCGATGATGGGCGCGGCGGATGCCTCGAAGGCATTGGACCATGCGACTGCGCCCGTTGTCGAGCTGGCTACCGTGATGTGCTGCGCGGTCGTGAAGGCCACGAAATTGCCCGCGATGAACGGACCGGCCGACACTCCCGTCGTGGTATTCAGCATCCATTGGCGCGCGCCCGTCGCCGGGTCCACCGCGTAGACATTATCGGATCCAAAAATCACCGAAGCGGGTGATGTGGCGGAGTACACGGCGGGCGTGGCGATGGGGAACGACGTCATGATTTCCCAAACGACCTCGCCTGGACGCACGGGTCCCGGGGGCAGCGGCGGCATCGGCGTGCTGGACACGCACTTGCCATCCAGGGTGCAAATCTCCGAGCTCGTGCAGCACATCGGCGTGGCGCCGTGAGAGCCGCAGCACGAGCCGCCGGGCGGGCAGCAGGTGGCATTGCCCGACGACCGCCCGCAGCACGTATCCGCGCTGGCGCAGCAGAGTCCAGTGTTGTTGCCGAACGTCGTGCCGCAGCACGATTGGCTCTTGAGGCAGCCGAACGCTGTCGGCGACACCGGACAGCACATATCACCACTTGGGATGCACGCGGCACTCGCGGTCATGTTCCCGCAGCATGTGGTTCCCTGCGAACAGGGCGTTCCCGCGGCGCTGTTGGACTGGTCGCTGTCACTCCCGCTGTACGGAATGCAAGGAGCGACATCGGCGTCGACATCGGCGAGCTCCTGCACTGATGATGCGTGGGCGACCGACATCAAGAGCGACACCGCTAGAAGCGCGAAGCTCAACCGGATGGACGTAAGGCGAGACATAATGGTGCCAAGTCAGAGAGAGAGTAAAGAATGTGCTGAAGTAGGTGGGAGTAGCTGGCCAAAACAGCTACAACTCACACACTTGGCATCGGTGGTGGATGTCAAACAATAAACGGTGGCGACCCCTTTTTGGTGCCAAACACTTCGGCTTATTCCTTCGCCACACCCCCATCCGGAGGAGGGCAGTTAGTCCGTGTGGTTGCAAATTTAGGCGGCCGGCGCGTAGGCAGGCTTGTCGCGCACGGCCTCGACGGCAACTTGCTTACCGCGCACCGTGAACGGAGATTTCGCGACGACCGCGGCCTTGTCCTGCTCGGCCGCCACGTGGGCGAATGCGAACCGGTGCGGCTCCGCTGCCGGAGCAGCCGCGGCCGCTGCTCCACGGCGAACCTTGTACTGCTTTTCGACGACCTTAACTGGCAGCCGTAGGTCAATCCCCGATCCGGCTTTGACGGCCTGCACCAATTCAGCCTCGGTGGTTCCCTCGGGGAGATCCTTGAAGTAGACGTCGAAGTGCTCCGCGTCTTGCTTCTTCGGTTCCTTGGCCTTCGGCGGCGCGGCCGCCGCGCCGTCTGCCGCTCGCTTCGACGTCCGTGTCGCAGCCGCCTCGGCCTGTGGATGGCCGGCAGCGTAGTCTTCGCTGATGATGCGCACGCAGTCTTCCGGGCGGTCAACGAACTTGACGAGCGCCATGTGCTCGGCGGGGAGCTGAAGGATCGTCCCCACCTGCTGCAGGAGCTTTTCCCAGGGGTCGCGCCAGCACAGGATCACGGGCGCAGGCTGGCCTGCGGGGTGCACCGAGGCGAGGCACCAGATCAAGGTGAGCTCCGTTAGCGTGCCAAGCGTGCCGGGTAGGACCACGAAGTACCTTGTCTGGTGCGTAAGCTTGTCCAGTCGGTCAACCAAGCTGCGTGCCTCGACTTTCTGAGTCAGAAATTGGTTTCCAACCAAAACGCGGTCGGGAAACTGCCCGGGAACAAGAATGCCGCGAACAGTGACGTTGCCCGCCTCTCGCGCGCCCTTGGAGACCGCCTCCATCGACCCGTTGTAGCCCCCCGTGACGACGCCGAACCCGGCCTCGGCAAGCTGCCGGCCCAGAGCCTCTGCCTCCTGGTAGCGAGGAGAGCCCGGTGTCGACCGTGACCAGCAGTACACCGATACCAGTTTTCCGCGGGTCGCGGCGTCGTACTCATTGATGGGCCCATGACGACGGCGTCCGCCGCGAGCTGCCCCTGAAGAGGCCTTCGCCTTGCTGGAAACCGCTTGTTCCCGCGACGCGTCTTTTACTGCCGCCGCCGCCGGTTGAGCCTTTTGAGATACCGCCTTGGGAGGCATCAGGGAGTTAGGGTGTTGAAATATGGATGAAAACTGCTATGAGTCAATCAACCACCTTCCGCTGCAAGCGTTGCATTGCCGCCTTCCTCAACTGAAAGACAGGAACAAAAATGGTTGCTACTAACTAACTAGTTGGTGGACGCGCTGTCCGTTCCCGTCGTCGAAGGTCCTTTGTGTGCCGTCCGCAATATCGCATCTGAGACTGCCTTCGACGGCAACGCGACGCCCCCGCCAAAAAGGCCGCCGGCGTCGCGTGGCGCCGCCTCGTGCTTCTTGTCCTGAATCGCAATGTTATCTTTACCGGCCTCGTCCTTTATCTGCCGCAAGTACGCATGGTAGTCGAACGCGTTGGGCCGGTGGTTGAAGGATTCGACATACTGCTCGTAAAGGTGCGGCAACGTGTAGTACTTGATCAGCATGTGCGTCACAAACAAGCAGTCCTGCCGCGAGAAATGCTTGTCGTGCAGTTCACAGCGGATGAGGACGAGCTTCTTCGACACCGCGAGCTCCGTGAAAAACTGCACCGTCATGTGGATGTTCGCATGATCCCCCTTCTTTTGATATTCGCCCAGAGGCAGCACCCCGACCAAGTCGTCGTTAAAGTTCGTGACTGCGTTGAAGAGACCTTTGTCTCTGAACACGGGAACAATGAAGAAGGGGCTCTTCGAGAGGCGGGGGCGCATGGCGTCGTACGCCGCGACACTGATGACTCGACCGTAGTACTGGATGACCTGCTGATGGTGGTTCAACCACACGTTGATTACTTGCTCGGGTGGGCTTGCCTCGAGCAAGGGCAATTTACAAATGTCGTTCAAACTCTTGCGGCCTGGAATTTTGAGCAGCTTTTGTTCATGGATTCCGAACATCCGCAGACCACCGAACCGGCGCAGCATCTTTTGTGGGTCGTGCGAATAGGGGTGCTGTTCGGGCCGTAGAGGGAGGAGGCAACGTGTGTTTTCGCGAAGCGTGCAGCGCGCGAGACCGCTGCTGGTGTGGTTCGTTCGTGCCGCCTCCATCGACCCACGACAGCCAAAACAGACGGTGTGAGGAAATCACGACTCTACTGAATGACCCACAGTTGTCGATCAGGGGAGGAAAAAAATGGAAAAGCGAAGTGTGCAGGATGATATGATAACCCCCGTTTACTTCTTCTTGCTGGCGATGTTGCGGAGCGCATCCTCCATCTTCGTGCGCTTCTTCTTCGCGGCGACAAGGTTGCCGAGGCGCTTCTTGGCCAGCTTCAGCGCGCGCTTTTCCTTCGACACGCGGAGCAGCTCCTGAATGCGCTTCTCGAACGGCGTGAAGCCAACCAAGTCATCGATGACGTTCTTCACCGCGCGCAGCTTGGGGTGCTGCACGGCGAGGCGCACCTTCTTGCTCACCTGCTTCGCGCGGGGAGTGGTCTTGAAGCCCTTGTTCGGGCCGCCGATGATGCCGGTCGCGGGCGCCTTCGCCTTCGTCACGGAGCGGTGCTTGGTCGTCATCTGTGACACGCACACGGTGGCTGTCGGGAAGGGGAGGGTGGATTCCACGAACCGACGCACATGCGGTCCAAGGCCCACGAACCCCAGATGCACTTGGATCAAACGCTTTTACAACGACTGTAACGTCTCTTCCTCGCGGCAGTTAATTTCGATTTACCTCCTTTCCACTGTAGGAAGGTAACTCGGTTTACTTCTTCTTGCTGGCGATGTTGCGGAGCGCATCCTCCATCTTCGTGCGCTTCTTCTTCGCGGCGACAAGGTTGCCGAGGCGCTTCTTGGCCAGCTTCAGCGCGCGCTTTTCCTTCGACACGCGGAGCAGCTCCTGAATGCGCTTCTCGAACGGCGTGAAGCCAACCAAGTCATCGATGACGTTCTTCACCGCGCGCAGCTTGGGGTGCTGCACGGCGAGGCGCACCTTCTTGCTCACCTGCTTCGCGCGGGGAGTGGTCTTGAAGCCCTTGTTCGGGCCGCCGATGATGCCGGTCGCGGGCGCCTTCGCCTTCGTCACGGAGCGGTGCTTGGTCGTCATCTGTGAAGCCTAGATTCCGCGCACAGAGGCTGGCGAGGCTGTTCAAGGAGTTGGGGAAATGCACAGTCAATCGTTATCCCCCATGGGCATAGAGGCAAGAGCGCTGAGTGGACACGGCAACACGTGAATGGACCCATCATCCGCATCGCATCATCGTTCCCGGCGAACCGCGGCGCCCAGACGACACAAAGGCAGGACAGGAGGATCAACAAAACATGGAGGAAAGGTGACGACGACGACAGTCTCCGCGGCGGCGGATCACGACGCCCCAAAACCGCTTATCGCTTGCGAAGGAACGTGATCTTGTTGTTGCGACGCCACGCGGCGCGGACGGACGGACGCAGCTTCGAGGCGCGGTGGCCCTTGTTGCGAAGACCACGGAACTTGCGGCCCGCGGACGTGAGGCCACGCTGCTCGCGGTGCTTGTGCACGGCGTTGCACGCCCAGTTGACACGGGGATCGTTGCGGATGGTCTTGTGCTGCGGGTCGACGCAGATGATCTCGAACCAGGTGAAGGTCGAGTCGTTGTTCACCCAGTACGAGTTCAGCACGCGCAAGTTGCCGAACTTCTTTCCAAGGCGCTGCTCCGCGACGGCCTTGTAGTTCATGTTCAGCTTCAGGCCAGTCACACCCTGAGTCTTCGGCTTACCGGCGGCGATGCCACGGTGGCAAATACGCTTGCGGCCACCACGGCGGACGCGGATGCGGAAGATCGAGAAGCCGTGCTTCTTCTTGTAGCCAAGCATGCGCGCCTTCTCGGGGCGAGTGGGGCGGTTCACGCGGGTGATCGTGTGCTGGTGGCGGAACTCCCACGAGCGGAGGCGCTGGATGAAGTGCATCAC
>ERZ1292633.2871-Hain-H41-02um-R1-2871-length-17268-cov-7_pt1 | contig 17268 bp, 16 predicted proteins | sample MGYA00564406_ERZ1292633 | MGnify/ENA primary metagenome ERZ1292633 (study PRJEB36523, sample SAMEA6512639) | groundwater metagenome | collected 2019-01-08 | study: AquaDiva: Metagenomics assemblies of 32 groundwater samples | reverse complement strand
CAACAAGCCGGTCGCCGTCTGGGTGGAGGTCCCGGTAGACTTCCACTTCTAGCCTCAAGCGCCTCCGCGGAGCAGAGGCGCCGGACATGATTTCGGACCTGATCTGAGAAATCCCCCCGACCCCTCTCCACGACGTCCGCGGACGTCGTCGACGCCGGGAAGAAACGGGGAGCATCATGTCCGGCCTGCTTCGATACGCTTCGTTCTCCGCATTGTCTCCGGCGCGGGCCGCCCATCGTGGGGGCCCCGACGCGAGATCCTCTCCCGGCACCCCCTCTCTCGCCCTCGTTCTCTCGGGCGGAGTCCATCTCGCGGCGCTGGCGCTCTGCCTGGCGGCGGCCGCGCGTTCGGGGTTCGTGGAGTCGAGGCAGATGGAAATGCGGATTCTGATCGATCCTGGCCTCACCCTGACTCCGCCGCCCTCGTCCGCGCCGCCCGTCATCGGCCGAGCCGCCGATGACGAGCGAGGCCGCATCGAACCGGCACCGCCGGAGCGACGGGTCGTGGATCAACCGATCGACAGGCCCACCTTCAACCCCGGCGCCAGCGGGGGCGTCCGCCCCGACAATCCTCACGGGGGCGGAATCGTCGGCGAGGGGGACCTCCCGGCTCCTCCGGAGCGTAGCGCGGTCGATCCCAATACTCCCATCGCCTACTACGACGAACCGCCGGTCCCCGTGGAGGTCCCCGAGCCACCCTATGAGGACATGCCCCGGGAGGCGGGAATCGAGGGAAAGGTCGTCCTGGAGGCTCTGGTGACCTGGGAGGGGCACGTTCGAGAGGTTCGGATTCGGGAAGGGAATCCCATGCTGGCGGCTCCCGCCGCGAAGACCGTGAAAACATGGCGATTCCGGCCAGCCCGGTGGCAGGGACGGGCGGTCAGCTGCTGGGTCTCGATCCCCATCGTCTTCCGGCTGCACTAGGGGGCGTTTTCGTTGACAGGCCGCAAGGGCGAAGCATAGCCTGAACGGTCATGCGCGCCTCCGGCAATCCCTCTGATCGCAATCTTTTCTGGGGCATGGCTGCCGGGCTGACCGCGGTGGTCGTCGGGCCGGTCCTCGCCGCGGCGGCCGAGGGGCGCGTCCCGCATCAGAGCGGCATGATCGAGCTCTACTGGACCGGCGGCGTCTTCATGCACCCGATCCTCTTCTGCTCGGTCGTGGGGCTCGGCCTCATCATCGAGCGCGCGTGGTTTTTCACGCGGGCGCGTACCGATACCCGCCGGCTGATGGGCGAGGTGCTGCGAACCCTTCAAGACCAGGGACTCGAGTCGGCGCAGCGGATGCTCCACGCGCGGCGCGGTCCGATCGCCGCCGTCCTTCATTCGGGACTGGCGAGGGCCAAGCGCGGCCCGGAGGCGGTGGAGAAGGCGATCGAGACCGCGGCATCGATCGAGATCGCGCTCCTGGAGCGCGGCTTGATCTGGCTCGCGACCGTGGCCAACATCGCCCCGCTCCTCGGTTTCCTCGGCACCGTCTCGGGGATGATCCACGCGTTCGAGGCGATCGCCGCCGCGGAGGAGGTCTCGGCGAAGCTCGTCGCGACCGGCATCTCCGAAGCGCTGATCACGACCGCCGCCGGGCTGATCGTGGCGATCCCGGTTCAGGCCGCGCACAACTACTTCGTCTCCCGGATCGACAAGTTCGTCATCGACATCGAGGAGTCGGGCGCCGAGTTGATCGACAGCCTGACGACGCACTCCAAGGAATGGGAGCACTTCCTCACGACGATCCACGCTCCGGGCACGCCGGCTCAGCGCTGACGGCCCGGGCCCGGTCACGCCACACATGAGAATCGCCCGCAGACGCTCGTCCAGCCCGGAGATTTCGCTCGTCTCCACGTCGGACGTCGCGTTCCTTCTGCTCATCTTCTTTCTCTCGACCGCGGCGCTGAGCGTCGAGCGCGGGTTGCTGCTCGAACTTCCGCGCGCGGGCGATTCCCCGGCCGTGCTCCCGGCCTCGCGGATCGTGTCGGTCGGCGTGGCCGCGGACGGATCGTTCGACCTCGACGGCACGCCGGTCTCCGCCGACGCGCTCCGTGCGGCGCTCCTGGCGCGACTGGGCTCGGTGCCCGATTCGGTCGTGCGACTGCGCGTCGATTCGGCCGCGCCCTACGCGGCGTTCGTCTCGGCGCTCGATCAAGTGAAGCTCTCGGGCGCGCGGCAGCTCTCGCTGGAATCGGGACCACGGCCATGAAGCTCAGACGGCGGGTGCGAATCGGGTCGTCGATCCCCACGGCCTCCATGGCCGATATCGCCTTGCTCCTCCTCATCTTCTTCATGAGCACGACGATCATCGGCTCGCGTCAGGGGATCGCGGTCCGTTTGCCGGGTACGACCGCGGGAGAACGGCTTCGCGTGGAGGGGATGATACGCGTCTCCATCGGACCGAACGGGGAGGTGGCGTTCAACGACGCGCGCGTTCCCCTGGCGAGCGTCGGCGCCCTGCTCGCGGAGAAGCGCGCGCGGCGCCCCGATCTGGTCGTGGCGCTCCACGCGGATGCACGGACGCCATACGCGCTGGTCGGCGCGGTCCTGGACGAACTGAAGGCGGCAAGGGCGCCGCGCGTGACGCTGGCGACGACGAAGCGGGGGGGGATGTGAACCAGACCGACCGACTCCCGTCGCTTCGCCGAAATTACTACCGGCGCGTCCGAAGCGCGCTCGTCGTCGCCGCGGCGGTCCACGCGGTCGCCTTCGCCATGGCGCCGCCGTACCGCCCCGCGCCTCCGATCATGCGGCCCGATCCGCTCCGGCTCCTTCCAGCCGGCGGGGGGTGGGGCCGGTCGATCGTGGACCTGGCGAGCGCAGGGACGTCCGTCGCGCAGGAGCTGCGGGCGAGGACGTCTCCGCTGGCCGGCGTCGTCCCGGCCGCGGAGCGGGAGATCATGTCGGAGCAGTGGGCGCCGCCACGGGCGGGGGTGGCCGCCGCGGCGGGCGCAACGGTGGCGGCCGGGGGAGGCGGGACGATGGAGGAGGATGCCGCGCCCGTCTACTACGGGTACGACACGGCCCCTCGCGCGCTGCGGACGTTCGAGCCCTCCTACCCCATGGCGGCCAAGTACTCGGGATTCGAGGGGACCGTCGTGATCAATATCAACCTCGACGAGCGTGGGAGGATCCTACGGGCGTGGGTGGCATCCGCCAGCGCTCCGGAGTTGCTCATCGCGACCGCCCTCGACGCCGTCCACCAGTTTCAGTTCTCGCCGGGGCTGGCGCGCGGCGTCGCGGTCCGTTCCACCGTGGCGGTGCCGTTTCGGTTTTTCTTGAGGCGAATCAGCTAACGCGATGGGAGGCAATACGATGAACACTCATGCTGCCGGCGACGGCGAAGTTCCGAAGCAGAAGGGGCCGAACGAATTCGGGACCCTGGGGACGATCTTCGTCAACCCGAGGGCGACCTTCGCGGCCATGGCGGAACGGCCGCGCTTCATCGTGGCGATGATGCTCGTGGCCGTGGCGATCTCGGTCATGGCGGTCCCGATCTTCCAGTCCGGAGTGGTGCGTGACGAGACCCTCGCGAAGATGGAGCAGAAGGGGACTCCCGAGCCTCAGATCGAGGCGACGGCGAAGTTCTTCGATTCTCCGGCTGGGCTGATCATGGGCGTCGCCGGAAATATCGTCGGCGTGCCGTTCGCCCTCCTCGTGAGCGCGGCCATTCTCTTCTTCATGGGGAATTTCATGCTCGGGGCGAAGCTCCGCTTTTCGCACTACCTGAGCGCGGCTGCCTACGGCTCGGTCGTGGGAATCGCGGATCATGCTGTGAGAACGGCGCTCGTGGTCGCCAAGGGATCGATGGACGTTCGGCTGGGGCTCGGCAACCTCTTCGGAGAGGATCTCCCCTACCTGGGCCGGGTCCTCGATTCGCTGACCGATCCGCTCCTCCTCTGGGGGATGGCCATCACGGCGCTGGCGCTGGCGGTCTACGCCAAGAAGGGGTTCGGATTCGGCGTCATCGCCTCCATCCCGACCCTGATCGTGACGCTCCTTCTCTCGGCGATGCGCTAGAGGCGGAAACCAAAAGGCGTTTCCCCGCGTATCAGTGAATACCGTCCCCCGGGACGGCCTAGACGATTCAATCCGTGTCCCTGATCTGGAGATAACGCATGCGATCCGTTCCTCGCTTCGCTCTCAGCACCCTCGCGGCGGTCGCCGTCCTTACGGTGGGCGCCATGGCGCCGCCGCCCATATGGGCCGCGGCGGATTCCACGATGGCGGTCCCCTCGGCGGCCGTTCCCGGGCAGGCGGGCGAGGTCTGGTCCCTCGCGCGCTGCATTCAAACCGCCCTCGAGAGCAACGGCGATGTTCGCGGCGCGAACGCCCGGACGATGCAGGCGCGAGGGGGCGCGCTCAGCGCCTGGTCGAACGTCCTACCGTCTGTGACAGCGTCGGCGGGAATCACGCGCATCAACCCGCAAGGCACCGTCAACCCAGTCGACGTGTCCTCAATATCGGGGTCGCTCCAGACCAATCTCTTGGACATCCGCGCATGGTCGGACAAGCGCCGCCAGGACCATTTGAGGACGAGCGCCCGGCATGGTGAAGCCGAAACGCGCAACGACGTCGTCTTTCGCGTGAAGCAGCAGTATTTCGAGTGCATCAAGGCCAAGCGCCTCGCGGAGGTCGCACGCGATTCGGAACGGCTCGCGCGCGACGAGGAGACTCGCTCCGAGGCGCTATTTCAGGTCGGAAGCGTCGCACGCGGCGACGTTCTGAAGGCGCGAGCCCGGCGTGCGTCGACGCAGCTGAGCCGGATTCAGGCTGTGAATCAGGTCAACATCCAGTTGCAGCGGCTGAAGCAGCTCCTCGGCGTCGAAATCGGGACGTCGCTCTACGTCGAGGCCGAGATGGACGGGGAGACGGCACTGCCCGATTCCGCGTCGGTGGTGGCGCAGGCGATCCGTTCGCGGCCGTTGCTCGCTTCGGCTCAAGCCTCTGAACGCGCTGCCCGGTCCGGGTTGTTCGGCGCGCGCACGTCGCGCGCCCCCCGCGTGACCGGCACGGCGAACGTCGAGCGGACCCGCATTGAAGAATCACCGGCATCCACCGAGTGGACCGGCGCGCTCCGCGTATCCGTCCCGCTCTTCGACGGCCTCGCCACGGAGGGGAATGTCCGCGCCGCCAAGGGATCGCTCCTCGAGTCCGAGGCGAGCCGCCGGCAGCTGGAACTCGACGTCGCCGTCGAGACGCAGCAGGCGTGGCTCCTTCTCAAGGAAGCCGTGGAGCGAATCGCCGTCGCGCGAGAAGGCGTCGCGTCGGCGGAGGAGGATCACAAGTTTTCCAAGAGCCGCTACGAGCTCGGCGCGGGGACCTACCTCGACCTGCTCACCGCGGCCGTAGGCCTGGAACAGGCGCGCCAGCAGCTGGTCGAGGCGCAGGCCGACGCGCGTGTCGCCGAAGCCGCGCTGGAGCGGGCGATCGGGGAGCGGCGCTACTAGCGTCGCTCGGGGGGAAAGCGAACCATGAAAGGCCGGACCAAGGCGCTCCTCATCGGAGGAGGCGCGCTGCTCGTGACTCTCGTGATCGTGGCCAATGTGGCCCGGTCCTCCGGCGGCAAGACCGCCGTGCAGGTGGGCGAGGTGAAGAAGGGGACGATCACGTCGACGGTGCGCGCGCCGGGTCGCACGCAACCCGAGACGATGGTGAAGGTCAGCGCCGACGTTCCGGGCAAGGTGATCCGCCTGGCCATCAAAGAAGGCGACTCGGTGCGGCGCGGGCAGTTCCTGCTCCAGATCGACGACATCGAGTATCGCGCGCAGGTGGCGAACGCGGAGGCCGCGGTGCAGGCGGCCCGGTCGAATCTCCGCCAGTCGGAGGCAGCGTTCGCGCAAAGCGACGCCGCGCTCAAGAGGAAGGAAAGCCTCTCCGAGCAGAAGCTCGTCTCCCCCGAGGAACTCGACGTGGCGCGCACGACGCGCGACAGCGACAAGGCGCGGCTGGACGCACGCCGGGAGGATGTGGCGCAGAGCTCGGCGAGCCTCGTGATCGCCCGCAGCCGACTCAGCAAGACGCATTTCGTCTCCCCGCTCGACGGCACCGTGACTCAGCTGGCGATCGAGGAGGGGGAGATCGTGATCACCGGAACGATGAACAACCCCGGAACCGTGATCCTGACGGTGGCCGACCTTCGGCGGATGAAGGTGGAGGCCGACGTGGACGAGACCGACGTCTCGTCGGTCCGGATCGGGCAGAAGTCGAACGTCACGGTGGACGCGCTTCCCGACACGTCGCTCGTCGGCCACGTCACGGAAATCGCGAATTCGCCCACGATCTCCGGCGCCGGAAGCCAGGACCAGCAGACCAATTTCCTCGTGGACGTGATGATCGACGCGCCTCCGTCCATGCTTCGGCCCGGGATGACCGCCGACGTCGAGATCACAACCGCCACGCGCGACAGTGTGCTGCTCGTTCCGATCCAGGCGGTCGTCGTGAGGACGCCGGAGGAACTCGTGCCGATGGCGAAGCGCGGCGCGCGGAAGAGGAAGGACGCGAAGACTCCGGCCGTGTCCGCCTCCGGCAAGGACGGCGCAAAGGCGGAGGAGATCCGCGGCGTCTTCGTCATGGACAAGGACGGGAAGGTCGCCTTCCGCAAGGTGACGACCGGCCTGTCGAGCGACACCGACTACCAAGTCTCCGGCGAGCTGAAGCCGGGGGAGAAGATCGTCACCGGTCCGTTCCGCGTCCTGCGCACGCTCAAGCCGGAGCAGCGGGTCCGCGTCGAGGAACCCAAGAAGCCCGGCCAGCAGGAGAAGAAATGAGCGTCGTGAACGAGCCGTCGGGCGTCTCCGCCCTGTCGACCGACGGAATGCTGATCGACATCCGTGACGTCCGGAAGATCTACATCATGGGTACGAACGAGGTCCACGCGCTGGACGGCGTCGACCTCCAGGTGCGGAAGGGCGAGTACCTCGCGATCATGGGCCCGTCGGGCTCGGGCAAGTCGACCCTCATGAACATGATCGGGTGCCTGGACACGCCAACCAGCGGCTCCTACAAGCTGCGGGGGACCGAAATCCGCGAACGCGAGGACGACGAGCTGGCGCGCATCCGGAATCAGGAGATCGGCTTCATCTTCCAGACGTTCAATCTCCTGCCGCGCGCCGACGCGCTCCACAACGTGGAGCTTCCGTTGATCTACGCCGGCAAGCCGGCGAAGGAGCGCCGCGCCCGGGCGAAGGAAATGCTCGACCTGGTCGGCCTGGGCGACCGGACGCATCACCGCCCGAACGAACTCTCCGGTGGGCAGCGTCAGCGCGTCGCCATCGCCCGCGCGCTCGTGAACAACCCCTCGATCGTCCTCGCCGACGAGCCGACCGGAAACCTCGATACGAAGACCGGCCACGAGATCATGGCGCTCCTCGACGAGATTCACCGCAAGGGGAACACCGTCATCCTGGTCACCCACGAGGAGGAAGTCGCCGCCCTCGCCCACCGCGTCGTCCGGCTCCGGGACGGCTTGATCGAAACGGACCAGAGGCGAGCGCCCTCCGCCGGACCGGGCGCATGAACCCCCCGGCTTCGCCCCCGCGCGACTTCTGGATCGCCCAGGGGGAGAACTTGCGGATCGCCGTCGACGCGCTCCGCGCCAACAAGCTCCGCTCCATCCTGACGGTCATCGGCAACGTGGTGGCGGTCATGTCGGTGATCGCCGTGGTCGCGATCATCGACGGACTGAACACCTACGTCAGCGACAAGATCCTCCAGCAGGGGCTGGGTGTTCTCACGATCGACAAGTACGGCTTCATCACGAGCGAAGAGGAGTATCGCGAGGCGGAGAAGCGCCGTGATCTCGGGCTCGACGACATGCAGGCCCTGGCCTCGCGCATGCAGCTGGCCGAACAGGTGGTCGCGCAGGCCTCGCGCCGCCGGATCGTGCGCGCGGGGAGCACGGAACTGCAGGGCGTCGATATCACCGGAACGACCGATGGCTACGAGCAGGTCTCGAAGCTGGAGGTGGAACAGGGGAGACATCTCGACGCCCCCGACGTCGAACGGCGGCGGCCGGTGTGCGTGATCGGCTCGGAAGTGGCCGAGAAGCTCTTCCCGCGCACCGATCCGCTCGGGGCGAGCCTCCGCGCGGGGGGACACGAGCTTCGCGTGGTGGGGGTGTTCGCGCAGCGGGGCAACGTTCTCGGTACCAGCCAGGACAACATCGTCTACGTTCCGCTGGGGCAGTTCTACAAGATGTTCGGCTCTCGGGCGGACCTGACCATCCTGGTCCGCGGCCGCGAAGGCATGGACCCGACGCGAGTCCAGGACGAGGCGCGCGTCGTCCTGCGCGCACAACGCCACGTGCCGCTCGGCAAGCCCGACGACTTCGGCATGACCACCGCCGAGACGTTTCAGTCGTTCTGGAAGCAGATCACGGGGGGCATTTTCGCCGGGACCATCGCGCTGGTCGCCATCTCGCTCGTGGTCGGCGGCATCGTCATCATGAACATCATGCTGGTGGCCGTCACCGAGCGGACGCGGGAGATCGGGATCCGCAAGGCGCTCGGCGCCCGCCGCTCCGACCTCACGATGCAATTTCTGAGCGAGGCGATCGTGCTCTCGCTCTTCGGAGGCTTCGTGGGGGTCCTGGCGGGAATCGCGATCGCCTTCCTGATCCGCGCGGCCACCCCGCTCCCGGCCGCCATTCAGCCCTGGTCGATCGGACTGAGCCTCGCCGTCGCCTGCTCGGTCGGTCTCTTCTTCGGCGTCTATCCCGCCACCCGCGCCGCGCGCCTCGATCCGATCGTGGCGCTTCGCCAGGAGTAGCCCGTGGCCATCGACGTCCGCGAAGGGATCGGCATCGCGTTCCAGGCGATCCGCACCAACAAGGTCCGCTCGTTCCTGACGGTGCTCGGCGTCATCATCGGCATCACCTCCATCATGGCGATCGTCTCCATCATCGAGGGGCTGAACCGGAGCGTGAAGGCACAGCTCGCCTCTCTCGGCACCGACGTGCTTTTCATCCGGCCGTTCGCGCCCGGAGCCTTCGTGGGGGACTTTCCCGACAGCCTCCGCCGGCGAAAGTGGTTCAAGGTCGAGGACGCCGAGGCGATCCGACGCAGCTGCCCGGACGTGCAGGCCGTGGCGCCGCTCAACTTCACGGAGGCGCGCCTCCGGTACCGCGAGAACGAGTCTCGCATCACGTTCATCATCGGGAGCACCCCCGACTTCATGGTGACGAACAACATCTCCACCGCGGCAGGACGCTACTTCACCGAGGCGGAGGTGGAGCGGCGGGCCGCCGTCGTGGTGCTTGGCCCGGAGCACGTGGAGTCGCTCTTCCCGCACCAGAGCGCCGTGGGCCGGACGATCAGCATCGGCGGCCAGCCCTTCACGGTAATCGGCGAGACCGAACCGAAGGGGAGGCTTTTGGGACAGAGCCTCGACGACATGGTCATCATGCCGTACTCGACCTGCGAGAAACTCTTCGGCCCCGATCTCCGCATGGTGATGAACGCCAAGCCTGTCTCGCCCGAGCGAATCGACGTCGCCATCGACCAGATCCGGGACGTGATGCGGAGGCAGCGGAAGGTGCCGTACCACCAGAACGACAACTTCGCGGTCTTCACCGACCAGGCGCTCCTGGATCTCTACAACAGCATCACCGGCGCCTTCTACCTCGTCATGGTCGCCATCTCCTCCATCGGGCTCATGGTCGGTGGGATCGGCGTCATGAACATCATGTTGGTGTCGGTCACGGAACGGACGCGGGAGATCGGCGTCCGGAAGGCGATCGGCGCCCGACAGCGCGACATCCTCCTGCAGTTCATCGTGGAGGCGATGACGCTCACCGGCACGGGGGGAATCGTCGGTGTGGCCGCGGGGCTCTTCGTCGGCTGGCTCGTGGACGTGTTCAGTCCCCTGACGTTCGCGGTTCCGCTCTGGGGAATCGTGCTCGCGTTTCTTTCAGCGACTTCGGTGGGCCTCTTCTTTGGGATTTATCCCGCGGTGAAGGCGGCGCGACTCGATCCGGTCGAGTCGCTCCGGTACGAGTAGGGGTGGGGGAGGTGCCGTCGTGATCGTTCGCCACGCCATCGTCCGCCCGCCGGGAGATTCGTTCGCGGAGGGGCTCACCACCGCGGGTCTCGGCCCGCCGGACCTGGTGCTCGCGCGCGAGCAGCATCAGGCGTATTGCGAAGCGCTGCTGGATTGCGGCGTCGCCCTCACCTGGCTTCCCGCGGATTCCCGATATCCCGACTCCACCTTCGTCGAAGACACCGCCGTCCTCACGCCTCGCGGTGCCGTTCTCACCAGGCCCGGCGCGGAGAGCCGATCGGAAGAAGTGGCAGCCATACGCCCGGCGCTGGAGCCGTTCTACCAGATCCTGCGCGAGATCGAGACGCCAGGCGCGCTGGACGGGGGCGATGTCTGCGAGGTGGGGGACCACGTCTTCATCGGAATCTCGGATCGCACGAACGAGGCGGGGGCTCGCCAACTGGCGGTGTTTCTCGCCGAGGAGGGGTACACCACGGTCACCGTGGATATCCGCGGGATCCCGGGAATTCTCCACCTGAAGAGCGGGCTCGCCGCGCTGGACGACTGGCGTCTCGCCGTCGTACCGGAACTCATCGCGCATCCGGCCTTTCGGTCCCACCGGATCGTCGCCGTGGCGCCCGAGGAGTCGTACGCCGCGAACTGCGTCAACGTGAACGACCGCATTCTCGTCGCGTCGGGATACCCGGGCTTCGAGGGGACTCTGCGCGGGCTCGAGTACGATCTGGTGCCGCTTGATATGTCGGAATTCCGGAAGATGGACGGCGGGCTGAGCTGCCTTTCGCTTCGATTCTGACGCCGCGCCGCGCTGGCTCGGCGGAGCTTCGGCGCCGCGCCCGCTCCCTGCCAACCGTGTGGTAAACTGGTCCGGCTCGAATCGGTTTCGAGTCCAACTCCACCGAATTTCCCCAGGGAGGATCCCATGCGCACCCTATCCCTCGCTTCGATCGCGCCGGCGCTGCTGGCGGCGTTCCTGTTGGCCTCGGCGCCCTGCTTGGTCGGGTCGGCCGCCGCGGCCGAGAAGATCGCGATCACGAAGCTCGCCGACCTTCCGCCTCACACCTACAAGATCCCGGACAAGCCGAGCGTGCTCGTCACGAACAAGGCGGCGATCCTCGACCTGGCGAACGCCATCGAGAAGGACCTGAAGGCCGATCTGGAGAAATACGACATCCAGGACCAGACGGCCACGCGCCGGATCTACGGCACGCTCCTCACGATTGCCATGCTGAAGGAGGACTTTCCCGCGGCGCGCGAACTGGTGAAGACGGTCCGCGGACTTCAGGAAAAGCCGGCGCAGAAGCTGACGTCGGGAATCCTGGCCGAGGCGTTCATGAAGATGCGCGAGTCGGGCGCGGCCGATCCGAAGGCCGCCCTTCGCGCCAATCTCGAGACCGCGCTCCGGGCGCTTCCGTATCAGGAGGTTCAGGACATCCTCAAGTCGACCAAGGGGAGCTTCGAGGTGATGTCGGTGAATCTCATGGTCGGCAGCATCCAGGCGAGCGTCGACCAGGCGGCCAAGGATGGCACGCTGAGCGGCGACTTCGCGACCGGGCTCGTCCAGGTCGGGTACGTGGCCGCCGCCATCATTCCCTTCAAGGCCGAGATCGTGGCCGCCTACACGGCCGTCCTCGACGCGAACAAGGGCGAGGCGAAGTCCGATATCTGGGCCGCTCGCGACGTCACGCTCGATGCCGGAGCGAAGCTTTCTCCGGTGGTGGTCGGGGTTTGGGATTCGGGCGTCGACGTCGCGCTCTTCCCGAACCAGCTCTGGTCGAACCCGAAGGAAGTCGCGGGGAACCAGAAGGACGACGATAAGAACGGCTTTGTGGACGACGTGAACGGGATCGCCTGGACGCTTCATTCGGACCCGGAGCCGGCGCTCCTCTTCGACATCGAGAAGGCGGTCGGGAACCGGGGCCAGTACAAGGGAGACCTGAAGGGCTTCGAGGACATCCAGGCGAATCTGGAGACGCCGGAGGCCACGGCCCTGAAGCAGAAGCTCGGCGGCATGACGCAGGACCAGGTGAAGCCCTTCATCGAGGGGGTCACCGCCTACTCCCAGTACGCCCACGGCACCCACGTGGCCGGCATCGCGGCGCACGGGAACCCGGCCGCGAGGGTCCTGGCCTGCCGCATGACGTTCGACCATCACGCCGTTCCGGAGAAGCCGACGATCGAGCAGGCCGTGAAGGACGGCGAGGCGATGGCGAAGTCGGTCGCCTACTTCAAGGCGCACGGCGTTCGGGTGGTGAACATGAGCTGGGGCGGCGACCTGAAGTCGATCGAGACCGCCCTGGAGCTGAACAATGCGGGCGGCACTCCGGAGGAGCGGCGCGTCCTGGCGCGGAAGATCTACGACATCGGTTACCAGAAGCTCTTCGACGCGCTGAAGGCCGCGCCGGAGATCCTCTTCGTGATCGCGGCGGGAAATTCGGACAACAACGTGAAGTTCGATGAGGTGATGCCGAGCTCCTTCAAGCTGCCGAACATCCTGGTGGCCGGCGCGGTCGATCAGGCGGGCGAGCAGACTTCGTTCACCAGCTTCGGGAACGTCGACGTCTACTCGAACGGCTTCGAGGTCGACAGCTACGTGCCGGGCGGGGACCGCATGAAGCTGAGCGGAACCAGCATGTCGGCGCCGAACGTTACGAACCTGGCAGCCAAGCTCTGGGCGACGAACCCGAAGCTGACGGTGGACCAGGTGAAGCAGTTCATCGTGAAGAACGCGGACGAGAAGAAATCGGGCGAGAACACGATTCGCCTCATGAATCCGAAGGCGTCGCTGTCCGCCGCCGCGGGCGGCGCGCAGTAGCCGCCCACGAGGAACCTTGGACCAGATCCGCGTTCGCGGGGCGCGCGAGCACAACCTCAAGAATCTCAACATCGACATCCCCCGGAACGCCCTCGTCGTCCTGACAGGCGTCTCCGGATCGGGGAAGTCCTCGCTCGCCTTCGATACCCTCTACGCCGAGGGGCAGCGCCGCTACGTCGAGTCGCTCTCCGCCTACGCCCGGCAGTTCCTGGGGCAGATGGAGAAGCCCGACGTCGACCAGATCGAGGGGCTCTCTCCCGCGATCTCCATCGAGCAGCGGACGGCCGGCAGCAATCCCCGCTCCACCGTCGCCACCGTCACCGAGATCTACGACTACCTCCGCCTCCTCTACTCCCGCGTCGGCGTGCAGCACTGCGTGAGCTGCGACCGCCCCATCCGGAGCCAGACCGTCCAGGAGATGGTCGACACGCTCCTCGCGGCGCACCAGGGTGCGCGGCTCCAGATCCTGGCGCCGGTGATCCGCGGGCGGAAGGGGGAGTACCGGAAGGAATGGGCGCAGTGGAGGAAGCTCGGCTTCGTCCGCGCGCGGGTCAACGGTGCGTGGCGCGAGCTGGAGGAAGAACTGGCGCTCGACAAGAAGAAGAAGCATACGATCGAGATCGTCGTCGACCGCCTGGTCGCCGACGTGGAGAAGCGGAGCCGTCTCCACGAATCGCTGGAGACGGCCACACGCCTCGCGGAGGGGATGGCGCTCATCCTCCAGGCCGACGGCAGCGAGGAGACGCTCTCCGCCGGCGCCGCGTGCACGAGCTGCGGCATCTCCTACGAGCCGCTCCAGCCCCGCTCGTTCTCGTTCAATTCCCCCTACGGCGCCTGCAAGCAGTGCGACGGGCTGGGGACGACGATGGAGATCGACCCCGATCTCGTGATCCCCGACCGCTCGAAGTCGCTCGCCGACGGCGCGGTCTCGGTCTGGGGCGACCCCGACGGGACCTGGACGAAGGGCTCCATCGAGGCGATCGCGAAGCGGCTGAAGATCTCGATGAAGACTCCCTTCGCGAAACTCCCCGCCGCGGCACAGAAGGCGATACTTTACGGACTGGGCGACGAGAAGATCGACTACAAGTTCAAGCTGAAGAGCGGGAAAGTGTGGGAGCACAAGGGGCGCTTCCGCGGCGTGGTGAACGAGCTGATGCGCCGCTTCAAGGAGACCTCGTCCGACACGGTCCGCCAGCAGATCGAGCAGAGCATGAGCAAGAAGCCGTGTGCCCTGTGCGGCGGGGCGCGGCTCAAGGCGGAATCGCTCGCGGTCCGCGTCGACGGCCGCTCCATTGCCGAGTGGGTGGCGCAGCCGGTGAGCGGCGCGCGGCGGACGGTGACCGATCTGGCGCTGGCGCCCCGCGAGGCGTCGATCGCGTCGGCGATCGTGAAGGAACTCCGCCAGCGGCTCGAGTTTCTGGACGACGTCGGCGTCGGTTATCTGACGCTCGACCGCGCCGCCTCCACGCTCTCGGGCGGCGAGGCGCAGCGGATACGGCTCGCGACGCAGATCGGCTCCCGGCTCACCGGCGTCCTCTACATCCTGGACGAGCCGAGCATCGGGCTTCATCCGCGCGACAACCGGAAGCTCCTCGATACGCTCATCCGGCTCCGCGACCTCGGCAACTCCGTCCTGGTGGTGGAGCACGACCACGAGACGATGGAGGCGGCTGACTACCTGATCGACCTCGGCCCCGGCGCGGGGCGGCGTGGCGGCTACCTGGTGGCGCACGGAACGCCGGCGGAAGTGCGAGCGAATCCCGATTCGCTGACCGGCCAGTATCTCTCCGGGGCGCGCGAGATCTCGATTCCCACGACGCGCCGCGTCGGAACGGGGAAGTCGCTCGAGGTGGTTGGCGCACGCGAGCACAATCTGAAGAACGTCCGCGCCCACTTCCCGCTCGGGACCCTCATCTGCGTCACCGGCGTCTCGGGGTCGGGGAAGAGCACCCTGGTCAACGACATCCTCCACCGCGCGCTCGCGAAGAAACTCCACGGCGCTCGCGAGGTCCCCGGCGCCCACGACAGGATCACGGGCATGTCCGAAATCGACAAGGTCGTGGCGATCGACCAGTCGCCCATCGGGCGGACTCCGCGGAGCAATCCGGCGACCTACACGGGACTCTTCACGTTCATCCGCGACCTCTTCGCCGCGCTCCCCGAGGCGAAGGTCCGCGGCTACGCGCCGGGCCGCTTCTCGTTCAACGTGAAGGGGGGCCGCTGCGAGGCGTGCGGCGGCGACGGTCTCGTCACGATCGAGATGCACTTCCTTCCCGACGTCTACGTCACCTGCGAGGTCTGCCGGGGAATGCGCTACAACCGCGAGACCCTGGAAGTCGCGTACAAGGGGAAGTCGATCGCCGACATACTCGAGTTGACTGTGGACGACGCGCTGGAACTGCTGGGGCCGATCCCGTCGATCCGGCGGAAGCTCGAGACGCTGCAGGGCGTGGGGCTCGGCTACATCCACCTCGGTCAGGCCGCCACCACCCTCTCGGGAGGCGAAGCGCAGCGGGTGAAATTGGCAACCGAGCTGTCGCGCACCGAGACGGGGCGGACGCTCTATCTCCTGGACGAGCCGACGACGGGTCTTCATTTCGAGGACGTCCGGATGCTCCTCGACGTCCTCGACCGACTCACCGACCGGGGAAACACGGTCGTGGTGATCGAGCACAACAGCGACGTCATGAAGCGCGCCGATTGGATTCTCGATCTCGGACCGGAAGGAGGCGAGGGAGGGGGGCGAATCGTGGCGGAAGGGACGCCCGAGACGGTCGCCGCGGTCCGGGAGTCGCATACGGGTGCCGCCTTGAGAGGGGTGATGGTCGCCCCGGCGCCGAAGCGGGGGTGCGCGAGGGCTGCCGTTTGACATCCGTCCGCGATGTGGTAACGTACCGAACTCTACCCGCAACTGGCGGAAAACAAACGATATGCTCGATACTGCCACCGCGCTGAAGCGGACTCCGTTTCACCCTCGACACGTGGCCGCGGGAGCCAAGATGGTTCCCTTCGCGGGTCACGAAATGCCCATTCAATACGAAGGCATCCTGACGGAGCACCGGACGGTTCGCGCCGGGGTCGGAGTCTTCGACGTGTCTCACATGGGGGAGATCCGGCTCCGCGGCCCCGGCGCGATCGCCTACGCCAACCATCTCGTCACGAACGAGGTTGGCCCCACGCTTCCCGACGGCAAGGTCGTCTACACGCCGATGTGCCTGGAGCGCGGCGGGATCGTGGACGACCTTCTCGTTTACGCCTTCGGGGCGGAGCGCTACCTCGTCGTGAACGCTTCGAATTTCGACAAGGACCTGGCCTGGATCCAGCGCCACGCGCCGGCCGGCGTCGACGTGATCGACGAGAACGCGAAGACCGCGCAGCTTGCCGTTCAGGGCCCGCGCGCCGAAGAGGTGATCGGTGCCATCTACGGGGACCGCGCCCGCGCGCTCGCCTTCTACGAAGCCTATGTGGACGGAACGGGGGACGGTGCGACGATCGTCTCGCGGACCGGCTACACGGGCGAGGACGGCTTCGAGCTCTACGCTCCGGCCGCACGCGCCCTCGAAGTCTGGGACCGCGTCTTCGCCGCCGGGGCGTCCTTCGGCATTCGCCCGATCGGGCTGGGGGCGCGCGATACGCTCCGGCTCGAGATGGGCTACTGCCTCTACGGTAACGACATCGACGAAACGACGAATCCGCTCGAGGCGGGACTTGCCTGGACGGTTCGTTTCGATAAGTCCGAATTCATCGGCCGCGAGGCTCTCGTGAGCGCCAAGGAGGCGGGCCTGAAGCGCCGCCTGCTCGGGCTGATTCTCGAGGGAGCCCGCATCGCCCGTCCCGGCTTCGAAGTGGAGGTGCAGGGGCAGCGCGTCGGAACCGTCACGAGCGGAACGATGGGAATCAGCATCGGGCGCCCGGTCGCGATGGCATATCTGGAGTGCGACGCCGCGCGTCCGGGGGCACGCGTGGACGTCGTGGCGCGCGGCGAGCGGATCCCGGCGGTCGTTTCGGGACGGCCGATGTACACGCAGGGGAGCGTTCGCTCGCCCAAACCGAGGAGACCCCAATGAACGTGCCGAAGGACCTCCGCTACACGAAGGAACATGAGTGGATTCGCTCCAAGGGGGGCGACGTGGAGATCGGCATCACGGAATATGCGCAGGGAGAGCTGGGCGACGTTATCTTCGTCGATCTTCCGCCGGTCGGAACGAAGGTCGCCGCCATGAAGACGTTCGGCTCGATCGACGCCGTGAAGACGGTGAGCGATCTCTTCGCCCCGGTCGCCGGCGAAATCGTCGCGGTGAACGGTTCGCTGAAGGACAACCCGGCGCTCGTGAACCAGTCGCCTTACGGGCAGGGATGGATGGTTCGGATTCGCGTGGAGAACCCGTCGGACGTGAACGCGCTTCTCACGTCGGCCGACTACGAGAAGCTGCTGGGGGCGCACGCATGAGTTTCGTCGGCCGAAGCGACG
>ERZ1292633.2870-Hain-H41-02um-R1-2870-length-17272-cov-7_pt1 | contig 17272 bp, 15 predicted proteins | sample MGYA00564406_ERZ1292633 | MGnify/ENA primary metagenome ERZ1292633 (study PRJEB36523, sample SAMEA6512639) | groundwater metagenome | collected 2019-01-08 | study: AquaDiva: Metagenomics assemblies of 32 groundwater samples | reverse complement strand
ACTTTGAGGAATTTCTTAAAAGGAGAAGATTCTATAGATATTCGAGAAAGATTGATTAATTTGCTTCAACGATGTTTTTTACATAACGCTGATGATTTTAATGATCAATTTTGTCAGATTAAAGAACAATATGAAGTCGCTATTGCAAGAAGAGAGTGGCAACAGGCTTTGATAGCATGGTCTGTCTATAGTGCTTATCAAAAAATATTTAAACCAGTATTTATTGTTACAGGAGAAAATTTAGATAGAGATGATGCAAGTACTTTCGTAGCTTTAAGCCAGGTTAATAAAGATAAAAAATTATTGGAGGCTTTAGGCCGTGCTCGTTGTAGAGCTACAGAAAAATATACAAAAGTTTATCCTCATCACGCGACGAAGCGACTAGTTTATAGTTCGAAAGCTCCTCGTAAAACAGCTGTTTTGGATTTGGTGAAAATTTTAACTGAACTCAAATCAGTTGGTTTGAAAGTTGAGCAACACCGGCCGAAAAGAGAAAATATTTTTGTTCCAAAATTATATTTTATTGTTTCTGACGCACCACACAAAAACAAAGGAAATCATAGTCGTCATTTTGTTGATGTGCCATTAGATTTTTATGATCTTCCCATGAGGCCTCTCACTAGACACGAGCATTGTCAAATTTTTCCGAAGGGATTAACGACAAAAGATTTTTATGCAGGTGCCAGGAAAGATATTGTTGCTGGAAAAAAGATAATGGGAAGCGATGAACAAGCAGAAATAGAGGCAGCAGAAAAACTTTCAGGCGAAGCTCTTGTTCATAGTGAACGAGTGTTAATTCAGTTGTTGCGTCGCAAAGACATAGGTGAAAAAATTAAAGCTAGGTTAGTTCAAAGAATTCGAGAAAAAGATCCCACCGCGGTTAATGGGATATATAAAATTTATGGAGCTGTTCTTCTTGCTTATTCCTCTAACACGGTTTGTCCATATTGCACACCATCTTTGATTGGGATGCAAAATAGTCATGCTGATGGATTTCTAAAGTTGTTAACAGATTCATTAAATGAAGATAGCAGTGACAGCGTACGATTTTTCACGCGTGGATTCAACATTAAAACAAGAAAACAAGATCCTGAAAAAGTGTTTCGCTTGAATACTGTAATTACAGCAAACGTCGATTTTGATGAGGAAGGTAGAGATTTTGCAGAAGAAGGAGATCATAGTGGCAAAGGGAGAACTGGTCCTCCTTTGAAAACTCATAACCCACATGCGAAATTATTTTTTCCTGATGATGAAATCGATTTGCATCGAGAACCTCTAGCAGATGATGGAAAAACAAAACCTATTCAAACTTTCTTCTATGAATTCGTTGGAAAAACTATTCATTCCTTACCATCTGGAGCACAGCTTGCTTTACCATATGCATCTGCTGTTTTTTCAAGTGGTTCACGATATTGGAAAACACCAAAAGGAATTTTAAAGTGAAAAAGAATGACATTGGACTGTTACGCCAAGCCCCTCGAAAGAGGTAGCTGCTAAAGAGATTCCTGACCAGAAGTGTCTTGACATACGTTTTGAATTCACTTTGTTTTTGAGCGTTCAGGCCATTCAAATCTTACATATTTGGAGTCCTTAACAAATACGACAACTATGGAGAGAGAAGTGCGTTTTTATCATAGACGCGTTACACTAAGAAAAACAGACATATAATTTTCATGCAGCGATATTTGGATCTGACCAATGATTTGGCCTTTAAAAAAATATTTTCGTATAAATCGACCTTGATTGCGTTTTTGAACACAATTTTGGATCTGAAAGGTGAGTTTGAAATAGCCTCTATTGAATACATTTCGTCGGAAGAGGTTCCGGTATCTTTAGAAGAAAAAAAGCGCGCCATTATGGATGTGCGCTGTATTACAAAAAACGGCATCTATTTTATAGTAGAAATGCAAAATAGCGCGTCGCATGCTTTTTTGAAGCGCGCGCAGTTTTATGTGGCAAGCACTTATGTTAATCAACTAGATAAGGGTAAAGAAAAAACACACAAAGAACTTACATCTGTAGTACTGATCGCCATTATGAGAGAAACAGTTTTTGATGAAGATCCAGCTTATATCAGTCATCATAAAACGGTTAATATAAAGACTGGGGTGAACCATCTCGCGGACATGTCTTACGTGTTTGTGGAGCTGCCAAAGTTTAAAAAAACAAAAGAGGAGTGCGTTGATTTGCAAGATCAATGGATCTATACATTCCAGAATGCGACAGCTGAAGAAGCCATTCCTTTTAAGAGTAACAACGTCTTAAGTGAAGTTTATGAACACCTTGAAAAATCCCATTGGTCGGCAGAAGAATATCAAGATTATCTCAGTATCAAATTGCGCATAGATGAAGAAGCAATCAAGCTTCAAGATGAATTTGAGGCTGGTGAAGCGAAAGAAAAACGCAATATTGCACGCGCTTTGAAAGACGAAGGGGTAGCTATTAACATAATTGTAAAAACCACTGGATTAACTGTGTCAGAAATCGATGCTTTATAAAATTTATTTAAAATAAAATATGTTTGATAATTAAGTTTATGTAAAATTATTCATAAAAAATCAACAAAAACAAGGTTTTTAGAGATTTTCAAAACGCTCATTTTTTGCTCATCATGCATGATAACTCTGATTCGATACGTATAACATGGGCAGAATTTTTTGGAAAATGCTTTTTTCAAGCCTGGATTTCAATGTAAAATTTCCATAAAAAGTCTACAAAATATATTTTTACATGTAACGTGAAAACTCTTGTCCTTATTAGCTTTGTTCTCCTGGCGGGAATCGCTGCATACACCTTTGCAAATTGAAAGGATTTTAGCTTTCTAAAAAACTTGCACACTGCGTTTTTAACCTTAAAAAATACCCTGGATTTTTCAGGGTATTCTCATCCTTATCTTTCCAACAATAATTAGAAGATCCATTGAAACGTGGTTATTCCGCTGAATGGAGTTATCAACAATCAAGATTGTCTCACTACAGAAAGACAATCTTCTCATAGGAGAACAAAATGTTATTCACACTTTTAATAAGCTTATTTGCTATTCCAGAAAAGATTGATGCAGCACATACTGAAATTTACAACCAATTGCCAGAAGTCGAAGATGCAGATGCGACAATAAAGCAACGTCCAGATTTTGCAACTTTCCTTACTGACTTTGGTAGTTTGGTCCGTGGACATGGTCTCGAGGATACTGTCGGATTAAGATTAATACACAAGCATTTTACACTCGCCACGACTCCAGAGAACCAAGAAGTTATGTGTGAAGATTTTGCACAGATCGACGAGGCTGATTCTTTAGTAACGCAACCACAAAAACTAACAGAGGTGAGAGCTAAGGCTTCTGCAGCCAGTTGGTTGTTTAGCCAAACAGAAGAAGAAGCGGGTATGCCTTTCGAATACTCAAGTGATCCTGCTATCTCTCAAGCAAGAGATAGAATTGATTCAGCAACTGCATTTTTCAAAGAAGCCCGAGACATGATTGTAGGCTCTGGATATGCAGACTTGTTAAGTCTGGCTATTTTGCACCGTCAAAAAATCCTATCAACAGGGCAGCACCACAGCTTTTTAGAAAAAAGCCATCTTGAAGGAACGTTGGGAAAGAGTGTTGTTCAATTAGTAGATAACGAACAAATTGATGCAACTGACATCAGAACAGCCTGGGGATTTGGTGGTGTACAAACAAGTTTCTGTGTTTATGCACAATTTTGCCAAAGAGTCGGGCAAAGTGGACACGTCCAAGTACACGCCCATGTATAGCATATCGCGTTTTAGAAAAGGAGATAGAGCATGCTCATTATATTTGGCTGTTTTGTATTTGCAACCGGTAATGTGATCTCGTTGAAAGGTATTTTTACAAATACAGCATCTTTTCTCTACACTGCATGTCAAGCAAATGAGGACATTCATGCAACTCTACTGGCAAGAAAAAAAAACATCTTAAAAGAAAAAGTCTTAAATGGGTTGGAAGCACAAATAAAAATAATTGAAGAAACTGTTCAAAGTCGATTTAGAATTTCAAATTTACGGCAAATTCTACGTCAATCAGATTTTACTCGTTTTACACTGTTAAGAACTCTTGCCACACCAATGAACGGTAGTGCAGGCGTTATCTTAAGCGCCGGAGGTGGATTGAGTGCAAGTTTCGGACTGCCTGGGACATTCTCTATTGCGGCACATACGAGTGGAGAAAGAAGTAGTATGAAAACACATGCGGTACGGACTGCACTACCAAAAGATGAATTGAACTCAGAAAGCTACCACTTACTGGAACCATATATAGAAGAAATCAAAGAAATAGAATTGCGCATGCATCTGTGGATTGAAAGGCTTAAATGTTCACATGACCTCATCTTTAATTTGGAACAACAATATCTTGAGAAGAAAAAAGAATTGCCTGAAGAATTGCAATCACAAATAGAGGATGAACTCATTGCTTCATATGACACAGATGGTCAGATGGCTGCCCGCACAACGCGTTTTTTACAAGAAGCGACAGTGTGGCCAACCCATGTTAAACCCGTAATGCTCAATCCTGAAGTTGTTAACAATCACTATTGGATGAAAGCACTAACTCCAGAACAACAAGCTGAAATTTGGGAAATATTGACGTTGGTTGATAATAATTCACGAGCTGCACATAGTGAGCAAATCAGTATTTTTTATATTTATGGGCCGCCAGGATCTGGCAAAACAAAAACTATTGATATGATTTTGGAACTACTAGGGCTACCGAATTATAGATATAATCTGATCAAAGGCAGCAAAGCATTTGCATCTCCTGCCGCAATTCTTGGTCAATCCAGACGATCACCTTTTGGGGAAAATGGTTGGTTTGTAAAACCATTTTTCCAAAGAGATCAAAGTGGTAAATCTTGCCTAAACCCTTGCTTATTATTAGATGATATAAAATTTGATGAAACAAATACGCAGTTTTTTCAGCAATATAGTGTCATTCCAGAGGTAGAATGTCCTTATTTTGGAGCTTTGCTAGATCCTAGAAACATGATAGTTTTCATGACATCAAATGATGATATTCATCAACAAAGAGACCAGTTTGCAGCTTTTAAGAGTCGAATAACACATAGCGTTTGCTTTTCTGTTGGTGATCAAACAAAAGCACAAATAAAATACGTACAAGAAAAAATGAATGCTTATTTGGAGCATTTTCCTACAAAACATTGGTCACTATGGGAAACGAGAGATTTTCTCGATTTTACACGTTTTGCGATGGAAACAGATCATGAGGCAATAGATCACCGTTCATTATTAAACAAAACCAAGAAGCTGGCTAATGCTATATATAACCCACATATGCAATTTTTAAGAAAAAAACAAGAAATAAAAAGGCTATTAGACTTATATGAACAAGTACGCAACGAACTTCACGCTCATTGCGCTTTTGTCGGACGCTTATATAGAGATCAATCCATTGTCGATATTGATGACAGTAGAAGACAGGAAAAAGCATTCCAATGTTTTGATCAAGCGATAGCTTTAGGACACCAAGAAGTGTTTTTAGATCTTGGAATAACTCATGTTGTGCATCATAATCCTGCAGCGGCTGTCACAGCCTATCAACATGCTTATACGCATTTTGAAAAATTAGCGACAGAAGAAAGCTGTCCTGATTCTGCTTACGAACTTGGGCATATGCACGAACACAGCCGAGGCGTCCCTGAAAACAAGGAAGAAGCTTTACGTTGGTATAGTAAAGCAGCAACCCAAATGGAACCAAGAGCCATTGCAGCTCAGGAAAGATTAAAAACACTTTTACGTCCCACTCCTTTACCAGAGCTACCGGTAACAGCATTGCCAGAACAAGCCATTGCTGCCCAAGAAATCCCTCCTCAATTAACAGATGATGATCAAGCATTGTTGGAAATGTTTGTCAGAGCACAGAAAGGCAGAAGAGCATGATTCTTTTTAATTTTTTACTCGTTTTTGCCGCGCATCCTCCTCGCATGACAAAAGTAATACTATGTGACCAAAGTCATACTGATGGCACAAGGACAAAAGCAATAGAGTTTACAAGATACCCTTTACAAGACGTTGCATTAATGACGATTGACGACGCGCAAGAGCCCTATTGGACTTTTGTCCTTAGTATTTTTAATCCTGACACAGATAAAAAATTCAAAGCCGTAAAATCTTGCGCTTATATCGGCTATACCAATATTAAGAGACCAGAAAAACTACGAGAACTCACGCAATTACGTGGTGCAAAACTCAAGAGTATTAACACACAAGGAACTGCCCTACGGAATCAAGATAACACATTAAAATTTTATGGACTGCCTGAATACAAATCAGCTCTTGATCTTTGTCCTAGAACATCTTTAGCAAGATCTGATAATACTTTTTGGATGAATGAAGAACAAACAGGCATACGCGATACAATCGTAGATTTTCTAGATTTAATCGAACTTTATATGGAACGCATTAATAAAACAACGAAGCACCTAGAGAGTTACCATGCCGTTATCGATCTCTGGTCTACGCTGAGAACTGATAGACCAGGAACAATCGAAAGACGTCTTGAAAGTAATTGGGATATGTTTTGGAGAATCAGTTTTTATAAGTGGGCAACAGAAAGAAGACAAGTTGAAACAAACTTAAATATTCTGGCTCATTATTTAAGAAAAAGATTACAAGACAATATGAATATGGAAGACGCTCAACATAGAGTATTTGATTGGCTCGAAGAAGGAGAGCGCATGTTAGTCTCCGAAAATGCTGCAGAAAGAACGGCGTTCCTACGCAGAATTGAACCAGATTGTTTAGAGTACCTAAGACATATTTAAAAAAAGGAGAAGAAAATGTTTTTTTTGTTTTGCTCAATTGTCTTTTCAGTAGATCCCATAGCACCGCTTGGCCGTATGACTAAGATGGTTTTATGTGAACAAGCAAATGGTAAGAAATGTATAAAATTCACAAGACACACAGAACAAACAACGAATCCCATTGAAATTAATATGAGTCAAGAACCTCATTGGACTGTTAAATTGAGAATTGGAACACAGCATCAATTCGAAAACACCTACTCCTGCGCCTATTTGGGATATAAGTTGAGACAAGATCGAACAGATGTCAGCGAGTTACGTCGTGTTTTTCCAGAAATCCCTGAAGATGAAATGAAATTCCCATAACAAGAAGACCTGCATCTACTAGAAGTGCTTATAAAATCAAACCAGTTGGTCAGAATTTTGTGCTAACAAGTGAACGTCATTCACATTCTGGCCGATTTGCTCAAGTTTGTAACCCCGCAATATTTTCTCAACATGATATACAAGAAACTCAAGCGCAGTGGCAGTTTGTTCCACAACCATGTGGCGGATACCACATAATCAATAAGTATTACAAAACAGAAGATAGTCTTGGACTGTTAGTCTGGACGAATGTGACTAGTGAAAAAAGACAATATTGTTATGCACAAATGGAAACTGGATTTGGAGGTTTTTTCTGGCTTCATGTTGGAAAAACCACTCGCGGAGAATGGGGCAATGGAGCAATTTGGAATATTGTCCAAGCAGAAGGACAGAAACCTGGTTGTTTTTATATAATTAATCAGCGATGGGGAAAAACGCAAACAATAAGTAAGGCAGGATGTTTATGTTTTGATCCTTTAGAAACTACCAGACAAGATGGACAATTTGTTTTGATACATGATGAAGAATCATATGATCTCGATGATCATTGTTTGTGGACGATTGAACAAGTTTGACATTGAGAAACAATAAAAAATTAGATATTATTGGGGGAAAATCGAAATGAGCACAGAATAAGGTGGGATACCCGCTGATGATGGATGTTTCCGTCCTTATAAAAACAAGCGCTTTATCAGAGGTGTTTTTGATTTAAGACGCACGATATGGGCTGAGTATTTTGGAAAAGATATCTTTGCAATCTTCAGGGCAGTACTGTAATTCGTAATGCTCTGTTTTTGTAGTCCCTGCGCTGCATAAAGATCTCCCAGGTATTCATAACACTTATAGCGGTCTGGATGTTTTTCATGTTCTAAAATGGTCAAAGCTTGCTTTAGTATTGATTCTGCTTTTAGATAATCTTTTTTTAACGTATGAAAATGACCATATTCTTTCAAGACAAAAGCGTAATCCAGATGAGTTTCAGCTTGTCTTTGAATGTAATAAGACAAAGCGCAATCAAAATATTTTTGTGCTTTTTTATATGCACCTAAATGCATATAAGCGACGGCTAAGGGATGAGAAATCCAACCTATTTTCTGATGCGTTTTTCCGTAGTGTTTGATATGTCCAGCTAGACTTTTTTCTAAGCAAGCAACAGCTTTTGGATAGTTGCCTGTGGCTACATAAAGTTGTCCCAAGAAAACACGACCCCAATCGACCTGCGTGTTATGAGTTCCAAAATACTTTTCACGAACCTGAAACCCTTCATTGAGAAAGATTTCTGCCTTTTTATAATCACCTATTATCCTATAGGCATCACCTAAACGAATTGCCGTAAAACTAAAATCATCCAAGCCGTTAGGATAGTCATTTTTAAAATCATCATAACTCGATCGAAATGCCTGTATAGCCTCTTGATATTTTCCCACTTTTACGAGAGTAACAGCCCAGTAACTTGTTGCAAGAAGCGTTTGAATATTTTTACCCCCACAAACCTTCTTCAGAATTTCTATACTTTTAGCCCCGTAATATTCAGCTTTTTGATAGTTGTCATACCCTTCATGGTACAGAGAAGCTAACGCTGCAAATCCAAGAGCGAGAGGAATACTTGGTTTGTTTTGTTTTTGACAAATCTGAAGACTTTTCTCAATAGCCTTCTCCGCTAGTTCAAGCTTGGAGACGTAAATATACACATCAGCCAAGTAATTATATGCTGATGCCAAATCTAACGTATCTGAAAATCCTGGTACATATCCAGCGCTGCAGCACCGTTCTAAAAATTTTTGGGATCTTTCGAAATTCCCCTCTTCTTTTTCTGAAAAACCGATATAAAGCATAACACGCATCAGGCGTGCATCAGGCTTGTTACCAAAATCAGATAGTAAATTTGAAAAAGAAGCATTGAGGAATTGAAGAGCAACAACAGGATTTCCCGATAGAGCATTAATTATCCCTAACAAAGATTGAATTATTCCTTGATGTACGACTTCTAATTGCGTTGTTTGATGTAGAAACTTATCGAGATGATCCGTAACAGCTCTCATATCCGGACAATCTATCTTATTTATAATCGGCAGACTATACCGTTCCAAAGCCATTACAACCTTTTCATATGCACCTTTTTTTTGTTCAAATGTGAGCATATTTTGCAGATACGCAGTAATATTTTTTTGAGTACTTCTATGTAACGACAAACTATGATTTTTTGGCGCATAGGTTAATAAACCAGAGATAGACATCTGGAAGATAAAACGCTCTACATCCTGTTCTTTAGTCAAACAGCATAGAAGGTTTTTTGGGATGTCCTGACTTCCGATAGTACTAATTAGCAATAACAGGGGTGCAAAATTTTGATTGCGTTGCACGATATGTTGAAGCGCACTGCTGATAATCCCATATCTCGTTTTACCGTAATCATTGATTTGTTGACCGAAACTTTCCTGTGATTTGTCAAAATCATTATTCAAAATATTGAGATTGCGCAAATAGCTTGTAAAAGATAGTCCTGTATTTTTGATATAGTGCGCTGCGATAGAAATATCTAAAGGGAAAGGAGGTAACTGTTTTAAAAATTCTTCTGTTTTTTTGAGTTGATCGTCCGTCAATTTTTTTGAGCCATACATGATTTTTGTAAACAGTTGAGTTTGTTCACACAAATCTAAACCTGTCACGAGAATGACGTTGTCTGGATGTATATAGGTATTGTTTTTAAAATGACTATTTCTTGTTGTTATCAGTATTTGACCATTGCCCCACCCTTTTGGATCAATCGGGAAAAATGGGTTAATTCCTAAAAAATCATCCACATTGTCAAAAACCATCAACCATTTTTTTTGCTGACATAATCTTTGTCGCACAAATTGCACCAATTGAGTTCGATATTCTTGTTCTTTTTCTATTTTCTTGATGAATTCAATCGCCCGTTGATCCGCTGGTGTTCTAGCCAAAACGGAAGCCAACTGTTCAAACGATATGAGTATTTTTTTGCTATTTTCAGCATTAATTTCCCATACAACAGGCAAATCTTGTGTGCTCGCATATTCTCTTGCCAAAGTAGTTTTACCCATACCACCCATTCCCAAAAGAACAACTGTTTGAATACCGTGTGGCTTTTTTAGTTTTTCGGAAATTTGAGAAATTAATTTTGGCCTGTTTAAGTAATAGGCCGCTGTTGGTATCGCAAAATCAGAACGAATCGGTATGTACTGAACTTGTTGATACCACACAAACAGACCACTGCCAACAATTCCAACACTTATAAAACCAAGGAATGTCATTGCCAGGAAAGATCTGCTTTTAACACTCAGTTCTTCCTGATTGTTGGTCTTTGATGTTTTTCCGTTATTCGGTGATTCGAATACGTTTTCTTTAAATTGATTAATAGCTTCTAAAACAAAAGAATACGGGAGCAGCTGATACAAAACATCAAAAAATGTTTGATAATAACTATCTTGAGGCTCAATCAGAATAATCGTGGCCTCTTTTTTCCTCTCAAAGCAAATGATATCAAGTGACTTAAGATCTGATTCTATATGTTCTTTGAGTTCTTCATCTTTACAGGCGATTTTACAAACAACATTCTGAATTTTCATTTGTTGCTTAATTTTTTTAAGGGTTTTTTGGAATTCAGAAGCTGCTATTAGCTCCGAATAATACATACGCAAGTCCTGCACGCAGAATGATTTTTTTACGAATTCAATTAAGCTCACTCTGACATGTTTATCTGTTTTATTCATGATATTTAAAACATGCGTATCAACTGTTTTCTGATTGATTCCTAATATGAGCGCTATTTTTTTAGAGGCCTGATTTTCAAGCAGACAAGCAAGAACGTCGACTTCACGCGGTGTTAATCCGTAGGATTCCACCCAAGCATGTTCGTAGAGATCTTGAGGATTCATTTTGAGAACGATCACGTTAGCTAAAGAATTATAAAATACTTCAGTATACAATTTCAAAATAAATTTTTATTTTATTTTTACATTTGTTTCTGAATCAACAAAAACGATCTAAGGATGAGTTTAGGTGATTTTGCTGATAGTCAATAATCGTGTGCAACTTCATCATACAACCATAAATAATGGTTTATGAATTTTAGGAGATTTCCATGTTTGAAGCACAGACAGACTCGTTTATGAGCACATTGATACAAATTCATGATGGAAAAACCCACATTGGTGAATATTTGAGTTTGCTATTACATGATTATCCAGTGAGCGTTCTCTGGAAAGACACCCATTCCATTAATCAAGGCTGTAATTTGTTTCATTCTAAAATAGTAGGCGTATCAGATTCTTCCGAACTTGTTGGCAAAACTGATTTTGATTTATTGTTGAACGAAATGGAAGCACGCCTTTTTGTCACAGACGATCAGGATGTTATTACAAATTCTAAACCACGATTCAATGATGTAAGAACAGCCCACTTCCCCAACAAACAACCTGTTACAGAAAATGTTACAAAATTTCCTACTTACGATGAAATGAAACAACCAAACGGTATTGTTTGCCTGTTTACCGTTGTTTCTATGACAAATTCAGAAACAACTAAAAATTTATCGCATATAATTAATTTACAAAGAAATGATATTTGTTATCATTTTAAAAATGAACTTAATTACTATATCATCACCAATAATCAAACAATTCGCTTAACTGCTCGACAGGCAGAAGTCTTAACTCATTTGTCTATGGGTAAAACAGTCAAACAAATTGCGAATCTTCTCAACTGCGCCAGCTCTACTGTAGAAGATCACCTTGCCTGTTTAAAGAAAAAACTAGATGTATACACAACATCCGCTCTCATTAATTGCTTCTGGACAAATCCTATTAAGTGGTTTTGATCTCCCTTTCTTAAGAACACCCCGGATTTTTCGGGGTATTACCATTTGTATTTTTCAAATAATAATTACATGGATCTAGTAAGATCTAATTTGCAAAAAGGAGAAAAATCATGAATAAGAAATTTTCTTTAGCTTTTTTGAAAACACAGAAAGCACACGCCTTATTTATTACAGCTTCAGCATTCTTTATAGAATTCAACAATTATGAATTTTTATTTAAAAATGGAGTGTTAAGATGCTTAGTTTATTAATGCTAAGATGTATGATTTCAAAATGTATTCATCATCTTATGAACAAACAAAATTGTACTCCCTCTTTCAAACTTTCTTTGAGAGCAACCCCAATGGGAAATGCTTTCTTTCGTCCTGTTCCCCTGTTGCACGTCCAGAATATCAGAAACCCCATCTACATGATTTTACACCTATCAAATACCAGATACATACACCTGGTAGCAATAAAACTCGCAAAGATTTAGGTGGCAGACGTACATTGAATCTATGACGTAATTATTTTGATATCAATAGGAAGAGCAATTTTCATGAAACGTCCCAATAATTGAAGACCATACTCAATGCCTTCCATCACAACGGGACCATAGGACCGTGAGGCATGTTGCCTGCACAACCTCACAAGATGCATCGTCTCATGTAGTCGTTCAACGTAATCAATATTCCGCTGCATCGCACCGGATAGTCCTGACACAAATCTATGCTGAAGCAAACGAGCAACGTCTTGCTCAGCTCTTTCTGTATCAATGATGGCAGGTAAGGGTATTTCTGCCATATCTGCTACCGTAGGCATTTCGTATATAACTCTATCCGGATTAGATAAAACATCTGCAACAATGTTGAGAGTTATCAAATAAAGACGTGAATCCTCAATCCGAACGGTAGCGTACAAATATTGCAAATCATCGGCAAAATCACAGACCAGTTTTCGTTCATTGGCACGTAGAGCTGCAACCCAATCACATTTTGAATGCCGATCCGAAATTGCTTGAACAACACCCTCAAGGGGATAATCTACCATTACAAAATCATTTCCAATTTCAGCTCTACCAGACCAAAACATTTGCTTCATATTTTCAAAGCTTTCTCTGAAATAAGCAGGATGTACAAACGTACACAACAAAAAACTCAACAACATATTGCACCTCACAATTTCTCTAAAGAATTACGAAGCAAAAACGCTTCATGATGATTATGAAAAGTAATAGTGAAGGATAATACTCGTAAAAAGTCCCAGTAATTTGTCTTTAGAACCATTTAACAGGATTATTCCAAAAACAATTTCTCAATTCAGTCGTCTCATAGACGTCTAACTTCTTCTTTAGTACATCCACATGATCTTCTATGGTTCTCGGACAACAATTCAATATACTTGCAATTTGTTTCATTGTTTTACCAGTCGATATATACGTAAGACATGTCGCTTGCTTCGCTGTTAAACGTACTGCACGTCCATTAACAACAATGTAATAATTTTCTCCTTTACGAAAAATATGCGACATGTCATTCAGATAGTGAGACATCATATTTGTCAGGCCCACAACAGGAATCACTAAACCAGTAATCCCTGTAATATTGTTTGACGCATCGTGAATCAATAAACTTGTAAAAGAAAATGTGAGTAATTCATCATTTAATCCATATTGCGTTTTAATCTCATTGAATCTTGACACTCCTCCGTCTCTAACTTCCTGATCGTATGTTCTAAAGGCTTCTGCATCTGTATCTCGCCTGAACAAATCGAAATCAGAGCATCCCACCATCATGTTCTGATCTGTTCGTCCGAAAATACTGGCAGCAAATTTATTACATCCTTGCCACACCATATTTTCATCCTTCCAAAAAATACCAACAGGTGCATTTTTGAAAATTAAATTAAGGTGTTCAAATGCGTGCATTTGCCCATCATGGATTTGATGTAAAATACTCAAATCAAGAAGTTCCTCTTGCCGTAGTGTAGGTATTTGTTCCATCATCGCCTTCCTTAATTCAATCAGGCCGACTTAGTCTACTGGATCGTAAGATTCCGTACAACCGATAATTCAGGAAAACACCATATTGCAAAAATTGGTTGGACTAAATTTTAATGCATTGTAATTTTCGATTCATCCAATGAACACTGCCACCTCGACAGTCAATCTGATCATACGGCTGTTTCTCTCCACAATTTCTGTGGATAAATCTGTTGGAAAATTTGTAAGGTCATACAGACTATGAGATTGGGAATTTATAAACAATTCGATTTAAAAACAACAAAAACGGCTCTGCTTGCTGTCTGTTGACGTGATGATTTGTTAATCACTATCTTTACAATGTGCTTTAATCCAAATGAGATAGAAGTAAAAATGCTTATCTGTTTATGCACGTTGAGTTTCAGTGAGAGCGGCAAGCGCTGTATATTCCGTCAGCAAGAATCTATTCATACCAAGGCCACAAATTCTCTGGCAACAAAACGTTCTAATGCCTCTAACCGAGATGTCATCCATTCTTTGCTTGTAGAAGCTGCGCAAGCTATAAACTGCAGGTTATCTCGACAAGCTTGTAATACAAACCTCAGTTCGGGATTAAAAAACGTCTAAGTCATTGAAAAACAAAGCCGCTGGATGAAGAATCCAAGCAGTACAACACCGCTCTATCGAGAATCCGCGTCAAGGTTGAACATATCTTTGGGGACATTAAAGTTTTTGGAATTATGAAAAATGTTTACCGCAATTCCCGGGATACCTATAACCAAAAATTTGTCTTGGTCAGAAGTTGCGTAACCCATTCTCGGGATTTGATAAAATCTTGCAAGTCATCACTATGAAATAATCTCGCCAGCCCACAAACGTCTTAAGAATTCTTCACAAGGCAGGACCAAAATTTGATTAGAGATTCTGCGGGGACGCGGGTCTAAGGAAACGACGTACGCTTGTTTCGGTGCATGTTCTTCACAAAATGCACGTAGCCCTTTTAGATCAGTGTCTCTGACTGTCTCTGAAATTTTTACTTCTATCGGCAGACCGTCTAGGACAAAATCAACCTCCAGCCCTGTCTTTGTTCGCCAATAATTAATATCAAATCTTTTTTCCGCATAGGCACGATAAGCGACTAACTCTAGGAAAATAAAATGTTCCAAAGCGCGACCCGCTTCTGGTCCTTTAAGGGATACAAACGTTTTCCTGCCCAAAAAGTTAGAAACCCCAACATCGAACAAATAAAATTTTGGGACTGATGAAATAATATCGCGTTTCACATGTTTTTTGAAAGGGAAAACATAATAACCAAGCAAAGTATCAACCAGGATTTGAAAATATTCCTTAACCGTATATGCAGACACGCCAACATCTCGCGCAATATTGGTGTGATTAATCATTTCTCCATGAGAAAATCCTATCGCATCTAAAAATCTAGCAAAATCAGGCAAATCACGGACAAGGCCTTCAGCCTTTATTTCTTGAGTAAGATAATCCTCAATATAAGCCTGAAGTGACTTTTCTGGCTTTGAAGAGGTGTAATGTGTTGGTATCGTTCCAAAACGTAACGCTTTTAGCAGATCAAAATCGGTAATCTCCGGGAAAGCAAGGGGGAAAAATTGAAACCGCCACGCCCGTCCTCCCAACATATTGACCCCAATACGCCTTAATTTTCTAGCACTTGATCCACAAAGAATAAAATATGCTTTTCGATTTTCTATAAGCCAATGAATTTCATCCAGCAACATGGGGATTCGTTGTACTTCGTCGACGATAACAGGTCTGTTATAAATTTCTTCATCTGATAACGCAATGATTTCTTCGCGAAATAGATGTGGCTCTCTGGAAAATCTTAAAAAAAGATCTGATTTGAGCAAATCATAATAGGCGCTGGATGGGAAGTGTTCATGCAGGTACGTGGATTTTCCTGTTTTTCTAGCGCCCCATAGAAAAGCAGATTGACCTGTAGGCAAATTCATTTTCAGGTGTCGTTTATACATGTTTTTTTAAATTAGTATCACCTAAGTAAAATATAATACATTTTGGTGAGCTTTTTTCAAAATTCTTTTTCATTTGGGAACGCTTGCGATAAAAATTTTCTTGTTGTATCCTACGGCAGTAGATATTGAATTTTATACATTTATTATGCTTATGTTTTGCTCTTCTCTTCTCTTCTCTTCTCTTCTCTTCTCTTCTCTTCTCTTCTGCTTGTCCTCCTTCGCCGACTCGGATGCCGCCAGCAGCATTGCAAGATTTTTCAGAAGCGGCAATAGCGGAACGCATTGACGCCTTGCTTCTCAGGAGATTTGGAGACAACCTGTCTGCGGCAACTGCTGTCAGGTTCGTCTGGGAAACCCGTATAAAATATGATACACACAAAGATCCAAAAAGCTGTGCAATCCAAGTCAAAAATAATGTATCGTCTGAAATTTTAGATCAACTTGAAAATTGCCAGGGTAAGCAAATTCTAGAAGTTGGTGCTGCCACAGTACACCTTGCGTTATTGTTTGCAATTTGTGGTGCAACGGAAGTGATTTGCCAGGATATGGCGCAAAATTTTAGAGAGCAAGCTGTTCAACAGTTAAAAGATATGTGGACGCAGATTAAAGCGAGCCGTTTGGTAATTCCTGCTGAGATGTGGCTTGGTTGGACTAAGCGCTTAAAAATAGTACAAAGCGACTACAGCGGTCGGCTTGATTCTCCTGGCTTGCCGCAAACTATGATTCCTCCGACATATCATACCATTATCATGGCACATGTTTTACCCTATCATTCCGTGCGTGATGCTGAACTCATGATTGCGCGCGCTGCCGGTGAGTTATTACCTGGAGGTCAATTGGTGTTGGCAGTGCACGCAGCTTCATCGGGACAAAGCAGGGACGTATTACAGGTATGCACTGCCACTACAATAAACACGAAAAAATTGGTTGTGTGTGAATTGCCTGCAATTTTGAATAACTTATTTGGATACGCAATAACAGTTAGGCAGCAACTAAATTCTTTCAGGGGATGGTCACTGTATAGGCCGGAAACACAATCGCCACAAGCATTGCCTAATTTTGACGATGAACAAAAAAAAGTGATGCTGGATTTTTTGAGCAGGCAAAAATGCCCATTGATTCTTTTGCAGTGTATGAGCGTGTTTGAGCAGATCGGTTTAGCCGAAATGCTCCAAAGAACAGGATTAGCATGTCTGTCATACCGCCCTGTTCCTAAAGAGGCTCAAGATCCAACGAAAATCGCTTGGGCGGTTGCACAGAAACCAAACACCTAGACCATCTTTGAAAAATCAATGATTTTGTAGAAATATTGACTGCAGGCAAC
>ERZ1292633.2869-Hain-H41-02um-R1-2869-length-17276-cov-6_pt1 | contig 17276 bp, 3 predicted proteins | sample MGYA00564406_ERZ1292633 | MGnify/ENA primary metagenome ERZ1292633 (study PRJEB36523, sample SAMEA6512639) | groundwater metagenome | collected 2019-01-08 | study: AquaDiva: Metagenomics assemblies of 32 groundwater samples | reverse complement strand
AAAACAGGTTTCACGTAGCCCCCTTAATTGCGGTGATAAATAACCGCTAAAATAAAGAGGATGTTGGCCAACCGAAATGGGGTGGTGTTCGCTTTTCGCCAAGCGGTGCCTTCAGCGTGAACCACTCGTGGTGATCCTACCGCACATGACGATAAAAAGTCCCTCCTCTTCTCTCAAATCTCGGGAGTCAGGAAAGATTGGCAAATGCGAAGTCTTCTTCGGGTCGACTCGACGATTGTGATGGTCAGGCAACGAATACGCGGGTGAGCACCAAGCGAGCCCACTCCCTCGTGACGCCGCAATCGGCCGGTTCCGCACACTGAACCTCAGCTTGCGGCTCCACTCTTGACAGTGCCTCGAGCGCCGCCCGCAATGCCCCAACACCATTGGGGCTGGCATTGCCAACGGTCAGCCAGGGAGCTGCCGCTGCCCAGATCAGCAACGATGTAGGCAACGGCAAGCCGCAAGTTGCCTCCCTGCGCAAGCCGCGTAGTTTGGTGAGCAGCAATGCGGCGTCGTTGCTTAGCCGTTGCAGCGCCATTACGGTTGGATGCGGGCACCGGGAACCGGAAGAATCAAACGTCACGGACACTTTTTGCGCCTGCAAGTCGAAAGTGACCGTCGTGTGAACGTCGTCAATCCACTTCCGCGTTCGCGGAAAAGTTTCCTCGATGGACCACGACACGGGTTTTGACGACACGATGAACTCGATGGTCTCATCGATGCCCGCCGAGACAATGTTAATCGCGGAGGAATCCACGCCGGCGTCGGTCAAGCTCGTCATCACGTCGCGAATGACCTCTTGTTGCCCTTGATTAAATTGACGCTCCCACGTTGCCACTTTCGCTAGCCAGTTTTTCGTGCCCGGTGCTGGGACGTTCGAAAGGAAGTTGGACTGCAGCTGTTGCCACGCGGCCGCCTTCTCACGCTCCAGCAGCGTAGGCGGGCGGCCGTCCCGCCGCAAACGCTCATGTACGATTTTCTTCAGTTGCCGCGATCGTTCCGGACTGGCAGCAACTTCCTCCGAGGTTTGGCAGTCTGGCACTTCGGCGAACTCTGCGTATGTTCCGCGCGGCTTGTAGCGATCCTTAAAGAACAAGGTGACGACGCTGGATGTTGCCAATTTGTCATCGGTGTCTGCTGCCGGGGCTTGAATGGTGTGGAATCCCTCCTTGTTCAAGAAATAAACGTTGCCTGAGCGAAAGGTGTACTCCGTGCGTTGAATGAGCTTCTTATTCAACGTTTTCCTTGAAGGTTGAATTTTGCCTTCGTCGCCACGAATGTGCAGCGGCGTCGGCGTGTCACCATCCTTCAGGGCTTCAAAGCTAAAAACGCGATGCTGATAACTCCCTTTCAAACACGCGCTAATAACGTTCGTCGAATGATTGTGACGAAACGTCTCGGCAGGGCTCGAAAACAAGTGTAACTTAATACCAAGAGTCGTTTCGTCATCGAAGAGGACAAACCGGTTGATCACCACCGTGGCGCTCTCTTCCTCAGCCGGTTCGACACGACCATCGCCACAGGAACGAGTGTTCATGGCTTCGTCGCTTTCATCACGGTAAATGTTGGAGTGTGCGCGACTGGCGATCGACGATCGAAGGGTGATTGTCTTTTCGAGCTTCACCTCCGCCCCCCTTCGCGGATTCAGCGCCCTGGCGACGTCGTCGATCTCTCCGCCGTACCCGACGTATTCCAACAAACTGTCACCAATGCGCTTGCACGTCGCTTTGTCGGTTTCGCGCAAAGTGGGCGGATCACGAGCTCGGATATCACCGCGCAGCAAGGTGACGGCCCCCACAAACGCGCTCAAATGCGCCAAGCGAGCGCTTTCGACATCCGGTTGGCACCCGCAGAAATCTTTCAACCGCTCAAATAGCGAGGAGCGCAATTTTCGATGAACAGTCGCGGGTGACCGTACCGGCGGCTTTGGCACCCCACGGTGACGGCACCCGTCATCATCGTGCCACAGGTATGTCGCCTCGGTAAAGTGGCCACCCGGCGACGATGATCGGCTGACGATGAGCAGAAGGGCCTCGCTGCAGCATTTGAGAGAATAGAAGGTGTTCGACGTGAGTTCAGTTACCGCGAAGTCATCCCCGTACGTTGCCAGGGAGCGGCTGGCAATGGTTTGCCGGCCCGAATTAGGCAGAGGTGCTGCGTCCCCGGCGCGCTGCGTGATCACCGGGTAGCGCTCTTCCTGATAGATGCACACCTCGGCCGTCCCGCCCAAGACGGCGAAGCGGGTGTCGCTGGGAAATTTCACGATAGGCTGCGGCCTTTGGTGCCACTCCAACCACCAGTCGGGGCCCGAAGGCACGAAAATTCGAACGAACGCTACCGCCAGGGGGTCCTCGTCGAGGGAGCCGACGTGATGGGTCTCCATCTCAGCCGTGGAGCTGTCCACCGCCTTGATGAAGGCGATTGGACCTTTGGCCTGAAGCCGCTGACATGCGTCCGCGAAGGCCGAGGGGAGGCTTTCAGACATTTGAGGCGGAGGCCGCACACCTCGAGATGTCCAGCGTGACCCCCAGTCTTTTTTCACGTTGTTCACTGTTGTGTGTTGTGACCGCGCACAGCAATGCAACAACTTGTGCGTTACAAGGTCACCCGCGCCACCACACGACGGGTTTCGTGTGGAAATTGTTTCAACACGACGGGGAGCTCCACGATCGCGCGGTCGCCTGCTTGTGTGTAAGACAGGCGTCACTTTTCTTGACGCCGAGAAGCGACACCGAAGAGCTCTTCTGTCCGGCAGCCGGTCCGTTTTCACAGGAGCATCATTTCGACCTTTTTTCCCGTCTATTCGTTGAATTTGAATGGACGGTTTGGGCGAATAGGGCTTTCAATTTCGTTCCACAGGGATTGTCTCTTCGCTGATGCCGTCGTCGTGGCCAGCGGCTCCGCATCATCTGCATCCGACACTCGCGATTCTGTCGGATAGCTGATGATACTGTGGCCGCGCGCGGGTGCGCCGGCGGGCAGGGGATTGACAATTGGGGCGCACGTCCACAACCGCGAGAGAGTCCTCGCTTGCCCATCGCGGCCCTGCTGATCGCTGCAATCACGGTCGTCGTCGTCGTGATCACCGTCGCGAGGAGCGGGAGCTGCTCGGCGTCGCGGTGGGGGGAGCACCTCCTTCTCCCATTCAAGCCGCTCGGAGGAGTGCCGGTCGATGAAAGAAGGAGGAGGGGAGTAGGATCGGAGAGTGCGCGACGACGACGACGAGGCATCGATTGTGCGCTTCGGAGGGGCGCGCGCCGTCGATTTGGGATGGTCAAAGTAGTCGGCACGAGGTAGGATGAGAACCTTTGCCGGCCGCCGTGGCGGGGGTCGCTCTTCGTAACGGTCGCTCTTCGCGTCATCACACTCCTCGCGTGAGTGCGACGGCCGATCTGCTAAGTCCGGCGGCGCCGGTGGTGCGGTTGGCAACGTGAGCAGTGGCGCGACGGCTGCGACGTTGTTGCTTTCGTCAGCCGAAGAGGACGCGACAGCGCGTTTGCGCTGAAGCCGCCGAACAAGACGACGAAGGAAGGTGAGGGCTTGCTGAGCGAGCAACAACGCCTGCGTGACATTCATCAGCGTATCGATGATGACGTCCGCTCGTCCGTCCACATCGAACCCGAGTACGAAGGCCAGCTGTATCGCACTGGCCGTCGTTTCCGCACTTCCGGTCAGTATCGAAATGAAATAATCGATGGGGACCAACTGAGGCCGCAGCACGACAACAACGGCTGCCCGCACCAAAAGTGAGGCGAGCGACGTCGCCGCGGCGGCAACGCACTTGGTCGCGGAGTTACTCGATAAGATAATTCCGGCGCTGGCGGCGACTATCCAAGTGACAAGGGTGTCCAACATGCAGAACCACGTGCCTCCCGGACGGGTGTCGTTAAACAGCGGACCGAACCAGTCGTTGAAATCGGTCGGCTCCGCCCAGCGTCCGAGCGGTCCGCGGCGGCTGTCTCCTCGTCGTCGGAGACTGCGACTGCTGAGCAAATCCATCTCTGCTTCCTTCTCCTTCAGAAAGGAAGGGTCGTCGGTCCGCCGCGCCCTCCCGAACGGTTGCCCCCTCCACGTACCCGCCGCAAAAAAGAGCCGCCGTAGCGTGGTCTGCGGCTTTTCCCTCGCCTCGAAAACGGCGTCACAGTAATTCGGCACCGTGGCAAGCGCAATCGTCACCATCTGGGTCATGGCCAACATGGCGACCACTGCGCTGCACACGATATCCACGGTTGTCAGTTCCCGGAGAGTAAAAAGTGACTCCGCCGCGATGATGGAGAAAGGGAAGGTGGTCTGCATGACGGCCAGGACGACGTCGGCCACAGGAAAGTGCGACAAGGTCCGCTTCGCGGTCGTGGGTTCGAGCAGTCCGAGAGCCGGCAGCAGGAAGAGTCGCACCGGAAGGATGAGGAGCAGTGCCGCGCTTGCGATTAGCAACACTGCGGGCGAGGAAAACACCACATTGACCGCACCTTCCCTGTCTGTCGGATCCTCGCCACCGACAAATGGGATGGCCACAAGGGCGTCATTCGGCCGGAAGCCACTCTTGCACCGAGCACGCAGGAACATCGTTCGCAAAGTGGCGAGGCCGGCGGCGGGGTTGACGGCGCCGAGCGCGGCTGACACGCTGCTCACGGCTCGCTGCTGAAGGCTCATTTCGGCGGCTTTCGGCGGTGGCAGAGCGAGCGGCACGATGATCGACATCGTCACGTCTCTCATCTTCGAACGGTGAATGACGCACGATCGCGGAAAGCGCAGTGCGATCTCAAGTCGCATGCCACGAACAGCCGGTGTGTCAGAGAGCCGATGGTCTAAGAAAAATCGCGTATTTTGCTGCCGCGGCATGGACTGGTCGCCTCGCGATGAGTTGTACCATAGCAGGAAACTTGCGTTGAAGGCGTCAGTGGCGTCTGCTGGGACAACTGACGTGACTCCTTCGCGACGGGAAACCTGAAATCGTATGGGCCATGAACCGAACGTCGACAGCACAGTGACTTCGAGATCCACCACCACACTGTTGGATAGTCCCCTGCTGCTGGTGGCATTTTTAACATCATCGTGAGGCCACAGGGTCGCGAACATAGTGACGTCGCATCCCAACGAGAAGAGCGGTTGGGAGCGTGGTGTGGGGAAGAACACGTCGAACCCCTCCACCCGACGATACCGCGCCGCGACTGACACGTTGAAAGGTTTGACCGTGCGACCACTGTAACCAAAAAAAGTCCCGTTCATAACCGCCGGAACGACGTCCAGCTCCACGTCCGCCATCGAGAGAGTCGGCGTCACGAGTGCTGAGACAGAGCGCGCGATCGACAGCGTTCCGGATACGACTCGTGTTTCCGTGACCGGCCGTGAGACGGTGGGTTGCAGTATCGTCGTTCGTGTCGGTCGCTTGGAAATCGTCACAGAATCAGTGCTGGTCATTCCGATTGTCGACGTTGGCTTCTTTGGTACGCTGGCGGTCGTTGACAACGAGTCGCTGATGGAAACGCTCGTCGACAACGACGTGGAGGACGACGCCGAGGCCACCCTAGAAGGCGTCGCGTCGAACCGGCAGCGGTCGTCCAGCGCGACTGACAAGAGGGCCGCACCGGCCGGCAACGCCCATTCACGGCTCTGAAGCTCGACGGCACCTAGCTGTGACGCAACCGTCAAGGCACGGTCGGCGGTGAAGACTGAAAGCACCGCACCGCTTCGCGAAGGCACCTCAGGCGTGAGGATACCGGCATGCATCGCCGCAACCGTTGCGCTGCTGCGCGCGGCCGCATACGACGTGCTCGTGGAGCCGAAAAGTCGCTCCGTGGAAAGGTGGATCCATGGAGCGCTTCCCAACATCGGGACCGACCAAGTGCCATTGGACCCCAAGCGATAGCACGAAAATGTCGACCGGCGCTGCCTGACGTTCCAAACGAAGAATGCCGCCACGGCGGAAACCATACCTTCCGACGTTTCGGCGGCATCGGATGCCGGGAGTGCCCTGGATTCTAGCCCATAATTGATGCCGCCGATCAACAAACGAGGTCCGGCTTTCACGATGGCCAGCAACGAGCGCTCTCCTGGTACCGCAGATGCACTTTGCACTGCCGCGAACGAGACTGACACGTTCGTGTGGTATACCAAAAAACCCACAGGAGATACGGAGGAGCCTACTGTCATGGCCGCGGGTGCCCAGGTGTCCATCAGGCAAGCTGTTGGTGTTGGGGCGTCGGTAAAGCCGTCTGATAATGCGCGGAAGCCATCAATGGGACCCGCCCAGCGGCCCAGTGGCCTCAGCCAAACGGTAACCTCAGCGCCGCCGACCAGCGCGCTCGGAGGGATGTCGCTCGGCCATGCGGGTGGAGACGTCCCGCCGTCATCCAACAATCCGTCCTGCTCAAGTGCCACAACGATTTGCAGGAAGACCCACCGTCGACTCCGCGGCGACTCCAAACTAAATGCCGCCTCCGCCTCGCCATTCACTAGCCGGTGAAGCCCCAACCTGGCGACCATCGACGTCACATCCGGCGGGTCCTCCCGGCGCCAGTAGAATGGACACGCGCCGGGCACGGATCGCACCGATAGCGGTTCGTCGTAGTGTCCCCAAAGCGGTGGAGAATTCGTCGAGAATGGCACCACAATCGTCGTTTCGTAGCGGACAGACGGAGACGGAGACGGCGAATCAACAGAGGATTGGCGCCAGTTAAAGAACGAAACCGCCTCTCTTGAGGGACTGAGCACGTAATTAATGGCCAAGGGCTCGCAAATCGTTTGACCACGGCAATCGACTCCGAGCGAACTCATGCCATCGCGCCTGGCCGTGAACCACACCGGGCGGCGGAACGACGAGGTCATGGTCAAATTGGCCCACAATACCGTCCCCGTGACAGATCTGCCGCCGTCTCGAGAGGCGACCCCTTCGTCGTCGATCCCCACCTCCTCATTCGCCGCGTTCAACAAGCCAGAAATGTACGCGGCGCAATGAATTGGGTATTCAAGCCGATACGTCCCGAAGCCGCCACGCGGAGATTTACATCGGGTCATCCACATCGTGTCAAACAGCACGGCGACGGGGAAGGGCGAGGCGGTCGATGGCACTCCATTGAATGTATGGGACATTGGGGCCGTCGTCGTCGGCGGCGACACGACGTCGTCGTCGCCCATCGTGGTACGCTGCACCACGGTGACTTTGGCGTCATCGCATTCGACCAGCATGGCGACGCCACTCCCCGGAAGGCTGGAGATCCATTGAAAACTATTCGGCAACAGCGGAATGTAGTCGTCCGACGCGCCATGGGTGCGGACCCGCAACTTTGCGGTTTCGAATGGCCGCGAGGCGCACCCCATGTGAAGCGCCACCTCGGAGAGGGAGGAGCTGATGGAGTAAATCGTCGTCCCGACCAGCCGGGGATAGTGGCCACTGACTTGCGTGTACGCCAGCGCGGTGACGGAGACCGTCGCGACTCGCGCTCGCTGAGGTGGCGTCACGGTGTTGCCAATCGCAAACGCAAAGACGGCGAAAAAGTAGGCTCGTGCCGCGCACACGGCAGATCCCGAAACACCAGCAGAAAAAAAGAAACTTCCTTCTACTGGGCTTGTCACGAACATGACGTTGACAGGTCCGCGTTGATCGCCCCCCAAAGGGTAAAGGAAGTCACCCCGTGCATGGAGGGCACTAATCCCAAGCAAGGACGACATCGCGTAGGCCGACGTGCCCCAGCACGACCCAAGAAACACGTCGTATCGGTCTGGGAGAAAGGTCCGCAAGGCAACACCACCTATAGTCGGAGACACCATTCGAATTTCATCAGGCGTTTCGTGCAAGGTGAAGCAATGCAGGGAGTTGTCGCCAACTTCTTGTGACGCAAACGACACGCGCACGGATACCGGAGACTGTCCGCAAACGGGCGCCGACGTGTTCGACCGCAGCAGCTGAAGAAACAGTCGCTTCGGGGAGACCATCACATCAAAATCGGCAAACCCACCGAGAAAGGCCGCCGCAGACGCGTCGCTGTTGATTGGATGAATGACGGATCCGCGGCATGGAAGGAATGAAAAAGGATGCATCCCATCCATGGAAAGATCAAACACGATTTGACCTGAGAACCCGGTATCCGTGTAGGACCACGTGGGGCGGTCGTCCGGGGCAACCGTCAGCATCGACGGCACACTCGTGAACGGCATCACACACAGTGAGTCTTGATACGAGGCGAACACATACGCGGTCGAAACGCCGTGGCGCGTCGATCCTGGAAGAGAGGCGAAAAAGGGGACCACCGCGACCCAGTACCACTCCGACACCAATTGCGACGTCGCCACGCTGAGACCGCGCGCTGCAGAGTGGTTCAGGGAATGCTTGAACATGAGTCCCACGTCCGAAAACGTGGCATAACAGGTGGTACCGTAAGTTTCCAAGATCAGTCGCGTTTCGTGATCTGGCGAGTGCGTCACACGGATCGGCAGCCAAAAAAACGCATTCAACGGCGGGTCATAACGGTCGATGATGACCCCGCAGAGCGTCGCCAACGAGTGACCTTGAAACAAGGCATCCGGCGCCGCGGACAGAGCGAAGCCGGCGGATGCGGCCGACGAGTACGAGAGGATGTCCAAATTGACCGACAACGTGCGAAGATACACACCGCAATCGGCAAATGCCGAAGGCGGAATGGTCATGTAAAACGACGACTCGGAAGTCAACAGGCTCATTGCGGTGGTCGAGGCAGGGCCCAATACCGATGCCAACCCGCGCGCCGAGATGGTCGCCCCGTTGGCCAAAACCACTTGTGCGTCGGGCGCGCTGTCATAGCGGAGCAATCCTGCGTGGTACAAGGCAGCGAAGGCGTCACTCTGGGTGCCGTAAACGGTTGTCCCGATAACATCTGCGCCAATGAGATCGGGCTGCAGATCGTCGTAGAACCATAAACGCGTACCGTTGGTTAAGGCCAAGGACCGCTGCTCCGCCACGAGCGGCTGCGCAATTTGTGAAAAAGGTCGCCTGCCATCGTCGACGATAAGGGCAATTGTGGGAAGCATTTCCAATCCAGTGTAATACGACACGATGCCGCCAGTGGACCACCGGGGCAGCGATCGACGCGTGCCGACGGCACACACCCACACGCGTATATCTGTGGACGTGGCGGCGTTCGTGCCCGTGATGTCCATCAATCCCGACATTCGCAGGGCGGCGTCCACGTTCGACCTTTTGGAAAACGCGGACGGAACGCCCTCGACGCTCGAAGACAGGTCATTACTGACTTGCAAATCGGCGTTCTTGAAATGGTACCACAGACAGGAAGGATCATCAGGAACCGTAAACGCGGCGAAATCCGGTGTCATAGAGGACGAGCTTGCCACGACGATACTGTCGTCTGCGATGGTGCTCACCGTGCCACGTATATCGCCGACGAAACACGGCGACAAGGATGAAGTCATCGTGCGACTTATGTGCAAGTACGACGGCAGGGAAAACCTATTTCGCTCGCTGTCGGTGGTCGTCTGGCTGATCAGGACATTTCCTAAGACAAGCCTCAGCGGTACGTTCGCATCGGCCGATATGGTGGCGAATTCGGTCGTCAACGGTCCTGAAAAGGTCCAACTGGCTTCCCACATGAATCGGACCGGAATAACATCCACACCCGCGGCACCGACGACACCTTGGCTGGGAGACAACAAGCAACTTTCAGGCGGAGATACCCAAGCCGACCCGCTGTCGACCATCGTGTTGTTGAGCTGCACCACACAGTAGATGCCGGATTCCGAGACGGTTTCGACGTTGCTGGACAAACCACTCCGATACATGCGAGGCAGTCGCAGTGGTAAGGGCTGCGCGGCACTGGCGGCGCTCGCAAGTTGCGAAATTTCGACCATGAATAATATGCGATCGGCGCCAGGGCGAATGACATCCAAGTAGCCTGAGTGAAATGCGGCTTGATGGACAAGCGTTCGGGCTGAGTAGAAACCCGTTCCCCAAACGTATGCGTCGGCGCTGCGTGGGATGAAGTCCAGCGTGACTGGCATCGTCCATGTCGAGGACGACGACGATGCCACGGAAAAAATGTACGGCGGCGGCGCAACATTAGGCGCGGTCACGGCCACCGCGACGGCTTCCGTCGCAGACGTTCCGGAACCCACGCCGTGGCTGTTGGAAGACAAGAACCGCGTTCGCGCACCGAGGACCGTTACTCGCATCGTGACGATGGGGAGGGATGCCGTCGCCCATGATGCGGTCGTGATCATCCCTGCGTGGACACAAACCGTATGCATGTTGGAGTCCAATGGGTAGTACCCTGTGCCCGCGATGTCACCGCTCGCCACGCAAACGACGCTGACGATGGCGAAGGTGCCAGCGGCCGGATTGTTCGTCCCAAAAACGGCCGGTAAGCACCGCCCCGAACAGTTTGTCGCATTCTCGACTGTCACCGTCAGTGAGAGGGTGTCCGCGGGGAGCCCCATCAGCGGCGCAGCGCACGCGGCATCGGCTGGTTCGAGCTGATAGGCCCATTCGACATCCCGGGTCGTGACGGACGTGACGCCGTTCTGTGGACCAGCGGGAAAGACGCTTCGCCGATTCGCTGATGCAAAATGCACGGCGATTACTTTCATTGCCCGGCGTTGCCCTAGCTCGACCAATCCCGAGAAGATCGCCGCCGCGGAAACCTCATTTTCCATCGCGTGGATCGTCGGGACCACCGACTCGTCGACACCAAAAATGGTCGCCGTTCGCGTCAAGTCCCCCACGCAAGAGAATATCACCACCCCGTCGGTACCGATTGGGCACCCCGACGGAAGAGAACGCTGTAGACTAATGAAGAAGGCCCGCCCCGGGCCTGCACTACGCGACGAAATCCCGTTGCTCGTGGACGCGAGAAATCCGTTGTTCGTCCCAGGCACGGTGTGCACGAACAGCTGTAGTGTTTGACGTACATTGGCGGCCGTGATCAGACCTGCATGCCACGCGGCCATGGCGAGGTCGCTATCCACGCGATAATAGCCCGTGCCAATGACAGGGACGTTCCCATTCATCTGCCGACTGACCGACGAATTGTAGACAAATTCCAGTGGCACGCTCCCGTCCACCGGCGGCACACGATCCGTCATGTTTTCCAAAAGCACGAAGACAAACCGGTCCCCTGTCGTCGGGCGACTGGAAATACCATGGTTCGTGCTCCCGTACAGATATGAAGGGGAAACGGGCAGGATCTTGGCGAACAGCCGCCTCGGGTTCGCCGGACGGAATGCCACCAATCCGCAGTGCATCGCGGCCAGTTCCACCGGGGTGGAACCGCCGTCATAGAATACGGTCCCATAGACGTCCCCGTCGATGGAAAACGGGGCCACTCGGACCGGGATGATGTCGATTGGCGTGTCGCTCTCCACGGCGGCCGTCATCAAATGAACCGAAAACGTCATGCGAACCGCATTGTTTTCAGACGCGGCAGAAACAAAGGATCGGAGAAATCGCGCCTGCGGTCGCCGCTGATACGCACAAATCGCGTAGTATTGGTTCGTGTGTACCACGATGCCCTCCACGATGGCGGCGATGGCGACGTCGGTGATGTCCATGTAGTAGCCGACGCCTAACACCGACTGAGAATTGGGGAACTGAAACGAGCGGAGCGTCATCCAGGCGCAGCCCAGCAAGGAGGGGTACACCGGCTCGCTTCCCTCCACCAACGTGACCGGATCAATGACCGTGGGCTGTCCTGGGACGGAAGGCGCGGCGGGTGGTTTCATATCCAAGGATCCGTTGAACCGATGCGTCGCTAGGGTGTACGTCGGCACCGTCCAAGCGAGCAAGCTGCGAACCAGGTCAACCGACGCGCTTACGACCGTGCGCGTACCAGTGTACACCACGAACGCTCGCAAGTGACCACGATCGGTGAGTCGGTCGAGCGAATACGTCGGCGATCCTCGCTTCATTAGCATCATGTGCGTGGCCACCGCGTAGACTTCACTGCGACTGGAATAGAACTGAAAACCATTGAGTTCTCGCGACTTGCGCAAGTAGTGTCTCGCGATGAACGGATCCAAGTCAACGTAGATAGGCGTGTTCCACTCAGGTGGATCCGACGAATTTGAAAACGTGTACGCCGTGAAGCCCGGTTGGTACGTATTGTACCACGTGGATCGTGATTCCAATCCATACGCTCCGACTCCGCTCACAAGGCCTGGATAAATTCCTGTAATGTGAGCGTACAGCGGCTGCCGAACCTTTTCTCCAAATCTTAGCCGTCCACTGTGGATCAAGGCCATGTCTACCTCTGTGGACACGTCATAAAACGTCGTGCCGTAGATGGGCGGAAAACCAGCACGCATCACGGAAATCCGGGCCACGAGCCCCATCATCGGCTGCGTCCGATTGGACAGTTTGGCATATGGGGAGAACTCTTCCTCGGACGAGCCTTTCAGCATCACCATGACAGGTTGCAACCCAGCGTCGATGCGAGAACATAAAAGCCCACGGGACACCGACGAAAGAAGACCTAACGAACGGTAACCCACAAGTCGGACGTACACTGTTCTCGACTCGTTGAGCATCAGCAAGCCGGCATGATAGGCCGCCGCGGTGAGATCGGACGTGGGGTGATACACGCCAGAGCCGTAGCATCGGCCCACGCGCAGCCCGAATCTGAGGGTCACGGGCAAGGCCACATCCCAGCTTGGATTGAACGCGTCAAAACTAGGGTCGGTGTGAACGACGATAACGTTTTCCGCCGCCTCGTCCGATAGCGACGCGATGTCGTTGTTCGTCGACCCGAACAGTCGCACGCGCGGTGTTCGTTGCCTGAACCAGACGAAAATATTTCTCCACTCTAAAAAATTGACCAATCCCATGTGCGCCGCCGCACCGCTGAGTTCGGTCTGCAAACTATACTGCGTCGTGCCAATGATGGCCGCAACGGGATTCGCGGTCCATCGCACTGTCATTGGGTGCCTCCCGTTGATATAGTCACTGACGTTTGGAAATGATGTCCCATCCGGCGTGGACGAAAAGGCAAAGTACACCCTTCCCGGTCCGAGCAAGTCGCTTCCAGATTGAATCGTGTTGTTGTGCAAGCGATACAAGGGAAGCACGCCCTGAGCCGCCGTGACGACGTAGGCGCGAACGTACACGGTCGTGTACTCATCGGAAAACGCTGGAATCATGCCCGCGTGCCTCGCAGCTAAAGTCGCATCACACGGTTGCAACGTGTAAAACACCGAGCCCAGAATGTATCGCGTAGGAGGCGAAAAGACAGGGTGAACGCTGCGAAGCCGGACAGCAAAGATATTGTCCTTCACCATTTGCCCATCGTTCGTCCAGCGAGGACGGAACCGTTCACAGTCCACCTCCAATGATGCATCGTGAAGAGCCACTGCGAATGCCACCTCCGTCCACTCGTACGCCGCTGTGGCGTAGGGACCGTTGGTGGAAGCCAGAAATCCCTGCATGACAGGTAAGGGAAACACCGCAATGGCAGCGGTCTCCCCGGGTCGCACCAGCCCCTCGTGCAACGCGGCCGCGGTGATATCGGAGTACCAAACGTACCGGCCCGTTCCGGAAATCAAGAAGGACTCGGATGATAATGGAGCCGTCAGGTTCACGGATAGGCACCCTTTCCCGCCCAGCGGCGACAACGCAGGCGAGATGGCCCTCGGCGGGGGATAGTCCGCGGAGAAGGCAAACGTGTTCGCCACGCCGTTGGGCGTCACCGAGAGGACGCCGTTGGAGGTGGACCGCATCGTCAGCCCGAAATCGGTATGGTGAATGTAAACGTACTTGCCTCGGGATGTTCCCAGACTTACGTATCCCGCATGCATCGCCGCGAGCGACACGTCCGAGCGCCCATCATAGTAGTACGTACCTGCCACGCCAAATCCCCAGTCCGTTGGCAGCGTGCCGGCGACGTAGGCCCTCGTGACAGATGTGTTGGCAAGCCACGCGGGCCTGGCGCTCGACGTCAAAGGTACAATGGCCTCCACCATCGGCGTGGTGTACGGCGGTAAAGTGACGAAGACGGACTTAATCCCAGACACGGTCGCAGAGTAAAACACGTTTCGTTGCGTGCGATGGACGTAGCAGCGAGTGATAATGCCCTCTTGCTGAATGACGCCTGCATGATAGGCCGCCACCGTCACCTCTGGCCGTCCGCGGTACACACCGGCGCCCGTGAGGCCATCCACGTAGCGAGCAAAGTGGTGCGGGCCGATGTACTGAACGGACACCGCCACGGGATCCACCGAGAGCAACAGGGAGCGCTCGGCGGGATCCATACGTAACGGACGTAGCCGGAACGCCGGTTGCACCACGGTGGAGGAAGCCGCGACGCCGGTACTCAACACGCCCATGAAGTCGACAGAATAAAACGTCGTCGCATCGCCGAGAAAGTGTGCTAGCAGCTGTCGCCGCTGCCCGATCTTCACCAGGTTGCCGTCGTGAAATGCCGCCAAGGCTGCGTCGGACGATAATAACGCGTATATCCCGGCTCCCGTGACGCCATCAGGAGACACGAGAGAATCCACGAAGACAGAAATCGCGCTCACATTGGGCGATGATCGAATCATGAAGTCATCGTCGTCGGGGTCGGAAGCAAATTCACCGATGGGCAACGTAAAGGGCGGTGGCACCGACACCGGCGTCGCGGCGACGGGTGGTAACCACAGTTCGATGGCGTTTCGACGCGCCGGTGCGGTCGCTGTCACCGCTGCGGCTTTCGACGTCACCCCCCGCTGCGTACAGCTGATAAAAAAGTTCTTCTCGCCCACGTGGCGAACCCAAACCGTAACGTTCGCGCCAAAGTTGTACCCCTTTAATCCCCCTGCGCTGTGAAATACGGCGAGGGACAAATCTGTGTCGGCGAGGTAGGTCGAACACCCTACCAAGTTGCTCGCGGATTTGGTGGACAAGGCCGTGGCAACGCGCCGGTCGACAAGGGTGACTTGGACCGGGACCCACGTTGACGACGAGAGTCCCGAAGCGGTGCGCCGCCCCATCACGAAGGTTCCCGCCAGCCGCGGTGCGACGATGGCAAACGCCGCCACTCCCCCACCTGCGCTGCCTTTGATCGCCCCATCTGCCGCGCAGGTTGAAAGGATGCCGCCGGATGCGGCGCACGGAAAGCCCACTGCCCCGCGGTTTTCGGACATCGGCACCACCAACATCTCGGACCGGCTGGCGCTCGGCGATTCGATCGCCCCATTGAGGCTGTGCCAGAGGGCGAGATGCAAGGGTGAGGAGGCAGCGTAGTACCCCGCGCCGATGAGATGGTCCGCCTGGCGACCTGCGCCAGCATCCGGAGTCGTCGTGGGGGTGGTGTCCCGTTCGACCATCGCTTGCAGCACGGCGGGTGCACCTGGCCACATTCGCACGAAGCTGGCGTTGCAGTTCAAGCGGAGGACGCACGACGCTCTCAAGGCGGCCACATCGGCCGTGCGTTCCCAGAGACTGAAGGCGGGTTTGCCGACGGGGAACGTCGCGGCGTCCGACACCATTGAACCGTTTTCGAAGGAATAGAACCGTGACCGAAAGCCTTCGAATAGGAGGATCACATCCACCCCCACGACAGAGGACGACGACGTCGCACCCCCGCTGGCAGCCGCTGATGATGGTGAGGAGCGACTGTCTGACGCATGACCGCTGTGGACGACCACTTTCCACAAGTCGGAATCGGCGGCATAGACGCCCACTCCGATCAACGGGGCCGATGGCTCGATGGTGCTCGGAAATACACGAACCGCGAACTCGGTGCATGGCGTGGTGAAATGACCGGCGTCAAACCAGCGTTGGACACACGACGACCCTGACGACCCCGCCTCACACACGAGCGGCTCGGCAGTTGCGTCCACGTTGGACGCCCACAGTAGCAGTGACGCGGTCCACAACGAGACGGCGATGAGTCGCACGCGAAGACTGCTGCTGCTGCTGTAGCACGGTGACGGGCTCCCGGTTGTCATCGCACCGATAATATGCAAAGATTGGAAGAGGACGACAAAGGAGTTCAAGAATTAACCTGTGGTATGCGCGCGACTCGGATTTGGCGGTTGCGAAAAAGCGTCGCGCCGTCCAGTTTGCAGGTGCTCGCTGTTCATCTCTGTCGATCGGTTTGACCATCGATCGGTTTGACCAACGCACCCACCCGATTCTGCGCTCGTCGCGAGGTGACATCTTCTATCAAACGAGGGGTCGGTGTTTCATCCTTAAACTTCGCTGTTGTTAGAGCGGCTCGCCGGAACGGCTCGGGGGCCCATATTTGGACCCGCGTTGATAAAAGTTCCGGCAGCCAAACACCAAAACGTGGTGCTCGAGAAGATGTATCCGGGGTGCTGAGCGGTGATCACATAAGGTGATCGAACGTTGACAGGAACGTTTTCGATGAGCACGCCGCCATCCCAGCTCGTGGAATTCAGGTCGTTGGGCAACGGATTCGTATCGTTGCTGAACTTACCCCAGGTGCCGAAGTAGAATATCTTGCTGTCCAGCGGCGGATCGAGCGCCACAGTGGAGCCCAGGAGTCCCTGGGGCATCGACTTAATCGTGACGTTGACATTGCACACGGTCACAACGATTTGGCACTTGGCCTCGGATTTGTGTCCGGGGGTCACGGCGAAGAAGAGGTCGTAGATGACATCACTTGGAACTTGAACGACGAGTTGGGTGAGCGTCGTGACCAAACCTACGGGTGGGACTTGCACGGTGGACGCCTGGGTGCGGTGATAGCCATTTCCAGCGAGCGACACGAGCGTAATGTTACCGAACACGGGCACTTCAAGGTACAACATGCCAGCGCCGTTCGTCGTGTAGGTTGAGTTGGCTTCGATAATGAAGACCGGATGATTGGCGAGGCCTTTAGACCCACAAGCGTCGAAGGGGCACACATAGACGTCTACCGGCGCGTAGGTCGTCGAACGCGACGACTTTTTTGTCAGCGACTTTCCGTTACCGCGGAGTGACGCAGCACTACTACCAATGGGCGAAGGGACCAACGACGTGACGCGGTGTCGGAGGAACTTGGAAGTAGTGCTACTAGCTGGCGCTGCCGCCGATCCGGGAAGTGCCAGAGACAGCAGCACGGCGACCAATAAAGTCAAGGTCAGGTCAACTTGCTTGCGCGCCGCCATTTTGACAAACGCAGTCTTCGTGTCGTGTTCGCAAATTTGGGCTAAAATCTTTCTACAACGATCGTGTGCGAGGGAATAGGCCCCCTTAAAAAATATCCGTTGACGCTGGGATCGCGGTTTTGTGCGAACACTCCACTGTGGTGATTTGTCCGGTCAGCGTTCCCCATCATTCGCACGAAGAACCACGGAGTAACGTTTGCCCT
>ERZ1292633.2868-Hain-H41-02um-R1-2868-length-17276-cov-8_pt1 | contig 17276 bp, 16 predicted proteins | sample MGYA00564406_ERZ1292633 | MGnify/ENA primary metagenome ERZ1292633 (study PRJEB36523, sample SAMEA6512639) | groundwater metagenome | collected 2019-01-08 | study: AquaDiva: Metagenomics assemblies of 32 groundwater samples | reverse complement strand
GAAGAAACTGATGGCGAAGATGCAGGACGAGAAAGGGCAGGGCCTGGTCGAGTACTCGCTGATCATCGTGCTGGTGTCCATCGCGGCTGTCGTCACGTTGGGCGTTCTTGGCACGACCGTCTCCGGCGTATTCACTACGATCACGGGCAGCCTGTAAGCGACGTTGTAAGAAACGAAGAACGGACGAAAAACCCGTGTATTATCCCGGAAGCGGTGCGATCATGAAGACGGAGACCCTCGGGAGACTCCGGGAGGAAGAGGGTCAAGGACTGGTGGAGTACGCCTTGATCCTTGTCCTGGTCGCGGCGGTCGCGGTGACCGGACTCACGATGTTCGGGGGGGGCATAGCGAACCTCTATCAGACGATCGTTACTTCTTTTTAGCCGAGGACCTATCCTGCGGTAACGAGGACCGGGGGGCCTCCCGAAAATCGCGAGAGATATCGGGAGGCCCCTGAAGCTTTCTCCGAAATGAGGCGGTAAGAGAAACCATGAGAGCGAAACGGATTCGAAATACACTGGAACACGAAAAGGGACAAAGCCTGGTCGAGTTCGCCCTCGTCGTCCCGATGCTGCTGCTGCTCGTGTTCGGGATCGCTGAGTTCGGCCGGGCGTGGATGACGCAAAACATCTTGACCGGCGCCGCGCGCGAGGCCGTCCGCCTCCTGGCCGTTCCCGCGCCGCCGGGGGGTCCGGCGGCGGCGAATGCCCGCGCGATTGCGGTTCTTGCTTCGGCGGGGATCACCACGGCGACCATCAGCGTGAACAACGCTTTGGTGGCGTTTGATCCGGTGTCCGTGACCGTCACCTACAATTTTCCGGTGGTGGTCGTCGGGTTCATACCGGGCCTGAACAACGCAACATTTCCGCTCGCCAGCACGACGACCATGCGCAGGGAATATTAAGGAGGGGAGAAACCATCGGATGAACCGCAATCGAATCATGGTGGTCGTCGGTATCGCCGTGCTGCTGGCCGTTCTCGCCAGCGTGGGGGCGTACAAGTTTCTCTCCGGGCAAAGTCGTGTGGCGGAGCGGGCCCGGCTCCAGACCGTGGGGATCGTCGTCGCGCAGGTCGATATCCCCCTCGGCTCGACGATCAATCCGAACCAGCTGGCGGTCTCACCGTGGCCGAAAGAATCGTACCCGAAGGATGCCATCGCCGATCCGAAGGTCGTTGTGGGGCGGGTCGCCCTGCGGGACTTCTTCCGCGGCGAGCCGGTCGTCGAATCGAAGCTGGTGCCACTGGGCAAGTCCACCGGCCTCCTTTCCCTTAAGGTTCCTGCGGGGATGCGGGCGTTCTCCATCAAAGTGAACGAAGTCGTCGGGGTGGGCGGGTTCATCGTACCGGATTCCCGCGTGGACGTCGTCGTCACGACATCCCCCTCGCATCAATCACAGGAAAAGATCGCCAAAATCGTCCTCGAGGACATACGGGTTCTCGCGGTGGGCCAGGTGATCGAGCAGAAGGAAAACAAGCCGGTTACCGTAAACACGGTGACCCTTGCCCTGACCCCGGAGGATGCGGAGAAACTCGCCCTCGCCGGCAACGATGGGATCATCCAGCTCGTGATGCGGAATTTCACCGACAACGTACTGGTGATGACCGGCGGGGCCAACAAAGGGCGCCTCCTTTCTTCATACCGGAACGCGCCCCTTGTGCCGGAGACAGCCTCCGCCAAGGGGACGAAACCCCGGCGCGTCTCCAGGAAAGCGCCGTCGCCCGCCGCCGCTTCCGCGCCCCCGCCGAGAAAGTCGTACACCGTGGAGGTCATCAAGGGGAACAAGCGGACGGAAGAAAAACTCGATTGAACGTCAAGGAAAGAATTTTTCACAGGGGGTGAGGAGTGCGCAGGAGATCATGGCTCATCAACGCGGTTTGCATGCTCTGCCTTGGACTCCTTGGTAGCGTGTCCTCCCACGCCCAACCGGAATCGGGTGCGCCCCCCCCCCTGGCGAAGCAGCTCCACGTCCTGGCAAACCAGTCGGTCCTGCTCGACAGCCCCTTCGTCATCAAGCGGGTTTCCATCGCCCGGCCGGAGACGGCGGACGTCATGGTCGTTTCCCCGCGGCAGATAATGGTCATCGGGAAGACCTTCGGGACGACCACGCTCGTCTACTGGAGCCGGGAGGAGGTAGCCAATACGGTCGAAGTGGTCGTCGGGATCAACCTTGACCTCGTGAGGGAAGATCTACGGAAGATCGCCCCCGACCAGACGTTCGAGGTTTCCGCCGCCGGAGACACGCTGGTCCTCACCGGGACGGTGGGGGACAACGTGGTCCAGACCCGGCTGGTGGAAGGCGCGCGGGCCCATGTCAAAAACGTCGTGAACCTCCTCAGGGTCCAGAAGCTCGAGCAGGTTCTTCTCCAGGTCCGGGTGTCCGAGGTGGACCGCAGCATGGCGAAGGAACTGGGTTTCAACTTCCTGTTCGAGGGGAACACCCTTCGCGGATCGTTAACCCCCCCGAGTGCCTTCTCCCCCTTCTTCGGGAACCTACGAGATCAGAATGCCGCGGGCGTCGGGCCGAACACCTCTTTCAGCGACTTGATGAACGTCTTCGTCGCCAAGCCGGGGGCGTTCCCGGATTTCGCCGTGTTCCTGCGGGCTCTCCACGACAAGGGGGGGCTGAAGACTTTGGCCGAACCGAACCTCGTCGTCGCAAACGGCTCGATTGGGAAGTTCCTGGTGGGCGGAGAGTTCCCCGTCATCATCAGCACGTCGTCCGGGGGAGGGACCTCTCCCACCGTGGTCTACAAGGAGTTCGGTATCAAGCTGAATTTCCAGCCGAAGATCTCCCCGAACGGGGAGATCTTCCTTCACGTCTCCCAGGAAGTGAGCGAACTCGACTTCGCCAACGCCGTCATCCTTTCGGGGTTCCGGATCCCCGCTTTGAAGAGCCGCAAGGCGGAGTCGGAACTCCAGCTGGCGGACGGCCAGACCTTCGTCCTGGCGGGACTTCTCGACAACAAGGTGCAGAAGCAGGTTTCCAAGATCCCTCTTCTCGGCGACATCCCGATCCTGGGCGCCCTGTTCCGGAGCACGAGGTACAGTAACAACGAGACCGAGTTGATGGTGATGGTCACACCGAAACTCGTCCGTCCGTTGAACAAGGACGAGATCCCGGCGCTCCCCACGGAGACGATGAACCCCGAGGAGATAAGCCCGGATATGATCTGGTAGGCCAACGCGGGACCAAGGAATATGAGGGGTACGACGATGAAAAGAAACGAAAAGGGGCAGGTACTGGTTTTGGTGGCTCTGGCCATTTTCGTCCTCCTGGGTTTTGCGGCCCTCGGGATCGACGTGGGATTCATGTATAGCGTTCGACACGAACTTCAGCGCAGTGCGGACGCGGGCGCGCTTGCGGGCGCGTCCTCGTTCACGACGGGGGACTGGAACGATACGAGCGTCCGGAGCATAGCCGATTCCCGCGCGAGGGATTACGCGTCACGGGACGTGGTGGCGCAGACGGCGCTTAACCCCGCGAGCGAAGTGGCCGTCTCCTTCCCCTCGCTGGACCGGATCGAGGTGGTCACTTCACGCAACGCGAATCTTTTTTTCGCGCGCATTCTCGGTATGCCGAACCGGCTGATCACGGCGCGCGCCGTGGCGAAGGCGTCGGTGGTGGGATCGGAAATTCCTGTGAATTGCATCAAGCCGTTCGCGATCCCGTACCCGTGGGCGGACGACCCCGCGTACGGATTGAATAGGGACGGGACGGGTCCCGACGGCGAGTACGACGGTTCCCCCGCCCCCGGGGAGACGATCTACAAGGACTGCCAGGGCGGCGTCGGTTTGTGCCCCGGGACGAGTATCACCTTGAAGGTGGGATCGCCAAGCGCCGACAATACCTCCCCCTCCGGGCAACAGTCGTCGGGGCATTTCTTCCTCATGCAGGGGAACGTGGGGGGAGAGACGTTTCAGGGCGCGGCCGAATTGAGGAATTACATCAGCAGCGGGTGTTTCCCGATCGACATGACCTTGCCCGTCGACCTGATGACGGGGAATGCGATGGGGCCGGTCGTTCAAGGTATACAGGCTCTGATCGATAATGCTACCCTCGGAGGGTACAGCACAACATTTCCGAGCGACTTATCCACCAATGCCTTCGAATTGTCATCCCCCCGGGTCGTTCGGGTCGTCATGTATGATCCGAGCGTTCCCATCGTCGGTGGGGGCGCCGGCGGCACGCAGGGAACGGGCGCCTCCGTCCAGGTCGGGTACGATCTCGCCGGGTTCTGGATCGAAAGCGTCGGGAGGCAGGGCCCGGACGGCTTCGTTACCGGGAGATATATCCCTGCCTCGGCTTTTGGGAGCCCCACCGGGACACCGGGTCCTCTCACGGGGACGGAAGTGAAAGTCATCGCCCTGGTGGAATAGGAGAGGAATGAGCCGAATCAGTTGCCTGATCATCGAGACGGACCAGGAGGCGATCCGGCAGATCGATATCCTGAGCAAGCGGATCGGCGCCATCGAGGTGCGCTGGAAGACGCACTCCGTCCAGACCGGCATCGACATCATCCGGATGCACCTTCCCGAAATGGTGATCGTCGGGTTGGGCCCCACCCCCGAACCGGCGATCGCGTCGATTTCCATGATGGCGAAGGATTTCCCGTTCCTGTATCTCGTCGCCCTCTCCGACCGGACCGACTCCGACCTCATCCTGCGGACCATCCGCGCCGGTGCGCACGATTACCTCTGCAAGCCGGTCAAGGAGATCGACCTCCGGGCGGCGGCGGAGAAGGCGTCCAAGCTCAAGGCGACCCGGAAAGAATCGGGGGGCCGCGGGGGGAAGATCCTCTCCGTCTTCAGCAACAAGGGGGGGAACGGGACGACGACGATCGCCGTGAACCTCGCGGACGCCCTGGGCCGGCTTACGGGGAAAAAGGTCGCCGTGGTCGACCTCGTGCTCTCCCACGGCGACGTCACGATGTTTTTCAACGTGAACTCGTCCTATACCATCCTGGACCTGGCGAAGAACGCGGAGAAGGCCGACTACGACTTCCTGCATACGCTCCTTGTCCGCCACGCCAGCGGGGTCTACGTCCTGGCCGATCCGCCGACCATCGAGGATGGGGAGCAGATCTCCGCGGCCCAGGTGCGGGAGGTCCTCTCGACGCTGCGGTCGATGTTCGACTACATTGTCGTGGATACGCTGCACCAGTTCGACGAGCGGACGCTGACGGCCCTCGAGATGTCCGACATCGTCCTGCTCGTGACCCTGCTGAATCTCCCTTCCCTGAAGAACACCCAGAAGTGCCTGGAGCTCTTCGGGCGGATCGGGCTGCGTGACGAGCGGGTGCGGCTCCTCCTCAGCCGCTACCTTCCGAACGACGAGATCCCGAAGGAGAGCATCGAGGGGATCATGAACACCCCGGTCTTCTTTTCCGTTCCCAACGACTACCCGACCGTGATCTCCTCCATCAACCGCGGCAAGCTCCTCTCGGAAGTCGCCCCGGACAAGGAGGTCACGAAAAGCTTCGACCGGATGGCGGAGTTGCTGGAAGGGCCAGGGCCGAAAAAGTCGGTCCCCGAGAGGAAGATGGGGATCCTGGATAGCCTTTTCCGGCGGAGAGGCGCGTGAGATGACGATCGGCGAATGGTTGGCATCGAAGAAGAACGGCGCCGTTGCCGCCACGGCGTTCGGAGACTTGGCGCAGCGCCGCAGCGTCGTGGCGGCGGAGATGAACGCCTACCAGGAGCTGAAGAGCAGCATCCACCGCAAGCTCATCGACCGGTTGGACCTCTCCTCCGTCGCCGAGATCTCCCCGGAGCAACTCTCGGGAATCATCAAGACCGTCGTGGAAAGCCTCATCGCCGCCGAGGGGATCCCGCTCACCCGGATAGAGCGGGAGCGGCTGGTCCTCGAGATCCAGCACGAGACCCTTGGACTTGGACCCCTGGAGCCGCTGCTCCAGGATCCCGAGATCTCCGACATCATGGTCAACGGGGCGGGGAGGGTGTACATCGAGAAGCACGGGAAGATCCACCGGACCAAAGTCACCTTCAAGGACGACGACCACCTGATGACGATCATCGAACGGATCGTCTCCAAGGTGGGGCGGCGGGTCGACGAGTCTACGCCCTTTGTCGACGCCCGGCTTCCAGACGGCTCCCGCGTCAACGTCATCATCCCCCCACTCGCGCTGGACGGGCCGGTACTCTCCATCCGGCGCTTCGGCATCGACCCGCTGAGGATGGAGAACCTGGTCGCCAACCGGTCGCTGACGGAGGAGATGGCGAAGGTTTTCGACGCGATGGTGCGGGCGCGGCTCAACATCCTGGTGTCGGGCGGCACGGGCGCCGGCAAGACCACCTTGCTGAACATCCTGTCCTCCTCCGTCCCCAACGACGAACGGATCGTGACGATCGAGGATTCCGCCGAGCTCATCCTCCAGCAGGAGCACGTGGTGCGTCTCGAAACCCGTCCCCCGAATATCGAGGGAAAGGGGGCCGTGACCCAGCGGGACCTGGTGCGCAACGCCCTCCGGATGCGCCCCGACCGGATCATCCTGGGGGAGGTGCGCGGGGGCGAGGCGCTGGACATGCTCCAGGCGATGAATACCGGCCACGACGGCTCCATCTCCACCGTCCACGCCAATTCGCCGCGTGACGCCCTTTCCCGCCTCGAAACCATGGTCCTGATGGCGGGATTCGAACTTCCTTCAAAGGCGATCCGGGAGCAGGTCAGCGCCGCGCTGAACGTCATCATCCAGGTGGCGCGCCTGAGCGACGGTGCCCGGAAGATCGTCAAGGTCTCCGAGGTGACCGGCATGGAGGGGGAGGTGGTGGTGATGCAGGACATCTTCGTCTTCGAAAAGCAGGGCCTCGATCCCGAGGGGAAGATCATCGGCCGGTTCCGGGCAAGCGGCGTCCGGCCGAAGTTCCTCGACATGATCCACATGGCGGGGATCCAACTCCCGGCCGAGATCTTCGCGAACCGGAAATCGTGAGGGGAGGCCGAAGATGATCTGGATCCCCATGGTTGTCTTCGTGCTGGTTCTCCTGGCGGTTGTCGGGGGGTACTTCCTCCTGTGGGCCGGGAGAAGCGAGAAAGCGGAGGTCAAGAAAAGGATCTCGCTGCTCGAACTCCGCAACCTGCGGGATGCGGATGTTCCGGAATTCCTGAAGAAAGAGGTGCTGAGCGAAGTTCCGCTGCTCAACCGGCTTTTATCGAGGGTGAATATCGCCACCAGGATCGACCGACGGTTGCGGCAGGCGGACATGAAGATACCGGTCGGCACGTTCCTCCTCCTCTCCCTGGTCCTCTTTTCCCTGGGCATCTGCGCCGGCTGGATCCTGCATTGGCCAACCATCCTGTCGGTCGTCGTCGGCAGCGCGCTGCTCACCGTTCCCAACCTCATCGTCGACATCAAGCGGCGACGTCGGTTGAAACGTTTCATGAATCACTTCCCGGAAGCGCTCGAAATGTTTGCCCGCTCCCTGCGGGCCGGCCACTCGTTCACGGGCGCGATCCAGCTCGTCGCCCAGGAGATGCCCGATCCGATCGGCCCCGAGTTCTCGAAGGTGTTCGAAGAGCAGAACCTTGGGATTCCTCTTCGGCAGGCTCTCATCGGGATGACGGACCGGGTCGACATCCTCGACGTCAAGTTCTTCGTCACGGCGATCCTGATCCAGAGGGAAACGGGAGGAAACCTCGCGGAGATCATCGACAAGATCGCCTTTGTGATCCGGGAACGGTTCCGCGTCCAGGGACAGCTCAAGATCTTCACGGCCCAGGCACGAATAAGCGGATTCATCCTTTCGCTTCTGCCGATCGGAGTGGCCGTCCTCATCGGGATCTTGAATCCGGAGTACCTGAAACCGCTTTGGTTCGAGAAAACCGGAAGGATAATGATCGCCGTCGCCGTGACCTTGCAGATCCTCGGGATGCTGGCCATTCGCAAGATCATCCGGATCAAGATCTGAGACGGGGGGATCCTTGATTCTCTTTTTATCGGTTTCGATCTTCCTGGCGACGGCCGTCGGAACGATCGGGTTGTACCTGTGGCTGGAAGCCCGGAAGGAGTCGCTGCCGCAACGGTTCAAGGAGATCGTGGGGGAGGAGGCGGGCGCTCCCCGCGGCCGGATTGTGGCATCCGCGGGAGGGTGGCTCGTGAAGTTCCGGAAGTGGTTTGCCGCGAAAGCGCCCACGGAAATCGAACTTGTGGAAATGCTTTCGGGGAAGGAACTTACAGGCGGACGTCTCCTCCTGAACCAGGCGGGGATCCGGGGCGCGGGGGCGTACAAGATCTATCTTGGGATCCGCTGGGCGTTGCCGGTTGTTTTGGTGGTCCTTGCCGTGGCCTACGGGAAGATCAGCGGGGTTACGAACAAGTCGATCTTCCTGATGGTCCTTGTGGCGGGAATCCCCGGGTTCCTCCTCCAGGATTTCGTGCTTCGATGGAAGATCCGCAAGCGCCAGGAGGAGATCACGGACTCCCTCCCGGACGCGCTGGACCTGCTGGTCGTCTGCGTCGAGGCGGGCCTCGGGTTGAACGCCGCCTTCGTAAAGATTACGGAGGAATTCCGGCTTTCCAGTCCTGCGTTGAGCGAAGAGTTCGACATCGTCAACCGGGAAATGGTGGCGGGGAAACCCCGGCAGGAAGCGCTGCGGGCGCTTACGGAAAGAACCGGGGTGGAGGACGTCAAGTCCCTCGTTGCGATGCTGATCCAGACGGAGAAACTGGGGACGAGCCTCGCGCAGTCCCTCCGGGTCCATTCCGATTCCCTGCGGATGCGGCGCCGGCAGAAGGCCGAAGAGGCCGCGGCGAAGACCACCATCAAGCTCGTATTCCCGCTCGTGTTCCTGATGTTCCCGGCGTTGTTCATCGTCATTCTCGGGCCGGGAGTATTACAAATCATCGCGGTCCTTCTACCCGTCGTTCCGAAATAGGATGTAAGTACCACAGAGGAGGGTAAATCGATGGATCAAATGACGGGATGGCTCATCATCGTCTTCTGCGTAGTTCTTGCCTGTTACATCTTTATCAGAAGCCGGCGGTTGAGCAAGAAGAACAAGAAGTAATCGCGGAACCGGGTGCCTGCTTTTTGCTGAGGGTCCGAAATGGCACCCGGGAGGTCGTCATCGGTGACGCCGTCCGGGAAGCTGGTACCTTCCTCGCCCGGCTGCGGGGACTTCTTGGAACGGACGGTCTGGCGCCCAGGGAGGGGCTCTGGATCCGGCCGTGCAACTGCATCCACTCGTTCGGGATGCGTTTTGAGTTCGACGTGCTCTTTCTCGGTCCGGACGGGAAGGTGGTGGGACGGTACGAACGGTTCCGCAGGAACCGCATTTCCAGGGTCTTCTGGAACGCCCGGGGGGTCCTCGAGCTGCCGGCGGGCACCATCGAGAGAACGGGGACCGAGGTCGGGGATGAAATCCAATTCGAAACATGAAACGACCCTCTCCCCCATAGCCGCCGGACGACCCTTCCTCTCTTTCCTCGCCTGCACAATCCTGTTTTCGGTTATTGTCATGCCGTTCCCGGCGAATGCCGGCGTGTCCCTCACCGGGATGGCACGCCTCGAGGCGTCCGACGCAGCGACCATCGACGGCACCCGCTCGCTTTTGAGCGGGTACCTGTCCCTCGGGCTCCTTCCCGAGGCGGCATCGCTTCTCGAGCGGAGGGTCCGCCTGGGCGTGTTCCCAGCGGAGGCGGCGGCGCCGCTCTTCGATGAGGTCGTCAGTGCACAGGAACGATACAACGATCCCGAACGCCTCGTCGCGGTCTGCGAGACCGCCATTCGCAGCGGCATCCGGACACCCCTGATCCTGTATTCCTATGGCACGGGGCTGCGGGGGATCCGGGGACGGCTCGGGGACGCGTCCGCCATCCTGGCCCAGGTCGGAACGGAAGAGGCGTACCGGCTCCTCGCCCTGTACTCCCTCGGCCAGATCGTCGCGGAGAGGGGGGAAACCTCGACGGCGCTGGACCTCTTCCGACGCGTGGAAGAAGAGGCCGGAGGGGGGGAAAGGGGTAGCTTCCTTGCGGCGAGGGCGGCCAGATCGCGTGCGGAGCTCCTGCTCGCAAGTGGCCGCGGCGCGGAGGCGGCGCCGGTGTTCGATCCCCTGCTGCGCAAAGAGAAGAATCCGCTGGACCGGATCGGTCTGGCCGCCGCCGGGGACAATTCCGCGCATGCCCTCGAGCATCTGCCGCCCGAGATGATCGCCGGGCGGCCCCTCGAGGACCGGGTCCGGTTCCTTCTCCTCCTTGGCGGGGTCGCGAGAAACAGCGGGCGCCACGAGACGGCGATCGACCGCCTGACCCGGGCAGGAAAGGAACTGGAAGATGCCTTGTCTTTGCCGTCACCTCCTTCCTCCGAGCTGTCGAACCGTTCCGAAACCGTCGAGTCCCTCCGGCTTCAGCTGGAAAAGCTTCGGGCCCTCCGGCAGGATCTCTCTTCCCGGGAGCCCCGGCCGGACGAGGCGGCGCGTGCCGAGGTGGTGGAGCTCCTGGTCGGAATGCTCTTCGCGGACCGGACCGTCTCCATGGCCGCGGCGGATACGCCGTCACCCGAGGGTCTCCGGTTCCTCACTGCCGGAGAGATCGCGGAGATCCTCCGGAGGATCGAGGAGGTGACCCTGGACGGCATCGAGGTCGACCGGTTGGTGGAGCGGATGGCTGCCACGCTCGATACCTTCCAGAACCTCGGTCACCCGATCCAGCGATACCGCCGCCTGGCGCGCCTGGAAAAGAGCCAGGAGGAGATCCATCGTCTCCGGGACCGGATCCGGGAGCGCCGGGAAGCGACTGTCGCCATGATCGAGGTCGGGAGGGACGGGGACGTCCCCCGGCTCCTGAAGGACGTGGGGCTCTTCCTGAAGGAACTGGACGAGATCCGGTCCATGGCCGCCGAAATGCGGGAGTTCACGAAGCGGTACTTCGACATCCTGAGGAAGAAGGAGGAGCCGGCGGAGGGGGCGGGGGATTCCCTCCGCCAGGTGATTCGGGAAACGATCGCGTACGCCGACGGTCGCGTGACCGCGCTCCTTCCGGTCGTGCGAACCCTGGAGGAAAGGGAGCGGGCCGCCGCCTGGGAACGAAGGAAGCCGGAGTTGCTCGCCCTGCGCGCGGTGGTCGGCCGTCAGCTGGCGGACGCCCTGATCGGCCAGGCCCGCCGGCTGCGGTTGGAGCCGGGAGAACCGGCCCGCGGGGAATCCTTCGCCGCCCTCGGGCGAGCGGTTTCCCTCCTGACCGGCGACCGTCTCGCGCCCGAGGACGCAGCCGACGTCGCCGTCGGGATCGGCTCCGTTCTTGCCGAGGGAAGAGGCCGGTGGGAGCCGTACCCGGGCACTGGAGCCGACGAGAAGGAGAAGGAGTTGATCGGCCGCATTCTCCCGCTGCTCCCGCGGGAGGGGCCCTCCGGGGCGAGACGTGAGGAGAGCCTCTACCTGCGCGCGGCCCTGCGGTTGGCCGTGAAAGACCCAGGCGCCGGATCCGCCGCCCGGGAGTACCTGGGGAAGTACCCTGCATCGGCCCTGTCGGCCGGGATCGGCGTCCATCTCGGGCACGAGGCGCTCCTGTCCGGGGACACCGCGGCGGCGTTATCCCGGTATCGTGCGGCGGCGGATTCCGGAAACCCGGATGCTTCCGCCGTCGCCAGGTACATGCTGGCCTGGATCCGGTTCCAGTCCGGGGATGCCGACGGTGCGCTCCGGGAATTGTCGCACCCCCTTTCCGATCCCTCGTTCCACTGCGGGGACCCGTGGCCTTTCGAAAGGGAGGTCGTTTCCCTCTCGGTCCGCGCGTGGAGGGAGTCGCCCCTGGAACGGCTGGACGCGTATCCCCCCGTGAAAGCCGGGACGTGCGGCGGGAAGATCCTCCTCCCCGCCCTCTGGGAAGCCGAGGAGAAACGCGGCGAGGCCGCGCGGGCGGCGGAAGTGCGCGACGTCGCAGCCCGGAGATTTCCGTCGGACGCAAACGCGGCGTCCCTCGAGATGGAGACGGTGGAGTCGCTCCTGCAGGTCGGACGGGAAGGAGAGGCGCTGTCCCGCGCCCTGACCCTCCGCGGGAAGTACGGCCCGGGTTCGGCCTGGGCACAGTCGCAGCCGGCTGCGGTCCGGGAAAAGACCGCGAAGGAACTGTCCGGAATGTTCAGGACCCTCGCCGGGAAAAAGTTCGACGATGGAATCCGCTCCGGAGAACGCTCGGCGCTCTCCTCCTCCTCCGCGTTGATGGCAGAGTATTTCCAGGTGAAGGGGCAGGACCCGTCGGACGAGGATGGGGAACTTCGCCTGAAGTGGGCCATCGCGCTCCTCGGGTCGGGGGACCGGGAAGGCGGGGTGCTGCTCCTCGAGGAACTGGTGGGGGAGCAGCGGGGGGACGCCACCGGCGAGCGGGCGGCCGTTCTTTACGCCGAGACGATGATCGCCGGGTACGAGAGGAAGGAGACGTCCGCGGAGGACGCGGAAGACGCCGCCCTGCTCCTCCTTGAGGAACATCCCTCGGGGAAGTCGGCCTCCCTTGCCCTTCGGGCATCGAGCGCGTTCCTTTCGACGCGGGAATACGGGCGCGCCCTGCGTACCTCGGAACAGGTCGAGGGGAGCCGGTCCGCCACTTCCGCGCAGGCCGCGCAGGCGCGCCTGATCCAGGCCGAGGCGGCGGTCTTCGAAGGGGAGGCCGCGGCGGCCAGGGGGAAGGCGGCTCTCTCCCTCGCCGACACGGGAGGTGCGGGCGAGGCCGGCGCCCGGGCGAAGGACCTGTATCTTCTCTCCTCCCTGAAGGAGGCTGGAGGGAAGGAGACCGCGGGCGACTCGCCGGGCGCCGCGGCCGTGCTCGAGGAGGTCTCCGCCCGTTTCCCCGGGGCGCCGGAGGTCCCGATGTACCTGCTCCGGGCGATGCGGCTGTACGCAAAGGGGGGGGATGCGGAAGGGGCCATCCGTTCCGGCCTCCGTTTCCGGAAAGATTTTCCCCGAAGGGAGGAAGCCGTGGAAGTGGCGAGCGTGGTCGGGCCCCTCCTCGAGGAGAAGAAGGAGATCGCCGGGGCCGGCGAACTCTACGAGGCCGTGGCGGAGAGGTTCCCGAAGGGCGAGGGTGCGCCGAGGTTCCTCTTCCACGCCGCACGCCTCGCGGAAGAGCACGGTCCGCCCGAGGCGGCGGAAAAGCGCTTCAATGCCTATCGAGCGCGGTATACGAACCCACGCTGGAAGTGGACGTACGCCACCCTTTACATGGGGCTGGCCGGCGGGCAGCGGGGGGAGACGAAGGCGTCGATCCGCCTGATGGAGGAAGGGCTGCGGAAAGCGGACGCGGGCGTGGAAGAGGAGGCACCCGAGGAGTTCGCGGTATTGACGGGAAAGGCCCGGATCGCCGTCGGGGAGAACTGGGCCGAACAGTTCCGCGGGACGCGCCTCCTGGTCCCCCTCGACAAGAGTCTCGCCATCAAGGACCGGTTCTTCCGGCGGGCCCTCGGCGCCTTCGAAAAGGTGGAGAGCGAGGCCCCTCTCGAGGTGGCGCTCCAGGCTTCCCTGCTTTCGGGTGATCTCTTCGTGAACTACGGGAAGGCGATCCTCGCCTCCCAGCGGCCGAAAGGGCTGAAAGGGAGCGACCGCGAAGGATACGAGGAGGCGTTGCGGGGTCGGGCGAGATCGTTCTACGAACGGTCCCTCGACCGGTATGCCGGCGCACTGGACCGGATCGAGGACGAGGGGGGGGGCGCAGACCTCGCGGTTCCGATCCGGAAGCGGCTGGAGGCCGCGCAGGCGCTCCTGGAGGAGACGATGACGGCGAAGGAAGGGAAAGGTCCATGAGGCGCGCAGCCGCGTTCCTCGCGCTCTGTATTCTCGCCGCCGCCCCTGGCTTTGCGGCGGAAAAGCCGGCCGCGGGCGGCGGGTCGCATTCCCTCCGGATGGAGGATCTGGAGGTGCGCGGTCTCCGGGAGAAGCCCGGGGTCCTTTATCTCCCCGTTCGCCATGGAATCACGATCCCATCCCCCGTTCGTTACGATCTGTTCGTCACGGACATGGCGCGGCCGGTTCTTCCACGGGAGATCCCCACGGAAACTTCGCCGGCCGGTGAAATCACGGAACAAGGAGCCTCCATTGACTGAAAAGACCCGCAAGATCCGCGTGTCCGTCATGCCCAGACCGCCGAAGACCGTCGAGGAGACCGGGCTCTCCCTCGGGTTCCTCGTGGAGCTTGCCTGCAAGACGCTCTACTTCGGCGGCGTGATGTCCCTGTCGTCCATCTCCGAGCAGCTGGCGCTTCCCGTCAGCGTATCGAACGACGTGATGGATTTCCTGAAAAGGGAGCGACTGGCCGAGGTGAAGAAGGGCGGGGACATCCGCGCTGCATACACGCACGCCCTCACCGACCTCGGACGGGAGAGGGCGAGGGAGTACCTCCAGCTCTCCGGGTACTTCGGCGCGGCCCCCGTCACGCTCGCGCAATACACGGAGGTGGCGAGGAAACAGACGGTCCGGAAGATGTCGGTCAACCGCGAGTCGATGGACCGCGCCTTCGAGGGGGTCATCCTGACCCCCGGACTGCTGGAACGCCTGGGCCCCGCGGTCAACTCCGGGCGCTCCATCTTCCTCTACGGCCCCTCCGGGAACGGCAAGACGTTCATCGCCGAGCGGCTGGCGAAGGTCTTGAGCGGGAACGTCTTCATACCGCATGCCCTCTGCGTCGACAACCAGGTCATTCGCGTGTTCGATCCGGTGAACCACTTCCGCGTCGATCTCGGAGAGCCGATGGACCCGGCCCGGGCCGTCCTCACCGAACGGACGGAGTACGACCGCCGCTGGGTCCTGTGCGAACGCCCGGTGATCGTCTCCGGCGGGGAGCTGACGCTGGCGATGCTCGACCTGAGCTTCGACGCGATCGCCAAGTTCTACGAGGCGCCCCTCCAGCTGAAGGCCAACGGGGGGGTCTTCCTGATCGACGACCTCGGGCGGCAGCTGGTCCGCCCCTTCGATCTGCTGAATCGCTGGATCGTCCCCCTCGAGAAGGCGCGCGACTACCTGACGCTGCAGAACGGGAAGAAGTTCGAGATCCCCTTCGACCAGATCATCCTCTTCTCCACGAACATCGCTCCACGGGAGCTGGCCGACGAGGCGTTCCTGCGACGGATCGGGTACAAGATCAAGATCGACTACCTGGGGGAGGAGGAGTACATCGGGATCTGCCGTCAGGTGTGCGAGCGCCTCGGCCTCGCCTTTCGGCCGGAGGTCATCCGCTACCTGCTGGACGAGGAGCACGCCCGGCGCGCGGTGCAGATGAGCGCGTGCCACCCGAACGACGTGCTGAGCCGGGTCGCGGAGATCTGCCGGTACGAGGGGGGTCCCCTCCGGCTGGACAACGAATTGGTGGAGCGGGCGTGCAGGGACTACTTCACGGAGCTGTGAACGGATGATGAACGGCTTTTCGACGGTCGACGGGCTGGAACAGTGGCAGGCGCGGATTATCCGGAGGACGATGATCCTGTCCGTCGTGGCCCATGGCGCGGCGCTCCTCCTCGGTTCGTCCCTGTCCGCCCTGTTTCCGGCGAGAGAGTACTCCGCGCCGGTCATGGTGGAGTTGACCGACGCGCCGGTGTCGGAGCTTCCGGAGGAACTGCCGCCGTCTCCCCCTCCGCTCGCGTCGTCGGCCCGTCCCGACTCTTTCCGTGCGTCCTCCGACAGACCGGCCTCCACCCGTCCCGTCCCGAAGGAGCCCCCCGCCGCAAGGCGGTGGCTCGACAGGCTCGACGCGGGCATCCCGAAAGTTCCCGAGGCGCCCATCGCCCGCCGGGAGGGGAAGGCGGGAGGAATTCCCGTGCGGCACTGGAACAACGAGGGGCCCGCCAAACCCGGGGATTTCGCCCCCGCTGTCGCCCCCGAGCACCCCGGAATTTTCCGGAAGCATCTGGAAGATCTGGAGGGCCGCGTCCGCGCGTCGGGACGCCCCGCAGTGGGGTTCGGGAAGGAGACCGAGGCGTCGATGATGTTCGGGGGGGCCGGGGACACCGCCGGAGAACCGATTCCCGCCTGGATCCGCGAGATGATCCGCAAGCGGGTGCGCGACCGCCTGCCCGAACTGGAGGGGGTCTACGCCGACGCGATCCGGCGGAACGGGGACCTGAAAGGGAGATTGCTGGTGCGCTTCCGGATCAACCCTTCCGGGAAGATCGAGGGTGCCGAGTCGGTCGATGAAGCGTTCCGCGACGCCGCGTTCGTGAACGCTGTCCTCGGCAAGGTCCGGCAGTGGACCTTCGAGCCGCCGTCGGGGCGCACCGTGGAAGTTCTCTACCCCTTCGTGTTCCTCGCCCCGTCGTGATGGGTCAGAAGACCCCCGGGATCAGCCGGAAGCGGACGCGCCCGCGATATTCCCGGTACGCGGCGTCCTCCAAGAGAATCCGCTCCTCCGACAGGATCCTCGAAATCTGGAAAAAATAGACGACGATGAAGAGGGTGATGTTGCGGGGACTCCAGTTGGCCAGCAGGAATCCGACGTGGGTGACGAAATACCCGAGATAGATGGGGTGCCGGACGATGCGGTACGGTCCCCCAACGACGATCCCCCGGTCTGCGGCCACGATTCCGAAACTTCTCCCGAGAACGATCTTCGCATAGATCTCGAACGTGGTTCCCGCGAGCTGGAGCGCGACGCCGATGAACTCCGGGGCGACCGTCGTCGTCGCTGGACGGACGAGCAGGACGGTGAAGGAACCCCCGAGGGCGACGAGCCAGTCCCACGGGTCCCTGGAGAGCCGGCGTGACTCCCGCCGGAACACCAGCAGGAGAATGACCAATCCCTCCGAAACCATCCACAGCAGGGAGGTCCACTTCCCGGTCTGGACGAAGTTCTTCCAGAAGCCGAAGCAGACGATCGCGAAGTAGGCGGCGGGGAGGACCTTCGACAAGACCGAGAGCAGTTCGATCAGAATCCTCTTCGACGGTCCCTGGCCCTCCGGTGGTGTCCAATACCTTTCCATGACGAATGCGGAGTCCTCCCGGTACGTGTTTCCGATACTGTATACTGGGCCGACCGGAGGGGGAAGGAGGATCCCCGCCTTCCCGCCATCTAGGGGTTGATTTCCATCCCCCCGGAATGCTTAATAGAATAAAGGTTTACAGTGGATCCCACACCACGGAGTCGAGATGGGGGAGGAGATCGCCGGGGATGCGATCGAGGGAGCGCGGTGCGCAAGGTATCGGATGACGGAGCGCCCCGACCGGATTGACGAGGAGGAGCTCCGGGGCGCGCTCCGGCCCGGCTTTCCGTGGGGTGACATCGTGATCCTCGCGGTGACCGACAGCACGAACCGCGTCGCGATGGAGATGGCGGAGAACGGC
>ERZ1292633.2867-Hain-H41-02um-R1-2867-length-17276-cov-42_pt1 | contig 17276 bp, 19 predicted proteins | sample MGYA00564406_ERZ1292633 | MGnify/ENA primary metagenome ERZ1292633 (study PRJEB36523, sample SAMEA6512639) | groundwater metagenome | collected 2019-01-08 | study: AquaDiva: Metagenomics assemblies of 32 groundwater samples | reverse complement strand
ATCCACAGCTGCGTAGTAATCTACGCGCTTATTCGCCTGGTCAATTTTAAACCGGTATCAACACATAACGTCTTATAGTAGCTCTCGGACAACTCATCCCACGGTAGGCAATCTCTCAGTTCTACCCAGCGATTATTGGGATCAAGAATCATGCCCAGCGGTGTATCAAATCCTTCCAGTGGCAGTTGCTTTTGGCTGACATAACGAATCATAATGCACGGTTTTTGGTGTTAGTTCACATATCTACGTGCACTAACACCAAAAAATATACCATTATTCAATATAATCAAATATTTATACTTTTTGAGTAAACTCTAATTAGGCAACTAGAGGATACTCTGGCACAACTCAATGAGTTTCATTATGAAATTATTTGTGTCGATGATGGTAGTCGTGATAATACTCTAGCGATACTCTGTCAACATGCTGCATGCAATCGAAACATTGTTGTTTTAGAGCTTTCACGTAATTTTGGTAAAGAGGCGGCGTTGACAACAGGGCTAGTATTGCACTAGATGATGCCATTGTTCCGCTCGATGCCGATTTGCAACATCCACCCGAATTAATCGTTGAAATGATAAGACAGTGGAAAAAGGGTTACGATGTTGTGTTGGCGCGGCGCACTTCTCGTGAAATGGATTATCCGCTTCAGCGATATATCACACAGAAATTTTATCGCTTACATAAAATCTAGAGCATCCCCTCTTTCCGCTATTAACTCTAACCTAAACTTATTTTCCCTTGGCAAAAATTAAGTATTTTTTGTGTAAAGTGAGTACCTGTTTCTTTAAAGAATCAATATCATGATCATTAATAATAATATCATCAGCTAGCTGCAGGCGCCGCTGTCTTGTTACTTGTGTTGCCATAATTGCTTTCACTTTTTCTTCTGACAATCGACTCCTCGTCATCGTACGTAACAATTGTAGAGATTCACTGCAGTCTACTACTAAGACACGCTCAACAGTATTGTCATAATCATGCGTTTCAAATAGTAATGGTACAACAATAATAATGTAAGCCTCAGTGATTTTCTTGATTTGAATTGTTACCTCTTTAAGAATAAGAGGATGTAGAATTTCCTCTAACCTAGTTCGCGCATTATTATCAGAAAAAATCAAGTCAAGCATTTTAACCCTGTCAACTGCACCGACAGAATTAATGCAACCATCTCCAAAAGCCTCTCGAATTGCATTGACGGCCAATCCATTCACTTCAGTAAATTTCTTTGCAAGAATATCAGTATCAACAATCGTAATCCCTAGATCAGCAAACAATCTACTGACAGTGGATTTGCCACACCCAATACCACCCGTTAGACCAACAACAAAGGCCATAGCTTAAAATAAGCCAAGATATAGTTGATTAATATCATTACCCACAAACAAAGCAATCAAGGCTCCGCTCACTAAATAAGGACCAAATGGAATAGGCATATTCTTATTGTGTCTAGCACTCATGATTAAGCCAATACCTACAACGGCACCCATCAGTGATGAGAAAACAATAACGATGGGTAACATCTCCCATCCCAACCATGCACCAATTGCTGCCAGCAACTTAAAATCACCATATCCCATACCCTCCTTACCTGTTACTAACTTAAAACACCAGTAAGTTGACCATAACGATAGGTAACCAACTACTGCGCCTATAACCGCACCATGAATATCAGTAAAACCATTGTTCAAATTGATCAAGATACCTAACCATAACAATGGTAACGTAATATCGTCTGGTAATAGCTGAGTGTCTAGGTCTACCACTGCCAGCACAATTAACGCCCAAATAAAAACCAATGCAGCTAACGCTAATAAACTAAAACCAAAATGCCAAGCCGCAAAACCACTCATCAATGCTGTCACAGCCTCAACAAAAGGATAGCGTAAAGAAATATGTTTTTTGCATTGCTTACAGCGTCCACGCAATACAAGGTAGCTGATAATGGGAATATTCTCTAGGGCGATTATCTTATGTCCACAGTAAATACACGCAGAGCGTGGAATCATTAAGTTAAATTTTGTAAATACTGGAGTCGTTTCTCCACGTAATTCCGCGCATTGTTTCAACCAACTTCTCTTTATCATTTCCGGCAATCGATAGATAACGACATTGAGAAAACTTCCAACCATCAACCCAATGATAGAAACCAACGAGATCCATACAAAAGGAGAATCTTGTAACTGAGTAGTAAAGATCATCATAAATATTTTATATGCAGCAAAGTTATAAAATGAATTCGCATTGATTTAACTAACCACCATACCCATTTTAAAAATGGGCAAATACATCGCAACGACCATTCCACCAATCAATGTTCCCAGCACTACCATGATGACCGGCTCCATCAAACTGGAAAGCGCAGCCACTGCATCATCGACCTCTGCTTCATAAAAATCAGCAACTTTACTCAGCATTGAGTCAAGAGAACCGGATTCTTCTCCGATTGCAACCATCTGTATAACCATGCTAGAAAATACTTCACTGTTAGTCATAGAAGACATCAAGCTATTACCTGTACTCACTTCTAGTTGAATCTTTTTTGTGGCTTCATAATAAACATAGTTACCCGCTGCACCAGCCACAGAATCTAATGACTCTACTAGAGGTACCCCTGCTGCAAACATGGTTGAAAGTGTTCGAGACCAACGTGCAATTGTCGCTTTACGGACGATTTCACCAAAAATAGGGATTTTTAGTAACAAACGATCCATAAAACGCTGCATTGGTATTGAGCGCTTCCAGGTGTAAAAAAACGCATACCCCCCTCCACCTAAAACACCAATAATTGCCCACCAATAGGCCACAAAGAAATCTGAAGCAGCCATCACCACGAGTGTTGGTGTAGGCAAATCAGCACCAAATCCCTCGAATAAGTCTTTAAACGCAGGAATCACAAAAATCATAATGACTGCGGTAATAATAAACGCAACTACAATAATCGAAATAGGATAAAAAAGCGCCGATTTAATTTTTCCCTTAATCGCCTGGATTTTTTCTTTATATGTAGCCAAGCGATCCAGCAAGCCATCCAAAATACCAGCTGCCTCCCCCGCTTCGACCAGATTACAAAATAATGAATCAAAATAGAGTGGATATTTCCGGAACGCATTCGCTAGATTACTACCGGTTTCCACTTCTGCTTTTATATCTAGGAGCAACTTGGCAACTGCGTGGTTACTATGCCCTTTCCCAACGATATCAAAAGCCTGCAATAGTGGCACCCCTGATTTCATCATCGTTGCTAACTGACGCGTGAATAAAGTAATGTCTTTATCAGTTATCTTTCCACCAGAAGGTGCTTTTTTAATTTTAGTAACTTTAATACCTTGACGACGCAGCGCAGAATTAATAATGACGGTTCCAGCGGCACGCATTTCCCCTTTGACTTCTTTACCGAATCGATCCTTACCTTCCCACAAATAGTTATATTGCTTGACTTGCTTGTCTTGCTTGATTTTCTTTTCTGTCTTTTCTGCTCGCGCGGAGATAGTTGATGCCATAATTAATCGGCTCCAGATCAATTCAAAAAGTAATTACTTCAAAATGTGGCAACTTGGAGCTCTATTTTTATTGCTGATGAAAATAAAACTTCAAGTTGTTTTGAATAGCATGAAGAACTTAACGGCATAGCTCGATAAATTCTTAGTCAGAAGATTTCAAGAATAGTGAATCGAAAACACCATGCAAGAAAAATTTGTGGATTTTAGAAGATCTTAATCACTAATTCGTATTAGATGATTAGCCGCGATCGCGATATGCTGTGACTTGAATTTCAATTTTCATGCGTGGATCGGACAAACCTGCCGCCAACATCATAGCCGATGGCCTGACATCGCCCAGATACTTGCGCATAATCGGCCAGCATTTGGGGAAATCTTCAGCATTTGGGAACACGTATGTAACACGCACCACATCTTTCATGCTGGATCCAGCCTGCTTCAATGCCATATCGATGTTTTTGAAACATTGCTCTGCCTGTTCGAGCAGATCATCAGAAATGGTCATTTTACTGTAATCAAAACCGGTGGTGCCGGATACCAGAACCCAATTTCCCTCCACCACCGCGCGCGAATAGCCGATTTCCTGTTCAAATGTGGAACCTGAGCTGATGAGTCGACGTGCCATCGTGTGTTTTCCTTTTTTGATTTAAAAAATTTTGCGTAAGATACCACTATAATTACACAACAAGCTAGTTGCACAATACGTTTTTACTAGGCCGTAATTTCTCTAATTCAAAAACACAATGCCCATCACATTTTATTGGCATGACTATGAAACGTTTGGCGCCGATCCCCGACGCGATCGGCCTGCGCAGTTTGCCGGCATCCGCACCGATGAAGCACTGAACGAAATCGGCGAACCGCTCGTTATTTACTGCAAGCCAGCTCGCGATTTCCTGCCTCATCCGGAAGCCTGTTTGCTCACTGGCATCACACCACAGCTAGCTGATGAAAAAGGGTTACCCGAACCGGAATTTATTGCGCGCATTCATACCGAATTTTCGCAACCGAACACTTGTGGTGTCGGCTATAACTCACTGCGTTTTGACGATGAAATCACGCGTTTTACGCTGTACCGCAATTTCTATGACCCCTATGCACGTGAATGGCAGCAAGGCAACTCCCGCTGGGATATCATTGATCTGGTGCGTATGACGTATGCGCTGCGCCCAGCCGGAATCGCCTGGCCACGGCATGAAGACGGTCAACCTAGTTTTCGCCTGGAGGATCTGGTTGCCGCCAACGGCATTCTGCATGAATCCGCACATGATGCCTTATCCGATGTACGTGCCACCATTGCCTTAGCGCGGTTGCTGCGTACGCAGCAACCGCGCCTGTACGATTGGCTGTTGCAATTGCGCGATAAACGCAAAGCCGCAGCCCAGCTTGACTTAACTACCCACAATCCCGTATTGCATACAACACGCATGTACCCGACCCAAACAGGTTGCACTTCGCTGGTCATGCCGTTGATCCTGGAACCCGGCAACAGCAACAGCGTACTCGTGTATGATTTACGCCATAACCCGGACATGTTCTTATCGCTGGATGTAGATAGCTTGAGCGAATTGCTGTTTACCCGCAACGACGAGTTGCCCGAAGGAATGCAACGACTCCCGGTCAAATCGATAAAAATCAACAAATGTCCTGCGCTGGCACCACGCAATACGCTTGATCATCAGACTATAGAGCGCATCGCACTTGATCTGGATAAGTGCCACAACCACTGGCAAACCTTATGCACAGTCCCCGATTTTTTCCAGCGTGTGGCCACCGCGTACACCAATCATGAATTTGAGCCTTCCAATGATGTCGATATAGCCCTGTATGAAGGCTTTCTAAACAATACAGATACTGCATTATTAGTACAAATACGACGCGCTGCACCACAAAAATTGGCAAAAATGCGCTTTGATTTTCATGACCAGCGACTCCCCGATTTGCTGTTTCGTTATCGCGCCCGTAATTGGCCGGAAACATTGACGCCAATAGAAGCTGAACGATGGGAGCAGATGCGTCGGCAACGCCTGACACAAGGCACTGGCGGCGGAAGCATTACATTTGCTGAATTTTCAGCACAGATTGCGTTATTGCGTGAAGCACATAAAACGAATGGAAACGCTGGACAAATATTAGATACACTTGAGATGTGGGGTAAAGATTTGCTGAATTTTTAGATGAAAATCTAGATTTCTGCTGGTATTTTGCTAATTTAAAACAAAATGAGGTCTTTGCAAAACCTCTCGGATTTTTACTGCGATAGTGTCAATAGAATTTAGGCAGCATAATAAGACAAGACACTGGGTTTTGTGAGTGACAGCTACGTCAATGATTATTCTGCAGCAGCCGATTTGATTGCCAGATTACCTGACGCAGAAGCGATGTATCAACACATTGCTGAAGCGGTTCAGTATCGCAGATTAGAAAAGCAATACTTTTATTCATGGACACTGTTACTAGAATTCCAGAATAAAATAGAATTCTCTTACTAAACTTTATTCTGATGCCTTATCAAACAAGAAGCGTCCAATCAATTCCTCCAACACCATCGCTGAGTTGGTTTTCATAATCTTGTCGCCTTCTTTTAGCATTACTCCCTCGCCTCCAGCGGACAGACCGATATATTGTTCACCAAGTAACCCGGATGTCAGAATGCTGGCAAAGGTGTCTTTTGGAAAAAGAAAGCGGCTATCCATATCCATGGTTACAATGGCATCATAGGTTTGTGTACTAAATTGGATATTGGTGACACGTCCGACTACTACACCGGCACTTTTGACGGGCGCACGGACTTTAAGGCCACCGATGTTTTCAAAATTTCCAGTGATCACATAACTTTGTGTTGAACCACTCAGATTCAAATTACCGACCTTAAGGCTTAGTATCATTAATGCGGCAATACCGATGATGACAAATATGCCAACCCATAAATCCAAAGTTGTCCGCTGCATTAACTTACTCCTCTAAACATGAAAGCGGTCAAGATAAAATCCAATCCCAAAATGGCAAGCGATGAAGTAACCACGGTGCGTGTGGTCGCGCCCGATACGCCTTCTGCCGTAGGCGGTGCATCATACCCTTCAAATACTGCAATCGCAGCAATGGCTACACCAAAAAAACAGCTCTTAATAAATCCATTCAGAATATCAAAGCGAAAATCTACCGCACTTTGCATCTGTGACCAGTATGTACCTTGGTCTACGCCGATAAACACCACCGTCACCAAATAACCGCCTAAAACCCCCATCACGGAAAATATTGCGGCCAACAGTGGCATGGAAATCACGCCCGCCCAGAAACGAGGCGCAACTACACGCGCCACTGGGTCTACTGCCATCAAACCCATTGCCGCTAATTGCTCGGTGGCTTTCATCAGACCAATTTCCGCAGTGATTGCAGAACCGGCGCGGCTAGCAAAAAGTAGTGCCGCGACCACAGGTCCCAATTCTCGCACCAAAGATAGTGCGACCAAAGTACCTACCGCCGATTCAGAGCCATATTTCTGTAAAGTTTCATAACCTTGCAGTCCTAATACCATGCCGACAAAAAGACCGGAAACCACAATAATGATCAAAGAGAGTACGCCGGTAAAATACAACTCCCGTATCACCAGGTTAAAACGGCGCAGACTCGTACCGGATTTTAACAATACCAGTAGAAAGAACCGACTACCAACACCAAGACGCCAAATACTCTCAATAACACGGTGACCAATATTCTGAATAACCGAAACGATATATTTAGACACGTGTATCCCCTAGATCCAGATCTTGACGATAACTTTGCCCAGAATAATGAAAAGGTACCGGCCCATCTTCTTCACCGTGAATAAATTGATGCACAAACGGCGCAGTCGATTCCATGACTTCCTTGGGAGTACCTTCCGCTGCAATCACGCCATCGGCAATGAAATAAACATAATCCACAATCTTCAAGGATTTTTGTACATCATGCGTCACCACAATGGAAGTCATACCTAGGGTATCGGTAAGGCGACGGATTAAATTGCCAATAACACTTAAAGAAATTGGATCGAGTCCGGTAAAAGGCTCATCGTACATAATGAGGCTCGGATCGAGTGCAATCGAGCGTGCCAACGCAACACGCCGAGCCATACCACCGGAAAGCTCATTAGGCATTAAGTGGTGCGCTCCGCGCAAGCCTACTGCATCTAGCTTCATCAATACTAGATCGCGAATCATCGATTCAGGTAAATCGGTATGTTCGCGCATTTGGAACGCCACGTTATCGAAAACGGAAAGATCTGTAAACAATGCGCCAAACTGAAACAACATACCCATTTTGCGTCGTAGCTTGAACAGCTTGTCGCGACTCAACTCATGTACCACATCTCCGGAAAATTTCACGTAACCGGCAGATGGTCTGATTTCACCACTGATCAAACGCAATAAGGTAGTTTTTCCTGATCCGCTGCCCCCCATAATAGAAATCACCTTGCCTCGCGGCATGGTCATATGGATACCTTTTAATATTGCGCGTGTACTGTAGGAAAAATTCAGATCATTGATTTCAATTAAGTTCTCGGAACTCATGCAAAATGGTTAAATCGGTAATGAGAAACACCCATGACAGCCGGTTTTACGACTCAATAATGGAATGATGATTGAAAGACGGCAAAACACATTGATGAACGTTATTAAATACGGCCTGTATCTGCGACGCATTCTAAACTACTTTTTACCGTAAAGCGTAAAAATTTCATATCCATGCATTAAATTACATGAGTTGCTTTTTTTGCAAAACATTTAGATATTCCTTGAGATCTCGCTTGATTTCTGGGGCAAGGATATATAAACCAATGATATTGGGCACGGCCATAGCAAATACCATTGCGTCGGTAAATAAAATAATATTGGATAATTGCGCCGATGCACCTACAACAATGCATAAACAAAACAGGAATTTGTAAATAATCTCGACCACCTTATGTTCGCCAAACAAATAGGTGGTACATATTAATCCATAGTAGGACCAAGAGATCATAGTCGAATAGGCAAATAGAAAAACGGTCAGTGACAATATATAAGGAAACCATGAAATACCCGAAGCGAAAGCACGCGAAGTCAATTCCACACCTTCAATTCCGCTACCGTCGACATAAGCCCCGGAAATCACAATAACCAAGGCTGTTACCATACAAATAATTACGGTATCGATGAATGGCCCTAACATGGCAACCATTCCTTGGCTTACGGGCACATCTGTTTTTACTGCAGAATGCGCAATTGCAGAGGATCCTAATCCTGCTTCATTAGAAAAGACTGCGCGCTGCACACCCATCAATAGTGTACCCAGCAATGCACCGATCCCAGCTTGCGGATACAACGCCATTTCAAAAATCTTTTCAATGGCCTCAGGGATCGCTTGATAGTGAACGCCCATTACAACGATACCCGCGATGATATATAAGATGGTCATAATCGGTACAATTCGACCGGCTACGGCTGCAATCCATTGAATCCCGCCAATGATTACCAACCCAACCAGGACAGCCATGAATAACCCAAACAACCAACCTTTATCCGCCAGAAAACTGGCATCTCCACCCGTTACTACTACGGCCTGCTGATAGGCTTGATTCGCTTGAAACAACCCCCCTGCGCCAATAGTGCCGCCTATGCAGCAAATTGCGAACAATCCTGCCATGAATTTACCCATGCGTGGATGATGTAACTGCTCGAAAGCCGCACGCAAATAATGCATCGGCCCACCCGATATTACTTTGCAATTATCATCCAGTGCATACTGGCGGTATTTAATGCCCAAAGCGACTTCAACAAACTTGGTTGACATACTGAAAATACCCATGACTGCCATCCAAAAGGCTGCACCCGGACCACCCAAAGAAATCGCTACAGCGACACCCGCGATATTGCCTAATCCAATCGTTGCCGACAGAGAAGTCATTAATGCTTGAAAGCGACTGATTTCCCCACAATTACAACCACCCGTATCGAATTTTCCACGCAACACGTCAATAGCGTGCGTAAAATAACGCACATTGATAAAACCCAAATAGAAAGTAAAAAAAATGGCGGCTATTACGAGCCAAAATAAGATGAATTTAATTTCTAAATCAAATAACTGAACACTATAGAAAATGACAGATGCCACCGCATTTGCAATAGGTTCAATCGAGGAATCAATCAGTTTGTCAATTTCCATACATCAAAAACATCCTTGTAATATACCCGAGCAAATTAGTATCAATAACTTATATGCTATTTTGTTCAAAAAGATTTACGAATTTTATTGCACAGGTGGGATTCACTTGTACAGAATTGAAAAAGGGCAGAAATGAGCGCTATCTCATCATTGGCAACCTACATTTAACTGATAATATTTTGTTTTATTGAACAAAAAACCACAATCGATTCCATCAAAAATACGAAAGGTTTCATTTTGCCACATTTCATGCAGTATCGCATATCGACGGTTTCGTGTAGTTTGTTCGATCCATTCTGCTGATCGCCCTTTTATGCCAGCTAACCGACTGAAAGCTAACATTCTGATACTATTGATATTGTCTTTCGTATCGACCATATCGTTTGCCAAAGAAATTTATCGCAGTATCGATAGCCAGGGACGCGTCACTTATTCCGATCAACCGTCTGAGAAATCCCAGGCGATTGCAATCCATAACCAGCCGAGTCGATTGCTGCGTCATGTCCGTAAAGTATACGATGGCGATACGATCATTTTAGAAGACGGTAAACATATTCGCTTGTTGGGCGTAAATACTCCCGAAATCGAAAGCCGTCAACGCGCTGAAGAACCAGGCGGCGTTGCCGCAAAAAAATGGTTACAAGCACAGCTGCAGGACAAAAAAATCTATCTCGAATACGATGAAGTGAAATTCGACAAATATAAGCGTCAATTAGCGCATGTGTTCTTATCCAATGGCAAGCATTTAAACCTCGCATTGTTGGAAAATGGCTTAGGAACTGTCAGCATTATTCCACCGAATGTACGATACAGCGATAAATTAACGCAAGCACAACAACACGCAGAAAAAATGCAACTGGGTATCTGGGCTATGCCTGAATACCAAATTAAGCCTATAACCCAGATAGCGAATCATGCCAAAGGCTGGCAGCGATTTAGTGCAACCTTTCACACCATCAAAAAAAATCGCAAATATACACGCTTGCTGATTAACGATAAAATTGACATACGTGTTTCCAATCAAAATCTTAAAGCGTTTCCCCCATTATCCAAATACCTCGGCAAACCGTTGGAAATCCGTGGTTGGGTATCACGTAATAACGATCATTACACCATGCTAATTCAACATCCCAGTTCGTTGATTGTGAGATAATTCCACTCAGCAATCCATTGGTTTTCTTCACAGTACCTCATATTAATTAATAGATGCCTCTTATTACCATCGAAAACGCGTGCCTGGCTTTTGGCCATCACCCTTTACTCGATCACACGCACCTGCAACTAGATCCGAATGAACGAGTCGGCCTAATCGGTAGAAATGGCGGTGGGAAATCTAGCTTGCTACGCATATTGGCCGGCGAAATAAAACTCGACGACGGTAAATGTTGGCGCGCACCGCATTTAAAGCTGGCCTATGTACCTCAAGAGCTCGTTTTGTCACCCAGTAATACGGTATACCAGGAAATTTCCAACGCCTTAGGAACGATTAGCAAAGTATTACTGGAATATCATGAAGTTTCTCATGCGTTGAGTGAACAGCATGAGGATACCGAAGCGCTATTAATGCGCTTACAAGATTTGCAAAGTTTGTTGGAAACGCATGACGGGTGGAATCTTCAAGCAAAAGTCGAAACCGTAATTGATAAATTGAATTTGTCCGCAGATACGTTGATTGAACGTCTTTCTGGCGGCATGAAAAAAAGAGTCGCATTAGCCCGGGCTATAGTCACTGAGCCAGAAGTATTATTACTGGACGAGCCTACCAATCATCTGGATTTATCTTCGATCGAATGGCTGGAAGGTTTGCTGCGAGATTTTTGCGGCAGTATTTTATTGATTACACATGACCGGCGTTTTCTTGATAACGTGTCAACGCGGATTATCGAACTGGATCGCGGGGGATTACAAACCTTCACAGGCAATTTCACGGACTATCAGCGAAAAAAGGCTGAAATGTTGGAAGTGGAAGCCATTCACCAGCAAAAATTTGATAAGTTCCTCGCCCAAGAAGAAGTATGGATACGTAAAGGTATCGAAGCGCGACGAACGCGTAATGAAGGAAGAGTGCGAAGATTGGAAGCTTTGCGTTTAAAGCGTGCAGCTAGGCGCGAGAAGACCGGCAAAGCAAACATCAACGTGGAAGTGGGCGAGCGATCAGGTAAGCTGGTTGCTGAACTGGAAAATGTGTACAAAAGCTTTGACGATAAACATGTTATTCGCAATTTTTCCTGTCGCATTCAGCGTGGTGATCGGGTTGGATTATTAGGACCCAACGGTGCTGGAAAATCTACTTTGTTGAAATTGATTCTGGGAGAGTTACAACCGGACTCGGGAAATGTTCAACAAGGCACAAAATTGTCAGTAGCTTATTTCGATCAAATGCGCGAGCAACTGAATGATGAAATGAAACTGGTTGACACCATCAATCAGGGATCAGATTTTATCGAGATCAATGGTAAACGTACCCATGTTATCAGCTATCTGGGAGATTTTTTGTTTCCCCCGGAACGCGCGCATTCTCCTGTTAGTTCACTCTCAGGCGGAGAACGCAACCGTCTACTGCTTGCAAGGCTATTCACCCGTCCCGCTAATGTTTTGGTATTGGATGAACCCACTAACGATTTGGATATTGAAACCATAGAATTGCTTGAAGCTTTGTTGCAAGATTACGATGGAACATTATTTGTGGTGAGCCATGACAGGGAATTTCTCGACAACATTGTGACACAAGTGATTGCATTTGAGGGAGATGGTAAACTACGCGAATACATTGGCGGATACGAAGATTGGGTAAGAACAAACGCTTTGCGATCCTCCTCTTCTGAGGAAAAAATATTGCCGAAACAATCCGAGATTTCCATCAAGAGTTCTTCTATTAAAAATATTGCCTCCCCCGGCAAAAAGCTAAATTATCAAGAGAATCGTGAATTGGAAACGTTGCCGAGTAGAATCGAAGCTTTGGAGCAAGAGCAGAAACACATTTCGCTGCGGTTAAGTGAACCAACGCTATATCAGCATTTTCCAGAGGAAGCAAAAACACTACAGAAACGTTGCTTGGTCATTGAGGAGGAGTTAATCACCTGTTTTGCAAGATGGGAGGAATTAGAATCAAAATCGATAAAAAACCAACTTTAGACTGAAACGTTATATAGGCCATTTCCCCATAAACAACAGGGGGATACTTACATATTTCATTGACCAAATCAAGCGCATCGTTTAAAGTTCAACTTTTGAGAGAAGGAGGAATAGATGAAACACAAGAATATGATGAAATTGATGCTTGCTCTAGGTATTTTTTTGATATTTGGTACCGCCCAAGCGTCTGAAGCAAACGATAAATCTACTATTAGCGATAAAACCTCGATGTGTGTCGGCTGCCATGGAATTCCTGGCTACAAGACTGCTTTCCCAAGCGCTTATAGTGTTCCAAAACTAGGTGGGCAACATGCCGAATACTTAGTGAAAGCTCTGGAAGGTTACAAAAATGGTTCACGTAGTCACCCTACCATGACAGCTTTAGCCAAAACTTTGTCGCAAAAAGACATTGAAGAGTTGGCTGCTTACTATGCCAAAATTAATTAAGTCTCGTCTATAATTGCAAGGAAGAAATTATGAAGAATTATGTGATAGCCGCATTGAGCGGAGCCGCTTTAATACTTTCCGGTCAAGTTATGGCTGCTGATATCGAAGCGGGAAAAACTAAAGCAGCGGAAGTTTGCGCTTCATGTCATGGTATTGATGGTAATAGCCCAGCACCGGCTTTCCCAAAAATTGGCGGTCAATATAGAACCTATTTAGAAAAAGTCTTGAAAGATTACAAATCTGGAACGCGTAATGATCCAATCATGGCAGGAATGGCTGCTGGCTTGACACCAGCCGACATTGACAATTTGGCTTTTTACTACTCAAGCCAGCCTGGCACTTTGAATTCTAAAAAATAATAAAAAAACATCCGATATTAACGCTAATAAATTTGTATTATTAGTAATAAGGTATCACTTGAACGGGATGGCTAATCACTGTCCCGTTATTATTTTTTATTAGTGCCTTGCCCTATTTCGTCTGCTTATCTAAACAATCCAAGTAAATTGCTGCATCGGGCGCTGTATTATGACGCTGTGCCTGCCAAATCATCTCTGCGAGGCATTCCATGACACGATGCGTGGCATCATGTTCGTTGCCGGTTATGTTCTGTAATTGTTCAAATCGATCACATATTCCAACGGGTTGATTGATTGATAGCTGTTCCTTAATCGCCACATGCATGCTCATATGAAGGAAGGGATTGGTATCGCCCATTTCTGGCGAATAATCCTGATCCAGGTATCGTTCTGGATTGTCCAAGATGGGATGGTATTCGGGGTGTAATAAAATAATCTCCAGTGCAATTGTTTCGATACCCGATAATGTTTCCTGTTTGTTGTATTTCTCCCAAGTATAAAAAAACAACTGCCGTGCTTGATCGCGAGTGGGATTAAACATTTACTGCCCTTGTAAAATTCTTTCTGTGCATTTCCAATCGATTGAATTGACTGATCATAGCTTTTTTTCATCATAACGCCCAATCAAAGACTTATGGATTCTCATGGATTGTTAGACGGCAAAATTTTTCCTTTATACTCGCACAAATGCACAATGCTACAATTCCCACATTCTGGTTTTCTGGCTTTGCATACATAACGACCGTGAAGAATCAGCCAGTGATGCGCATCTTGTTTAAATTCTTTAGGCACCCATTTCAGTAATTTTTGTTCAACCTCGAAAACTGTCTTTCCTGGCGCCAAACCGGTGCGATTGGCAATACGAAAAATATGTGTATCGACGGCAATCGTTGGTTGTCCAAAGGCAGTATTCAATACGACATTGGCTGTTTTGCGTCCGACACCCGGTAATTGTTCTAATTGCTCACGTAAACGCGGCACCTCACCATGATAATGCTCAATTAACAGCTGGCAAGTTTTTAAAATATTTCTGGCCTTGCTTCTATACAGACCAATCCTTTGAATAAAGTTGACTAAACCTTCTTCGCCTAAGGCCAAGATTTTTTCTGCGGAATTTGCATGCAGGAATAATTTTCGAGTCGCTTGATTAACGCTTTTATCCGTCGCTTGCGCCGAAAGAATCACCGCGATCAATAATTCAAATGGTGTTTGGTACTCCAATTCGGTGGTTGGATGCGGATTGCTTTTTCTCAAACAAGCAAAAATATCGTAGCGCTTTGTGGCATTCATAGTTTGATAACAAGAAACTTATTCAATGTGCTTCGATGTTTGATGACGAATTGCAGCCGCACGTTCAAGTGCAGCTTGAACGATGGTTTTTTTTCGTTGCTCAGCTTTTTGCGCAATGGTTTGTTCAAGTGGATTGCTTTCAGCCTCAAGTGTGCTGTTTTGAGACTGAACATCCGGATCTTTTGCTAACAGCAACCGTCGTTGTTTGAATTCATATCGCATACGCGCCCGATCTACTGCATGCTTCGGATCATCATGCTGAGTCGCACTATCCGGAATCATAACGATACAATCCATAGGACAGGGTACGATACAAAGCTCGCAGCCGGTACATTCCGCAGTAATCACCGTGTGCATTTGCTTGGCAGCACCCACAATGGCATCAACCGGACATGCACGTATGCAAAAGGTGCAGCCGATGCAGAGTGCTTCATCGATCCATGCCACCGCTTTTGGTTTGGTCACACCATACGCGGTATTGAGTGGCTTGAAAGGAATACCTAATAATTGTGCAATCTGCCGGATTCCTTCACTCCCGCCTGGGGGGCACTGATTAATGTCAGCTTGGCCTATTGCGATGGCTTCGGCATAAGGCTTGCAGCCAGAAAACCCACATTTTCTGCATTGCGTTTGCGGCAAAACAGCGTCTATTTTTTCAACCAGGCATGGGTCAATTAATTGATCAGTCATATCACCTGACTCAATTGCTGTGTACAGGGTTGCTACAAACTGCTTTTACGATTTCACGTACAAAATCGGGTCCATGATAAATCAAGCCGGTGTACAGTTGGATCAAATCCGCACCGGAATCAATCTTATCCTGCGCGTCTTTGGGAGACATAATGCCACCCACCCCTATAATCGGGATCGCATTGTTTAATACCGCATGTAATTGCCCTAACACTTTGCTTGCTTGCTGGGTTAAAGGAGCGCCACTGAGCCCTCCGGGCTCCTTCGATACGCTAAACTGCTCAACACCTGTACGAGTGATAGTGGTATTGGTTGCGATGACACCATCGATTTGGTGCTTCAAGAGTAAATTCGCAATCGATGTTATTGCTTCATCACTGAGATCCGGTGCAATTTTTATTACCAATGGCACGTGCTTACCATGAGCTTGCGTCAATTGGGTCTGCTCCAGCTTGAGTCGGTTGAGTAGTTGATCCAACACATCAGCACCTTGTAATTGCCGTAAGTTTTGGGTATTCGGTGATGAAATATTGATGGTGATATAACTGGCATAGGGGTAGGCTTTTCGTAATCCGATCAAATAGTCATCAGTCGCATTTTCCAGCGGCGTATCAAAGTTTTTCCCCAAGTTGATGCCGAGGATACCTCGATAATTGGAGTTTTTAACATTATTCAGCAAATAATCGATACCCAAATTATTAAAGCCCAGTCGATTAATAATTGCGTTTGCTTCCGGAATGCGAAAAATGCGGGGACATGGATTACCCGGTTGTGGGCGCGGTGTAACCGTACCAATCTCAATGAATCCGAATCCCAGGGATGCTAACGCATCGATGTACTCACCATTTTTGTCCAAACCCGCGGCCAATCCCACTGGATTGGGAAAATTCAATCCCATAACGGTGCGGGATTTGCAACTCACGGGTGGTTTCTTCAACAACCCTAGCTGTTGTATCTGATTCAGCGCACGAAATGCAAGCCAATGGGCGTCTTCTGGATCAAGCTTAAACAGCAACGGACGGAGAAATTGATACAACATTCGATGGGATATGTAGTTAAAAATAACAGAAGGTTAAAAACTATCGTGATCTTCCAATAACTTCCATCGATTATTTTGCAATACTTCTAATGGTTGGAAGTTAGTTTTATAACGCATTTTATGGTTTTCTTTAATCCAATAACCGAGATAAAGGTAAGGCAAAGCACGTAAGCGGCATTGCTCAATTTGCCACAAGATATTGTAAGTTCCATAACTGGCTTGAACTACTTCCGCATCAAAAAACGTATAAACAGAAGAAAGTCCATCCGGCAACACATCAATAATACTGACCATACAAAGCTGTTCATGGTCACGAAACTCAACTAATTGGGAATCAACGTGGCTTTGTAACAAAAAATTATGGTACTGCTCCAGGCAATCATGATCCATCCCACCACCTGCATGGCGTTGTACTTGATAGCGCTGATAGAGCGCATAGTGCTCCGGATTATATTGCAGAGTCAAAAGCTTAGCACTGAGATGCTGATGGCGCTTCCAAGCGCGCCGTTGCGTTCGGTTAGCCGAAAAATCACTGACTTTCACCCGCACCGATCGGCATGCGCGACAGTGAGCACAACTGGGGCGATAGGTGTAGTGTCCACTGCGGCGAAATCCGACTTGAATTAA
>ERZ1292633.2865-Hain-H41-02um-R1-2865-length-17279-cov-7_pt1 | contig 17279 bp, 19 predicted proteins | sample MGYA00564406_ERZ1292633 | MGnify/ENA primary metagenome ERZ1292633 (study PRJEB36523, sample SAMEA6512639) | groundwater metagenome | collected 2019-01-08 | study: AquaDiva: Metagenomics assemblies of 32 groundwater samples | reverse complement strand
CGCAGCTGGTTATCGCGAAACTCTCCCCGTGCTTCGTGCGCAATCCAGGAAGGGCATTTTAAGTAGCGATAAAAGCTCTGTTTCGTGATGCGTTTGGACATGAGGATAGTGTACAGGCAGCGGGCCAAAAGAGCAGCCCATCCTGAGGCGAACGCCGAAGGACCCCCTAATGACTACCAGAGGCCCCAGGTAGTGATCCCGAGGTCCTTCGGCGTTCGCCTCAGGATGGTGGCCCTATGCGGTCCATTGAAAGGAGAGGTCGTTATACTCGTGTGTTTCGTACAGTTTGATTCCTTCGGGATGCCACAAGGCGAACGTTCCAACGCCGACGTCGAGCACCATCTTGGAACAGCTTGTACAGTACGGCTTTCCCGATGGGATGAATGCACCCGTTGCGTCGACACGCGTAAAATAGATCGTCGATCCAGCAATGCGCTCTGGATGATGACGAAGTGCGTCAAAAACTGCTCGCCACTCGGCATGCGGACAACATGTCTTATCGCTTTTGAAATCCGGTGCGAGCTCGTGCTTTCGCGTGCACCGCTCATGATCCACCTCATCGCGCGGTGGCGAATTATATCCTTCACCAATAATTGCTCCATCCGCAACAATCACTGCCCCGCACTTATCCCGCTTACACAGCGCGCGCTCCGCCATCTTCCCCGCCGCGTGGAACCATTGTTCGTGATTAATCATATAAACTTTTACAGAGACCCCCTCCAGCTCCCCCTTGGTAAGGGGGAGGGACTCAGGCTCAGGTGACGTTCCCCCTCCTTACCAAGGAGGGGCTAGGGGAGGTCATTTCAAAATCCCCGCCGCCCTCAAACAATCAAAATCTTTCTGAATCTGTGAATGAAGTGGAGCAGGTAGTGCACCGAGGGTGAACCACCCGATATCGTCCATCTTGTGCGGCTCTCCGATCTTTACTTCTGCTGGATCAACATGAACCGCAAACGTCAGTACGACCCAATGCGTTGGAATACCGTTATTATCCCGAAGAACGTTGTGCGTGCCGAACAAAGAAATGTCTCGAGCCTCAGCACAGTATTCTTCTCGAACTTCTCGTCGAACTGCATCCACAAAACTTTCTCCAAACTCGAGCGCTCCTCCGCCACAATCCCATCTTCCCTGTTCATCACGAGCTTGCAGACTCCGTTTGTGCAGAAGTACACGATTATTTCCATCGTGGCAGACGAAGATACAGCCGACGCCAATGCAGTCGACTCCCCGTTTCACATGAACTTTCGTGGCGTCGTCGGTCATACGTGAGCACTCTATCATAAACAAAAACGAGGCCGAAGCCTCATCTTTGTTTACTTGATATCCTCAACCGTCACTTTCGTCATGACGATCTCCGTTAACGGACGATCGTCCGGATCCGTTGGTGTCGTCGCAATGGCGTCGACCACATCGATACCTTCTATTACTTCGCCGAAGATACTGTAATTGTGCGGCAATGGCCCATCCTTGTGCATGATAAAGAACTGACTGCCGTTCGTATTGGGGCCGGCGTTGGCCATCGCGACGGTTCCGCGGGTATACGTACGATTATCCTTCAATTCATCCTCGAAACGATATCCTGGGCCACCCGACCCCGTGCCGGTTGGGTCACCACCTTGAATCATGAAATTTTCAATCACCCGATGAAAAATGATTCCATCGTAGTATCCGTTCGATGCCAAGTAAACGAAGTTCGACACGGTCTTTGGCGCGGTGTCGTCATACAGTTTGAAGACGATGTCGCCTTTCGTCGTCGCGAGACGAATCTGTTTGTTGTGAATTTGTTCCGCAGGCAAGGCGCCAGGAAATGTCCAGGTTTGATTTTGCACAGAAGTGGTGGTTGATGACGATGAATCTTGTGGGGTGGTTGTACGCGAAGTCGGCGCGGTTGTACACCCCGCTCCCACACTGATTACCGCAACCGCAACAACGGCAAGAAAAGAAATGGGCCGCACAAGATTATTGAAGTTGCGTGGTGAGACTTTGTACCTTGGCTTGTTGCACGCGCAGGGCGTAGACCGATGTGAACAACACTGCTGACAGCGAGAAGACCAACACGAGCATGAGCGCCATCAATTCCATACTTCCCGCAGGAAGGGCATGGCAGCTTTGGCACAAATTGTGGTGACGCATAGGCTGAACAACTGGAACGACGTGCGATGCCGATGCTTTCGATCGGCGGATCGGTGTGCTTTTCTTGGTAGTGGGCATAGTCAATGAAAGTTTTGAGGAATGAACAAAGTATATCACGCTCTACTCCTGTGCTTTTAACGGCATAGACGCCGCACAACCTGCACCGTCGCCACTGACGGCCCATTCGCTCACCATAATGAACTCAACCGGCGTCGACACATCGTTTACGGGAACCGTCACCGCTGCCGTTGTTGAAGAATATTCAGTGCGATCACCAGCGCCCACTCGTCCACCACATCCGCCAATCTCGCCGGCATCAGGCAAACGAACGTACACGCCATTCGGGAGCATGTACGCCACGACAATTCGATAGCCGCGTGTCCCAATGGGCGCTTTGGCATGAAGCTCATCGTAGGACGTCAGCATCGTGGGAGCATCGATCGTCGGCATCGTACCGAGCGCGAAGTCACCAAGGGACGTAATCTGAACAGCCAGAACATCAGGCGTATTGGCCACCACCGTGGAAACAGTTTCCCACATGCCCAGTGCTGTATTCCACTGATACACCGTTGTCGCCGTGGCCGTTCCCGCTTCTTTCGTCTTCGCGAACGATAAAACGATCGATGTATCCAGCGGAACGTTCGCGGGCTCCACACGATAGATCGCACTCAACAATGGCTCACCTGTTTTCGATCCGTCAACAACGTCAACCGTAAAATCTTGCGCCGTTCGTGTGAGCCCCGTAACAGTGACCACACCATCAACACTCGTTACCTCTTGTGCTTCCGGTTCTTGCGACACAATAAAGAAAACGGAAAACGTTAAAACAACGATCGTCAGAAGAACAAACGTAAGACGAGAGGATTTCATGTCGTTAGTATACAACGGCGCACGATGATCCGATCGTGTTCGCTACTTCTCGACGTCGATATCTTCCCACGGCAAACCAGCGCGGCCGAACATGCCGTAGGTGGCGCTCATCGAATAGATCGGGCGACGAAGACCGAGACGTTCTACGATGGCTTCCGGACGAAAATCGAAACGTTGTTTGACGATGTCGGTTAAGTCGTCGCCGTTACCGGACTTGGCAGAAAGCACGAGTGGCTCAGCGATGCCGAGTGCGTACATCGCGGTGATGAGCACGTTCGAGGCGACACCTTCGCTCACCAATGTCTTCGCTGCAAAACGCGCCATGTATGTTCCCGAACGACCTGGCTTGAGCGGATCTTTGCCGGCAAGTCCCATACCACCGTGTGGCAGGAGTCCTCCATATGAATCGGCGAGAACTTTTCGGCCCGACACGCCAGCGTTCGCGCCAAACCCACCCTGCGTAAATGATCCTCCAGAATTTACTAAAATCGTCACGCCCTCGATCGAAGGGAGCGATGGCGCGATTGCTTCGTCAACAATTTGTGATTGGACGATCGAAAGATCCATCGACGAATCGTGCTCTACGATCACCGTTACAGCACGCAAACGATCACCCTCGGTAGCAACCTGCACTTTTCCGTCCGGTCGCAGCCATGAAAAACGCTGATCGTTGTTGCGCAGATCGTCGATGCGGCGAGCAATCAAATTGGCGTAGACCACGGCACGTGGCAACATTTCTCGTGTCTCTTTTGTGGCGTATCCATGAACGATCGCAGTGCCCTGTGCTCCGCCGCGCACCATGGTTCGTGCGTTATCTTCCGTCGGTTTATCCAAGTTTACAAAAAGTTCGATGGCATCGTTGTAGCCTGCTGCCACATATGCCGCTCGTCCCACGGCCGCAGCATCAAAATCGGCACGCGAATCCACCACACCACCGAGCATCACCATCCCATTACTGCCAAGCGCTTGAATGTCCATGCGCGTTAGCGGATCGCGACGCAAATATTCGTCGACGACCGATTCGACGATCTGATCACACACCTTATCAGGATGACCAGCGAGTGGTGCTTCGACGACTTTTAACATAAAAATAGAAGCAATCTTACGCGAAGACACTACCATAAACCGCTTATCCACACCACGCATCTTGCGTTCGTTTTTCGTTCGTCTATGATACGAACATAAAGCGAACGCCTATGCCTCAACTTCCACCACTGACGAAAAAACAACGAGAGGTTTTAGACTGTATCGAGGGGTTTGTTCGCAAACATGGGTACACCCCATCCTACCGCGAAATTGCCGAGAAGCTTGGTCTGTCATCCCCCGCCACCATCCACCAACACATCAAGACGTTGTGCGAAAAAGGGATCATCAATACCGGCGACCGAGGGGAGGCGCGTTCGATCGAGCTTGTCGAGACCGAACCTATGTCTCCCCTTGCTATCATGCTTCCCCTGGCCGGTCTCATCACCGCCGGTGAACCGATCGAAGCAGTGGAAGACAACGAAGCAATGGCCGTCCCAGCAGACTTCGTCGTCGATCCCCTCAATTCCTACATCCTCAAAGTGAAAGGACGATCGATGATCGAAGATGGCATTTTCGATGGTGACTACGTCATCGTTGAGCGTAATCCTTCACCAAAGAACGGGGACATCGTCGTAGCACTTCTCGACAATGCCTACGCCACGCTCAAGCGTTTCTACCGAGAACCTGGCCATATCCGTCTCCAACCTGCCAATAGCACCATGCAACCGATCATCATCAAAGGAGACTTAAACATTCAAGGAGTTGTCCGAGCAGTCATGCGACGTTTTTCGACAGTCTAAAGAATTATTCGCACATATGAATAATATTACTTTACGGCACCACGCGGTGACCCTTGCTTATCGCACCTCACCGTTCCACACCAAACGACACGAGCTCGGCAAACAGATCCGTCTCTTCCTCAATCGTCGTCGCTTTCGCCAACACGTCCGCACACTCCTCGTCGGTCGCCTTACCGCATAACAGCGCTATGAATCTTCCAGAGCTCACCGCGAACGTAGAACATGTCGCGAGTCAGTACAGTCAAGAATTCGGTGTGACGTATACCAACGATTGGTTTCTCCTCAAGCTCCAAGAGGAATTTGGAGAGATGACGCGAGCACACCTTATGCTCACCAATCGAACTCGGCGAAAAGCCGCTTCGGAGCTCGAAGCGAAAAAAGCACTTGCCGACGAGATTGCTGATGTCTTTGCCTACGTTCTTCTCTTCGCCAAAAACATGGACATTGATATCGAAGCTGCGCTGACGAAAAAATGGTTTGCCTATTTACCAAAGCCATAACTCGTATGTCTGTTCACGAACTCCTCAACGAACCCGTCAATGTTCATGTGGAGTTCGTGGGGACCAAAGTTCGGCCCACAACAGTTCATTGGGGTACCAAAACATACGCCATACAACACGTGAACCTCGTGCACAGCACCAAGGAAGGAGAAACTCGAATCTTTTACTTCTCCGTTTCCAACCAAACACTGTTCATGAAACTTCGATTCGACACAGGAACCCTGCAGTGGCGGATTGTGGAATTTTATAGTGAGTAATTATTTGTATTCTATGCGCAATCGTCGGAAGAGCGGCTCGCGTTTCACCTTTTCCCTCAGCGAAATCCTCACCACCCGCGTTTCTCGTTCCCGTTCTCTACCTCGTCCCAAAGCAAGACGATTCGAGGACAACTTGCGCCTCCCCCTCGCGCTCCTCGATAAGCGTTGAGCCGTGAGGCGGTCCGGATAGTCGTTTGTAAATCCGCCGAAGACAGTCGCAGGCAAAATTTCATTTTGCCGTCGCGACGTTTCTGAGCCGGATGAACAAACGACTATCTGGACCGCCGATCCTCCCCGTTCCCGAGGTGCGTTTGCGTTTCGCATCGAGTGAATCCAGAAATATGTCTCGAATCATCTTGCACATCGATTTCAACTCCTTCTTTGCCTCCGTCGAGGCCCAAGCAAATCCTTTCTTACGAGGAAAAGCTTTCGCTGTCGCCGGAAAAGGAAAAGGACGTATCGACCGTGACGCCGGTACACGCCAAGGAGAGCGAACAAACCTTTACGATCTTACACATACCCGATCTGTCGTAACCACGGCATCACGCGAGGCGAAACTTTTGGGCGTAAAGACAGCCATGGGTACGTGGGAAGCGCTTCGTATTATTCCTAATCTTCCCATCATTCCCGGTGATCCTCGAAAGTACGCGGACATTACCCATCGCTTTCTTTGCATTCTCCGAGAATACTGCGATGCCGTGGAACAATTCAGCACTGACGAAGCATTTGCTGATATCACGACGGCTGCCCAAGACAAATTTGGAGCGATCGTTCTTGCTCAAATTATCCGTGATGAAATCATTCATCGAATCGGTGAGGCATGCACCGCATCGATCGGCATCGCTGCAAATAAAATGGTCGCGAAACTCGCAAGCGAATCGGTAAAACCCAACGGCATCACGTACGTCGATCCAAAAAATTCCGCAGATTTCGTCGCTTCTCGCGCCTTAGGAGAGATTTGCGGCATCGGGCGACGCTTACAGAAACGACTCGAAGTGATGGGTGTGATATCGATACGGTCACTTCGCGCTATCCCGCACGATCGACTGGTTCAGGAATTTGGGCCACATTGTGCAACATTTCTCTGGAACTCCGCACGCGGCATTGGAGACGATCATGTGAACGCCGCAGAAGAGGATCCGAAATCCGTGGGTCATTCATACACATTCCCACGTGATCTCCTCACTCTGGACGAAATTCATGAGAACCTTCTCGCGCTTTCGGACATGGTGGCGCATCGATTGCGCGGACAGCATCTGGCGAGCACGGCTGTTCACGCCTTTGCACGATACGGAGACTTTGGTGGTACTGGCGCGAGTGCATCATTCCACGAACCAACCGCGGACGGGCTCACGCTCTTTCATACCGCCTATACAACACTTCGGGACACCATCGATCTCGACCGCGGGGTTCGCTTACTCGGAATCAGTGCAACGGGTCTCACGCCTCACATCCCAACGTCACTCTTCATTCACGATCAAAAACAAAAACTTTTCTCCACCGCCCTCGATACCATCCACCACAAATTCGGCCCCGGCTCCTGCCGCCGAGCAAGCACCCTCCACACCACATTCTACGAACGCGTCAGCGGCTGGCATTACGACGTCCCCGCATAACACCATCACTTCTTTCAGGGAAAAAGGGACTCTCTCGACGCGAGCGATCTGGTGCCCAGCCATCCGACGAACGATAGTGAGTCGTAAATGGCGTAGCACCGTATCGCGCAGCAAAGAGAAAGTCCCTTTTTCCCTACCCTATATTTCCTCTTCGATTTCAAGCAACCGATTGTACTTACACAAACGTTCCGAACGCGACGGGGCACCGGACTTAATAAACTCCGCATTCACTGCAACCGCAATGTCGGCAATCGTTGTATCCGTCGTCTCACCAGAACGATGAGAAATGATCACCTTGTAGTTATGCTTTTTTGCCAAAAATATTGTATCCATCGTTTCCGATAGCGTTCCAATCTGATTAGGCTTGATAAGAATAGCGTTCGCAACTCCTTCATTAATTCCTCGCTGAAGCCGAACGACGTTCGTCGCAAAAAGATCGTCTCCGATAAGAAGAAGTTTTCGGCCGAGCTCTCGTGTCATGGCTTCCCAGTCACTCCACGCATCTTCCGCAAGACCATCTTCAATCGAAATGAGAGGATACTTTTTCATCCACCCCGTATACAGCGCAATCATTTGTTGAGCAGAATTTTTGTGTCGATCCGTCTTTAAGTCGTACTTTTTTGTCTTTGGATTAAAGAATTCGCTCGCCGCAACATCGATGCCGAACCCGATTTCTTTCCCGAGTTTGTATCGAGCGCGTTTCGTCGCCTCGGCTAAATACTGCAACGCCGATTCGGTCTTTCCAACGTTCGGCGCATATCCGCCTTCGTTCCCCACATCAGTATCGAGACCATCCTCATGAAGCACGTCGCCGAGGGCATGAAAAATCTCACTACCCGCCTGGAGCTTCCGTGAGAACGTCGAAATGCCATGCGGAATAATAATGAACTCCTGCATGTCGAGATTCGTGTCTGCATGTCTTCCGCCGTTGAATACGTTAAGGAACGGCGTTGGAAGTTTAAAGTTCCGAAGGCCGATATCAAATGCTTCGCGCAGATACGCGTACAACGGCATGTGTGCCCGGCGTGCTCCGGCATGCGCAACAGCGAGCGAAACGCCGAGGATGGCGTTAGCCCCTAGACGCTTCTTGTTCGCTGTACCATCAATCACGCACATCGCTTCATCAATTCCGCGCTGATCTGCCACATCGCGACGGCGCATCGAAGGACCGATAATCTCATTCACATTTCGCAACGCTTTTCGCACGCCTAGTCCTCGATAGCGATTCTTATCCCCGTCCCGGAGCTCGTGTGCCTCATGCACGCCCGTCGAAGCGCCCGATGGCACCGATGCATGGCCACGCGTCCCATCACGAAGCAACACCGAAACGTGCAACGTCGGATTGCCTCGTGAATCTAAAATTTCGTGGGCGTGAACAGCATCAATACGGTCGAGCATATCCTCCAGGAATCAGGTTAGTACAACGAGTACGTTAAGTAGACCGTCATTTCGATCGTATTCTGCCCGACCTCGACATTCGAAATCACAGAGTCCATCGCCTTCACCGATTCTGCCATGCCGTAATACATCGGATACCCTCCACCATTGCGATTTTCGCTGTAACTCACGACGCGACCCAATCGAGCACCGACCGATTTCGCAATTGCTGAAGCCTGTGCCTTTGCATCGGCGATCGCCTCATTACGTGCCTTGGCAATCGTCGACGTTTCATCATCAACTTCGTAGTGAATTCCCGAAACCGATGTTGCGCCGCTCTTCGTGGCAGTATCCAGAACCGACGCCGTGAGATCGGTGTCCCGAATCTTCACCGTCAATGTTTGCGTCGATTGATACCCGGCGAGCCTTGCAGGGCTGACGTCGTAGTCGTACACCTCGGTCGTACTAAACGACGATGTACGCAAATCCTCTTCTGAAATATTCAACAATTTAATGTCGACGATAACGGTATTCATTGCATCCGACGCCGAATTCTGTGCTTCGGCTGCTGTTGCACCTTGCTTCGTTACTGTTACCTCGGTTGTCGCAATATCCGGCGTTACATCTGCGCTTCCCGTTGCCGACACCACAATCGTCGAGGCTGCCTGATCGCTGTATCCCACATGCATCATTTCGCGGAGTGCTTTCTTTGCACTGGTACCCGCCAAGAAAATCAGCGCGATCATGAGTAACGCAAACAGCACCGTAAAAAGTTTGTTCTCTTGCCACGTTGGCCAAAAGCCTCCGCGATTATTCTCCCATGAAGCCATATGTTGGATGTTAATTGACGCGATTATAACATGAACACGCTCTATATCGTGTTTCAACATCCTGGAAATCACTTTTGATCGATTCTTATACCAACGCCTCCAGCCCCGGCATCGCATCACCACCAAGGAAGGCGAGCATTGCTCCGCCACCGGTGGAGACGTGGGTGAATTTTTCGGTAAGATCGAATTCTTCTAAAAATTCCACCGTCTCTCCTCCGCCAACGATAGAAATAGCATGACGATTTTTGGCGATCGCTTTTGCAATGGCGAGGGTTCCGGAAAATCCATCTTTGCGTTCAATGATACCGACCGGTCCATTCCAGACAATCATTTTTGCTTGCGCAATCGCATCGCAAAACGCTTCGATCGTGGACGGACCAACATCGATAACTGTTCCCTTTTTTACTGCAAGATCACACGGAAGGTGAATCACCTCACCGAATTTCTTCGCGACCAATGTTGCAGCAGCAACGTCAGTTTTTTTGGTAAACGCTGGAGCTTTCACCGGCAACGATCCACAGTTGGCCTGCAACATCGTCAACGCCGCACCGCCACCAATCAACATCGCATCAGCGTCGTTCCCCAACCGTTTCATCAGAGGAATTTTCGTTCCGATTTTTGCTCCGCCGAAAATAAGCACAAAGGGATGCTTCGGTGCCATCGACAATGCCTTGATCTCGCGAATAACGAGTTCTCCTGCAAAACTTGGAAGATACTTCGTCACACTCGTGATCGAGGCATGCTTGCGATGAGAAACGCTGAACGCGTTATTCACATACACATCAGCACACGATGCGAGTTCTTTTGCAAAGGCAACCGAATTCTTTTCTTCACCTTCATCGAAGCGTAAATTCTCCAGCATGATAATCGCACCCGGTGCCATGCGATCGATAACTCGTCGCGCCACATCGCCGGGACCGTGAGGCACAAAGCGGACGCTTGAATCGAGGACGCGAGATAAGGCTCGAGCAACGGGAGCGAGGGACAGATTTTTCTTCACGACGCCGGCGGGGTCACCGAGATGTGAGACGAGGACGATGCGTGCGCCTCGCGACTGCAGACGTTCAATTTCGAGAATCATCGATCGCACGCGGTGCAGTCCGTGTGGCGAAATACGTCCGTCAACAAGGGGAACATTCGCATCCACGCGCAACAACACACGCGCATCTTTTCGGATGTCCTTCGCGCTCCACGTTTTGATGTGCTCAAACCCTTTCGTTTTTTTCATACAACACCGCTCCCTTGATCATACGCATGATCGTCTGCCGTTTTGGCAATATGCTTAAAAAGTATCGCGCGTCGATAAATCGACGAATCATGTAGGCAGTATACCCTGCGATTGATGTACCCAAGAGAGTTCCCACTGCGTATTTTCCGCCAAGCGCAACCATAATGTCCCAATACGAACGCTGACGATATGTTCGCATCGGTCCGTTTCGGATCGTACTCAAAATGTTTTGTGCGACAACCTCGGCTTGTCCAACCGCAACTTGCGCAGTCTGCGGATCTGCCTTTCCTTTACTCCCCTCAATCCGCGCCGCACAATCTCCAAGCGCGAAAATCCTCTGCTCACCCTGAACACGGAGTGAGGCATCAACCAAAATCCTTCCCTTCGAACTTTTGGCGTACGGTAAGACGTTGATGACGTCTGGCATTTTCATGCCAAGCGCCACCACCGTACAGTCCGAGGGAAGTACTTCCTCCGAACCCACCAGCTTTCCTTCGTGCATCGACTGAAGCGTAACCGATTCTTTCTGAACAGACTTCAGTCCACAATCCATGCGAAGATGAACACCAAGGGAACGGAGTCGTCGACGAGCAAGACGCTGTAGCGATGGCGCGAGCGTTCCAAGAGGATTCGGCAGAACGTCAACTAATGTTACGTTGATACTTTTCTCCGGAATTTTCCCTCGTTTGGTCAGAGCGCGAAGTACAACCGCACACTCCGCCGCTAACTCCGATCCATTTGGCCCAGCACCCACGACGACGATATGTGCCGAGGTCCCAGCGCGAACGATCTCCGAAATCATCGACCGAATGAGCAACGCATCACTCACCGTTTTTAAGTCAGAGGCATGTTCGCGAACGCCAGGAATTCCAAAGTCGTTCGAAACAGATCCGAGCGCTAAAACCAAAATGTCATACGCAACCGTCGTTTTGTCCGCCAGGAGCACACGCTGTTCTTTGCGATCGATAGACATCATTGCAACATGTCGGAATCGAATACCAGAAAACGTCGCAAGCGAAACGTCTGCCGTTTTGACAGCTTCGTCGCGATCGTCATCGCTCCCGATTCCCGACGATGCAATTTCGTACAGCCACGGCGTATAAATGTGAACCGGCGAGGAGTCAACAATCGTAATCGCCAACGATGAGGTAATCGACGATGAAAGAAGACGCTTTGCAACACCGAGCCCGCCAAATCCCCCTCCGACGATGACGATACGGGTTTGCGACATACCCCTATCCAAACAGCCAACGGACCACTCGATTCGGTTTACGAATATTTCCTACCACGATCGCATTCAATCCAAAGGCATGCCCTGCACCACCGGCAGCAAAGAGGAGAAGTGCTGCGGCGTAAACAACGTGTTGGTCAACGTATCCACCTGCCGTATTTTCCGAAAAGTGCGCAAAATAATACAGCACCATGAGGGCAACACCGCCGATGGCCGCGGGACGTACCAAGATTCCGAATAGGAGAGCCAAGCCCAAGAAAAAAAGGCCCCAAGCATTGAGGACGTCGATCACTCCACTCCCGGCGAGCGAGCGAAACCATTCAGCAAACGGTCCGTTTGCTGCCAACAAATAATTCTCTGCGCTCCAATCGCCGACAATTTTTTTCCAACCGGTGGTCACAAAAAGTACTCCAATCACCAAGCGAAGGATCAAATACGTTACACCAAACGTTGGGGCGTGGGTTGCTGCCGCGATCTTTCCAAGTGTTGATTGGGTACGCATATCGTTAACCGATTTTTGAACACAGTTCCACAAGACTATGCGAATAGCCCCATTCGTTGTCGTACCAAGCAACAATTTTCACGAGGTTGCCATCGACAACGTTGGTTAACGAAAGATCGACGGTTGCGGAGTGTGGATCGCCGATGAAGTCGGAAGAAACGAGTGGTTCATCGGTCACACCAACGATTGAGGCAAAACGCGGAGTCTTGGTTGCTGCAATGATCGCCGCATTGACCTCGTCGATTGTGACGTTCTTCTTAAGGAGGAACGTCATGTCCGAGAGTGAAACTGTTGGCACCGGAACGCGTACCGAGAGTCCATCGAACTTTCCCTTGAGCGATGGAATTGTGAGCGCAACCGCGATTGCAGCACCGGTCGACGTTGGAACAATGTTTTCTGCCGCAGCACGTCCTTCGCGCAAATCTTTTTTTGGTGAATCAACTAATGCTTGCGAGGCGGTGTAGCCGTGCACCGTCGTCATCATTGCCTTCTCGATACCAAATGCCTCCTCGATAATCGCGCTGACCGGTGCTACACAGTTCGTGGTGCACGATGCGTTACTCAGCACACCGGCTTTTTCCGCTCTCGCTCCCTCATCATTCACACTCATCACAAACGTCGGAATATTTCCGCCCTTTCCTGGTGCCGAAATCACCACGCGCTTTGCACCAGCAACAAGGTGCACACTCGCTTTCTCTTCGGTCACAAACAATCCCGTTGATTCGATGGCGATATCAATCTTCAAATCCTTCCACGGCAATTGGGCCGGATCTTTTTGGGCAAGCAACTGAATTTTTTTCCCACCAACAATTAGTGCACCGTCTTCGTGCCCGACTTCCACGTTCCACGTACCGTAATTCGTATCGTGTTTCAACAAATAGGCCAACGTTGCTGCATCCGCCAGATCGTTGATTGCAACCACGTCAAAACCCTTTTTCTCCCACCCAACTTTAAACACCGTTCGCCCAATTCGACCAAAACCATTTATCGCAACGCGAGGCATAGATGCCCACATTGTAACATGCACAGCAGTTCTTTAACGACGAATCCCCGCAGCGCTTGCGCACCGCGGGGACCGCGTGACGTTGTGACACAACGAGTGTTCAGCAGAGACGGAAGGTCAATACCCCGTATCCCTTCGTATCCCGATCTTCCGGGCGGCAACTCGCGCGAAGCGTGGGACCGTAGTCCCAGATTCCGATCCCGGCACAGCACTCCGGTTCGTCTCGCCGCACAGACCCGGGGAGGATGTTGGTATGGATGTACTCCCCCGGGCCATGCTGGATCCAGTTGGCAAGTCCCACGGCCGAAGTACCGAAGTACTGATCGGGCTCCAATCGCCTGCCCTCCCTCACGGCAGCCAGGACGGCCCTGTCGCGCCCCCACATTTCAAGCCCGATACGATCGAGCATATCGAACTCCCCTGTGCGAATCAGAACCCAGTACACGCGGTCCCGTGGGAGATCGTGGCGCTGGTCCAACGCCATGAACGTTTCGTCATCGTGCCCGTACTTGCCGAACACGATGCCGAACCGCTCACAGGAAACGGCGTCCCCCAAACGAGGATCCACCAAGGTGAGCCTCCCCTGAGCATCCGGCCCAGGCGCCAGTGGCACCTGTTCGAGATACGCCTCGAAAGGTGCGTCTCCGCCGAATCCCCCGTGCCAGAACATCGCGGACTGGACAGTGCGAACGTCGTCCACATCCACGACGGCACCGGGAGTGAGGCTGAGGATCAGCGCGACCAAATCCTGCTGCTGGTTGTTGGGGTGTCCCGAGCCCCGCTTCGTGGCGATGCGGGTGAGGGTCTCGAGAAGGTGACGATCCAAAGGGAATGTCGACATCGGTGAACTCCTACATACAAGGGTATTTTGCCGAAACCCCAGCGACCGCCGGGGTGAGAGCACAAGCAAAATAGCAAATATTAGCCAAAAAGTCAAAATTTTGCCCAAATACAAAACTGAGCCCGAGGCTCAGTTTTGTGTAACGCTTACGCGCCGAGTTGCATGCGAACCATGCGACCGATTTTGAGGTTCTCTCCAATTGACGTGATGTGATCGTTCAGAAGTTGCTGGATCGTCTTCTCTTCGTCTTTGATGAACGCTTGTTCCAACAAACAGATTTCCGAGTAGAACTTGCTCAGCTTGCCGTCGAGGATTTTCTCAACGATTTCTGCAGGCTTGCCTTCTTGCGCCAGCTGTTCGCGGTAGACCGCCTTTTCGCGATCAACGACATCAGCAGGAACTTGATCGCGCGATACATACTGCGGCGCGCTCGCGGCAATGTGCATCGCAAGATCGGCGCCAAACGCATTGAACTGATCGTTGCGTGCTACGAAGTCTGTTTCGCACAAGACTTCGACGAGCACCGCAAGCTTGTTGCCATGCGTGTAGGCGAAGACTTTTCCCTCGGCTGTTGCGCGATCTGCTTTCTTAGCCGCCTTGGCCGCACCGGCGGCGCGAAGTGCGTCGACGGCCTTTTCCAAATCTCCACCCTGTTCTTCGAGCGCCCGCTTTGCATCCATCATGCCCGCCCCAGTCATTTCGCGGAGCTTTGCGACGTCACTTGCAGTAATGGCCATAATTATTTTCGCTTGGGAACGAACTATTTATTTCTTTCCTTCTGGTTTTGCTGGTTTTGCTTCGGCCTTGCCAGCGGCTGCCTTCACCGCCAATTCTTCTTTCGTAGCATCGTCCAAATCATCAACCACCGCCTTGGAACTTGCTGCCAATGTTACATCGTCTTCCGCATTCTTACGAACGTCTGCTGCAGCCTTGGCACTCGCAATCGCCTTTGCCTTTCCGTCCTTCACCGCTTCGGCAATCAACTTGGTAACCATCTCAATGCTGCCAACGGCGTCATCGTTTCCTGGGATCACATACCGAATACCACGTGGGTTCACGTTGCTGTCCACGAGCGCAACCATCGTTACACCCATCGTTGTTGCTTCGCGCACCGCCGTCTTTTCATGACGTGCATCCAAGATAAACAGAGCATCAGGAAGCTTAGTCAACGTCGACAATCCGCCAATCTTGCCGTCGAGCTCTTCGATTTCGCGAGAGAACTGCAACTGCTCGAGCTTGGTGTACTTCTTCAACTCGCCCTTTGCCTGCTTGTCCTTCAAGTCCAAGTAGTGACGAATCAGGCGTTGAATCTGGGCGAAGTTCGTGAGCGTTCCACCCAACCAACGCGTGTTGATGTAGGGCATACCGACTTCCTTGGCACACTCTTCCACAATTGGCTGCGCCTGACGCTTGGTGCCGACGAAAACGATTGTTCCGCCGCGAGCAACGATATCGCTCACGAATGTCAACGCAGTTTCCAGCTGCGTCTGCGTCTTTTCGACGTCAATAATGTGTACTCCGCCCCGTTCGCCATAAATAAACGGCTTCATCTTTGGGTGCCAACGGCTGGACTGGTGACCAAAGTGCACACCAGCCTTGAGCATCTCTATCAGTGTCGGAATCTTTGCCATAAGTTATTGTTGGATTTTATTGCTAAAATCCTATCCTTTTTACCTCGGCTTTTGCGTCTCGGGCCCAGTCTGCGCTGGGAGGATCCGGTCGACGTTTGATCAAAAACCTGTGAGATTTTGTGAATAAGCTGTCCACAGAAGACGGCAGAATAGTAGCGAACCCTCGCCAAAAAGGCAAGCCTTAATGGATAAACATCGCATCACCGAAGGAGAAAAATCGATATCCCTCCTCGACCGCATACTGATACGCCCCCAGAACATTTTCTCTTCCTGCAAATGCAGAGACGAGCATAAGAAGCGTCGACTTCGGCAAATGAAAATTGGTGATCAATCCATCGACGATCTGAAACGTAAATTCTGGCGTAATAAAAATATTCAGCTCCCCTCGATATTCCCTCAACTCCCCCACCGTCGCAATAACTCCCTCCAGAACACGAACTGTCGTTGTCCCCACCGCGATAATCCGTCGCCCCTCGGTCTTGGCAATTCGAATGCGATCCGCAGTCCCTGCATCAATCTCCACAAACTCGCCGTGCATCACGTGATCCTCGATGTAATCGGTCTGCACAGGACGGAACGTTCCAATCCCCACATGCAACGTTACCTCCTCGATCTGTACACCTTTCGCTCGAACACGATCGATGAGCTCGGGCGTGAAGTGAAGACCCGCGGTCGGCGCCGCAACCGATCCCGTCGCCTTGGCGTAAACCGTTTGGTACCGATCCGGGTCAATAAGAGGAGCCGTGACATAGGGCGGAGTCGGTACACTTCCATTTGCCTCACACCACGCAAACATCTCCGCAGCCGTTCGATTCGATGTGAACGTCACCACCCCGTCATCCGCTTTTGCGATCGCTTCGAGGTTGCCGATTCTTCCCCCGATCTTCAACTTCCGTCCGGGTTTCACGAGCGCGTCAATTTCACCATCACGAACCTTGAGCACAAACACCTCAAAGCCATCGATGAATAATCGCGCCTTAAACACTTTCGAGGTATTGAACACCAACACATCACCAACCTGAAGTTCATCGATCACTTCGGAGAAATGCCTCCGATCCTGCACCTCCCCCGTCTCTCGATCCATCACCAACAATCGCGAATAATCGCGCGGCTCAACAGGCGTCTGCGCGATCCGATCGTTTGGAAGGTCGTACAAAAAATCCGTCACTGGCGTTGGCATACGAGCCACAATTTACGCTAATACTTGCGAAGAATCAATGCGTGTGTTAGTTTTTCCTCGTTCGCAAACAATCCCAACTGGGATCACCGATGGAGTTCCCATGCCCCCCTGGCTCTTCGCCGTCATCCCGTGGCTGCTCGGGATTCTCCTGAACGTCCCCTTCTTCGCCTCCTACTTCTGGCACGCCGAGTTCTCGCCGCGCTGGAAACGCCGCCTTCCCGCCATCGGTGGGTTCGGCCTCGCCCTGATCGTGG
>ERZ1292633.2863-Hain-H41-02um-R1-2863-length-17285-cov-5_pt1 | contig 17285 bp, 15 predicted proteins | sample MGYA00564406_ERZ1292633 | MGnify/ENA primary metagenome ERZ1292633 (study PRJEB36523, sample SAMEA6512639) | groundwater metagenome | collected 2019-01-08 | study: AquaDiva: Metagenomics assemblies of 32 groundwater samples | reverse complement strand
GACCAGGGGTTCGAGGTTCTGCGCGTACCAGTCCGCGGCGAAGATGGACTGCACGGCCTCGGCGTCGGGCGTTCTCCCTGCGATGCGCTCGCGGTGGAACCACTCGATCGCGGCATGGACCGAGGTGCCAAAGGCGAGCGGCGCGGCTCGCCACGGCTTCGGGATCCTGTCTACGTACTGGAAGCGGTACTTCAGGGGACAGAGGAGGTACGTCACGACCTTGCTAGCGCTGATGGTCTCCACGGGCGGGCACTCCCTGGGGCGGGTTCTGGAGGAGGCGGTCGATCAGCTTCGTGGCCTCGAACTTCGAGAGGCCTGTGACGGATGCGACCCCGAGCGTGTCCTTCAGGTACGTGGTCGCGGCGTCGCCGGCGAAGCCCCAGCCCGCGAGGATGCGGTACAGGTACCGCCGCTGGCTTTCGGTCATGGGCGGGACGTACGCGTCCACCCTGGCTTTGAGGGCGTTGCCCGAGCCGTTCGCCGGCGCGGGCGGTGGCGCCGCAGCGCCGTTCCCGGTCGATGCACCCGATCCGAGGTCGGAGGGGACCGCGCCGTCTTCTGCTCCGTCTAGCTCCTCGAAGCTCACCGTGCCGATATTGACGGCGTCTCTTAGAGCCCGAGCCTTGGCGCGGGTCTCCGCCATGCGGATCAGGTGCGGGAGGATGTGGAGCGGGACGTTCTCGGGGCTGGCGTCGCCGATGCCTTCGAACGTGCCCTTGGAGGTCACGACCTCGGCGGTGGCGATGGCCGTGCGGGCGTTCTCCTCGGTGGGGACCTGGGCGAGGCGGGTCGCGATCTTGGACAGGCCGTCCTCGTGGGCTTTGGCCAGGAGACCTTTGTACAGAGCCACCTGCTTCGAGCCGACGACGCGGCCGGAGCGGTCCCGGATGTCCATCGTGCGGTACAGCGGTTCGGATGCCATGGCGGAACTCCTTGGGTTGGAAAGGGGCGGGCGGAACAACCGGAGCGGAAGTACGAGCGTCAGGCTAGAATGGTGGACGAATCCGTCGTAGGGGGAGGGAGAGATGCGAAGTAGTGAAGTCGGTGTGGGAAACTCTCACACGAGCCCCATCCAGGTGAGGCGGCTGTGATTGGGAAGCCGATCGCGGCACTGACCGCCGCGGACCTCGATCTCCTCGTGACGAACTCGGTTCCCGAGGGCCACGAACTCGAATACAAGCGAGAGCTTCCATCAGGAAAGCTGGATTCGCGGAAAGAGTTCTTGGCGGATGTCTCGGCTTTCGCGAATACGCGCGGCGGTCACCTGATCTACGGAGTGGATGAGGTGCAGGGTGTCGCGACCGAGATTTGTGGCCTCACCGGTATTGATCGCGACAAGGAGATCGCGCGACTCCAGGGGATGCTCGAAACGGGCATCGAGCCGAGGCTTGTCGGACATACCATTCGAGCCGTGGACTCCTCGAACGGATCGCCGGTGATCGTTCTGCACATCCCGGTTAGCTGGGCGCGACCGCATGTCGTGCGCCTTGAAGGGCACTGGCGCTTCTACGTGCGCGATTCGTCCGGCAAGCACCCCCTCGACGTCGGGGAACTTCGCTCACTGTTTGGCGAGACCGACGCAGTGGCCGCTCGGGCTCGTGGTTTCCGCGCTGAGCGCCTATCCAGGGTGCTCGGTGGTGAGGCCCCGCTGACCCTACCCGAAGGGCCCAAGCTCGTGCTCCACGTTGTTCCCGTGCAGGCGTTCGCACCCGCGTACACCGTGGACCTGGCGCCCGTCGTGGCGAAACGACCGAAGCCGCTTTATGCCAGCAGTTGGAACCACCGTCGGAATTTCGACGGCTTTCTTACGTTCGCTGGCAGCACGGATCCGAACGACCGGCTGCCGACGTACCTCCAAGTATTCCGGAACGGGTGCCTTGAATCCGTCGACTGTTATCTCCTCGCGCCGCACGGTCCAAGGCCTCGCCGGATCATCCCAAGCACGGCGCTCGAGGAGGAGCTGATCGAGTGCTGCGCCCTCTACTTGCGGACGCTCTCCGACCTGAGGATCGGCCCCCCAGTGCTGATCATGATCACGTTGCTTGGTGTGAAGGGGTTCGAGATCGCCTTTCGCGATAGCCCTTCCTACGATTTCAGCCAACACCCCATTGAGAAGGAGGACCTCCTGCTGCCAGAGATACTGGTCGAAGATCTCGCGGCCGATACGGCACGAATCCTTCGCCCTGCCTTCGACATGCTGTGGAATGCGTGCGGGCCATCCCGCTCGTTCAATTACGACGAGAACGGGGAGCGCATCAAGAGATCCTGACAAACATCACCGAGGTCATTCCCGGACGCCCCCAGCAGCCAATGCGATCGCGAGCGCGTCGAAGGCATGGAGCCAGTATCGGTCCCTCTCAGCGATGCCGAGGGCTGCCCGTGCGGGCCGCTTCGGCACGAGCGCTGCCAGCTCGCTGAACCCTTGACGAACAATTGCCTCTGCCACGTCAATCTTCGTAGCGTGCGGATTCCGCACCACCATCTCACGCACGCGCCGCGGCGATAGTTCGACCACACGGACCCCAAGCTCCCTCGCCCGCTCCCGTAGCTCCTGGGCAATCGCCGAGACGAGTGCGGCCCGCCTCGACGGAAGGAGCAGCGGCTCCTCGATCGCAACGATGCTCGGTTGTCGACCCCGGATGGATTCGAGGAGGTGGGTACGGGCCTGTCCCAGCAGGTCGTACGGTCGCCGGCCGTTGCGGAGCGTGTGGACGCCGTAGTCGAGTAAGGACTTTCCCTGCACCACCGCGAACCCCATGAAGCGCGTGCCGGGGTCGATGCCGAGGATGGTAGGTTCATGGGTGGTTTGGTTGGCCATGGGTTGAATCGAAACGCCCTCCCGAGGAACTGCGGCGGAACCGGGCGCCCTGCGCGCCGCGGCCCCTCGCAGCGGCGCTCGATCAGGGCCGAGACGCCACTTTCAGCCGGAGGACCGGCTGCGGGAGGGCGGGTTCTGCCCCTGGTGGAAGACGGCGAGCGCTAGGGCGTCGAAGGCGTTCAGAAAGTACCGCGCCTTCCACTTCCGGTCCGAGCTTAGGTACATCCGGAGCGCGGGGTACTTCGCCGCGAGGACCTTCGCTGCTTCGACCTTCTCCGCGTTGCCGTTCCCCACGATCGCCTTGCGAACCGTCTGCGGTGAGTAGGTGGCGGTACGGAATCCCCGGCGTGAGGCGGCCTTCTGGAGCGCCACGGCGAGCCGGTGGACCGAGTCGAACGTGCCCGTGGGGTGCGCGTAGGTCCGTTCGATGACCACGTCATCGGGCCGGTACGCGGAGAGCCAGCCCTTGAGGAGGCGACGCGCTTCCCCAACGCGATTCGGCGAAGGCGTGAGGAAGAGCGGACGAACTCCCGAGGCGGCGACCCTCCTGCCGGTGAGGACCGCGAAGCCGAGTTCGCGAAGTCCCGGGTCGATGGCGAGGACGGTCCTAGGTGTCTTGCGCATAGCGGTTGAGGAGGTAGAGGAAGAGAGCGGTGCGGGAGCGGCGGATCTTCTCCGCCGGGGTGGCCAGGGCGCCGGCGAGGGCGCGGCGGACAACGGCGTCGGAGTGGCGATCGAGCGCGTCTTCGATGGCGCCGGGGTCCGAGCGCTCGTTCAAGGCGCGCATGATCTTCGCGGCGGTGAAGAAGCGAGGCTGCTTCACCGGCTCTGGGGGCTCAGGACGCTCAGGGGCCGGGCCGGTGCGCTCGATCGTCACACGCGTCTTCCCATTGAGGCGCTGCGCCTCCAGATACCCTGCCTTGCGCAGGTGGCCGAGCCAGGAGCGCACCGTGCCCTCGGGAAGCCCCATCGCCACCCCGACCGCCGCGGGCTCCACCTCGATGGTCCCAGCACCGCCCGGGAGGCGAGCCAGGAGGTCGAGGTAGAGCCAGAGGGCCCCGCGCATGCGTCGCAGGTGGTGGGCCCGCGGATGCTCGAGGATGCGGCGGTCGAGGGTGAGGGTGATGGGATCGTGGGGTGACATTGGCGTGCTCAGTGCTTGGTAAGCGTTCCCTTGGCGATGCGAGGTAGCAGGTAGCGAAACAGTGCGGTGCGCGATTTCTGAATGCTTCGGGCGGACCGGACGCGATCGAGTGCCCGATGGATCACCCATCCCGGGTAGTGCGCCAGGAGACCTCGGAACGGCTCGGGGTCGGGCTCTCCGAGCGTGGCGAGGATCTCGGCAAGCACCTCGACGTCGCCCCCTGTGCTATAGCTGTCCTGCTCTACCTGCATAGCTGTTTTTTCAATAGAGCTATTTGCATAGCTATAGGGACGAGCCGATTCTCCGCTAGGGTTCGCGCTTCCTTCCCCGCTACCAGCCCACGATGTTCGAGTCTTCGCAACCAGGTACGGGAGCGGCGAGAGCACTTCGATCGCCTTCCTGGCGACGAGCCCTTCGATGGCGACAGCGAGCTCGGCCGGAGCGCACCGGAGCGCGTCGACGAGCCGCGCCTCGGTCGCCATGGCGAGCCCCCCGCGGTTCGCGTTCGCTTTGAGGATTTCGAGGAGCCGGTCGGTCACGCAGGTTTCTCGCCGTGATCGCGGGGGACGTAGAGCGTGGGGTACAGGGCTTCGGCGAACGTGTTGAGCGCCTTCGCCAGCCGGAAGAGGTGCGGGAGTGTCGGGAGCCGGTGCCCGCGTTCCCAGAGGCAGACCATCGAGAGCGGCCGACCTACGGCTAGGGCAAGTGCGCTCTGGCTCATGCCCAGCTTGATCCTTAGGTCCCGAATCCGGTTCGGGAAGCGGGCGGGGCGCTTGGGATGGCGAGGGGTGCGCTGGAAGTCCACCCATACGGTATACAGACCCGAAGGAAAACCGAACAGGGGGGTGGAGGGGTACGGGGGCGGAAACCCCGGTGGAAAAGGTCTGGGTTTCCCCCAGTGGGTTTGCGTCTCCGCGGTCGTCCGTCCCCCTTGGACCATTGAACGGAATCGGCAACCATGCAGCGCATGGAAGTGCGCGCGGACACCGACAGCGAATCGTCCGGGCCGGGCGGCTTCGCGCTCACCCAGGCCGACATCGACGAGTTCAAGGGCATCGTTCGACGCGAGTGCGGCGTCGAGATGTCGGACCGCGAGGCGTGGAGCCGCGTGATCGAGCTCCTCAGCCTCTACCGCATGATGCTCGGGCCGATCCCCGAGGACCCGGAGGCGAGGCCCGCCGGGCCGGAAGTTCAACTACCGTCCCACTTGCCTGATTCCCCGATTCCCTGACACGCTGTGGTGTCCCCCATGCCCTCCTACGTCATCTACGCCCGGAAGTCGACGGAGTCGGAGGACCGGCAGGTTCTCTCGATCCCGTCGCAGATCCGCGAGTTGGAGCGGATCGCGGCACGGGAGGGGATCCCCGTTGCCGAGGTCCTGACCGAATCGCGCTCCGCGAAGGCCCCGGGGCGGCCGGTCTTCAGCGAGCTGTTCCGCAGGGTCGCGGCCGGCAAGGTCGGCGGCATCCTCTGCTGGAAGCTGGATCGGTTGGCGCGCAACCACCTCGATACGGGAACCATTCTCCAGGCCCTGGCCGAGGGGAAGCTCGAGCGCATCGTCACGAGCGACGGCGTAACGACCTCGAACGGCAACGACCGCTTCATGGGGCTGATCCAGCTCGGGGCGGCAACGAAGTTCATCGACGACCTGCGGGCGAACGTCAAACGGGGCGTGCGTGCGCGGGCCGAGCGCGGGTGGATGGGCGGGCGGCCGCCCCTGGGCTACAGGAACGACCCTGCCACGAAGACCATCGTGAAGGACCCGGAGCGGTTCGATTTGGTGCGCCGGATGTGGGACCTGCTCCTCTCGGGAACGATGCGCCCGGAGGAGATCCGCTGCTCGGCGAACGAGGAGTGGGGGCTCCGCACCCCGCGCCTCAAGCGCAAGGGCGGGAACCCCCTCTGCCGGTCCCTTCTCTACCGCATGTTCGCAAACCCGTTCTACATGGGCATGATCGGGCGACAGGTAGGCTGGACGCAGATCGGTGCCCATCCCCCGATGGTGACCCGCGAGGAGTTCGACCGCGTCCAGGAGATCCTCGACCGGCCGGGGCGCGCGCGGTCGCAGAAGTACCGCCACGCCTACACCGGCCTGCTCCGGTGCGGGACGTGCGGCTGCTCCGTGACCGCCGAGGTCCACTTCAAGCCGAGCGGCCGCCGCTACACCTACTACCGCTGCACACACAACAAACGGCACGTCCCCTGCGCCGAGGCCGCGGTCTCCGAGCCCGAACTGCAGGCGCAGATCCACCGCTCGCTGCAGCGGCTGGAGATCCCGGAGAGCGCCCTCACCTTCCTGAACCGGCGCATCGAGCGGACCCTCGAGGGCGAGCGCGCCCGCCGGGCGCAGGTTCGCGCTACCTTGAACGAGGCGGTCGACGGCCTCCGGCGGGAGGAGCAGAACCTGCTCTCGCTCCGTCTTCGGGACCTCGTGGACGACGCGACGTTCCTGGAGCGGAGAAACGCCCTCCAGGGCCGCAGGCAGGCGCTAGAAGCCCGTCTGGAGGGTCGGAGAATGGACTCCGAAGCCGTCGGGAGCCTTGTAGCGAGGACGCTGGAGTTCTCGAGCCGCGTAGCCCTCCTCTTCGCCGAGGGGACTACGGTTCAACAGCGGTCCGTGCTCGAAGCGGTCGGGTTGAACTGCACCCTAAGGGGCCGGAAAGTGGCTCTGGAATTCAAAAACCCGTTCCGGATGGTCGCCGAAGCGGGCTCTTGTCGCAATTGGTGCAGTGTCGTGGACGATGTCCGAACCTGGATCGAGGATCGGACCGAGTACTTCGCCCTTCCCGAGTGGTTCATCAAGGAGCAGAAACGCACCGTGCCAAATTTGAGTTGATCTGGCAAGAGCACGAACCCGGGTGGCATTCCCTGGCCGGGGGCTGACCCACCGGGCGACCCGCGTTTGACAGTCCCAACGCAGGTGCTAGGCTGCCTGCGGAGCGACAAATCCCCTATGTCAGAAGCGCCTAGCCCCTCCACGACCCCCAAGAAGCCTCTTCATCTCTGGATCGTCGTGTTGGTCGTGGCTGCCATCGCGGTGGCTGTCGTTGTCTTCGCCGTATCCAAGGGCCAAACAGGCCAAGAGACGAACACACCCATCGGCAACGTGAACGTGGCAGTCAATACGAACGGCGCTTCAAATGTGAACTCGGTCGGTAACGCGAATGCGACCTCGAATCTCAACGCCTCGTCGGTTCCGCAGGGCTGGCAAACGTACGATTCCTCAACTTCCACCATGCAGATCTTCCGTCAGCTCGACCCACCTTTCATAATTTCCTACCCAGGTGGGTGGCAACGCTCTGAGGAACTCGGCGGGCTGTTCTTGACCGAGTCCTCGTGGACCGGCGCTGAGCCAAACATCTCCATCGGTCGACTTCAACAGACCCTCACCGGGGATCTCATCGAAGCCTGCAAGGGTTCCAACAACTCCACATCGGGGAATTCTTCAAGTCCGATCTATGACACCGCTCGATTGATCAGTGTCGATGGAGTACAGAGTGCCTATCTGGCATTTCGCCTGCCATCCTCAGTTCAACCCAACGACAAGCGCTCGGACAGCATACAGGTCTGCATTCCACTTCGAACAGGGACGGCATTCATTGTTGCGCAACCCCGCGACTCTAGCCTCGTGACAACCTACTTCGACAGCATCCTCTCAACCTACCGCACGAAGTAGAAGCGTCCGTTCGCTCGTTACCAACTGAATAGAAGTCAAACCACCAACCAGGAGGGGCCTCATGTCCAAGCTTGGCGTATTCGTGTGCATCGGTGTGCTCATCGCATTCGCAGCTCTCCCTTCTCTCGCGCGGGCTACACCGTGCATGTCGCTCACCTGTGAAGGGGCCTCAGCATCAGGCAACTATGGCTGCGCTCTTGGTTCATTCCAGAATGTCACCGCGTATTCGAACGGTGACTGGACCGGCAGCGGTGACTGTGGTGAATACCAATGCGTGGAATTCGTTCGGCGATTCTATCGCACCGAGGTCGGGCGCACCCTCGGCACGCTCTCACCAATCTATGCGTCCGAGGCATTCAGTGATTGGCCACAGAACAGCGGGCTCACGGCCTACACCAACGGCGTTTCAACAACGCCCCCGGCGCCTGGAGACATCTACTGCCAGAGCGGAAACACGGCCGGCCACGTGGGCATTATCAAGACCGTAAACCTTACCTCAATGGCGGTAGAAGTTATCGACCAGAACCGGAGTTCCTCGAGCGCTACACTCACCCGTACCCTCTACGTTGACGGCCAGGGTCGCTATCGCATTCAAGATCTGGACGGTGTCTACCAAAGCGGTACCTGGGAGACACAGGGTTGGCTCCGAGATCCCAACTACAATCCATCCCTGACCTACTCCTGCTCGGTCGTCACAAATCCAGCGCAAGACCCTCAGGGCCAGTTCAACGCTGTTCGGGGCCTCCTGCGCCAGTACACGCTTCGCTTCAAGAACAAGGGCCAGGGAACGACCTGGACGAGCGCCGCAGGAGCAAATCAGATCACCCTCGTATCTTGGGATGTGGATAACGGAGTAGAAACTACGAGCTTCCTCAACAACCCGTACGATGCCTCACTGAACTGGATGGATCAGTCCTCTCCCTACACGGTCGTCTGCACGATGCAGGAAGCAACGGTCGCGTACGATCAGACGGCCACCTTCACTTTCTGGGGGCGTGTTCCCTGGAACGCAGACCTTGGCGTGAAGTGGGTCTACTTCCGACCGAAGCACGCAACCGGCGGAGCGCTTCCAGGATGGGGCGGAGCTGCGTTCCAATCGAACGTGGTTCAGAGCAAGCGTCTGGACTTCGATGGCGATGGCGTCGCTGATGTCTGGGACCGCACTGCAGGAGGCCTCTTCCACCTCGACTACGCGTCGGACAACCTCGACGGGTGGGACTGGACCGGGTACGGCTACGGCGGTTCCTCGGACACGCCCTGCCCCGCGGACTACGACGGGGATGGCAAATGGGACTTCGCCATGCTCCGGAACTCGGATGGCAAGTGGTTCATCGACTACGCCGCAAACGGATTCGGCGCGTGGGACGTGAACTACGGCGGGTACGGCAGCTCGGCGGACTACCCTTGTTCGGCCGACTTCGACGGTGATGGGATGGCGGACATCTCGGTCCGCGACGCCGACGGGGACTGGCACATCGACTACGCCCACGACGGCTTCGGCGGGTGGAACAACACCTATGGTGGGTACGGTGGCGCCAACGACCGACCGGCACCGGCGGACTACGACGGCGATCACAAGGCCGACATGGCTGTGCTCCGGAACTCCGACCGCAAGTACCTCATCGACTACGCCGCCAATGGGTTCGTGAACGGCTGGGACGAGACAGGGCTCGGTGGGTACGGAGGAATCGCCGACTACCCCTGCCCCGCCGACTATGACGGGGATGGCAAGGCGGACATCGCGGTTCTGTGGACCGGGGATGGCACCTACCGCATCGACCACTCCTCGGGAGGATTCGGTGCCTGGGCGTACATCCTGGGTGGGTACGGTGGCACTGGCGATCGTCCCATGCCTGCAGATTACGACGGGGATGGCCGGGACGACATTGGCGTCTACCACGCCTCGGTGAGCCGTGTCTGCTTCGACTTCTGGAACTACCAGGGCAACACGGGCTGGACCGGGTGGAACTACTGCGACACCAACCACCCACCGTACGCACCAAAGGCGCCTGAGGGACGATCTGTACCCTTGGCGTTCACGGTCGATCCGAACCGACCTAACCCCTTCAACCCGCGGACGACGATCCGCTACAGCCTCCCGGCTGCCTCACGGGTGACCATCGAGGTCTTCAACGTCCAAGGCCAACGGGTCGCTACCCTCGTCGACGCGAATCAGTCGGCCGGACCGCACGAAGCAGTGTGGGACGCCAAGGGCTTCGCGTCCGGCATCTACCTCTACCGACTCACCGCCGGCAGCCACCGGGCGAGTGGTCGGATGGTTCTCCTCAAGTAACTCTTTGCCCCGCCCCCTTGGAACCTCGCGGTTTCGAGGGGGCTTTTCTACTCGCGCTGGGAGCCTCGTTGGGAAGGGACTTCAAGTGCCTCTGGTTCGCTTCGCGTCGGATCGGGATCGGCACACCCCTGCGATCCGATTTACCGCGCTGGCGCTGGGCGGTAGGCACTCGTGCTCCCACACCCTAAAGACCCTCCAACCGGCCGCGCCGAGTAGCGCCGTCTGCCGGCGATCCCGTGCGGCGTTCTCGGCGAGTTTCGGCAGCCAGTAGTCCTGGTTGGTTTTTGGAAGCGTAGCGTGCCTAGGGCACCCGTGCCAGAAGCATCCATCAACAAATACAGCCACCCTTTGACCAGGGAATACGATGTCAACGGCGATCCCCTCGATGCGACGATGGATGCGAAACCGTAGACCGACTGCGTGCAGCGCAGATCGAATCGACCGCTCCGCCGCCGAGTCCTTGGCCCGGACTCGGCTCATGATCTCCGAGCGGGTCAATGGGGGCCGTTGGCCCGGCCTTTTCAGGCCCAGCCTATCCCTTGCTGGGCTTGCTTTGGGTCCGCCCCTTCGCCGGTGGGGTCTTTGTCGCATGCCCCTTTGCTCCTTGAGTCAGCAACGACTTGAGTCTGCTCTTGATGTTCTCTCTCACGGTGAGCAGCCGAGCTTTAGCTACATCCGTTAGAAGTGCGGTATGCGCGACCGCGTCTCTCATCGGCTTGAACTCGTTCGCATCGCGTGCCAGTGATGCATCCTTGATCGGGTCTCTCTTGTCGACGAGGTTGGCGAGATCGTCCATCGATAGGTAACTCAACTCGGTCGGCTTTCGGCGAATCGCAATGCTGATGTTTCCTTTGCTCTTGTTCGCGCTCTCCTTCTCCTTCCACTTCTTTGCCTCTGCCTTCGCCTCAGGCGATAGTGGGACCTTCCGCTCCGTAATGTATGTTCGAATGAGGTTCTCGGAAACGAAGCACTCAGCGTACGATTGGAAATTGAACGCCGCATCATCCCTCAGCCCCGCGACCCATCCGTCGACCTCGCGGGATGGCTTTGTGCCATCCACCGGTTCGAACTCCTTCGAAACTGCGTTGTAGAGACCTGCTGATGCCCGCTGCGCTTTCGACAGCCGGGTGTTGTCCGGATCCCCCTCCTCGCGGTGCCTTGTACGCCAGTCGTCCCAGTCCTTTAGGACCCTGGTCAGAACCTTGCGCAGTCCCTTGAGGAATGCGGAGAACTTGGGGTCGTCAGCAACGATGCCCTCGCGGCTGCTCGTGAACCGATCCTGTCCATCGTCGAGCGCATCGAAATGAAGCTGTCCGTAGAGGTAGTCCTCGACGATGCTGGCGGTCGGGATATGCTTCAGGACATCTCTTTCCCTGAGCCGTCCGTTCACAAACAGATCTACGCCGATACGCTCTCCGGTCGTCAGGACTTTCAAGTACCTCGGATGCTTCACGGACGCCAGGAACCCCTTGACGCCGGGGAAGCTGAGAGTCGTCGACTCGTGCGCGCCCTTCTCCCTGGCGAACGCTCTCACCAAGTCGGTTACGAACGGATCGTCATATGAGTCCAGCTTCCAAAGGAACTCCGTATGGCCCACGAGGTCAGCCAGATCCTTATGAGTTACCTTGGTGCCATCCAGAAAGATGGAGAACCGGCTGTCCAAGAGCGAGAAGCGGAAGTACAGGGCTATCATCTTCCGCAGGAAGTCGAGGCTGCGCTGCACACCATCCTTCAGACCATCGAAGCGGATGATGGTGCCATGCTTGAGGTCCTTCGCATGCCCTGCAAACAGCGCCGTGTCGACGTCGCCGAGGCGATAGTTCTGGGGCGTGAGGTCCTCTGTTATCGCCTTGTCGAGCTCGGAGTTGTCGATCGTCCCACCGACGTACGAACCACCTTGGACTTTGGAGAGGATGCTGATGCGATCTGCGCAGGACAGCAGAGCGAGTTTACCGATTCCCTTCCTGCCAATATACGGCCGCCCGCCTGGCGATCGGGAACTGCCGTCCTTTCGCTTGGAGTATCCGATCGTCAAGAACTTCTGCTGGAAGTCCGCAGCGGTCATCCCGACTCCGTCGTCCTTGATCCAGAAACCGCGCCCCTCCCTGTCCAGGTAGATGCGAACGTTCCGGGCGTCGGCATCCCAGGAGTTCGAGATGGCCTCGCCCAACACCGTCGCGAAGCTCCGGTACAGCTGCCTCCCCAAGTGATTCAGAACGCTCAGCGAAATCGCGAACGTGAACGGGGGCTCCGCCTGCGTCACAGTCATGCCCCCGTGGTGACAGCCATGCGAACGTGCGACAAGAGCGCCTGACCCAGCGCCTGAGCGAGTCTCGGGGGAACGGCGTTCCCGATCATTCGACCGATCGCGCTTCGATTGAGCCTTTGATCAGACGGCCAGAACCCATAGGAGCGAGGAAAACTCTGGAGCAGGGCCGCTTCCCGTAGGGTGATGGCCCGGTCCTGCTCCGGGTGGCCGAAGCGACCGTTGCCGATACCGGTGCAGAGGGTCGTCATCGTCGGTGCCGGCCGATCCCACCACATCCGACCGTAGATCGAGCTGTAGCTCTTCCCGGTGCTCCGCTTATGGCACTTGAGCAGAAGGCGCTTTGGCCAATCCTTCTGTGTGCCACCATCGTGGCGGGTTGCGCGGATACGTTGCTGGTTTACCCTTGTCAATCGAACGGCCACGTGGAGCGGATCGTCCGGATCCTCTTCGCCCGAAGCGACCGACGGAAGGTCTCCGATGGCATCGCGCACGGTCCGCCACATGGCTGGGTAGCGATACCGGCCGCGCGGGATCTGGATGTCGCCGATTCGTGACGCGAGCAGGACCAGGCGCCTGCGCGATTGGGGGATCCCATAGTCCTCGCAGCGGACGACCTTCCAATCGATGGCGTACTCACAGGATCGCAGGACGCCGAGGAACCGCTCGAATACCTCGGCGCCCCGGTCGGCGAGCTCGGGGACATTCTCCATCGTGACCAATTCGGGGAGGATCCCGCGGACGAATCTACCGAAGTAGTCCAAGAGGTCCCAATCCTCGTGCTCACCCACACCGTTCGTGAGTTTCGAGAACGGCTTGCACGGCGCGCATCCGGCTAGGAGGCGAACGGCGCCTGGGCGGAACAACTTCTCGACGCTAGAGGAGTACTTCCGGGATACGTCCCACCGATAGAATCTCGCTCCGGGGTTGTTCGCATGAAAAGCGTGTTCCGCCTGCTCGTCGATATCGATCCCAGCCTCGACGCGTATCCCCGCTCGGTTGAGGCCATAGCTCAACCCGCCCGCGCCGCAGAACAGGTCCACCGCGCTTATGGGGCTGGTTTCCGGAGAATCGACGAGTAGAGTTCGTGCTGAACGTTTCATTGAGTGCCTCGCCAGTGGATCGACCCCTTGCTCATGTGCGAGGCGTCGTTACTGGGGAGTCGCCAGAACTGTGTATCCAAATGAGCGAGCCGTCAATCGAATGCGGCATCATGGCTTGACCCCGACGCCGCGGCTGATTCGTCGCGTCCGACTGACCGCCGGCAGCCACCGGGCGAGTGGCCGAATGGTGCCTCAAGTAGTTCTTTCCCGCCCCCTTGGAACCGCACGGTTCCGAGATGGCTTTCTTGACACTCGTCCCTTCGCTTCAGGCCCTGCCGACGACGCGCATGGTGGCTGGAGCCGCTCGCCGTTCGTATACGAGACCTCCACACCGGCACCGCCAGTCCTCATCGTCTTGCTGCGCGACGTATCGCCCGCACCGGCTGCAGTGGGTTGCATGGTAAAGGGCATCAAGTCCGGCCGCAAATTCCCGAACCTCTTGGGGGGTAACCCCGCTCGCGGTTTCGTTGGAGTGGGCACCACAAGCGTTCCGTACCCAGCTACACGAGTCGATGCGATCGACGAGCTCGGTGTGCACGGCCGCGAACCCGGGGTGCTTCCTCAGTTTCCTCGCGACCGGTGGCCAGAGGTCGCCGATCGTGTGTTTCCCCGTGAACCGCGCTACGACCGGAACGTTCAGCCTCTCGGCGACGATTTTCAGGTGGGACTCGAAGAACCGGCCGCACGCAGCCGAGAGCTCGTCCGCCCCGGCCCGATCGCGCGCGGGTGCGAGGAGGCGATCAAGGTCGGTCGAGGGGTCGCCCAGGATCGGCCCCCGTTCAAGATCCCAGTTCACCACGGCGGCGTAGCGGTGGCGATCGTTCCCGAAGCAGCTCCGGAGTCGGTCGTAGAAGTGCTGGTCGTGGGTCGTTATCACGATCTGGTGATCGCTGAACTCCTCTCGGAGCAAGTCCGCGAAGCGGCCGCGATGGGCGGCATCGACGGAGTGCAGCACATCGTCGAGCACGATGAGCTTGAAGTGGGGGTTCTTGTTCGCTTCGTGTCGTCGCACCGCGAGGAAGTAGCAGAGCCCGAGCGTGTCCAGGTGCGATTCGCTGTAGTGGAGGAGGGGCGGCTCCTCCTCGCCGTGGAACATCGTGTGGAGCGTCACCGATCGCTCCACCGAGCGTCGAACGTGGAGTCGTGAGGCTCCGAGACCCTCGTTCGGATGCACCGTTTCATAGAGGTCGTTCGCAATCCCCGTAACGCGGTCGAGGATGTCCTGGACAGCACACCGTCGGGCTTCTACGGCGTGCTCGTACAGGCTCATGACCGCCGCACGATGCCTCCGCAGGGATTCCAGGCGCTCGGCCCTTCGCTCTCGATCGGGCACCTCCGAGAGCAGTGCCCTGATCATCGCGGCCGCATCCGTCAGGGTAATGCGCCGGTCGCCGCCTCCAGCCTCCGAAATTAGGCGCTCCACCCTTGGGATCAGGTCCTCCTCGAGGCTTGCGGCGGGACCTGCGAACGTGGCGGCGAAGTCTCGCACCTGCGCCGATGTCGGTACCCCTCCCTCGAGCGCTGCGACGAGTCCATCCAGCGCGTCCGCGAGCGCGCCGAGCCCCATCGGTGAAGGTGGCGCCATGGCTTCCTTCCAATCGGTCACGAACGTCCGAAGAGCGATCGCCTGCGGCCGGGCGGCCCCGAGCAGGGTCCGCGCCCGCGTATCCACCAGTTCCTTCGCCTCGGTGATACGGCGATCGGCTTGGATCCGCTGCTCCAGGCGGGCCAGCACGTCGGCTCGAACGATGGGTTGCTCGCAGAGCGGGCAGGTATCGAGCTTGGCGCGCTCGATCTCCGTGCGTCCGGCGGCGAGCCAGTCGGTGAGAATCGCATGGGTTCGGGATGCCCGCTCCCGCTCCCAACCCTCGAGGGCCAGGCGCAGCTGCTCCAGTAGGGGGTCCAGCGCACGCGGCAGCGCCACCCGCTGGGCCTGGGTCCGGAGCGTCGTCAGGCGGCCCAGGCGTTCAGAAGCTGTCGTGCCCCCCAACTGGGCGGCCACGTCGGCGGCACGTGCCCGGACCGCCGTCGAATCCTCACATGGAGGCAGGCCGACGATCGCCAGCTTCCCGTTCAGTCGATCCAGAAGGGCGGGGCGTACGATCGTATCGTCGGCTTCGAGCCCGAAGATTGTCCGGAGCCTCCGATCGGCGTCGGAAACCGCCACCTCCGCTGCCGCGCGTTCAGTGTCCAGCGAGTCCGCGAGGCCCCGGAGCGCGAGCTCAACCCTCTCGTACTCACTGAGGTTCAGGAAGGACTCGAGTGCTCCGTAGCGGTCCCGTGGGGCTTGGTCGATGAAGTTCACAAGCATGTGGCGGCGCAGGATGAAGTTCGAACTCCGTGCGGTCCCGACCCACGTACCCACAGCTTCGGGGAGTCCCGCGAGATCATCGGACGCCGAGAACGGGACGAGGCTCGTCCCGTCCCGGATCACCATTCCGATTGACGGCTCACCATCTCGAACGTGCGGAGCGCCGAGCTCCCAGCTAACGCCCGTTCGGTTCTCCGGAAACAGGGTCGAACGGATCGTCAAACCGAATTCGATCGCATCCACGATCGAGCTCTTCCCCACGCCGTTGGGGCCGTAGACCACCAAGCCCCCTTCGGCGAGGTCCAGCTCGGGCCAGTTCCGGGGGATTCCCCGGACGCTCTTAGCCGCGAGCTTGGCCAGATGGATCATCGGTCTCGGTGGGCGTCACGATTCCCCGGAGGTTCGCCAGCCTTCCGGGGTCGTCTGACTCTAGATCGGCCAGAAACGCCGAGCGGTAGCCAACGGGAAGCGCCTCGTCCAGCTCGACTCGGGCCCGTAGCCGGTCAAGGGCAATTCGGGAGGGCGGGCGATATCCGTCTTCCGCGTTGGTGGAGTCAGTTGGATCGGACACAACTGGGTATCTTATCCGCTCGACGGCACTTCGCCAAGGTCTTCGAGTTCGAAGCCCAACGCCGCGGAGAGCCTGGACAAGGTATCCCGGCTGGGCCACACAGCCCCCGTCTCGCAATTTCGAACCGTTCGGACATGGACCCCGGCCCGGGCAGCTAGATCCTCCTGCCGCAGCCCGAGCCGGAGTCGGTTGGCCCGGACTCGACCCGGGAGGTCACCGCGACATGGGAGGAGGCCCGGCCCCAGCGTGGCCTCGAGTCGCGGCCAGTGGCGAGCCAGCGGCTGGGCCTTCCCACGCTCCCAGCACGAGATTGTCATGTAGCAGCACCCGATGCGCCGGGCGAGGCCTTCCAGCGTAAGTCCGAGGTCCATCCGCCGCTGGCGGAGGATCTGGCCGGCGGTAAGGGGGCTGTGCGGATAACCCCTTGGAAACTCACGCGGTTTCGGCCCCCTCAGCTTCACCTGCCGGAAAGGCAACGCGGCGCCAGGGGTTCATCGCCGCCACCAACGAGAATGCGGCCGGGAATCGAACCGCCGAACCGGCACGCGCGATCGTGATCGCACCCTCTTCCAGCGGCTGGCGGAGCGCCTCGATCACGTTACGTCGAAATTCCGGAAGCTCGTCCAGGAAGAGGACCCCGCGGTGCGCCAGACTCGCCTCTCCCGGGAGTGGCCCGCGTCCCCCACCGACCAACCCGGCGTCGGAGATCGTGTGATGCGGCGCACGAAACGGAGGCGTGTGGGAGAGCGGGACGCCGGGAGCCAGGCGGCCCGCGACCGAGTGGATCGTCGCCACTTCGATCGCCTCCTCGCCCGACAGGGGAGGGAGTATTCCCGGGAATCGCCTCGCGAGCATGGTCTTTCCCGCGCCGGGGGGGCCGACGAACAGAAGGTTGTGCCCGCCCGCGGCGGCGATCTCCATGGCACGACGCGCGAGCGCCTGACCCCGGACGTCGGCAAGATCGGCCGGTGGATCGATCGCGGCCATCCGGTCGCCATCGCCACTGGCTTCCCGGAATGAATCGGCCGGGACATCGTCGTCGCCGCGTAGCGCGACGAGCGATTCGATCGGCACGACGCGCACCTCCGGCAGGGCCCGTGCCT
>ERZ1292633.1173-Hain-H41-02um-R1-1173-length-28766-cov-21_pt1 | contig 17288 bp, 19 predicted proteins | sample MGYA00564406_ERZ1292633 | MGnify/ENA primary metagenome ERZ1292633 (study PRJEB36523, sample SAMEA6512639) | groundwater metagenome | collected 2019-01-08 | study: AquaDiva: Metagenomics assemblies of 32 groundwater samples | reverse complement strand
GATTTTACCTTGCTGCCGCTGGCGGTGGGCAGGGTGTCCGCTGAAGCGGTGGCCGAAGTATTGGATCATCTGTGGGGCGGGGAGGAAACCTTGATTGTGATCAGCTCCGATCTTTCGCATTATTTGCCCTATGCGGCTGCCCAACGTGTGGATAGTGAAACGGTGCAATCCATCTTACGGTTACAACAGCCGATTGGACATGATCACGCCTGTGGAGGTACGCCCATCAGTGGTCTGATCATTGCGGCACAGAAACATCAACTGACTCCGCATTTACTGGATTTACGGAATTCTGGCGATACTGCCGGCTCGCGGGATCAGGTGGTCGGTTATGCGGCGATTGCATTTAATTAATGGAGGAATATGGCTATGTCACTGGAAAAAAATGAGCAAGGAAAAATACTGCTGCAAATTGCACGCGCTGCCATTTCCCGGGCTTTACATGTGTCCTGTGCGCCCGCAGCCGTTGATGAAAATATAGCGTGGCTTTCTCAACCAGGAGCCACTTTTGTCACACTCACCCAATGGGATGAATTGCGGGGTTGTATCGGTTCCTTACAGGCCTGTGATCCGCTGATTGAAGATGTGAGCAATAATGCAGTATCCGCGGCATTGTACGATCCTCGTTTTATACCATTGGCGGCTGATGAATTGGATACCGTCAATCTGGAAGTGTCATTGCTTTCCGAATTGCAATCGCTTGATTTTACCAGTGAGGCCGATGCTCTGGCGCAATTGCGTCCGAGCATTGACGGCGTTGTGTTCGAATATGGACCCTATCGCAGCACCTTTTTGCCCCAGGTATGGGAAAGTCTTCCGCAACCCCGGCAGTTTCTTGCCAGGTTAAAGGCTAAGGCCCGATTGTCTGAGGATTTCTGGGCTGAGGATATCAGGCTGTCACGCTATACCGTAAGTAAATGGCGTGAAACTGATTATTCCAGGGAGTATGCTCATGGATGAGCCGATTAGTTCCGCCGAACGATATCCGGCCAGGTATTGGCATCAACTGGACGATGGCCGGATCCAGTGTGATTTATGTCCGCGTGACTGCAAATTGCACGAGGGGCAACGTGGAGCCTGTTTTGTGCGGGGGCGTGCGGGTGATGTGATGGTATTGACGACCTACGGACGCTCTTCCGGTTTTTGCGTGGATCCCGTCGAGAAAAAACCATTGAACCATTTTTATCCCGGCAGCAGTGTTCTGTCGTTCGGCACTGCCGGATGCAACCTTGCTTGTAAATTCTGCCAGAATTGGGATATCTCCAAATCACGCAGCTTTGATAAGCTGCTGGATCAGGCCAGTCCGGAGGATATCGCGCGTTGTGCGGAAAAATATGGCTGTAAGAGTGTTGCGTTTACCTACAATGACCCAGTCATTTTTGCCGAGTATGCGATGGATGTGGCGGATGCTTGTCATGCAAGAGACATCAAAACTGTGGCCGTGACGGCGGGTTATATTCATGCGCAGCCACGGCGTGATTTCTTCGCCAAAATGGATGCCGCCAACGTTGATCTCAAGGCATTTACTGATGAATATTATGTCAAGCAAACGGGGGCGCATCTGCAGCCTGTGCTGGAGACCTTGAAATATCTCAAGCATGAAACGGATGTATGGTTTGAACTCACGACGCTATTGATTCCGGGACTGAATGATTCAACCCAGGAGATCAGTGCGATGAGCCATTGGATTGTTGAAGAACTGGGTGCCGATGTACCGCTGCATTTCAGCGCTTTTCACCCGGATTACAAGATGATTGATATTCCAGCCACACCGGCCGAAACATTGATTCGCGCGCGGAAAATTGCGTTAGAGGCAGGGTTGCAATATGTCTATACCGGCAATGTGCATCATGTTGAAGGCGATACGACTTATTGCCCAGCCTGCGGGAGCGCCTTGATCGTGCGCGATTGGTACGAAATCAATCAATACCGGTTGACCCCGGAGGGTAAGTGTGCGGATTGTAATGCCATGATTGCAGGCCGTTTTGAGCAATTCACAGGGCAATTCGGTAGAAAGCGTATTCCCGTCATGATAGGAGCTGCCCCATGAATCCCGTAAAAATTCCGGCCGGCCCCGTTGAACTCAGTGGTGAACTGGTGCTGCCGCCTGCTGCATCGGGTGTCGTGCTGTTTGCCCATGGCAGCGGCAGCAGCCGTTTCAGTCCACGCAATACCTTTGTGGCCAACGTGCTGCAGCAACAAGGCATCGGCACGCTTTTGTTTGATTTGCTGACACGCGCAGAGGATCAGGATTATACGATGCGTTTCGATATTGATCTGCTGACGCGCCGCCTGCTTGCCGCCACAGCCTGGTTACAGGCTGACCCCAAGACAAAATCGTTGCGAACCGGTTATTTCGGCGCCAGCACGGGCGCTGCTGCAGCATTACAAGCAGCGGCGGAGATGGGAAATAATATTGCTGCGGTAGTGTCGCGCGGGGGACGTCCCGACCTGGCTGGAGAGGTTGCTTTAAGTCAAGTCATTGCTCCGACACTGCTGATTGTCGGCAGTGCGGATTACGGTGTGATCGAATTGAATGAACAAGCTTACGCTCTGATGAATTGTGAGAAGAAACTGATGCTGGTGCCTGGGGCGACCCATTTATTTGAAGAGCCGGGTACCTTGGAACAAGCTGCCCAGCATGCAGCCAACTGGTTCTCGAAGTATTTGCAATAAAGCTGATGCTCCTATTGACTCTTCTAAGGAAACGATGTGTTTCTGTTTTATTCGGTATTTCCCAAAGTAAAATGCTTAAAAATTTGTAATTTGTAGATAGTGAATTTCATCAGTACGTTCATATATTCCCTGCAAGAATGTATTTACATACTCAGACGAGTTTGAATGCCGATTCTGGCGAATGGGTGCCTGCTTGATTCAATGCAGCTTGAACGGCGTCATCTGCCGTTTCCAATAAAATAAACTGCATGGCTGCGCGCGCGGCTTCAGGCACATCGCGCAGATCTTTCTGGTTGCGTGCAGGCAGCAATACTGTGCGCAGGCCGGCACGCTGGGCGGCCAGTATCTTTTCCTTGATGCCGCCCACGGGCAGTACCAGCCCACGCAGGCTGATCTCGCCCGTCATCGCGACATCATGACGCACGGGCCGGTTGGTAAATAATGAGGCGAGCGCGATAAACATGGCAACCCCGGCGCTCGGTCCATCTTTCGGAATGGCCCCTGCCGGTACATGCAGGTGCACGTCAATGCCATCAAACAGGGATGCCGGGATATTGAGATCGCTGGCGCGCGCCTTGACTAAGGTGAGTGCTGCCTGCGCACTTTCTTTCATCACATCACCCAGTTGCCCGGTCAGAATCAGCCGTCCGTTCCCATTTATCCGTGTCGCTTCAATAAACAGAATGTCGCCACCCACCGGCGTCCAGGCCAGCCCCGTGGCTACTCCAGGCAGGCTGGTGCGCAATGCGACTTCATGCTCGAATTTTTCCGGACCCAGGATAGCGTCTAAATCGGCCGCATCAATGCGTACTTGCTGTTGCTCACCTTCCGCAATACGCATGGCAGCATGACGCATCACCCGGCCGATCTCGCGTTCGAACTGACGTACCCCGGCTTCACGGGTGTAGTTTGCAATCATGCTGGCCAATGCTTCAGGTGTCAGCTTGCATTGTTCCTCGCGTAGGCCATTCGCTTCACTTTGCCGTTGCACTAAATAACGTAGCGCGATCTGCAGTTTTTCCTCTTGGGTGTAACCGGGTAAATCAATAATTTCCATGCGGTCGCGTACTGGCGGTGATACATTGTCGATCACATTCGCCGTAGCAATGAAAATCACCCGGCTGAGATCAAACGGCACTCCCAGATAATTGTCACGAAAGGTTGAATTCTGTTCCGGATCCAGTATTTCAAGCAGCGCAGCGGATGGATCACCTTGGATACTGGCTGACATCTTGTCGATTTCATCCAGCATCATGACGCAGTTGCGTGCGCCGGCCTTGCGCAGGCTTTGCACAATATTGCCAGGCATGGCGCCGATATAGGTGCGGCGATGGCCGCGCATTTCAGCTTCGTCATGAACGCCGCCTAAGGATACACGCACGAAAGGCCGCTGCAACGCACGCGCAATACTTTGTCCCAGTGAAGTCTTGCCCACCCCTGGCGGTCCGACAAAACAAAGGATCGGCGCACGGCCTTGAGGTTTCAGTTTCTGCACGGCCAAAAATTCAATAATCCGTTGCTTGACGCGCTCCAGGCCAAAATGATCAGCCTCAAGGATCTGACGCGCATTGTTCAAATCAATCGGGGCTTCCTCCGGCAGCCGCCAGGGTAGCTCGGTCATCCACTCCAGGTAAGTGTGCAGCATGGAGTATTCGCTGGATGCGCTGGGCATGCGTTGCAATCGTTGCAATTCCTTGCGGGTTTGCGCTTCGATCTCAGCGGGCATGCCGGCATTGCTGATCGCTTCATTCAGTTGCGCAATTTCTTGATCGTTGCCGCCATCCTCGCCCAGTTCTTTCTGGATCGTCTTCAACTGCTCGCGCAATAAATACTTCCGCTCGCGATCTTCCATGTGTTCTTTGGTGCGCTCGCCGATTTCCTGTGACAGCCTCAAAACTTCGATACGACGGGATAAAATCTGCAGCACTTTCTGCAACCGCTCCTCGGTATCAACCGTTTCAAGCAGCATCTGTTTCTCATTCACTTCGGTGTCCAGCAGGCTGGCGGTGATGTCGGCCAAATCCGACGGCGCGCGCGTGGCCTGCAGTGCATGCGCAAGTTCTGCCGGCACGCCCGGCAGTAATGACAGAATCTCGATGGCACGTTCACGCAATTGCAATGCCAGTGCTTCCGCTTGAGTCGTTACTTGTCCCGGTTCTTGAATACGCGTGATCCTGGCAGCAAGGAATGGGTAGCCTTCGATAATCTCTTCAATCTGAAAACGCTCCACGCCTTGGCATATGGCATGATGTGTTCCGTCATCTGAAGCAACATGACGCACCACATTGGCAACCGTGCCGATGCGGCACAATGCGTCCAGTCCTGGGTCATCGACAGAAGCATCCTTCTGCAACACAATGCCAATGAGTGCTTTGGATTGCAGTGCATGTTCGACCGTGGCAATGGATTTAACACGACCGACAGTAATGGGCATTAATACGTGCGGAAATAACACGACATTGCGCATCGGTACCAATGCGATGACATCAGCAGGCAACTCAAACTGGGTTGTGGTAGTTTGTTCCATGACAACTTACCCTTTAAGAATTTAATGACCGGTCTCAACATTCAATAAGAATAATTGAGCGTTTTATCAAGAATTCAAGCGATACCCCTCAGTCGCATCAATCAATGGGTTTACTGCCGGTCAGCATTACGGGCGGTGCCGTATTTCTTTTTTTTGCTCGTACCTGACCAGTTTGGCGAGATCCAGTAACTCCTCTGACAGTAATTCCAGTACATCATCTAAAGTCAATATGCCTACCAGCTCTCCGTCTTCATCCACGACCGGTAAACGCCGGGTGGTTTTGCGGCGCATCAATTGAACCGCTTCGGAAGCTTCCGTGCTTTCTTTTAGCGTAAACACTTCTGGCGTCATGATATCGCCCACTGTGATTACCGTTTCATCCAATTCTGTTGCCAGAACTTCCACCACAAGATCGCGGTCAGTGATAATGCCCACAGGCGCCGTGCGGCCATCGAGCTTATCGATCACAATAACTGCGCCCACATGATATTGCCGCATCAGTTTGGCGGCTTCCAGAACCGTCTCATCACGTTGAATAGTGATTACTTCACGATTGCAAATTTCACCGATAGCCATCATAGTCTCCTTTTATGCAATATATTCATTTTGAAATGGAATTTATCTGAAATCAATCAGATGGCAATGATGTAACGATTAATAATCAAATCACCCATCCATTTGTCAGATCTTGCTCGCTTTAATAATTTTGTCAAGCCTTCGGGAGATAGGGTTACTTTGCAGCTTCCCGGTCATGCATGGCGCGTTCCCTGTCCAACTGATCAGCCATTGTTTTCAGTGCGGTAGAAATCGTGACGGGATAAACAGGGGCTGGGTTGGGAGCAGTCATTGAAATAGGCAGGCGCTTGTAATTTGCTATGGTTTGATTGCGTATCTGATGCAGGGATGGTTTGGGATGAAGACGTTTTCCCGATTGCATGAAAGGCTGGATGAGAGGCTCGCCTTGCTGCGGATCATTTTCCGCCAACGCCACGATATCTCCCGCCATATAACCATCACTACCGTGATTTCGATAAACCTGTTTTCTTCCCGGCCATGTGGCCTTGCCCTCCGAGTACTTGCGGCGCGGTTTGCCCGCATATTCCTGGAGTTTATACGCACAGTCCAGTGCAGGCGCGTCACTGGAGATATCCAGTGCCGTGCCAATACCAAAACCGTCAATGGGCGCATTAGCCGATAACAAGGCATGCAACTGGTACTCATCCAGATTGCCGCTGGCAAAGATGGTGGTATCTTCCAAACCGCCTGCGTTGAGTATCTGGCGTACATTGCGGGCATGTTGAGCCAGGTCGCCGCTATCCAGGCGAACGCCCTTGATGTTGATTGCTTCAGTTTTGAGTTTCTTCGCCAAGGTAACAACTTTGTGCGCTGCAGCCTCTGTATCATAGGTGTCGATGAGTAAAACCGTATTGCCTGGATGGGAGCGTGCAAAATGTTCAAAAGCGGCGCTTTCATCACTGTGCGCCTGGATGAAGGAGTGCGCCATCGTGCCGAACAGCGGAATATCGTAAAGTGTCCCTGCCAGCACGGTCGCAGTGCCGGAAAACCCTGCCAGATAACTGGCCCGTGCTGCCAGCAATCCCGCTTCCGCGCCATGTGCACGACGCATGCCGAAATCAACCAGCAGCTTGTCCGGCGCTACCAGCACCGAGCGGGCCGCTTTGGAGGCAATCAGTGTTTCGAAATGCATCAGGTTAATAATGCGTGATTCCACCAACTGAGCTTGCGGTAGCTTTGCGGTAATTCTCAGGATGGGCTCGTTGGGAAAAAACAGAGTGCCTTCCGGCATGGCATGGACATCCCCGTCAAAATGAATTTTCTCCAGATAAGTGATCACATGCGGTGGAAAGCGTGTTGCGAGCCAATCCAGTTCTTCCAGCGAGAATTCCAGATTTTCGAGGAATTCCAGAACTTGTTCCAGTCCGGCCGCAACCATGAAATTGCGCCCGGGTGGAAGCTTGCGCACAAACAGTTCAAATACGGCTGTTTCCTCCATATCCTGTTCAATATAGCTTTGCAGCATGGTAAATTGATACAGATCGGCCAATAAAGGGCTGGATAGCGGATTCATGCAGTAAGTTCCTCATAATGTATGGAGATAGCACCCAGATGAGTCATTTCTTCAAGTGCGCGCAAGCCGTTTTCCGGCTGCTTATTAATCGCACACACGGCATCTTGCAGCACGAAGGTTGTGTAATGGTTGCGCACTGCATCCTTAACGGTATTGAGCACACAATATTCGGTGGCAAGCCCGCCGATAAATAGCCGATGTATTTTGGATAATTGCAAAAGCGTATTGAGTTGAGTATCGGTAAAAGCGGAATAGGCGTCCTTTTCCTGTGATGCCGCTTTGGAAATAATGGTGGTGCCGGCTGGTAGCCCAAGATCGGGGTGGAACGCAGCACCGATCGATCCCGCAATGCAGTGCGGGGGCCACAAACCTCCTTGTGGCTGGAAGGAACAATGATCTGGCGGATGCCAGTCACGTGTTGCAAATATGGGTAACTGATGGGCCTGGAAACAGGCTATATATCGATTCAGTACCGGTATGATTGCATTTCCTCCCGCAACTGCAAGGCTGCCCCCTGCAAGAAAATCGTTCTGCATATCCACAATCATCAGCGCGTCTCCTGGCGTAAGCTGGATGCTCATGGACTGGGATTACAGGCGCTCATTCTGTTGCGTCGCCAGGAATGTGGTGCTTGCCTGTACTGACACGCTTCGCCTGAAAACCTTCACTGCCGATATCCTCGAGAAACTGTACCTCGTCGCCTATGGCCAGCTTATCAAAATTATCATCGGCAAGATTTTCACGGTGAAAGTATAATTCGCGCCCATCGGATGTCTCGATGAAACCGTATCCTTCCTCGTCAAACAGATGTATTACCTTGCCATGTAATACCGGTGCGTGCGTTTTGCTATCACCGCGTTGACGGCGGGCGTAGTCTTCAAGCTGCCGCGTGGCGGCATTGAAGGCATCACGCACTGCGACATACACATCCTCATGCGCTGCACGATTCACCACCAATTCACCACCTGGAACGGTAATGTCAATATGCACGTTAAATTGACGTCCCTGGTGTTGGTGTTTATGGGGAAGTTCGACGGTTATTCGACAGCCCATCACATGTGGATAAAACTTCTCGAGTTTCTCCGCTTTTTGCCGGATATGGCTTTCGAGAGCCTCGGAGTGGGGGATATCGCGGGTAGTGATTTGCAACATAAGTTCCATAGCTGTTTCCTCCTGGTTGACTGTGTCTAAGTTCACTGCAAAAAGTTATCCTTTGATGCAGACTTTCGGGCGCAGAAAGGCAACCCGGCGTGCAAGACCCGCTTGTTCCGTGACTTCGGCAACCTGATCCACATCCTTGTAAGCGCCCGGAGCTTCTTCCGCCGCTCCACGCATGGAACGGGTGCGAATCAATATACCTTGTTGTAAAAGATCATTGATCAATGTACGGCCATGCCAGCATTTCAGCGCCTGATGCCGGCTCATGGCGCGGCCCGCGCCATGGCTGGATGATGCAAACGCCGGATTTCCCTTGGTACCGGCAAGAATATATGAGCCGGTGCCCATGCTGCCGCCGATGATGACAGGCTGGCCCACCGCACGATAGCTTCTGGGCAGCCTGTCATCTCCCTGAGCAAAAGCGCGTGTTGCGCCTTTGCGGTGCACGTGCAGCAGTCTGGGTTTGCCATTCACTTCGTGAGTTTCCTCCTTGCAGGTATTGTGCGAGACATCAAATAATGTTTCAAGCACTGCATGGGGATAAACTTCGGCAAACGTTGTGCGGGTGAGATGTGTCAGGATTTGCCGGTTGGCGAGCGCACAATTAATGGCGGCATTCATTGCGCCGATATATTGCTGGCCTTCTGGAGATTTAATCGGTGCACAGGCCAGTTCCCGGTCAGGCAATTGCAGGCCAAGACGATTGGCTGCCTTGGCCAGCATCACCAGATAATCGGTGCCGATCTGATGCCCTAGACCCCGCGAACCGCAGTGTATTGAAACGATGAGTTGGCCTTCATGCAAGCCAAAAACCTGTGCGGCAGCATTATCGTAAATACGCTCCACTACCTGCACTTCAAGATAATGATTGCCCGAACCTAAAGTACCCATTTCGCCACGCTGGCGCTTTTTTGCCAGTTCGGATACATTCTCCGGCACCGCGCCGGTTGCACGCCCATTTTCTTCAACATATTCCAGATCAGCCGTATTGCCATAGCCCTGTTGCACAGCCCACTGCGCACCGCCTTGAAGCACTTGATCAAGTTGTTGCGGATTCAGTTTGAGATTGCCTTCTTCTCCTACGCCAGCCGGAATGGTTGCGAAAAGCCTGTCGGCCAGTTGACTCAAAAACGGCGCAACATCGTGTAAATTGAGATTGCTGCGCAGGCAGCGGATGCCGCAGGAAATATCAAAGCCAACGCCGCCCGCTGAAATCACGCCACCTTGTTCCGCATCAAATGCCGCTACGCCACCGATCGGAAATCCGTAGCCCCAATGCGCATCCGGCATTGTCATCGCTGCGCCGGCCAGACCGGGTAATGCGGCGACATTGGCAATTTGCTGCAACACCTTGTCGTCCATGCTTTCGAGCAGAGGTCTGCTGCCGTAAAGTAAGACTTCCGCACGCTTCTCGCCGGATGCGCGTGGCAGTGTCCAGAGATAGGATTGTAACTGGTGCAATAGTTGTATATTCATACGTCCACCACGCAACGGGCTTCCCATACCGACCCAATTTGTTTCACCGAAAGCATGGTCAGGGTGGCGCCTTTGACTTCAACCCCGCGCTCCAATCCATCGCGCCATTTCTCACCGAGCGCTTTTCCATGCCACTGATTACCCTGATGCTGGATGTGAAAGCGGCTAAATACCATACCCAGCTCCCGCGATTTTCCCAAGATTAGATTAAGCCAAATGACCAGCGCAAGCTCAAGGTCTGTTTCTTCAAATTCAATCGCTACCGCAATAACGGGCTGCACTGCCTCAAGGTTGGTAATAATCGCAAAGACCGCCTGCGCAGCCGCTTCAAACGATTGTTCGACGGTCATTCCACGACCGATGATACCCATGTCAGCATCATGTTCAAAATACGATGAGCTCATTTTTTAACCATTTCAATAAAATGGAAGGCATTTTCATTGTAGTAGTTTTGTAGACTGAAATGTATTAATCTGGGTAACCGTTGCTATAGATCAATTAGCTTTAGCAATACGAATACGAAGTTCAATAGGGGAATCCGCATGCCGAAGCACAATGCTGATATTGCCGTTATCTTCGAGGAAATTGCGGATTTGCTGGAAATCCAGGGAGCCAATCCGTTTCGCATCCGCGCCTATCGCAACGCCGCGCGCGTTGTGGGTGAACTTTCGCAGGAAGTATCCCGGTTGCTGGAAAAAGGCGAAGATCTGACGCAGTTGCCAGGTATCGGAGATGATCTTGCAGGCAAAATCAAGGAGATTGCCGGCAGCGGCCACTGCAGCCTGCTGGATCGGTTGCATACCGAGCTGCCCCCTGCCATTACCGAACTCCTGAAAATCCCAGGCCTTGGTCCAAAACGGGTCAAAGCGCTGTATCACGATCTTGATGTGCAAACGATTGAACAGTTGTATCGCGCTGCACGTGATGAACGAATCCGGGCTTTACCCGGTTTTGGCGAGAAAACTGAGAATAACATTCTGCAAGCAATAGAAGCGCATGCCAATCAGACGCAACGCTTCAAGCTGGCCATGGCGGCGCAATATGCGGATGCGTTGGAAAAATTTCTTGCAGCAATTCCTGGGGTCACAAAGGTGACTCCCGCCGGCAGCTATCGGCGCATGCGAGAAACAGTTGGAGATCTTGATATTCTCGTGGCGGCATCAGCACCCAATCCGGTGATGCAAAGTTTCATTGCGTATGATGAAGTGGCCGAAATATTATCGGCGGGTGTCACGCGCGCCAGTGTGATTCTTAAATGCGGGATGCAAGTGGATTTGCGCGTCGTCAAGGAAGCATCTTATGGCGCCGCTTTGCATTATTTTACCGGCTCCAAATCTCATAACATTGCGCTCCGGCGAATGGCGCAGAAAAGCGGGTTAAAAATCAATGAATATGGTGTCTTCCGGGACAAAATACGCATTGCGGGTGAAACGGAAGCATCGGTATATGCGGCGGTTGGCCTGTCTTATATTCCACCGGAGCTGCGCGAGAACCGGGGGGAAATTGCTATCGCAAAGGCAGGAAAACTGCCACGGTTAGTGGAACAAAAAGATCTGCGCGGTGTTTGCATGTGCATACCAAAGCGACCGACGGCCATAACACACTGCGTGAAATGGCGCTTGCAGGCTTGTCCAATGGTTTTGAGTACCTGGCGATTACCGAACATTCACGCCGATTGGCCTTTGCTCATGGTCTTGATACATTGCGGCTGGCGCAGCAGTGCGATGAAATTGATCAACTGAATGCTGAGTTGAAGGGTATTACCTTGCTTAAGAGCATCGAGGTGGATATTCTGGAAGATGGGAGTCTGGATCTGCCGGACAGCGCGCTGGCGCAGCTTGACATGGTGGTGGGTGCGGTGCACAGCAATTTTAATCTGTCGCGCGCCAAACAGACTGAACGGATACTGCGTGCCATGCAACATCCTTATTTTACCCTGCTGGCGCACCCAACAGGACGCTTGATTCAGCGTCGCGCGCCTTATGATGTGGACATGCTGCGGATTATCCGTGAAGCAAAAAATCGTGGCTGTTTCCTGGAACTGAATGCGCATCCGGAACGGCTGGATTTACTGGATACTTACTGCCGGATGGCTAAAGAGGAAGGCATGCTGATCAGTATTAATTCTGACGCCCATAGCATTTATGATTTCTCCAATCTGCGTTTTGGTATCGGGCAGGCGCGGCGTGGCTGGCTGGAAAAACACGATGTATTGAATACCCGCTCACTGAAAGAATTGCGCGGACTTATTAGCCGCACGATGTAATTGATTGCCCAAGATGTGATTTTTATAGCGCCATAAGATACATAGGATGCATAGATTGATTACTATAAGGAGCGTGCCATGATTTTTGCCAATCGTATTGCAGCAGCCAGCCAACTAGCAGAAGCGCTTTCTGAATATCGCGATAAAAATCCGCTGATACTGGCTATTCCAAGAGGTGCCGTGCCAATGGCGAAGGTGATCGCCCAACAATTAAACGGCGAAATGGATGTGGTGCTGGTGCGGAAATTGCGTGCGCCGGGCAATCCGGAATTTGCTATTGGCTCTGTTGATGAAAGTGGTTGGGTTTATCTGGCTGATTATGCCGGGCAAACAGGTGCAGATCAGAATTATATTGATGAGGAAGTCGCTGCCCAGTTGCAAACGATTCGCCAGCGGCGCGCTCAATATACCCCCAAACGCCCGCCGGTTGATCCCACCGGACGCATCGTCATTATCATTGACGATGGGTTAGCCACGGGTTCAACGATGATTGCCGCATTACACGCGCTACGCAATAAGCAACCAGCCGGATTGATTTGCGCCATTCCTGTAGCGCCGCCCGAAACGCTGAGAAAAATGCAGGGAAAAGCCGATCGCATCGTGTGCCTGTCATCTCCTGCTGACTTCTACGCGGTGGGGCAGTTTTATAGGGAATTTCCGCAAGTGACAGACGATGAAGTGATTGCTTGCCTGACCGATTCAGTGCTGCCAATCACAGATTAACTGTAAGTGTTTCTATATGGAGGAAATTTGACATCCTTAAGACATACCGGTAAGTATGCAAATTGATTACACTGAATAACGAATTAACTTACAAGGAGTATGCCATGATAAGAAATTCCATTGATGTCGCCACCCGCGTCAGTCCCAGTTTATCCGCCCTGATTGAAAATAGGATTAACCGGTCAGAAGATGATCAATACATAACGCTTGCCACCATTCACGACTTTGTCACGGGCCTGCTTACGGGTGCATTTACTGAAACAGAGCAGCTGCACCATTTTGATATCGATGAATCATTACTGGATGAACTGAATGCGCTTATTGAAGAGTTTGGCGAAACGGCGTTAGCCGTTGACTTTGTGCAGGAAACCGCCAGTGAGCCATTATCACGGGTGATTGATTTTGTGATGAGCGGCCAGGATCAAGAAAATCCGCCGACGCTTGAAACCGTAAGAAATGCGATGATTTCAGGTTTATTAGCAAGTTTAGTGGGGGCTGGTGTATTGGAGGAGGATGAAGATGATAATTTGCTTGTGGAAATTGATGCGCTGATCGACCGGCATGGCGCCGATGCACTGGCAGAAGAGTTTTTACGATACGAATAATGATCCGTTTTCATTGATAGAGGGCAATCTCGGTAAAAATGAACCTTAGCAAAGATTCCAAATCCAATTATCTGTTTTGGTTTCCTATTGGTTTTTTGCTGACTTATGTACCTCGATAAAATCTATACATTACAAACAGGTGTTAGTCTTAAAATTTCAACCATGGTTTTGCAGGAACTGATTGCGAATGCCATGAGCAGGGAGGAGCTTCCCGAACTGGAAAGCATTCACTGCACAGCAGATTTATATACCTATCTGTCTGTTGCCGTCCATGAGGGCGCTGAAGATTTAATAAAGAGACGGTGCCGTTGGGTAAATAATGAAATTAAAGCTGACTTGATTGCAGGGCGGCCAGTTTCATTCAGCGGTTTTTGTAATCTTTTCTGGCGAAATCTCGATGAGGATGATCCGGACGGTGACGAATGGCATCGGTTGATTGCAAGTGACCGGTTTCATTCTCAATTGGTTGTCTTACTGAATAAATTGCGGATAGCTAAACGTAACCTGCAACAAGACAGAGAAACGGTTCCTGATAGGTACCTTGAGTCAGCGTAACTGTATCAACCGGGAATGATCACAGTTGAATCTCTTTGGAGTGTACTTCCCACCGCAAGCGGTGGGATTCTGCATTCAGAAATACTCAGGCAATAGTCACTTCTTTAGCCAGATACACATCCTGAATTGCGTTGAGTAGTTTGACACCTTCAGTAAACGGTTTTTGGAATGCCTTGCGCCCGGAAATCAATCCCATGCCACCCGCCCGCTTGTTAATGACTGCGGTTCGAACTGCCTGGTGCAAATCATCGCTCCCTGATTCTCCCCCTGAATTAATCATGCCAATCCGCCCCATGTAACAATTTGCGACCTGATAACGCACGAGATCAATGGGGTGACCGGTTGTCAGCTCGCTATATACCTTGGGATGGGTTTTGCCGAATTTGATAGCGTTATAGCCACCATTATTGATAGCCATTTTCTGTTTGACGATATCAGCGCCAATGGTTACTGCCAGATGGTTGGCCTGACCGGTCAGATCAGCACTCACATGGTAATCCTTATCCGCAGTTTTAAACGCAGCATTGCGCGTATAAGCCCACAATATGGTGACCATACCCAGATTATGAGCATGTTCGAATGCTTCTGAAACTTCCTGGATTTGGCGGCGCGATTCTTCAGAGCCAAAAAAAACGGTCGCACCGACTGCACAGGCGCCCATATCAAAAGCCTGATTGACGCTGGCAAAAAGGGTTTGATCGAATTTATTCGGATAGGTGAGTAATTCATTATGATTAATCTTAAGAATCATAGGGATCTTGTGTGCATATTGCCGTGACACGATTGCTAGCACACCCAATGTGGAAGCGACCCCATTGCAGCCCCCTTCAATGGCAAGCTCAACAATATGTTTGGGATCAAAAAACATCGGATTGGGTGCGAAGGATGCGCCTGCGGAATGCTCAACCCCTTGATCCACGGGTAATAATGACAGATAGCCTGTGCCCGCCAAACGTCCGTTGTTATAAAGTGCCTGAAGATTGCGCAACACGCTTGATTTCCGGTTGCTCAAGGCCATGACGCGCTCGATGAAATCGGCGCCAGGTAACTGTAGGCTACTCTTTGGAATCGCATCGCATACATGCTTGAGAAGCAAGTCGTTTTCATTGCCCAAAATAGCAGTAATGTCGGTCATATTTACTCCTTTCCAATTTAATTGGACAACCGTTCTTTTTTACCTTCTTATGTTAGTATACATTGGCATCATTAAATTTAAGGGAATTTCCTTGGTTGAATATTATAACCATTTCACTTATCTCTTAAATGTTATGGATGGTGTATCACAGAAAGTGTAGCGGTTTGAAGTGAATTTCATCAATAAAAAGGAGAAATCATGACGAATATCGTAAAGCGTTCCCCTCGGACCAGCAATATTTCCCGCCTTGACCTGTTTGATGTCTTTGAAGATTGGTTTAAAAATTTTGGCATACGGCCATTCCCCATGGATATGGGAAGTGCTCCGGAAATCAAGATGGATTTGTCTGAGAATGACACCAACTATACCGTACGTGCAGAGATTCCCGGCGTAAAGAAGGATGACATCAAAGTGCAAGTGGATGGAAACCGTGTTTCCATCAGTGTAGAAACCAAGAAAGTGAAAGAAGAAAAAGAAGGTGAAAGAGTGATCTGCCGCGAGTGTTACCAGGGATCAAGTTATCGTAGTTTCAGTCTGGATCACGCTATAGACGAGGCCAATACCCAAGCCAAGTATGAGAACGGCGTGCTGGAATTGACACTGCCGAAGAAGAATGGAAAAACCTCCAAGCAGATTAAAATCAAGTAGTAAAAATAGATTGCTAACCAAAAACAAGTGGTTATTTTAAATAGGAAGGTGTTCATATTCAAATCCGCGCTTTACAGAGCGCAGATTTATTATCTACAGGTCATTTAGCTTGCCTTAATCTCAAGACGGCCAAACTGTGAAAATTAATGGCGAGGAAATGCTGGCCATGCGGGAAAAAGATATTCTGGCTGTGGTAAGAGGCCTGATCAGAGTTATAAAACATTCGTTCGGGAGATTTTTATGCCGGCAAAACAAATCCTGTTTCATGATGCTGTCCGCACCAAGATTGTTGAAGGTGTGAATATCCTGGCAAATGCAGTCAAGGTGACACTCGGCCCGAAGGGCCGCAATGTCATACTCGAGCGTACTTATGGTCCGCCTCTCGTGGCTAATTCCGGTGTTATTGTGGCGAAGGAAATCGAGCTTGAAGATAAGTTCGAGAACATGGGCGCGCAGATGGTGCGAGAAGTTGCCAGCAAAACATCCGATGTGGCGGGAGATGGCACCACTACCGCTACGATATTGGCACAGGCAATTGTCCGTGAAGGCATGAAGTTTGTCGCCGCAGGCATGAACCCGATGGATCTGAAGCGAGGTATCGACATAGCCGTTGCTGCAACCATTGAAGCGCTCAGGAAAGCTTCCAAGCCCTGCACAACCAGTAAAGAGATTGCCCAGGTTGGAGCAATTTCCGCCAATTCTGATACGGCGGTGGGTGAAATCATCGCTGAAGCGATGGAGAAGGTTGGAAAAGAAGGTGTGATTACGGTTGAAGACGGCAAGAGCTTGCAAAACGAGCTGGAGATCGTGGAAGGGATGCAATTTGACCGCGGTTATTTGTCTCCTTATTTTATCAATAATCCCGATAAACAGGCCGTAGCGCTGGATGATCCCTATATTCTTCTGTATGAAAAGAAGATCAGCAATATCCATGACTTGCTGCCACTGCTGGAGCAAATTGCCAAGGCTGGCCGCCCTTTGCTGATTATTGCCGAGGATGTTGAAGGTGAAGCGCTGGCGACCTTGGTGATCAATAGCATTCGCGGCACTCTAAAAACCGCCGCAGTCAAGGCGCCTGGTTTTGGTGATCGCCGCAAGGCCATGCTGGAAGATATTGCTATTTTGACCGGCGGTAAGGTCATTGCCGAGGAAATGGGTTTTACTCTGGAGAAGACCACGCTGGAGCATCTTGGTCAGGCCAAGCGTGTTGAAGTGGATAAGGAAAACACAACGATCATCAGTGGCGCCGGGGATACCCGGCAGATTCAGAGCCGTGTCAAACAAATCCGTAAACTGATTGAAGAGTCCACCAGCGATTACGATAAGGAAAAATTGCAGGAGCGTGCAGCCAAGCTCGCGGGCGGTGTTGCGGTAATCAAGGTGGGTGCTGCTACTGAAACGGGGATGAAAGAGAAAAAGACCCGCATCGA
>ERZ1292633.2861-Hain-H41-02um-R1-2861-length-17291-cov-6_pt1 | contig 17291 bp, 9 predicted proteins | sample MGYA00564406_ERZ1292633 | MGnify/ENA primary metagenome ERZ1292633 (study PRJEB36523, sample SAMEA6512639) | groundwater metagenome | collected 2019-01-08 | study: AquaDiva: Metagenomics assemblies of 32 groundwater samples | reverse complement strand
CGCTCAACATTGCGAAACTGGACGGCCCCTCCCACCTACAACGCCCGCGACGACAGCCGCTCCCCTACCACCGACTGGCATAACTCGTACGAAGCGAGGGCCGGCTCTGATGAGGAAAAGCACTGCAACCATGGTAACCGCACCCAATACACGTGAACAGTGTGCACCGTACGTGACGCTCCGCTCTGCGGGTGGGGAGGGCGGTCTGCGGGTGGGGAGTGCGGTCTGCGGGTGGGGAGTGCGGTCTGCGGGTGGGGAGTGCTCCTCCTTCGTGCCCCACCCGCAGACCGGAGCAGGCGCCATGACGCCGAGCGGAGAGGCAGCGACGGTGGCGCATCGCCAGAAGCGCCCGGCGACATTTGCCGCCTGTCTGGCACTCTGTGCTTTTCGGTTGCGAAGGGGCATTTGGTGCAGTGTGAACTCCCGCCGTCGCAAGCAGTAGGCCCTTTTTTGTCCACTCGTCGTTGACGACGCCTCCTCCCTCCATTTTCCTTCTTCCTGCTCATACTGCTACGTTCCGATGTCGTCCGCGCATCTCACGACGTTTAAGGTCGCAAGCGACACCGTTCGCTACACACCGACGGCGATCGAGTCGACTTATTCGTACGACACGGCCTCGGTCACGACTTCCAAGGGCGCCGACGGCGCGCTGCACGTTACGGCCACACCCACGAAGCAGCAGTTGCACTTCCGGACCCAAACGGCGGTGCCCAAGGTGGGGCTCATGATGGTCGGCTGGGGTGGCAACAACGGCTCCACCGTCACGGCCGCGGTTCTCGCGAACTCTCGTAACATCGCCTGGACCACGAAGGGCGGCGTGCAAACGCCCAACTACTTCGGCAGCATCACCCAATCTAGCACGATGCGCATCGGCCACACGCACCGCGGCGACGAGGTGTTCGTGCCGTTAAAGTCCGTCGTTCCGCTAGTGAGCCCGAACGACCTCGTTCTCGGCGGGTGGGACTGCTCTAATTTCAACCTGGCGGAGGCGATGAAGCGTGGCGCGGTGTTGGATTACGATCTGCAGCGCCAGTTGGTCCCACTTATGGAGCCGATGAAGCCGTTGCCCGCGATCTTCGACTTGGATTTCATCGCCGCCAACCAAGACGATCGAGCGAACAACGTGATTCCCGGGACGAAGGCGCAGGCCGTCGAGGTCGTGCGAGGCCACATCCGAGATTTCAAGTGTGCTCACAGCCTCGACAAGATCGTCGTTGTGTGGACGGCAAACACGGAGCGTTGGTCGGACGTGATTCCGGGCATCCACGACACGGCGGACAACTTGCTGGCGGCGCTTGCTCGGGGGGAGAAGGAAATCGCACCGTCCGCGTGCTACGCGATGGCCGCCATTCAGGAAGGCTGCGCGTACATCAACGGCGCGCCGCAGAACACCTTTGTGCCTGGGCTCGTCCAGCTCGCCGAACGGCACAATGTGTTCATCGGGGGTGACGACTTCAAGAGTGGCCAGACCAAGATGAAGTCCGCCCTCGTGGAGTTTTTCGTCGCCGCCGGGATCAAGCCGGAGAGCATTGCAAGCTACAACCATCTGGGCAACAACGACGGTCGCAATCTGGCGTCTCCGAAACAGTTCCGCAGCAAGGAAATCTCAAAGTCGGGCGTCGTTGAAGACATGGTCGCCTCGAACTCGATCCTGTACCCTGACGGGAAGGGGCCGGACCATTGCATCGTCATCAAGTACTTGCCCTACGTGGGCGACAGCAAACGGGCGCTCGACGAATACATCTTCTCCATCTTCATGGGCGGTCAGCAGTGCGTCGTCATGCACAACACGTGCGAGGACTCCCTCTTGGCCGCGCCGCTCATCCTTGATCTGTGCATCCTCACGGAGCTCATGCAGCGCGTGACGATCTCGCAGGACGGCGGTCACTCCTACGAACACGTTCGATGCGTGCTCTCCATCCTGTCGTACCTGTTGAAGGCCCCCTTCGTGCCGGCGGGCACCCCAATCGTCAATGCGCTCGGTCGCCAGAAGGGATGCATCGAGAACCTGCTGCGCGCCATGGTAGGACTGCCCGCGGAGAACCACCTCTTGCTCGAGAGCAAGCTGCGCGTCCGCAAGCCTTGAGAGGTCTTTGTTCTTGACTCCCCCCGTCGTGACGGGGGGGGGGGGACAAAATCGCACAACGCTTTGACCGGCTGTTGTGTGAGCGGTAACGACGAGAACAATTTGCTTCTGTGCTTGTTTTTGCTGCGCTGTAGCCGTTGCAACCGGCCGTTCTGTGTGCTCCCCCGCTCGAATGGCGCAGCGCGCGGCTATATCAGCATGCCTCGACTTCTACCAGCGCTCGGCGTGAAGGTGAGACACCGTCCCTTTTTTTTTCTCTTTTTCGTAACCCGTGTGTTCAAGCGTCGGTGTAACCGCTACGTCTGAATCCACACCGACGCGACTCTCGTGTTTGAATTATTCGAATATTGTTCTGGTCGCCTGCTCTCACAGACCGCGCCTCTACTTTTACTTTTTCAGGGACGACTGATCATTTTGCTATGAAAGCACCGTCTCATCGACCGATGTCCCCGCCCTCGCGCCTTGTCGTCGGCGTGCCGCTCTACCCGGATTGGACGGAAAGCGAATCGTCCCAGAAGCACGCGTCGAGCGGAGACAAACAGCCCACGCAATGGCACCACAACGTGATCGAGGAGCCCCGCCGCTTCGTGTCTTTGGGGTTTCAGGACGTCGCCTGGGCGTTCGTATTCGTTGCCCATGTGACTGGCATCACGATGGTGGCGGCCTACAATGTCCGCGCGTTTGTCTCGGGTGAACTTTTCTCCAAGCGGCCCGACCTGTTCCCCTCCACGGCCGCCCCCGTCACGGTCGAAGCCCATCACGGTTCGTCCCCGCCTTCCCTGATCGAGCTGGGAGCTGGTTTGGTCATCGCCGCGCTGGTGACATCGTTGCTGCTGACAGCGGTGCGCTTCTTTGCGGCATCGTTCATCCGCGCGTCGATCACCTTTTCTGTGGTCATGTGTGCGGTGATGTGTGTGTCGGCCATCGCAGCGGGGTCGATCCTCATGGCGGCGCTCTTCGCGCTCTGCACCGTCGGCAGCATTATGTGGTACTTCGCGGTGTTGCCGCGCGTGCCGTTTTCATCGTATCTCCTGTCGCTTTCCTCGGCGCTGGTGGCGCGCTACTACGGCGTCCTGGTAGCCACGGTAGTGATGATCAAGCTCGTAGCGCTGTACGTGGCCGCCTGGATCGTGGCGATCGCGGCGGCCGTCGTCTACTACGCTCCGGTCATGCCACGGTCGCAAGGCCGTAATTTGGCCGTCCCGCGGCATGCGGCCGATCACTCAGAGCAGTCAATCGGCACCGCGGCGTTGTTTCTAGCGTTCCTTTTCTGTCTGTTTTGGACGGTCCAAGTGGCGAGCAACGTGATCCACGTTACGGCATGCGGCCTGGCGGCGACGTACTACTTCGCGGGCCCGGTGCACATGCCACGCAACCCGTCGTGGGCATCGTTCAAGCGCAGTATCACGACAAGTTTTGGCAGCATTTGCTTCGGGTCCGCCGTGGTCGCCTTCCTCCAGGTCTTGCGCTTCATCGCCCATGAGCTCCGGCGCGCCGACAACAATTTCATTCGTTGTATCGCGGAGTGCTTGATCGCGTGCGTCGAGGCGCTTGTGGAGCGCATCAACGTCTATGCTTTTTCTTACATGGCCATTTACGGCACGAGCTACATCGAGTCCGGCCGCAGGGCCATGGACCTGCTCTTCACGGCACCGGAGGGCTTCGAGGCGATCATCAATGACTGTCTCGTGCTACCCGCGATCCGATTCGCCATTCTCACGGGGACACTGCTCGCGTTCCTCCTCGCGTTCCTCGTTCTTGGCGCGCCCATGGCAGCCATGGTGGCCGGCCTCACAGCGGCGTGTCTGTCAGTGTACTTGAGCTCCGTCTACGCCGCGACGGTGACCGTCTTCTTGTGCTTCGCGGACTGCCCGTCGGCGGCCGAGGGGTCGAATCCTCAGCTTCATGATGATCTCACGACTCTCGTGCGGCGTGGCTACATGGCCTTCCCCGCCGCCTACGTGCCGTCCCCGTCGCTGCTGTCGCCGCATCTGCATACCTACGGAACGGTCGTGTGACACAAAGGACACATCAATTAGCAAAAAGAGAGAGAGAGAGAGAGAGAGACGGAGCGTGCAGTTGAGGGAGGGAGGTAGAGTCGTCATCCATCAAACCCCTCATGTCGCTATTATTGTTGTTTGCCGAGGAGCTCCGTTTCACTACTCACAAGCCGAGATCAAGAAGGCACAAGATGTCTGTCTTCCCATATATTTTTTGCATTTGCAAGTGTACGTGTCGAACATGCCGGGAGTCCCCTCTGCACTGAGTTGCGCTGTGATTGATCGATTGAAAGCAGTTCTCCTCGCTATCACGTTTATCTGTGTCATCCTTCCACGCACTCTGTGGATTACTATTTCATCTCTCTGTCACTTTCACACGTTCGACCCATCCGTTGAATCCCCTCTTTCGGATGGCCTCGTCTCTCGATCAATGCACCAACGCGTTGTTGCAGCAAAAGGCTACTCAAGGAGCGCTCAACGCGCAACTTGATCAACGTGCCCACCACGTCGAGCGCCATGCTCGTCAAGCGTTGTTCCAAGTGAAAACCCTGGCTGCCGATTGCTCGCGGAAATGTCGCGAACTCGGCGATGTTCGCGCCGACAGCAAGCAACTGGCGACCGACCTTTCGCTCGCCGAAGTGCGCGTCGCTGCCAATGAGGCCATGGTCACCGAGGCACGCTCGGCCGCCCAGGGCGTGAGCGCTGCGATGGCCGACGTCACTTCCTCTCGCGCCGACTTGCCAACTCGCGTCGTTCGGGTCCTCAAGTTGTTAACGGCGGCCAAAGACTGTTGCGACGCTAGCGCCAAGCGCGAGCAGGTCGCCCATCACCTTTTGGCGGTGGCACGGGCGGCGGCCGCTGTCGTTCATGTCGAGCACTTCATCCATCCGCTCGTGTTGAAGAGCGAAGGCGAGAACTGGCTGCAGCAGGTCGCGTTGGGTCCCAGTCGGCTTCTGGAGCGCCAGGCCTCGTTGCAGGCTGCCATGGCGTCACAAGCCACCGGCCACGAGCGGCTGGAGGCGGCGACGCTCCGCCTGTCATCGTCACGTGCAGCCCTCGCGGAGACTCAAGCGGCCGTCGCCGCGGTTCACGCGGAGGTCACCGATCTGCGCTCTCGTCACTCCATCGCGACAATACAATTGTCGGACCTATCACACTCGGAACTTCCTGCTGTTCGTGCCGCCCGCGACGCGGTCGCCCTCCAAGAGCAATCGCTGCTTGCGTGCAAGGAAACGCTTGACGCGGAGCTGTCTCACGTGACCACTCGCGCAGCCGCCGACCGTGCCGCCGCGACCACCAATGACGCCCAACTCGAGGCACGGCTTGCGGCTGAGCAGCAATCCCTCGCCACGACGCGGACGGAGCTGGAACGGGCGTCTTCCGCGGCCGTGGAGGCGGCCACGTGGGCCGGCCGCTTGTCGACCGCGGCGAACGAAGCCGACGGCGTCTTGCGCCGTCTTCACGACGCATCGCATTTCGAAGAAGCGCAGCAGAACGATCTCGCCGCCCAGCTCGTTCAGGCAGTGGCGCTGCGCGATGAGGCCATGCGAACCGCCAGCGAACGGCACGCCGACGCCACGCGGCGCTGGTTCCTGGATGCTGCCTCAGCGCTCGACGAGGCGGAGGGAGCGATGCGCGACAGCATCGACCTGGAGAATGACAAGACTTTCCGGACGCTGAAGCTTGACGCCAAGACGAGCGTGGCTCGGTGCACGGTCTCGCACGAGGAGTCCGAAGCGCGCCACCGGCTCACCGACGCGGCGCTGCTGAGCTTCGCGCAATGGAAGGAAGTGGCTGATCTGGAACAGGCTGCTCGCTTGGCACTGGCCACGGCGTTGCGCACACCGGTGCTCATGCCGCCCGGCAGCGAGGCAAAGCCGGTTCGATCGGCCATCGGGCCGGCGGTGACACCCGCGACGGGGGGCGCCAAGCGAGGCGGCGGGACTGTGGAGGCCGCGATGGCGACACCGCGAGCCGACAATGGCCCGTTGGAGATGGCTGCCGACCGTGCATCCGGTCACGGCAAGAAGAAACGCCCCCGGAAGCAGCTATCGCCCTCCTGCGGTTCCGCGTCGCCGACCGGTCCATCGCGTCCGTCGGCCCCGAAAACCGCCGCGATTCTTGAAGTCCCGTCGACACCCGCCGCCGCTGCTCGGCCAACGGATGGAAAGTCCGCGCTGATGGGTACCACCCCCACGCCTACCGTCCCTTGCCGTGCGCCTCGTTCGGGGGGCGATGACCGTCGGGTCCCAGCACCCGCTGCTCAAACCTTGGACCTCGACGACGACGACGACGATCTGCCCCTTGGAGATCTGCTTCAGGCAGCGGAGACGCGCGCCGATCCTGGCAGTTCCAATCGGGGGGCGGCCGCCGCCGGTCCGGTAAACGCTGTTCCCAGCGCCAAAGATTCCACTCCCGGCGGCGGTGAGGATTCCCTCCTCAGCCATCGTCGTGATGCATTGATGCCGCCACCGCCCCAAAGCACAACCGCGCCGACCAAGACGACCACCAGGGTACTGCGCCCGGCCGTGGCGACCAGTCCCGAGGCGGATGATGACCACCGCCTGTCGCTGTGGCAATCCGTGCCGGGGCTCCAGCTCGCTCGCAACGGGGACACGCCGTGGGCGGATGCACGGAAGCGGCACAAAATGTTCGCCGAGGGTGCTTCCACGACGCCAGGTGTCGCCACACCGGGAGGCGCCTGTCGCAAGAGCGAGCTGTCCGACTGGAGCATTCGTTCGGCGCAGCATGGCAGCGGGGGTCATCCGCCCTCCCCCTCGCCTGATCCCCGGAGGCCCCCAGTGGCGGCGGGCTGGACAGCCGTTCCCCCCGCGATGCCGCCGACGCCCGCCGGCCCGTGCGGCCAGCGAATGGTCAACCACCCTAACCCAGGCCAGGGCATGTCGACCCTTTGCTCGCGCATCGCTGCGGGGCATGTACCAATCGGCGCCGCCACACCATCCAAGCAGCTCATTCTCGTGGATGAGGACGACGAAGAGAGCAATGAGCGAGCCGCGACCCCTCTCCCGCTGCGTAGCAACGGCCCGCCTACCGTCGCGCGCAATGGTGGCGCGTCGGGCCCTGGGGTTCGGCAGCCGACCGCGAAAGGGATCACCGCCGCCGTCTCTGCCGCGACGCGGCTCGTCAACCGCACCAATCAGCCCGCGGTGGCCCCTGGGTCGCGCAAGACGCTGCGTGACGGCCCTGCGCACCAGCGCCCCGCCGGTGCACTACGTCCCGCCGGTCTCAATCAACGCGTCACCGCAACAGCCCCCGTCACCGCACCCGACGTCGTCGCGACCTTCATGGATGTTTTTTCGATCTGACACCGCCACGCTCTCGATGTGCCGCAAACGCTCTTTCCGAGCGACCTTCGGCGCACCTTTCTTCACACTGTTCTCGTGAGGTGGGCACAGACCGCTCTCTTCTGAGCGGTTCGTGTGCACCTCGCTCTCTCAATAAACGACCCCTCCTTCCTTCTCTTTCTTCCCTATAGCAGCTCTCTTCCTCTCCCTTCTTCTTTCGGACGGCATTACAATTGCCGTTCCAATTTTTCTTTTCGTCTAACGACGGGCGGTAGGGCGGCTGGCCCAGCCTTCTTGCAGCACACATGTTGTGTATTTGAACCCTTTCGTTTCCCAAGTTATCCGTTTTTTTACACGTGTAAGATGGCGACGGGTGGCGTTCCACGGCTGTACGCTCCCCCTCCACACGAGCGCTTTAGTCTCTGGGACACGGTGCCGGACCTCTTCGGAAACCACGTCCGGCTGTCCGGCTACGGCGGCATCGGCTATTCCTGGGACGCGTTCCTTGATCTCTGGCCGTGCCTCCTGTTTGCAGCAGGTTGGTTCGGGGTGCGCCACCTGAGCAAAGCAGTCATCTTCCCTTCGTTCGCGCGCGCCGTCGGCCTCCGCAGCCGCACTCGGATTTCCAAGTTTTCGTACCAATGCTGGCTTTCCACGTACTACATTTCGTCCTGCTTGGTCGGCATGGTGGTGCTGTCAGGCCAGGACTTCCACGAGTACCCGCTGTCCGACCGTGGCGGCGCGAGCATGTACCACAACCACGGCTCCTTTGTCGCCAAGGAATTGGAATGGTATCTGATCTATCAACTCGGATTTTACATCGCGGAGTTGTTTGCAATTTTCTTGGAGCCGAAGCGAAAGGACTTCCGCGAGTACTTGCTTCATCACGTGGTGACGGTGGCGATGATCGTCGGTTGTGCGTCGGCATCCTGCCACCGCGCGGGCGTGTGGATAAACTTCATTCACGACGTCCCCGACGTCTTTCTCGGCATCGCCAAGCTCTGCAACTACGCGAAAGTGCGCGAGCCGATCACCAACACAATGTTCGGCCTCTTTGTCGTGTCCTTCGCGTACTTGCGGCTCTACTGTCTTCCATTACTCACGTGGATGCACCTCACGGTGATCCCGTACGTGATGCCTGCCTACATCGATCACTACATTCTGTTCGTTCTGCTCGGCGTCGTGCTGCAGCTGCTCCACGTGTTCTGGTTTTTCCTAATTATTAGGATGATCGTGCGCCTCGCGACGGGCGTCCGGGGCGACGTGCGAAGCGACGAATCTGGCGACGAGGTCCTCGAAGTCGCCGCACGCAAGCATTCCAACAGGCACGAAGCTAGTAGTCGAAAACAACAATAAAATAGTCGAGTGCCCCACGACAGAGAGGGAGCGTCTTATTTGTGTGTTCAATCGTCCGGATGAGTGAGAGCGCGAAAGGAGAGGATGGATGAAGGACAAGACGAGCAGAGGGGAGGCGTGTGACCGCTCGTCGTCAACGCGTTGTCGATTCCTTTCAGCCGATTCACAACTCCAACCGGTAGGCCCTCTGGTCGCCCTTCGCCGTTCTTGCGGTTCGAGGAGATCCTCTCTCCTTCCTTCCTTCTCTTCGTGTTGTCTTTCCCCCCTCGCCATTCGACGCGGTGTTGTCTTTCTCGGCGGAAACCACCGCCCCCTTCCGCGCAACGCGCACCGCAATGATATCAATGGGCGGGCCAAGAGACAACCCACAAATGACGAGGTAGTCTGGTGGTGGTGGATTGCGGCGGCGGGCTGCATGCGTCGTTGGCTGTTTGTTCGTCTCTTGGTTCGTACGGACGGATTCGGAGGTGTCGTCGGGGCGAAGGGAGGCATTGGGGGGGAATGAAATATGACGACTTGTTGTTGTTGTCTGCCCTCCATCATTTCCTATCGTTCCTAAAGACCCCCCCTCTCCGACGCTACATGGGGAGGTCCACCTTCGGTGTGCGTGGGGGTGTACTTCTGACAAAGGAGAACTTTTCCTCGCCGACTATTCCTTCATCGACCACGAACGCCGTCGGGGGATGAATTCAGTATCCAGTGGGCAGTATGCACACTTCTCCTCTGGGAGGGAAAAAATGACCGACTCGCAGATTTGGGTTCATTGACCTCGTGTGTTGTGGGAAGGAATCCGAGCAAGTTTGGTATTTCAACGTACTTTACTCTCTCACATACACACTTCTTGATGAAGGGCAGCGCCACGTGATAGGTGCGTTGGCTTTGACAATTTCGCACCGCATCGGCGGGAAAGCGTAATCCCATCCTTAGGGCGTTGGGGGAGGCGCTGCCGAAATTTTTATTTCCTCATTCGTCGCGGCCGCTGGTGGTGGGGAAATATTCTTCTATTTTTCCTTCAGACCACCGTCGCAATATCAATGTCGGACATCAGCGGCATTCCCCGCCAATACGCCCCACACGAGAGGTTCAACCTTTGGGAGGTGCTGCCGGACCTCTTTGGGCAACACGTCCGGCTTTCCGGTTTCGGCGGCGTCAGCTTTTCGCGAGAGGCTTTCTTCGGTCTTTGGCCGAGCCTTGTATTTGCATTGGGTTGGTTCAGTCTGCGCCACCTGAGCAAAACGGTCATCTTCCCTTCATTCGCGCGCGCCGTCGGCCTCCGCAGCCGCATTCGGATTTCCAAGTTTTCGTACCAATGCTGGCTCACGACGTTCTATGTGTCCTCTTGCCTTGTCGGCATGGTGGTGCTCTCTGGGCGTGAGTTCCACGAGTACCCGTTGTCCGACCGTGGCGGCGCAAGCATGTACAATGAACGCGCCACCTTCGCGGACAAAGAATTGGAATGGTATCTGATCTATCAACTCGGGTTCTGCATAGCGGAGTTATTTGCAATTTTCTTGGAGCCGAAGCGAAAAGATTTTTACGAGTACCTGCTTCATCACTTGGTCACGGTGGCCCTTATCGTTGGTTGTTCGTCGGGATCGTTTCACCGCGCGGGCGTGTGGATAAACTTCATTCACGACGTCCCCGACGTCTTTCTCGGCATCGCCAAGCTCTGCAACTACGCGAAAGTGCGCGAGCCGATCACCAACACAATGTTCGGCCTCTTTGTCGTGTCCTTCGCGTACTTGCGGCTCTACTGTCTTCCATTACTCACGTGGATGCACCTCACGGTGATCCCGTACGTGATGCCTGCCTACATCGATCACTACATTCTGTTCGTTCTGCTCGGCGTCGTGCTGCAGCTGCTCCACGTGTTCTGGTTTTTCCTAATTATTAGGATGATCGTGCGCCTCGCGAAGGGCTTACGGGGCGACGTGCGAAGCGACGAATCCGGTGACGAAGCACTCGAAGCAGCAGCGCGAAATTGTCCGAAGCGGCGCGACGCACGGGAGGCGACCGCCCAATGGAAGCAGCAGTAGGGGGCACCCACCGAGGCAAAGAGACCCTCTCGTCGTCCTCACCCTTTCACCGCAGCGTGGTGTGGGCTGCATTCACCACATTTTAGACACCAACGCGGGTGGTTTGTGCGCGTCGAAATGTGAGGTCGCGGGATGCGAGGTAGCTGGGGCGGAATGACCGGGCGCTCTGTCGTCGCGGTGTCGTCCTAATTTTGATTGTGCCGATCGAATCGGGGGTTGTAGGTTCGTGTGTTTGTGCGTACCACCACCACCATGCTCTTGCTTTTGTCGAAAATATTTTCGCCGTGCCGTTGCGTTGACGTGATTTTGACCGAACTCCCGTGAGTGTTCTGCTTGAACAAAGTTGACACCGTCGTCCGCGTATTGCCTGACTTGACTGGGTGATCGTTGTCGAGTCGGCCACGGCCTGAATACCCAATAACCCGCCGCGGCTTGGCAGTGGAGTTGTTTCCAACATTCCCTCTCGTTTCGTTACAGAGGCACCCCCCTCGCCAAATGGCCAGCCTTCCCCTCTATGCCCCCGAGGAGCGTTTCAGCCTCTGGGATGCGTTTCCCAATCTGTACGCGAACCACGTCGCGCTCTCGGGCGACGCCGGCTGGGACACGTCGCTAGAGTTCCTGCCCCGCCTGCTGCCGTCGCTGGCGTTTGCCGCCATGTGGTTTAGCGTCCGTCATTTCGGCAAACGCATCTTGTTCCCGTCGTTGGCGAAATCGCTCGGCGTCCGCGGCCGCACGCGCGTTAGCAAATTTGCGTATCAGCTGTGGCTGACCATTTTCTACGCGGGGTCGAGTGTCGTGGGTTATTATATCATAAAGGACGAGGAGTACGCTCAGTTTCCGGTGTCAGCGAGAGGCGGCGCGGCCCTTTTCAATCGACCGGAACAGACGATCAGCGCGAAGATCGAGTGGTACTACTGGTACCAAATCGGTTTTTACATCGCTGAGCTCTTCGCGATCTTTTTGGAGCCGAAGCGGAAAGATTTCTTCGAATACTTCTTGCACCACGTGGTCACGCTTGGGCTACTTAGCGGATCGTTTGTGACCCGTTTTCACCGCATCGGGCTCTACATCAACTTCATCCATGACATCCCCGACATCTTTCTGTGCGCCGCGAAGGTGTGCCACTACGCAAAGGGCCCCGAGGTGGTCGTCAACGGTTTTTTTGCGTTCTTCGTGTCCTCGTTCATCTTCTTCCGCCTCTACTGCCTCCCGCATCTCACGTGGGCCGATCTCTGCATCGTGCCCTACGTGCGGCGCGCCTCGTATCCGTTCTATATATTGACGGCCATGTTTGGCGGCATCCTGCAGGCATTGCACCTCTTCTGGTTCTACTTGATCGTGCGGATGATCATTCGTCTCCTGATGGGCGTGCAAGGGGATATGCGTAGCGATGAGTCGGGTGACGACGCCGCGGGCGGCGGCACGGCGGAACAAATCGCGGGCCGCAAGGCCGCCAGGGTCGCCGCCCACAAGAAGGCACACGACGCGAGCAAAAGCAGCAAGTTCAACTAGCGAACGCCTGTGTTGCCTTGCCGACATGTTTATTTTTTGCGATGTCGTCTTACGTCCATCGTGTGTTCCTTATTTCTACATCGAGCTGAAGAATGGGTTTCTTTCGCTTGTCAGACAGAGGGCAAAAAGTTTGTTTGCCGCCCCGACATTCGTCGATCACTGGACGCACGCCGCCTGATGATCGCGCGCATGATCGGCAAGATCCCCCTGCGCCCTGATAGATACAGCGCCTTTCCCCCCTCTCTCTCGGCTGGTGAGTTGTGATCGCTCCTCTGCCCCCCACCCCCCGCCGTTCCATCTTGCGAAATAATCCACTCCCCTCCAGGTCATCATGATCATGGCAAAGGGGTTTTAATACGAGTAGACTGTCTCCTTCTTGTCTTCCAAGCCCGAGCGATGTCCACGGCTGCCAGTCTGGGCGCCGCGGTGGTGGCTCGTCGCACCCGACGGGTGCTGATTTGCTGTGACGACTTCAAAGGCACCCTGTCGGCCCTCGCCGCGGCGGAGGCCGTCGGCACCGGCGTTGCCGCTTTCCTCAACGGGCATCTAGGTGCGGACGTCAACGTCGACTGCCGCGTGCTGCCGCTGTCAGACGGCGGACTGGGATTCCTCCGTTCCCTTGCCGCCGTCGATCCGTCGGTCGTGCCGCTGTCGCTTTTGCCTCCATCTCATGACACGCTGCCGCCCGTCGTACTGGGACCGTTGGGGACCCCGTTGCCCGCACCCGCGACCTTCGCCTTGTCGATACAGCGGCGCCGGCTGTTCATTGAGAGTGCCACCGCGATAGGGCTGCCGCTCGTGCCTCCCGAAAGGCGCAATCCGATGCTCACCACGACCTTCGGCTTAGGAACCCTGATTCGCAGCGCGTGGCAGCAAAGCAATGCGATGTTGTCGGCCATGTCGGGCCACCACCACGGTGCGTGTGGCCACCACCCAAGGCCCGAGGAGGAAAACGGCGAGAACGTGACAGCGGCAGTCGAAGAAATCGTACTCGGTCTGGGTGGAAGCGCGACGAGCGACTGCGGCATCGGCGCTCTGCAGGCCCTCGGGTTCGCGATCATCGCCGGCGGGCGCCGCTTCGGCACCGCAACGACGGCGACGGGGGACGGGACAACCCCTCCGGACAACGCCTCCTCCGTCATCCGCGGTGCCGACGTCTGCCAAGGCGTCGAATCCATCGAGGGGCTGTCCACCGATACCGAGTCGAACCTCCGCCGCGCGTTGTATGGTGGGTCGGCCGGGCCGGGTAGTGCCCCTCTGCCCAAGCTCACCCTCGTCTGCGACGTGACGAACCCGTTGGTAGGGCCGGAGGGTGCCGCCGCCGTCTACGGGCCGCAAAAGGGGGCCACCCCGGCCGACGTCATCCGGTTAGACGAGGGGGCAAAGTCTGTGGCGCAGGCGCTGAATGCGGCGTGCCACGTTGACGTGAGCCACTTGCCTCGGGCCGGGGCCGCGGGAGGCGTCAGCGGAACGTTCGCCGCGGCTTTTGGCGCGCGACTGCTTCCCGGAGCGCAGGTCTTCGCAGAGTGGTGCGGCCTTTCAGAGGCGGTCCGGGGGGCGGATCTCGTGATCACTGGTGAAGGGCGGTACGATCAACAGACCCGTTCGTATGCTAAAACTGTCTCTCTGGTTTGTCAAATGTGCGCGCAGCATGGCAAGCCGGTGGTGGTTGTTTGTGGGTCGACGGACGGTCGGACTGGAAGCCGCCCGGACGTCACGGAGAACCGCGTGAGCGCTTTCAAGCTGGAGGGGAAAATCGTCCCTTCGGCCGCCTTCGTTGTCGCCCCGTTGACGGCGGCACTCGCCTCAACTGCTCCGGACCCTGCCCCGGCCGTGCGGCTACTTCCTGCCCACTTTGCACTCCACGAAGCCATGTCGGAGCCAGCGGTATGCATCGCCCGGACGATCGAACGAGCACTGGAGGCATGCCCCGAACTGTTGTCGGCTTGAAAGGCTGCCTTGTGCGTTCTCTCTCTCTCTCTCTCTCTCTCTCTCTCTGTCTCTCTCTGTCTCTGCTCTCTTCCTTCGCGCCGCCAGATGTCTGTTCTTCCTTGCGTGTCTCTCGCACAGGTGCACTTTTTTATTTCTCGTGTGTATTATTATTACCGTCCCTTTGTGATATGGGCCGCGACACCATCAAGGTGTTCCTCCGCATGCGCCCTGAAGGGCGCGAAGCGGCGCCCGTCACCTACGACGTGCAGCACACGTTTGACGACAGCACGATCCGCTTCCACTTGGACCGCCGCCTGGACTCCGACGTCGTCAACCACACCACCGAGGACTACGGGTTCCGCTTCGACCGGGTGTTCGAAGGAAAAACGACGCAGGAGGACGTTTTCAATAGCGTGGCGAAGGAGTGCGTCGCCAGCGCGATCGACGGCTACAACTCGACGATCTTCGCCTATGGGCAAACCGGTAGCGGGAAGACGTTTTCGATTACGGGAGGCACCACGAGCTACGACGAGCGGGGCGTCATTCCCCGATCGCTTTCGATGATCTTCGCGGAGGCGGCCAAGCGCACGGATTACGCCTGGACCATCACCCTCAGCTACCTGCAAATCTACAATGAGAAGGGCCAGGACCTCCTCAACCGCGGCAACGACGCGAAGACGCTGGAGGATCTCCCCGTCGTCACCATCGCGGAGACGGAAGATGAAATCGTGCTCAAAGGTCTCGAGGCCCACCCGTGCAGCAGCGTGCACGATGCCCTGAACCTGCTGTTCCTGGGCGACACCAATCGCCTCTATTGCGAGACGCCGATGAACAAAACCTCCTCTCGGTCGCACTGCGTGCTCATCATCGGCATCGAGGCGCGGCAGCACGGGGGCGCCATGGTGCGGCGCTCCAAGTTGAACATCGTGGACCTCGCCGGGTCGGAGCGCGTGGCGAAAACGGGCGTGTCGGGCACCTTGCTCACGGAAGCCAAGTACATCAACTTGTCCTTGCACCATCTGGAGCACGTCATCCTCGCCTTGTCGGAACACCGCGGTCACATTCCATATCGTAACACGATGATGACCATGGTGCTGCGAGATAGCCTGGGTAGCAACTGCCGCACAGTGATGCTCGCCACCTGCCACCCCGGCTTGCCGTACGCCATGGAGACGATATCCACCTGCCGCTTTGCGCAGCGCGTGTCAAGTATCAAGCAAAACGCGCACGTCAACGAGGAGCAGGATCCTGTGATACTCGTGCGGCAGCTGAAGCGAGAAATATCGCAGCTAAAGGATCAAATTGCCTTCTTGTCCAAAGGCGCGGACTGCGACCCCAATCGCGCCGTGCAGGGAGACGAACTCGAACGGTGCAAGGAGGCCGTGCAACGCTTCCTTAAGGACCCCGACCCCGCGGCCACGGTCCTGGGCCTCGGAGGCGACTGGGCACGCGTGTCCGCGGTGTTCAGGCTATTAAAGAGCTTCGTCGGTGGCAGCGGAGGAGGAGGAGCGCCGCGGACGCCGCTGACACCGCCGCTGCCCTCGACACCCATCACAATGGTGCAGAATGCGGCATCGCTTTCAGAAGTCGCAGCGCTGAAGGAGGAAATTCGCAGGTTAAATACCAGCATGCAGCAGCGAGAAAATGAACTGTCACTGTTGTTCCAAATAGTGCAGAAGCACGGGGGCCCGCGCAGCACAACAGCCACGCAAACCGGTGACGACGCGAGGTACCCGTCCGTTCTGGCTGCGGCACCTCTCGCCGCGCTTGCTGGCGGACCGCGCGACGTGCCACTGCAGCATCCCGGCTCCTTGCCGCCGGTGAACAATCGCCAGGGAGCGTCCCCGGCATGGGCACCCCCGGTGAACCGTCCAGACGCGAACGCGGTCGCGCTCGCCGTCGCCGAGGACCAGCTGTCAACTGACTACAACTTGGCTGCCCTCTCCGATGCCGACCTGTTGAAGGACCGCGCCGCGGCCTTCGAGACGTTTCGCCGTTCGTACCGGAAGCACGAGCAAATCGCGCAGACGAAGGAAGAGCTGCAGACCCGCTTCGGCACCGCCAAGTCCCTTGCGGCGTCCGTGAACCGCCTCGTGGACGGCATCAAGGGGCTGAAGCACAAGATCCAGCAGCTGAGGGCGGAGAAGGCGCTGCTGCAGTCGGGGACCGACACGTCGTCGGAGGACGCCGAAGAGGCACAGCTCACGTCTCAGCTCGATGCGAGCAAGGCGGAGTACCACCGTTCCGTCGGGGCGCTGGCGAAAGAGAAGGAACGCATCGAGCACATGCAGCTCATGGTCCAACGGACGCAGGACCAGCTGCTCAAGGACTTCGAGTCGTGGTTCTCGCTGCGGCAGCAGCAGGTTCAGGCCGCGCTGCAGCCGGCCCCTGGGAACAGTTCGTCGAGCCATGGATGGAGTAGCCGCCGGGCCGCGGCAACGGGGGGCGGTAGTCTCGTCGTCGAGGCGACCGGGACGGCAGCGGTCCCGACACCGGGCGAGCCGTCATGGCCGGCGGGAATGGTCGACAACGCCAAGGGTGCGGCGATGCAGCCGCGGCCACCGCTGGCAGCTCAAGCCCCCCTACCGCAGGCGGCAGGCTCTGTGTTCGCTTCGCCGTCCTCGTCCGCCTCTCAGTTTCAGCAAATGCAGGTGCAGGAGCGGTCCCAGGCGACGTCAAACTTTCGCGATCAGCTGTACCAGCTGTCGGCTGTTGGCCCTGCCCGAGAGCAGCCACAGCGGTCAGCCGCACCACCGAACTTTTCGGCGACATCGGCGGACGGAGGGGCGTCGTATCCTCCTGGCTTTCGGCCCTCCGGCATTCCAGCCGTCGACGCTGAGTTGCTGCGAGTTTGGAGAGCCAAGGAGGAGCGCGACATCAAGCGCCAGACTGCCTCGGCTTAAGTTCCCTCATAGGTATGGCTCGATCGGGGTGGCCCGAATCATTATTATCCGTGTAGCAGTGTAGTGATAGGGCCCCCGCAGAACAATAGATACGAATGGGGGGATATGTTTTGACGTGCAAATCGCGCGCGATTTTAGAGTCAAAATAACTTGCGCGAGCT
>ERZ1292633.2860-Hain-H41-02um-R1-2860-length-17292-cov-6_pt1 | contig 17292 bp, 10 predicted proteins | sample MGYA00564406_ERZ1292633 | MGnify/ENA primary metagenome ERZ1292633 (study PRJEB36523, sample SAMEA6512639) | groundwater metagenome | collected 2019-01-08 | study: AquaDiva: Metagenomics assemblies of 32 groundwater samples | reverse complement strand
CGAGAGAGAACGGGGGTGAAAAAACTAGTTTGCGGAACTAGCTTTTTTGGACTTGAATGTCCAATGATTATCGGTTTTAGCCCGAAGAGAGAAAGGGAAATAGCGTCAAATTGTGTGTCTGATTCGCCGGCAGTTAAAAGTCGAAAGAGATAACAAAGAAAAGAGCAAAAGGGAAGCAACTTTTTGCACGAACAAAGCGGTGTACGCGAATCTGCATGCGTCGTTCACCCCCTCCGCCATGCGATTCGACGAAGGTCGCGATAGGAGACTGGCCATGCCTCATTCTCGACTTGGCCTCTTAACCTCCGCCCCACTGTGCCCGCATCCCTTGCGAGCCCGCAACCTGTCGCCCTCGATGCAAATCGTTCGCTTCCTCTTCGTCCCCCCCTTCCTCCCATACGCTCGTTGTCACTTTCTACGGCTGATACGGATCATGCCTGTCGGTTGAGACCACCCACCACCAAAAGCCGAAGGCCTTGGCGGCGCGAGAAGCCGATTGACAGAATAGCGATTCATGAAATCTGCACTGAAAGCGAACCTTTAAGGCTAAGCAATAGCTGCAAGAGCCAACGCAAGTTTTTTCCATGCACGCTATGATCTCGACGACCGACATAGCTTCGACGGCGGCTACCGCGGTGGCTGCCGCGGCATCGGTGACTTCCATGAGGGCGGACGGCGTGGAGCCAGCTTCGCCCAAACCGCCTTGCGATGCGATGGTCGCCGCACTGACGATCGAGGATAAGGACATCGTCGAGAGGTACGATGCAGAGATGAACCCAGAGAGAAGCGGACTGTGCACCGCGTTAATGTGAGCGCGCGTGTAAAAGCGATTTCCATAAAACTTACCGGGCAACGCTGTCGACGCAGGAGAGCGGCAGGCGAAGTTCGAGAACGAAGCGCCATTCGCGGCGCCGAATCGGTGACCAAAGGTCGCGCCAGCACGGCGAAACATTCTCTCAAACAAAAATGTTTTCGGCGCGGTGAATCTCTCCTCGGTGCGCTCTGTTGGCCGCGGAAGGAGGGAATTTAAAACACAACAAAATATCGAATCGTGGTCATATTTCGATCGGGGCGAGGAGAGCACTCCAAAGGCGGATCAACACAAGGACCCCTTTCTCATTCACCACTCCAAAGCGATGCGATACAGCTTACGCGCGTACGCCAGAGCCAAGACCGCGAACACGCACTCCACCAGCCGGCACAATCGGGCGGTGGCCCCCATTGCGATGACGCTGCGATGGCGCAGACGTACCCAGAGCAGCGACAACAGCGGCGCGGCCGTGGTCGACGCGAGCCACCCGCTGACGATCGCGACCGTCACGATCATATGCCGCATGAGCTGCCTCCGTCGCAACTGGGTCGGCGTCGGCCATGGCGGCAGCGTGTTCGGATCGTCGCCCCCACCCACCGTCGAGACGTGACGCTGCGCCCGGTGGATCCCAAACAGCCTGCCAATGATCGAAGCAGCCACGACGACACCGCTACCGGACATCGACGATGGCTGCGGCGGTGACGACGACGCGACGGAAGAAGCAACCCCCCCGGAGAGTGGCCCCCCCGCCGTCGGATGCAACGCCCCTTCGCTCTCGCCACCGATGGCACCGTCAATGCCGAGCGGCGCGCCGGTTGCGAAATGGCCAATGTCCGCCACCCCGTCAGGAATTGGCACGGATCGCCACCGACGGAGCAGCACCGTGTCGTAGCGCACTTGCATGTCGATCGCGGCCTTGATGACCGGTTCACCGCGTTGATACAACATCTTCTCGGTGTGCGCCAGAACCGTTTTCCGCTCAAGCTTCGCCGAGTACGAAGCCCTGGTATGGAATTCAATTGAGAATCGGATTAGCCCACCCAAACACGCGCCGGGATCGTCCCCACCATCACCGTCCCCAAACAGCTCAGAGAGATACCAGGATGTGGTCGGCAGCGGCGAAGAACGCTTGACGCCGTTGGCGGCATCGTCATCGACCAGCGACCGATTCGCCGTAAATACCGCTCGAATGGCGTGATGCTTTTCGACGTCAAACCAATAATTTTGGACAGTCAAAGTCGGGTATCCATTGCGATTGAGCACGTCGAGGACACCCAAGACACAGCTGGTATACGTGGGATGGGCGCCACGAGAGCATGCGGCCGTCACATTCAACGCAGATGAGTCTTGAGGAAAGACGGTGGCCACGACACGATCGGCAACGGTTCCTCCGCTTGGAATGGAAGCCGAAGGGGACATCGCCGCTTCAGGATCCACCACGACAATGTAGTGAAGAACGTCATAGGTGTCCCACGCCAGCCGCTTCACCAGCGACTGAATCGGTTGGCCGTCGACAGTGGTCGGAAGAACGGCCTCGTGCAGATGCTGTGACACGGCACAGCCCAAGTGACGACGCAGGGACTCTTCCACGCGACGTCGCAGCAGCAATGAACTGCGGAATCGAGAATCCAAATCGGTGAGCTGAGCGCCGGGATGCAAGCTAATAGCGTACTGGAGACATTTTAAAAGTCCATGTGAATCGGCAATGAAGGTCCAACGCCGAAGGAGGGCGATCTCGTTCAGGATGCTCTCCTTGATCGACCATGTGCGCCGGATCATCGCGTCTTCCTCCTCGCTGAGGCTAGCCGGTGGTTTTGGAAGATCCTGCTTCCGCGTTTGGCCGATTCGATTGACGCCTTCCGGAATGTCAATCGCATCCCACATGGATCGCATGTCAAGAAAGAATAGGTTTTGCTTGACCGGATCTTGTTCTTTGCGGAGCGTCTCGTACAGGACGTGCGTTTGATTTTGCTTGTTGTCCCACGACTGCGGTGTGTGAAACTGCAACTCGAATTTACCACCTCCAGTTGCTTGAAAGATGCAGTTGATTCCTTTGTAGGTGTAGCAATCCCAGTAATTTTTCACTTCAAGTGGCCTCGTGCCCTCGCAATCGACGAGTGTTTTGATGACCGTTTCGACCCCCGTCACGTAACGAGAAGTGGGGAGCAGCATGGTGAACCGAAGCACGTCGTATTGTTGCTCCACGAGCTGCGATAGGGAGACGACTCGATCCATCGAAAGGGTCATTTTTCGGAGCAGCGACGCTGCGGGTTTGATCTTCCATTCGAGCCCGATCATTTGACCTTGATGAAGATCCGCGAGGTACTTCAGCCGGCTTTCGATGGCGGGACACGCGTCTTGCGCTTCCTTGATGAGGTTCGCCACGGCGGCCGCAATTTCTCGCTCCGATGCAAGGCCGTGAGGCTGCATGGCAACGAAGGAACGGCTGGCTATCTCCATGACGGCGTTGGTGTCGATGCGCACGAGGTCTGTCATTTGTCGTCAGCCTGAGGATGGAAAAAACCTCGGAAGGGACAGAGAGGGAGGGGAAGAAGGTTCTGTGTAACCGATTCTGTGAGATCAGATCTCAAGTGAAGGTACGCGGTGCACGGGTTCACACTGCCAGGTCGATGATAGCCGTGTCACTCGCCAAACATAGTCAGAAACATAATCGCATTCCGCGGACATGAATTGAACTCACTCAAGAAAGAGTGACGGGGGACGTCAAAATCGAACGAATGATTGACGTGCTCCGGAAGAAAACGAGCGTTCGGCTCATCGCGGCAGAGCTTGACTTGACGGATCCGCATGTCCGGCAGGCGCTCCGGTTCGAGTAGGCGATGGCCTCCGTTCCGAGATCACCGCGGCACGACCGGCTAATGGAGACTGGAAAAGACTTGCGTCCGGGCGGTATGGCGGCTGATAACTTCCGAATGCGCCCGCGGTTGATGTGCTTGCCGGTTGCAGAGGGGGCACCACGGCACGTCGACGCGCGTTCCCCCCTTGCGATACGTGGTTGGCCACGGCTCTGGTGGTGTGTCCCACGGACGCCTTGACGCTCAACGAGACAGCCGCGGGAGTTGGCTCCAGCGCCCGAGAGGGCGATGTCAGCGTGGGAGAGGCCGCAAGCGCAGGCAACGTGTTCCGCCGATTGACGACAAGCAGTGACGAAGTATCCGGGTCACTGAATACCTGCGCTTTCGGAAATGCCCGTGCGAACAACATGCGATGCACAGGGGCACCTGACGAGCCGACAAACGGATGGCGGCTATCCACATCAACGGGTCCGTCAAATTCCAGCCCCCAGTTCGTAGGTGGGGTGCCGAGCGTCAGCATGTCGGTCCCAGCGGCACCCATGCCGCCGCTGCTGCCTTGGGTTGTTGTCAAATGCGTGAGTGGCGCATGATGATGAACGACGGTGGGCTCAACGCGGCGCCGCTGCATTCGCATCGCGGGAAGCAAACTCGTTGGCGCACCCGCAAGGTCCTGACTTGGCAGTTGAAACGTCTCAAACGCTCGCGACTGTTGCACCCGCAGCAGATGCTGCATCTGACCCAGCTTGTTCAGTGCGTCACGAAGCTTCTTCTCTTGCCGCTCAAACACCGTGCGCGAAGTGGGGCTATCCGACACTTCACGACGAGCCGCGAGCATGCCCTCCAACCGCCGTTGCGCGGCCAGCTGCCGCAGCGCCGTGGCCACCTTGCGACGTCCGATGACGGAGTCGTTGTGCAGCAAACGGTGCAATGAGCCGAGGACGCTGACGTCGTGCCGAAAGACCTCCTCCGCGATGTGAAGGGTGGAAGTCGGTGACGGCGATGGCGTGGATGACGAGGCGTTTACCTGCTGCTGTTCGTGCAGAGCCATGGAAATCAGCGTCGGTGTCCACGTGACGAAGGGGTCGCTCACGACGACGCGTTTTTTAAAGTTCAAGCGCTTGACCAATTCCTCCAAGGCGGCGATGAGCGAGGCGTGCAGCTGCATGGCCAGGGCCAGGGGTATGGACGTTTTCGACACGTCCGCCAGTGGAGCGGCCACGATGGCTGCAGACTCTCCGCCAACGCTGATGGTGCTTCCGGGTGCAGAAGCAGCGACGACAACTGCCGGAGGCTTCTTCGGCTTGACGCCGCTGCCGTCGGAGACGGACAGACGACGAACGTCGTCGTTCGGCGCTGCCACGTCGGACAACGCGGATAGAAACGTCGCGCTAGTGGCGGCGGGACCAATTGTCTGGTTCTCTTCGGATGACGTCCGGGCTAGCGTCAGCACCGCGTCGGCGACTCTTTGTAACGTCGCCGCCATACTCGAGATGCGGTCGTTTGCGGTCACTGCGGCGCGGGTGTCGACGAAGGCGGTTGCCTCGAGAAGCGAGAGCGTAGCCAGCCGGGCATCTCCACTCGCGACCCACTTCAAGATCGCTTGCTTGACGGCGTGGATCACGGCAGGAATGGAATGTTGCTGCAGAGCGCGAAGCGCCCCATCCCCCTCGTCGCCACTGGCCCTTCGCACGCTGTCGCCGAGTTTCCCTGCGCCAAGCCTCGCCGCCGATGATGCGGCCGCGGCGGGCTCACGGACCATTGTGTCCGCCCCAACGGGGGGTGTCGTGACGCTTGGCGTGCGGTCGGCGGCAGGGGCCTCGGACCGGCGCTCCTCCTCTTCCGCGTCGACGTTAGCAACCTCAGCGCGATCGCCCTCGGCCGACGGCCCTGCGTCAGATGGACGATGACGGGGTGGGCCGGACGGGTGAGTGATACATTCGACATCCTTTGGCCGATGGTCAGGTTTCGTGAGAGTCTTCGAAAACGTTTGACACGCCACACTTATCAAGGCTCCGCAAGGTTTCGGCGAGAAGTTGGACGGCATCGCGAGCAGCCCACCACCGCCGCCACCGGCGTGATGCTGAATCGTTTGTGTGCCGCTCTGCGTCAGAAAAGCGACCGCTTGGGTCCCTCGGTCGACGAGCGGCGTTCTGCTGTCAAGGGCGGGATTCAACGGGCGCCGACATGACGACTCGACTGCGGTTGGTTCTCCCAGCGGCGCAGCGGGGCCTTCTTGTTGCTGTTTCACATCGATCCTATGCCGCGGCTGTGCCTGCCATTGCGAAGCAGCGTCCATCATTTCGGGACGGCGGGAGCGGCTCTTGTGTTTCGGACTCGTCATTCCCTCCGCGCTTGCATCCAGAGACGTGACAACAGCAGCCGCTTCGTACCCCATTTTCGTCGTTGCCGACGCCTTTGTCGACGGTCGGTCCCCTGCCATTTTTCCCGCGGAGTCTTCTGCATGTTCGACGGAAGGTGGACCACGGTTTGCGAGCTTCGCGGCGGCAGCCTCTGGGGCAACGGTCTCATCGACAGCGCGGCGAACGGTTCGTTGCGCTCGCCGTGCGGCGGCTTGCGCTTGCTTTTCCTCCATCTTTGTTGCCTTCGCATGGCGGTCGGCCGCATCGTCGTTCACAGCATCCTTTCGCACGCGTACTTGCCGTGCCAGAGGCTTCCGGTTCGGCGTTTTCTTCGTTGCTTGCCCCACCTCCGCGTCGGCACCCTCTTCCTCTGCATCGCTAGCGTGACCGCTCGTTGACTGTTGCGAGACGTCGTCGGACGTCGATGCCTCGACCACCTCGTCCTCGTCGGATGTGTCGATAGAACCGTCAGCTTTCATGGCCGTCGGCGATAACAACGGGACGGGGGCCACGCCTAGTGTATGGTCTGACCTGTGTATGACGGCATCGTGTTCGACCACTGGCTTCTCGTCGAACGGCTCGTGCACCATGGGCCGTTCGAAAACAACGGGGACAGAGCAACCCGGCAGCGAGGGCGCCGCCGGAAGTTGATTGGCCATAAGTGCCGCTGACATCATCACCGGCGCCCAGTCATCCGTTTGCACTTCTGCATGTGACAAGGGTACAACAATGGTCGACGATGGAGGAGGCGCGACGGTGGGCTGAGGGTGAGACGCCACGAATTGTCGGAGCAGGTCAGCAGCCTCGGTGGCCGTGAAAACGGGAGGCGCGCTTTTCGCATGTGCTTGAGGTGTGGAATCTTCTCGATCCAAGACGGAGATTGCGGCGACGTTTTCTTCACGTTCTGATGATGCTCGCGTCGTCTGTCCGTCGTTTGTCTCTGTCCATGCGTCCACAGACACTGGAGTGAATTGCGCCGTTACCTCTGCGTCGATTGAGACCACGTTAGTTTGGGTGCAATTGACCTCCATGACGACGGCGGCCGGCTCATTCGTCGCCAACGCGACATCAAGCGTTCGTCTGGGCGGCTTCGGCCTAGGTCGAATCACGCGCTCGAATATGCGATTCGCCGCTGCTGATAAGGCATCGGCGTCGCGCGTTTCAAGAAGATTCGCCTCGACGATAGCAGGCGACGAAAGGTCATCCTGATCAAGCTCAGCGCCGGTGCCATCGTCATCGACTGCTGCAGCGGCTGGGATGAGGTCTTGCGCTTCCAAGCGCCAGCGCATAGAGGCGACGTAGGCGCCGACGCATTGCCTCAAGGATGAAAATCGCAGTCTCTCAAACAACTCCCGTTGCTCGGATTCGATAATCTCCACTGTGTGTGCACATTGATCGCCAAGAAGACGCAATGCCATGACCGCGTCTGCCTTCACAGTGGCGAGTTGCTGCGCCGTGGAACGCTTGGCGGTCTCCACTCGAGCCGCGAATAGTTTGTCCAGCTCGCGCAGCGCGTCGGTCGTGTCACCGGTCAGCGCCATTTCAAGCGATGCCGCTTCTGCGGCGCCGGCATCGATGCCTGTCGCGTCATTTGCGTCCACGTCGGAGGAAGCGCGTCCGGCGGCACCCAGCTGCTGAGCACGCCACAGCTTTCGGTTCGTCTTGACTAACTCGGCTTTGAGTACTTCACATTCCCGCTGGGCGGCGGCCACGACGAGCGCCGATTCCGTCCGCGCGCGTTCCTGGGCGTCTGCCACCGAGGCGGCCTGCATCTTATCGATGATCAGCGGCAACAACTCGCGCGCGGCATCAAGCCCGTTTTCGATGGACTCGGCCACGCGTTTGAGCTGATCGCCCTGCACCCGGGTCAGTTCGGACGCTTCATCGCTTGACATGAGGTTGGCGTTGGCGGCGGTGTTGACATCGGCAAGTCCCAAAGTCATCACATCGTTCTCCGTCGTGGTCGTTCCACCGGGAGCGTTGGGATCCACACTCGCTGTGGACGAAACGACGGGCATTTTCGTCGCCACCCACCGGCATAGGGACCGACCCACCTCCAACACAGGCACAAAATGATCCTCGACCGCAGAACGTTCCGCTGCTTTCATTCCGAGCGCATTTTTCCGAATCGCAACGCGCAGCGCAGAAACATTCGCTGACAAACCATCGACCACACCGATCATCGACGACAGTTTGGTGGTGTTCACCGTTTCGCCTGGAAGGTCGCCAGGGCACACACCCACGGATGCGCTTCCCAGTCCGATCTGGCCCGTTGTGGCAAAAAACGCAACCAGTTCCGTGTGCAGCACGCGCATGCTTCGAACAAGGTCGGCGGACACGACGGGGTCGGCCAAGGCCAGCCGGTCCATGGCCTTGTCAACCGACGCGCGCCAATCTTTGACTTTCCCGGCCATGTCTTTGGGAGCGGATGTCAGCTCCATTTCCACACAAATACCGTTATCGATGCCGGGAATGGCCGCACCCACGAGTCGCTTGGTGGCCGCCACGACATCCCCTCGCATGCCGATCACCATCGCGGCGAACTCTTCCGCGCGGCTGGTTTCGAATTGCAACTTACCTTCAAGCTCAAAAACCCGTTCTCGCAAAGGGTCGAGTGTGGTTTTCGCCGATTCAGCCATGTCCTCCGCAAACACTCTCATGGAGGCAGCATCATCTGACATGGCGCTGCGCGATCGCTGCTGCAACAGAGACGCGTCCAATAACGGAGCCGAAAGTTGTGAGCGCATGGAGGCGTCAACCGATGGGTCGTTCCCAAGAGATGACGACGGTACACGGGAAGCTGCGCCGCCAGACTTGCCCATACCGCCCTCCTCATTCGAGAGCGTGGTCGGGGACGATTCCGACGGAACCACGACCGCCTTCTTGCCGGCAGCTTTCGATGAATTGTCGGACGATTTCGCTCCCTTTGCCGCCTTGGGGCTGCTTGGACTTACTCCTCCTGCTGCTGCGTCGCTCGATTTTTTGGAAGACGCGGTTTTTTTACCGTTCCCGTTCGGTACGACGGAGGCAGCGATACCTCCGCTGCTGGATGAGCCAAGTGCACCGTCTGCTGCTGCCAAGGGCGGCGCGGTCGGGAGGCCGGCCACGTAATGCGCAAACGAGGGCCTCTGACCGTTCGTCGGACTGCCAACAATCGACTGTGCCAACTCTCCAGCGTCGAACACCCGTTTATTGAACTTTTCGACCAAATTTTTGCACGCGAGCGCGATGTGAGTTAACGCGTTCTTGGCATCCTGTGCTGCCTTTTTGACGACCATCCGGGAGGTCGACGTGCTACCGGAGAAAACGGATCCGAGGACGTCGCCGACGTTGTCGATGACGACCGGACTGCTCGTCGCGACCGACGCTCCTCCCGACGGCGTCGGGCCGCCTTGGTTTGGCTGTTTCACCACGCATTCTGCCACTTGCTGCAGCGTATGCGCTCGCGTCGTTTCCAGTTGGGTGATGGCATCGGTGAAGGCTTTGCCGAGCTGCATAACGTACGCCTCGATTACCCTGGTGTCAGCAGGAAAGTGGCTTCCGGCGCTGTCAGCGGCCGTTTGCGAAGGTCGTGCGGAGTCCGCGAGTTGTGGAGTGCCTCGTTTAGGACTGGACGCTTCGGGCAGAGGTTCAAGGGACCATCCGGGAAAGGGCAACGCGGCTGAACTCGCGGAACGCAGTTCTTCGATGAGGGACGACTGGTTAGCCTGGCCCCGGGGCTTGGCACTCAAAAGTACTTTGGCGGCCACTGACATGGACATGAGTTGCTGCCGTACTTCCTGTTCACTCAGCGTTTGCACAAATTGGTCTGTCGTGCGGCCCTTCCAGTGTGAAGACGGTCGATGTTGCGAGCTGGACCGAGCGTCGTCTTCCTTGCCATCGAAGTCGAGCGCGAACAGCTGATGGCGTTCGAGCGCCGCCATTCGAGAAAGCATGACCTGTCGGCGTCGCTCCTCGTGTGGATGAGGACGATGCGCCTTCCCGCCGCTCCGCTTGGCCGTAAGCGCCGAGCTGCTTTGGGCGGCCTCCAGCTTCGTCGCCAAGGCCAGCATCGCGCCGATGTGAGGATCGTCGGCATCCTCGAGGGCGGCGGACTTCACCCCGGCTTCCTTCAACGTCGATTTCAACTTCGCGATCATCCCTCGCTGCCGCTCGACGGTGGTGGTGAGCAATTGATTACTCTGACGCAGGTCAAGAATCTCTTGCAATCTGACGGCCTCGCCTTGTCGAACTTGCTCCACATTGTCGTTGACGAAGGAAACCATGGCGTCGAGTTGTTTCACGAACGAATTGATCAACTTCGCCTTGGTCAGGCGACGCTCGTGATCTTTGACGTGAGTTCGGATGCGTTCGAGCTTTCCTTCACAATCACACTTCCGGATCCACTTGCCGTTCACGTTGGTGAGACCGAGGGCCACGGCCATTTCTTCCATCATCGTCTCCGTCGCCTCTGCGGGGACGAGGAGATCCTTTCCTTGTGCGGTGTCCACGTCGCTTTCGAATAATTGCAGCCGCTCGTACTTCGCGAGGTTGGATGTGACGTCGAGGCGGATGCCCTTGGCGGCATTGTGCCGTTGTTTGCACAGATCGACCCACCGCTGGAGTCCCATGTTGGCCAGCTCATCTGTGCCCCCGAGCGCGGCGGGGAGCCACTCACCCGACTCGTCGTTCGCCTTGACGAAGGTGAGCGACTGCTTCAGCTCAGCAATGATCGTGTGCGCGCGGTCCAGACTAGCCTGAACGGCGGCCTGACTGCGTTCGCGATCGGCAGTGGCATCGGCAGCCGCCGCCTTCAATTTTTCCCTCGCGGCCGCTCGCCGCTTTCCGGCGAGGGTCCCGGCGTCTTCGCTCCCACCACCCATGGTGGCGTCGACGAGGCTCGACGACGAAGGGTTTCCCTTCTGCAACCTCACGGCGGACTTCACCGTGTCCGCAAACGACAAGGGCAGCGGCACGGCAGCGGTGAGGCTCGGAGTCGAAAGGGGCGCTGGGTCGATACCAGAGAGCACTCGACTTTCGGTGTGGTCCATGTCCTCTTTGGCCTTGGCTCGGTCGACCGCCTTCTGGCGCCGCGCCACCCCGCTGGCCGCGCCCGCCGGATCCGCTGCCATTCGCTGTGACTGTTGGAATGATCTGAAGGTGAGTTGGGATGCCCCCTTTCTCGTCTCGGTAACTACGAGCTAAGCAATTTTCGCTTCAAGTGTCGGACTTGCACGCCGCGTGCGAGGTAACCGGGGAAAAAACATTGGGAACGACGGGCATGATGATTGGGATCGCGATCTAGATGAAACAGTCAAACATCTACATGTATGACAAAGCCCACCCTGGGAGAAGTATGGCGGACGGGTGTGCGAAGTATGGCGTTGGTCGGAGATAACGAAAGAAAGGGAGGAAAAATGGCGCGGAACAGCGCACGGGAAATGTCAGCGCAAACTTGCGGCCATAGTGGAGTTCCACGTCCTCATACCCGCGCGAGACCCGGTGGGTCGTTGAGCTCCGTCGAGCGAGGATGTGGCTGTTCCGCTTCGTAGCTTCTTCTTTTCTGCCAACGTTGAGAACCGGTTGCTACGATCGGCCAACACTCGAAGGGATCCCACGCTACGGGACGTGGACGCCCCGGCCGAGCCGCTGCGAAATGGCGCTTCCAGGCACACGTCGCTGGAGCTGTCATTCGTCCGTGCTACGGAAGTCCGTGCAGAGTTGCGGATTCGCCCTGTGCCTTCAAGCTCGGCAATGGTGTCCCACAGCGCGTCCATGGCTCGTTTCGCCGTCACGGACACTGCGCGAGGTGGGACGTGCGAGAGTCCTGCTGTGCCGATGACATCTTCGTCGTCGTCGCCGTCATCGGTTGACTCGTTCGACAGAATAGTGTCCCCACCATCGTCGTTCACCATGAACTCTCTATCAGCCGCAGGACACGACGTGTTGTGCGTGCTCGTAGCCACATCGCTCCGCTGGGCACGATGAAGCACCAACTGCGAGATCTGGGCATCCCGCTGTTTCAGGTCGTCCTGCAACTGCCGGATGGTGGCGGTCAGACAGCGTTCGTTTTCTTGCGCGTCGGACAGAATCGTGGCCGACGTGCGCTGTAAAGATTCACGCTTCTGCTCGCTGTCCGTCAGTTGACGTTTCAACGTCGCCACTTCCTCAGTAAGCGCCGCGGCACCGGTGACGGCGGCGTTGAGCAACAAGCGGTGTTCTTCACCATCGCGCAGAGCCGCGTCTCGCTCGAGAGAGACGACTTCCAATCTGACTTGAAGGTGTTCACTGAGTGTTGCCTCACGATTCAATGTTCTTATCTCGGCGTCTGCTAACTGCCTTTGAAGGGCCTTCAGCTCAGCCACGACGGTCACATCCATGTTTGGTGTGTTGCCTGCAATGGTGTTTCCTGTGAAAGGTTCAACGATCAGTGTGAGAACTTAGACCAATTAAAAAAAAATGGCGTCTCCTACGCACCAAACACTTCGAATTTCACCCAGCCGCTATTTCAAAGGCGGGTGTGACAAAAAAATGCGCCCTTCTATGGCTCGCGACAAACGACGTGGCCGTGAAAAGCGCGTGACACATACGTCGCGGGAACCATCCCGACCACACCAAACATTCACACACACACACACAAGAATTGAAGGTCTCTTTATTCGAAGAGGCGCTTTTCATTCTAATTGCGTCCGCGCTTGTTTACCTTGTAAATCGCACCAGGGGCGACTCCCGACAACGGCACGGGCGCACCGGCACGAGGCAGTGCCTTACGCCCGTCCCAGCTGGTCTGCATGGCCATCGTTGGCAGCTTCTTCTTCGAAAAAGCCTCCGCCATGGCCGCTACGTTCGCAAGACAGGCGTGGGCCTCGCCATGTTTTTCCGTCGCTTGGCCGCTACTGACGAGCCCGAGAATCGCAGCGGTGGCCTTGTCCTTCACGGCAGTGACCGCCGCTAGAATCTCCGCTGCACGTGCCACGAACGCGTCACCGTGCACGACTGGCAATGCAGCCACCGCATTGCGATGTCCCAACGATGACAGCGCCATGAGACACGCTTCAGCGGCGGTCCAATCGGAGAGCGGCATGCGCTGCACAATGCCGGCCATGATGGGCAAGTAGACCGCGGATTGCGCTTCGCTGCAAAGTCGAGATGCCAAAAACAGCGCCTTTCCGAACGTTGCACGCGAGGCGGGAACCGTGGCGGAACCGGTCTCGCTGCTCATGTGATCCGGCGCCAACGGAAACAGCTTAGCCGCGAGCGCGTCATGAACGGCCGTCCGGGTCACATGTGGCGCAAGCAGCGCGAGCGCTTGGTAGGATCGCAGCGAGTCGACCTTGACGGAACCAATGACAGCATCGACGAGGGGGGCGCCATTCTTCGCCTTCACGATCGGCATGTGGGCGACGATCGTTGCCAGCCGCGAATATTGATCTGGCGACAAGACGGGAAACACCAAACAGGAATATTTTACCACGTGATTCTGCGTCTCCTCGGTCCAGATGTCGCTGTAGTTGGGGGCCGTGATGAGATGATGCAACATGTCCAACGCAAACTGTCGCTCCTGCTGCAAGTAAGCCGCTTCGTCGCGCTCGCGCTCATCAGAGAGTAGATGGAGCAGCTTCGTAAGCACACCGCGAAAATTGATCTTCAGAAGCTGGTCGAGCCCGGCTTTCGAGGCGGCGCGAACGTGAGGCGCGAAGCCATTCTGCTCCAAATTGATTTGAATGAAAACGTCCGAAACTTCGCGAACGAACTCGAATTGCTTCGTAGGGAGCTTTTCGGCAATCGACGCCAACGCATTGACAGCAGCAATTTGCAACGGCGCGACGTGCTCCGGGGCCGCGAGGAGCGTGACCAGCGTTGTGAGCGTGTTGCGCACCATAGAGTCGACCGTCGCGCCAAACTGCCCGATCATCGTGACGGCCTTCACGCGAACATGGGGCGGAACGGACGCGGCGGCGGGTGCGCTTACATCAACGGACGCGAGCAACTGGGCATACTCGTCCGTCGTGACCGCGGCGCCGGGTTGCGTCGAACGACTGAGCACGGCTTGAATCGTGGCGACGAGGTCCGATGTCGACATGCTGGGGAGAGAGACGAGTCGCGATCGGAGTCCGATGAGAAAGAGAGGGAAGTTTGGAAGGCTGTAACACTCATCGTTCGCGAAACCGTTTTGAACAATCCACGATTTTTTACGTCGTTCGACGACCCGGCGGCGGCGGCGGGAGTTGAACTCCGACCTCCACTTCGTCGCGCACCATCGAGCTACACAACATTGCCCTCATCCCGTTTGCACCCGGCCTCGTAGGAAGCCCAGATGGTTAGAACAACCTCCTTGGCGCCGAGCGGCCAGATTCGCACAGGGACGAGGCGGTGCGTCGAGCGTCATCAATCACCATGGTGGTGGCTGCGGTGAGCTGCGATTAAAAAATGGAGGGGGAGTGAGGGTGAGAGCTGGAGGAGTCACCAACGACGTTGGTTTTGAATTCTGGCGTCAGGTGGAGGGGTGTAGCCCATCGTAACTGGAGTGGAAAGAGAGGGGGGTTCGCTTCGCACACAATGAAGCCGAGTGGGCTTCCCGGTTCGAGCCACTCTATGGGTGCGCCAACATTCGTTCATCGAGCGAGTGCGCCCGCAACTCCTCCTCAACGGTTCGCGGACAGTGAGGTTGAAAGAAAACGCGGAAGGAGATTGTGGCGAATGTTATTTTTCAGATGCCGTCGTGTTACTGATGAGGCGCCGCATGTCGTGCAAGGCCTCAAACACTGCCTGCCCGAATGCTTCCGCAGAGTGCTGTGGTCCGCCGGTGCGCCAGCACGAAATATTGAAGAAGGTCATGTTGTCCGCGGCCGCATACCCGACGCCGTAACCAGGTGAGACAGGGCCGAAGCCACCACCAACTAAGGCATCAGAATAGAGGCTGGACGTGGACAAGATATTGCTGCCGAACGTCGCGTACGTCGGGTCCGTGAAGATGTCGGGAGTGGTCATCGCCGGCTGCGTGCGACCGGCAAGCTTCTTGAGCGCGAACATGTGCCGATCAATTCCTTGCCCCATTTTGGCGTCCTTGGAGATGGCCGCGTGCTTGTCGGTGGCCGCAATCAGTAGCTTCATTTTTTCATCCGCCGATGTGGTCGGTGAGTCGAAGCTGACGGTGAACCGCTGACTCTCGAGCGTCGCGCTTCGGATACACTCGGTTCGTCCCTTTTTGAAGGCGGCGGTTGAAGCGCTCTCGTACGTGCTCACCGTCGACTTGTTCAAGCGCCACCACGCCAGTTGCATCGCGACCTGCATGAAGGGATCGGGCTTGGCCTTTCCTCGAAAGACGGCGTCCGACTTTCCGAAACTGTCGACGCACAGCGCGTAAAAGTCCATGCGTTTGATTTCCTTGTCCAAGTTGGATTCCGACCTTTTTGCCGCATCCACAAGTGCAGAGGACAAGTTCCATTTCAGCTGCTGCAGCCCTTCCGTAGGAGGCTGCTTCAGGTCGACGGTCGCGGGCGACCGTCCCACGGTATCATTGAAGCAGTCGACGGTGTAGCGAAGGACCGCGACGCCGTCGCCCCACGAGTGCTCGAACGACACGGCCAAATTACCGTCGCCAGTCACCGTCACGCTGATCGACTTGTCCCACCAGCGGTTGTTCTTAGCCGCCAGGAAGTGACGTGTGGTGTCAATGTGACCCTTGCACGTGTAAAGGTCCGTTTTCGTATCCGCGTCCAGGTTTAAGATCAACATGGCGTCATCGATCACCTTGAGGCTGGCCGCACACGTCGGGTCACGCTCCATGTTGATGCGCGCCTCCGCCCAAAGATCGCGATGATCCGCCGTGAACGTTCCCACATCAACGGCCGGTGGCGATGGTTTCGCGTCGATGATCTGTTTCAATCGCGCGTAAATTTGTCCTTCGTTCAGCGGAGCACCGCTCGTCTCGTCACAAATAGTCACCTTGAACTGATGTCCGCGATAGTTGACGACCACGTAGGGACTGAAGTCACACCGATGTAATGTGTCGCAGCCTTTCCGCGGAATGCGCGTCGAGCACAGCGCCGAATTGTACTGACTCATATCGAGAGGAAACGCCATGAACTGAGAGCCCAGCGCCACGAACTTCGCGCTAAGTGACTCCGGCAGCAACGCGGCCGTGCGCAAAAACCAGTCCTTGCGAGAATAATGATCCTTAGCTCCGAAAAAGAAAATGTCAGGTTTCAGCGTCCCCGTGCGCAACCGGTCGTACCAGCGGGCGCTGGACGCGAGCCAAAACGCCGCTCGCAGCACACCGTCGGACTTCGTTGGGTCCGCCCGCGTCACTAGGGTCGGGTTGTAATTGATGGGCAGCGGTTGCCGGTCTTGAAGATAGAGGTCAAACCAGTCCTTGGAAATGTACGATTCGGACGGGTTGCTCTTGTCCGCGGCGATTAGTTCTTGATGCAAACGGGGACCATCACCTTTCAGAAACGTGGCCACGTGGTTGGAAGTGCGCTCGAAGTCCTTTGGCGTGACGAGCGGCTTCACACCCTCGAGGTACCGTTTGCACGTATCTTCGAGCTTCGGGATCGGCAAGCGAAAAAGGGAACGCTGAAGGTGCATGGTCGGAATGATGGTCGCGTCGAACACTGTGGCGTCATAACACTTCCCCGCGGTCGCTTCCCGAAGCTTCGGTTGAAAGCGTGTCCAATCGCTAATCGTCGGGGCGGCTAGCGTTGATGCCGTGCGACGTAACATAGGCCAAAAAAGACTCTAATCAGTGTTTGCGGGAGTGTGTCTCAATGCTGCGAAAATCAAGCGAGCAAGCGAATGTGTTGCCGGTGCCCGTTTGCACAACTCCCCAAGGCGCATTGCGTCAAGCGTCTAAAAGCAGCAGCGCAACGGCTCTGCGATCTGTGTCTCTGGCAAATGGCCAGTCCGGCATCGCCCACCGGGGCGGGTGGTCAGCAGGATCCGGCAGAGCGAAGCCGTCGTCGTCCAGGCGACCGGCTCGATCACTGGCCAGGTGTTTGTCCCTCCGGTCATCTCGACCGCCGGACGCGCCGGCGGCCGCGTGTTCAGGATTTGAAGAATCGCCGGCGGACCGAATCAGCTCGTTCGCCACTACTGGTTGAGTCTGGGAAGCCGTTGCCGGCGCGGACCGTACTCGAATCGCGGGAATGCGGACGCATTTCGCCCCAACACGCCCGACGAGGGTGACGGTCGGTGCGGTACCCGGCGTTTCACCGGCTTTCTTCGCGGATGTCGCCTTCTTCGCCAACGAGTTTTCACGGGGCATCTCACGAAAAATAGTGCGCGCCTTTTAAAGCAAAAGTGAGACACTCATGCGTTGCCCCCC
>ERZ1292633.2859-Hain-H41-02um-R1-2859-length-17297-cov-6_pt1 | contig 17297 bp, 7 predicted proteins | sample MGYA00564406_ERZ1292633 | MGnify/ENA primary metagenome ERZ1292633 (study PRJEB36523, sample SAMEA6512639) | groundwater metagenome | collected 2019-01-08 | study: AquaDiva: Metagenomics assemblies of 32 groundwater samples | reverse complement strand
TCACGAGGCGGCCGAGCTTGGTGCACGGAATCCACTCCTTGTTGTCGCCTCCACCTCGACCGCCGCCACGGGGCCCACCACGGCCCCGGCCGAAGCCACGGCCACGTCCACGGCCGCCTTCGCGCTCAGCGGGGGCACCACTGGCAGCTGGAGCTGCGTCAGCCATGGTGTATATGGGGGAATGAAAGGTTTGGGGCACTGTTTTTGAATGTGAATGAAAACAGAACGTTTGCTGGCCACCACCAACGACGTGTGTGTTGGGCTTACCGATGTGCCATCGTCCCTCCACGGACTTTCCCTTTTCCAGGTTACTGAGTGTCCCACCACCGCGGAAAGAGGGGGCGGGGTGAGAGAGAGAGAGAGAGAGGATGTCGGCTACATGCTGCCCTTCCCCTGCCGTGGCCTGGCAGCCGTTGGGCGTAATCCAATGTCTGGGTGTGATGTGGTTTCAGATCAGATCGAATCGTCGTCGTCGTTCGAGTTACGTCGCAGCTATGAGAAGCCGCCTCCTCCTAGAAGCGTGTGGACCACTGGCTGCGACTGTCCCGGTTTTCCCAGCCCCCGTAGGACCTTCGGGCCCTTCCCAAGTTGATCACCTGGAGGTACTGCCGGCACGTAGCGCGGCGAGGTGGCGTATCCGGTGCGAAACGGAATGTGCGACAGCGGAATGCTAGGCGGCTGCGGACCGGATCCGTTTCGGGGTGAGGAAGCGGCCGCTGGGAGTTGCTGGTCGGCGTGGCGCTCCTCTGCCGCGGCGAGGCGCGCCGCCGCCTTCACCCCCGACGTGCCGGCCGTCGCGTTGGGCTGCGTCATCGTGAGGCGCCCGGTGATTGTTGCTTGGGGACTTCGTGCCCCACGCGAGGTGCCGCCTCGAACGTTCAACGTCTCTTCGTGGCGCGAGCGCGCCTCGCGTCGCAGCTGAAGTTCCCGCAGGGCCTTTTCAAGACCCGCGTGCCGACGGTCGATGCGTCGCGCGGTGCCTTCGCGGCGGCCCGAGGCACGAAGCAGCGTCGCCCCCATGTGCTCCTCCCCACCGTCGCACGTGATCGCTGATGTTGTCGTCGGCTGCCGCGTGGTGTTAAATCTGCTGCTGTCGTCGGATGTCTGGGCTATCAGCGGGTCGTGGTGCGACGATAGCACCGCCTTTGTGGGAGACGGAGCGACGACGGACTGCGGCCCACTCACCGCGGCGTCGATTGACGCGAGCTCCGACAGGGCCGCCATTTGGGCTTGCACGGACGACGCGGACCGCCACACGCCTTCTGGTGGGAACTGCGGCAACCAGCCGCGCGGGCGGGAGGATGAGGTCGTCGATGCGTTCGACGTAAGCACCGCCTTGCTGCGGCCTCCCTCTTGGTGCGTGTCCCCGGCAGCGTCCATGAGCATCCATCGGCGACGGGTCGTGACGACGTAGGGCTGCGTCGATGCCGGAGACGTCGTTCGCCGTTGAGACGTCGGGGATGTCCAAAACGCGGCACCTCCATTCCCTGCGGGCATAGTGGATGAAAACAGGGCGGCGGTGGTGGCTCTCGCAATGTGCGGGGGGCTGTTCGACGTGCCCGGGCGGGGAAATTCGGTAGACGTCGCGCCAAATTCTCCTCCTTCCCGTGCGGCGTCAGCGAAGACCAACGATTGCTTCTCCGCCGTCGTGGCAATGTGAAGCAAACGCAGCCCCAAAAAGGCTTTCTTTTTCCCGCACGACGCTCCCGCCGCTTCCTCGTCAACGGTAATCTGCTGGTTCGCAGAAGTGGCGGACACACGCTCATCCCGCTGAGCGGCGAGGAACACCCGGCACAGGTGCGCTCCCGTCGAGCGGTGTCGGTACCGATACCGTGACGACGCGCTGTCGGCGCCATCTTGTTGGGTGTCGTCGTCGTTCGACTCGAACAGCAAGCCGACTCCCGTAGGAGGGTGAGTCGCAGCGTGCAACGGCGGCAGGATGGTCGCCGAAGAGGGAGACGCGGTTCTAGCGCCTGCGTCGTCGCGGCTAGACTGCTGGGACGAAACGAGGCGGGGTAACGGGGCGACATAGGGCGGTGTGACGGAGCCCTCGGGGGGAACCACGACCTCCGCGCCGACGATTCGCGGAAGTAGCGTGGCCGCCGTGCTGCTAGAGTTCCTGGGGCCCCGCCGAGAGCCACCTTCGCGACTGGAGATGTCACGATCGAACGTGGGCACATCTCGCACGTCCGCTGCTGGTTGCGTGTTACGGCCGCTTTCCGTTGATGCGGGGCCCGGCGTGAACGTCGAAATGTGCTCTTCCTTGCAGATCTCCCGCAGCGTGCGTAGACCTGGGAGCTCCTCGGGGTCGATTTGGCCGTGGCCACCTTCCGCGATTGCGACCGCGAAAACGGCGTCAATTCTGCGCCCTTCGGAGCTCGTCAGCTGTCGCCCGAGACCATGGGGATCAACGTGGGCATCGCCGGTTTCGTAGGCAACGGCGCAGAGAGCGTAAAGCGCGGGCAGCACCGCCGCGTTGCCGTCCTGCTGAACGCACTGGAACACCGCGTCGAGCGACGACGGTGTGGCGACTATTGGCGGAAGTGACATTTCAATATTATGCGAAAGAGAATAGGGTCTTCCGCACAAATTTGGGGCAGTCTTCCGAGGGACGGAGGGTATGCGCACGAAGAAACGGCTTGACCAGTGAACAAGGCTTGTTCAACATCAATTTTCTTCCGATTTCAAAATTAGAAAGAGAGTCAAAGGGGGTGTTGACAAGGTTTCGCCCTTCACGCTACATACGCGACTTTTGTTGCACTTTTTGCCGTTACGGCGGCCGGGAACGTAGGGCATTTAACTCGGGTGGCGATCGACTCGCGTTTTGATGGGGGGAGGGCCACGCGACGGTCGCCGGGGGAGGATGCAAGGGAGCCAGGTGAGCCACACCGGAAAGAGGGGCTCCCCCCGTCGGTCGCAGCGAGGCTGGCGGCGGCGTCGAGAGGTTGCCCCTTGGTGAATGATGCAACGCTCCTAAAATGCCGACGCCGGGCGCTTGCGGCGTCTGACCGCGAGGAGATGGCCCTCCGAAGCCTGGTTCCGTATGCGAAGGTTGTAACGCAACGTTGGCAGGCGGCATGGAGGACCGCGCCACCAGGACAGGGGCAAGGTGGCCAGCGGGCCGCGGCGACCGTTGCAAAGCCAACGCCAAATCGTGGGCTCCGAGGCTGCCGCCGCTTGGTCGGCCACTCGGTGAATGGGGGCTGCCCCCACTGTGCTCGTGATACGACGGCTGACGGGACGGGAGGTTTGATGATAGCCCACCGCTGGACGGCAGAGGAGCGACGCCGACGAGTGACGCGGAAAGACTCCCTTGGACCCACTTGGTGACGGGCAGACGCGGGAGCCATGCTCGCGGTGCGTCGACGCCCGCCCGACCTTCCGAGGCCTCGGCCAACTCCATGCACACCGTGTGAAGCAACCGAATGCCCCACAGTAGCGAGCGGTCCAACGTGCGGCGGTCCAGCAACGCGCTCATCGAACCCGCAAAGACGGCGGCGAGTCCGACTCCATCGCCGGTGAAGCGAGGCAGCTCGTCCGCACTCGACGACATGATCATGCGGCGTCGCTGCACGAAATGGGCCGCTGATGGCGACAGCACGCCGGTTGGCTTCGCCGGCCGGCTCCATGCAGAGTTGCTGCCTTGGTCACCTGCCGCTTGCTCCACCGATGATCTCAACGACATGGGAATGCCGTTGTGGTTGTGACCATGATGCGCGGTCGCATGGACTCGTGTGGAGGAACCGTTCACAGATGTGGTCGTCGATGGCGGAGACGCCGCCGTCGCGGCGACGGTTTGGGCGGGAGCGCGCGCGCACGGTTGCCTCCGAGCCTGGTACGTCCGCCGCGCCTTCCACATGCGAAAGTTTGTCTGTATCGTCAGCACCGCCAGCAGTAGCAGAGAGTTGTTACACTCTTCGGCAAACGCACGTTTGGCATCGCACTTCATTTGCGCCACGCGTTTCTTCGCCAAGGCACGTCGAACGAACCTTTGCAACGCAATCGCGGCCTTGAGCGTCAGCCCGGTCGCCGTGCTCGTCGTCGTCGAATCGCCGTCCGCATCCTTTCCCCGGGCCGTCGCTTGATGATGGGTGCCACCGCCGCCGTGGGCGTGCCGTTGGTGCACCACTGGGGGTGGGACGATATCCGCCATGCTGCGGCGCATCGCGGCGGCGCGGGCCCGATGCCCACGGAACACGCTCTGGATCAGCTCCGCGCTCACCTGCAGCAAGGTGGATTGACACTCGTGTTTGAACTCAACGCTGCGGCGCTGCGTCAGTTCTCGCAGTCGCTTTCTCGCGGCATATCGACGCCAGAAAGTCTGAATCACTTCCGCGGCGCACTCATGAAGAACGGTGCCGCCAACCCAGTGAGGCGCCGCGGCGTTCGCCAAGGCGAAATGCGACACCGCAGCTCCGCGATGGGTTTGCGGCGATCGCTGCGCGTGTTGACCCTTGCCTGCCGCTGATGTTGTGGCCAGCGATGCCGTGTGAGATTGCGGCGTCGTGAGTGGCGGCGTGGTATGCGGAGACGCGATGCTGCTGCCGCCGACGACGGCGCCGCTGCTGCTTGCGGGTGGCGGCTGCGATAAAGGGGGCGAAATGACGGCAGATCCACGGTGGGACAGGGCCATGCCCGCGCCGGCGAAACTACTGGTGCCCGCCCCGGGGGACATGCGACTCGCCGCGCGACTTCCGATGCGAATGGACTGCATGGCGAACGCACGGGTTACGCTGGATTCTTTATGGAGGTGGCAATTCGCGAAGAAATAATAGTCCGTGTCGCTGTCGTCGTCCACCACGACTTCGGCCGTGCCGTCCGGCTGCAGATAAAGAATGGCGTCCGCTTCCTCGGCCGCCTGCTGCGAGGGCTTGTTCCCGCTGCGCACGACGAGCACGCACGGGTGAGTGCTGCCGGACGACGACGAGCTAAGGCCGACGGCACGGTTCGCGGGTGATCCCGCCGGCGGAGAAGGACCACTCCTGACGGAGATCGATATGCTTGGGAAGAGGCCGCTGAGACTCGACGGAATGCCTCCGAGCGATGGGACGTTTTGCAACGGCGTGCCGTGACCACTGGAGTGAGTGACACTCGTACTGCGGAAGCCCCCTGTAGTCTTACCCCCTCCAAGAAGTAGACCCGTTGGAGCCGCCTTGCCGCTTTCCTCCGCGACGGCGGCTGCGCGTTTGGCCGCGATCCTTCTCCTCTGGACCGCCTGGATGGCCAATGCAGCGGCAATTTTGAGCGACATTTCAACTTCCGCGGCGAAGGCGACGCGGCGTTCCTGTTTTCTGGCCTCCACGAGTCGGCGCGACCGCCACCGCCGGAAGCAGCATTGGACCACCCGAGCCGCCTTCGCCGCGTCAAGCGACATTCAACGAAGTGGGTGGTCAACACTGTGGAACTGAGACACGCTGCGCACGAAAAATCAAACATCAAGTTTTATTTGCGACGGAAAACTCGAATTCCGGGAATTCCGGGAGTTTGGTCCGGCCATTCGAATTCATCACCCTTGCCACTCATGCTAAAGTGAGCAGCGTCAGGATGAGGTCATCCCGCGCAGGTGACATAAGCAGAATTTGTCGTGCACGGTCGACTAGCTCCAGCTGACACGCCAACGGCCCAAACTTGGCATTCGTGCGAGGCGAGGCCAGCAAATTTGCCCAGTCATGGAAGCGACGTTCGAATCGTTCCTTTTCCGCGGCACCAAATCGGAGGGAGGAGCCAATAGTGTCGCCGGTGAGTGAATGCTGTGGAAGGGCGGCGGAAGGCTGTGGAGGCAGCGGCGCCTCCATCGTCGTCGTCGGCAGGGGAGGACAAGAAAGGGGTGAGCTCACCGGAACAAACCGGGACGGGTCGTCCTTCTCACTGGACAAAGGCGGGGATCGCGCAAGGAACTCCGCTGCCACAGCCGGCGACTGGCCGCGGCCAATGGGGTGCATGGCACCCGTCGCTCCTCTTTCTTCCGCGGCGGACACGTCGGGCAGCGCCGAAACGAAGCGAGGCGACGCGATGGGTTCCTCCTCATCATCGGCGGGGGCATCCGGATCTTTCGCGTCTCGATCCGCTTCCCCTTCGAGCGGTGGCGATGTAGCGTCGTCGTCGTTGTCGTCGTCACCATGGTCGCCGTCGCCGCCGCCGTTCCGAGGTGCGTCCATAACCGGGGATGGTGGGGTCGCCGTCCGCGAATCTAACGGGGTCACATTCGCCGAACTGCGCGGGGAAATGTCGTCATGCCGTGAATGCGTCACCGAGTGAGGAGGAGTCGCCGTGGCGGTTGCGGTCGTCGTCGTCGTGGTGGATGTGGTCGTCGTGCTAGACGCCCCCGATTCTTGATCATCATGGCAGCGAGGAGGAAGCGACGCCGCGTCCTGCAGAGGGACAACGCGTCTGTGCGAAGCCGCCACCACATCATCGTTCTCGCACGGCCTCGTTTGATCTGATGGGGTCGACGGCGATGACAAGGCACCGTTGTCCTTCGGGGTCGCGCCGCCGTCGGCAATCGGTGTCCTGGCAGGGTCGGGCGGCTGGTGGTCAGCGGCGGACCCAACCGGAATGCCACCTCCGTTGTCGCCCGTGGCGGGCGGTGCCTCTACTCCCGCGCAGGTGCGAGCATCACAGCTGTCACGCCGTCGCGACGAAGGCGCCTCCTCCTCTGTCGGCGTCTCACGGAGGTTGTTCGCACCATCTTGGTGGTGGTCGTTGGTCACCGCCACGTTGGATCTAGATGATGATGAGGAGGGCAAGCTAGGTCCCACGCCGGCCACAAATACTGCGCCGGAGGAACCTAGGGAGCCGCTCGGCGGCCGGGAGGCAAGCTCTGTTGCAGTGGTCGTCGTTTGATTCGCTTCTGAGACGAGCGGGATGCCGCCTACGGTTGCCGCTGACGGCTCCCGCTTGGACGTTGCTAGGGCGACCGACACCACGATGACCAAGGTCCCGAAGAGCACGTCGCCGACGCGCCCGCGAAGCAATGAAGTGATAAAGGCGCTCACCGAATTTGCGGTATCTGAGTCGATGTCGTGATCATTCGAAATGTCAGGGGTGGCGATTGGGGGGGGTGCCGGCGGCGATCCAGCATTCCCGTCGCCGATCGTCGCGACGTTGCCCAGAAGAGAAAATAACCGCGACACGGTGCGAAGCAAAAAATTGCTTCTGACGACCCGAGCCATTTCTTTTTCCTCCACGATCAGCATGTTCTTGAGGGCGGTACCTGCAAAACCGATTGCGTGAAACGGTGCTAGCGATGCCACCACGGCCGCCTCGGCGCCACTCGCCATCCACGTCGACATTGGTGGCTCGCCTTGCTCCACAATTTGTGCTCCCAGGCGCTGGAGCCCCCGGGGGCCAAGGGCCACCAGTGCGATGAGGAGCATCAGGTTGAAGAGCCATACGACCGTCAGGGTCGGCATGATGATTTTTTGAAAAGAGAGTGACACTCGTTCCAAAACATGAAAAGCCGCCAAAATGAATTAACGTCGACGGTTATTCTTTTGGGTGAATTCGGTGATACTCACCGTCCAAAATTGGACGCCACCCGACCTTTTGCGTGACCCTCCCGAGTGGAGACTAGAGATTTCATTCATAGACCAGAGGGGAAATGAAACTCCTCATGGCGACTTCGGTACTCCGACGTACGCGATCGAGACGGCAACGCCCAGAATGTACTTGCGTGTGACGGTCCACTCGAAAGCGTCGTTGAGTCGATCAGGTCCGACAATGTCATTCAAAAACTCTTCTTTCGTGTACGTTCGCAAACAGGAGACGAGACCGTCGAACCAGACGACGAAAGGAACGACGGGAAGGATCAGCGTCCACAGGACACGCTTGAGGAACCACCGCTTGATAAGATACTGCGCGAAGGTTTGAATGCATTCCACGACGCCGCTTCCTGGACGATACAAGCCGCGCGCACGTCGTCGAGGGGTTCCACAACGTAGCGGGCTTCCAGCCGAGGGCGGCGCCGCGCCACCCGATGACGTTAGTGCGGACCAAAGCGCGGAGACGAACGGGATAAAGCCTCGGGAGATGAGCTCGCCCGCCAGCTTGATCAGCCAGAGCAGCCAGATTCCTGGGATCAACGTGATCAGGAACAGCGTCATTGTCCACCACGTGCGCTCCTGACTTTCTAGGATGACGATAGGCGTTTTGTGGGCCACCGCATCCGCGATAATGCGGCGCGCGAGTGACGGCTGAAAATGGTGCAGAGACAGGCAAAAAGTCCGCAATGTATTCGGTTGGCAAAGCTGAAGTGGAAATTTCGTGGCGTCAACGGGCTCCGCCACGAAGGAGAATAGCCCGTTGTCATTGGGGCCGCCCACTTCGGTGTCGTGAAACTCCTCGAAGCGAATGCGCTCCCAGGCACTGACTTGCGGGAACAGATCGGTCAGTGTCACAGGAACGTTCAGCAACTTGGCGATGCAGGGCATGGGCCCACCGCCGCCTGAACAGACGTCGACGATCGCGGTGGATTTCGTTTGCTTCAGGACGGATCGTACCACGGGAAGCGCGCCCTCGGTCACGAGACTGTGCCCGGGAGCGGGCATTTCAGTCCATGCCAGACGCAGAGACTCCACGACAAGATCACGCAGCGCGGCCGGAAACCACACTTGCTCGTGCAGCTCCAAAAGGTGCCATCGACCCATCAGGAGTGGAGTGTCGTTGATTTTTTTCACGAAGGGGGGTGCCTCCCGGGTGGTGGGATGGGCGGAGGGTGCTTCTAACGTGGGTGGAATGAAACCAACCATCGGCGATTTACAGAGAGAGTTTGCGTGTGGTGACGCCTGCTTGCTTCGTGTCAGAGTTGGCACGTGAACATTGGCTACTTGGGTGTGAGGGGGGTTCAGAAGCGCTGCGCCGATACGTTGAAAAAAATACATCATGAGTGGTGTTGACAGGAAATCACAGTGGTAGCGGGGTGCCCGGCGAGTGGTGTGAATGAGTCGATCCTGCCTATCCTTGTCTTGTCTGGGATGGGAGGGTCAAAAAAGCGGTTGCCGGGCATTGTGGCGCTTGATGATGCGTTTGATGTATTCGCGCTGCTGCTGCCGCAAGTACTCCTCCTGCGCATCGGCGATTGCCTGTGCGGCGGGCATGGAAGGTGACGAGCGGTCCACGTCCCTCATGCCGCGCTTGAGGAGGGCCGTCGCAAGCTGTTGCGCGGCGTGCAGTTGCGACGCGTCGGCGGCGGACCCCATGGTGCCATCGACAGCCATGTTGTGGTCCCCACTGGCCGCCGCCAGCAAGGCCTTCGGAATGTACGCGAGGTCGTCGTCGTCCGGTACGCGGCGCAGACCGGTCACGGCCTGTGACGGCGATGGCCCACCGCCGCCAGACTGCAGCATCCATTTGCGCACGGTGCCCCCACCGGCGCCTCCGGGAATTCCAAGGGGCAGCGGCGCCGTCGGAGACAAAGGCGCCTTCGTTGTTGAGTTACGTGCACTTCCAGTCGTTTCGATTGATAAATTTTTCTTCTTTTTCGTTGCGGCATGCGGCATTCCGCTCGTCGCAGGGTCGCCGACGACGGTGCCCGTTGCACGCATCCACGCCCCGAGAATTGGCTGGTTCGCCGCCACGCCCGACGCCAGCAAGGGCGCGGAGGTCACCACGGCGGAGTGCGGGGCGACCGGCCGAAGTGTGTTAATCGGATCTGCCCGTGTCTCGCTCTTCGAGCGCTCGCCATCGCCATTCGAGGTCACGCGTGACGCACTGGCCTTTGCGCGCGAGTTGGTACCGGAACTCGTCTGTAGAGAAGGCCCGTTCGGCAGACTCGCACCGGGGATCGCGGGAAGTTTCCTCCGGCGTTCCCGTCCCGACTCACCCACCACCGCAACAGCGGACGCCTCGAGGCCCGGCGTGCCGCTGCCGCTCTGCGGAGGTGGAGCGCCCTGCCCTGTACGCTGCACGTGGCGCTCCTCCTCGCGGCGCAGCTCCCGGCCGCGACACCGCTGATTCACCTCCGTCAAGTCGTTCGCCTCCGCTTCAATGATGCGGTCGAGCACCCCTTTGTTCAACGCGCCGTTGGCATGCGTGTGTAGCAGCTGATGGGCCTTGGGTAGGCTCATGGCCGTAGGGACCAAAGGGCCTTCGGCAGTGGTGCCTCGTGGTGCCGGCGTCGGATTCATCGTAGGACCCGTTTTTGCGTTTCGTACCTTTGGCGCCACGGAAGAGGGAAGGCCGCCCTGCCAAGCGAAGCAAGGCACGAAGGCATTGAGCCCGCGCGCATTCGGACGGCACTCTTTCTCGAGCAGGACGACCTCATGAAGCAGCCTCAAGCCATAGAAGAGAAGTGCCGGCCCCCCGCCGCGATGCTGACGCTTGAGCTGCTTCTCGTCGGCGACCCCTTCCTGGCAACAGATGCCAAGGGATTGGCCTTGCGGCCTGCTGCGAAAGACGTAGACGGTCGTCGTCGGCCGCGGCGCGGCGAGAGTTAACGGGGTTTCGGGTGACTCCGCGCTCTGCATTGAGGGCACCGTTGCTGGTTCCCTGATGACGCCGATAGTGGGTGTGTCTAACTGCACCTTCGCGAAACCTGCTGCGTGCTCGCGTACGGTTGCCCGCTGGGCGCGCAGCCGTTTCGCCCGCCGCCGCGCGGCAAGAAACCTGCGAACCAGCGACTGGATCACCGTCGCGGCCGTCTGCATGAGCAGCGGAGCCACGACCGCGGGACCGGTACGAGAGGAGGCCCCCCTTTCTCGTTCGCGTCCCTGCTTCGTGGACGTCTTCGTCGTGTCCGATGGTGACTGTAACGAGACCGATGCGTTTTCCGCCGCCACTTCATCGTCGCTTTCGGGGCACGAGACGACGACGATGGAATTCATCGCAAACGCGGTGCGAACCGACGCATCGACTCGCACGCTGCCAAGGTAACTACCACTCGCCTGCTCACCGGTGCTGGCGGCGGCGGCCAAATCGTCATTGCTGCTCTCCGCGGAGCTCGCAGCGGCCGTCCCGTCGACCCGCGGGAAGTAGCCAGTGGACAGACCGTGACTGCTGACCGATGACTTTTTGCTGCTGCAAAGGGACTCATGTGGGCTCTTCGTCGTGGCCTGCAGATTGGTGTGGCCGGAGGGCACGGGCGCCTTGCGTGGCGGCAGCACCTCCGTGGACGCCTCCACACTCGTCCTTCGCGTCTTCGAGCCGCGGAACGCGGATTGGATGGACACCGCTGCGGTTTCCTTCAAGGACTCTTTGACCTCCTTCTGGAACATGGCGGCGCGGATGTCCCGCCGCTCCTTGGTCAACGAGATGGCTGTTTGCTTGCGGTAGAAACACTGCACCTTGACTGCGGCCTGTTCATGTTCAGGCCCGTAGAAGCAAAACGTGATGGCCGGCTGGCTTGCCGCCTCCGACGCCCCTCTCGACGCTGGTTGATTCGCGGGGTGATCCGGCATCACTCTGACCACGATGTGCATGGCCCGAGACCCGGCTGGGTTGCCCCGTGTCGCCATCAATGAGCTGCTGGAGGCGGTGCCAGTCTCTTCTTCGTGCCCTGTGTTGCGGTCGACGGTGGCCGGAACTCGAGCGAGAACGTGTGCCATGTCGCTTTCGCCTGACAGCTTGAGGAGCCCTGGAGCCTCCGTAGTCGACTTCGCAGGAAATACAGCATAGAACTCGACCCCGTGGGTTGCGAAAGACGCTTGGGGCGTCCCCTGACCACGCCTTCGTGTCGTCAACGCCTCGTGGAGACGCAATCGCTCAACGTTTTCGGGTTGAGCGGCCGAATTGGGGTCCAGCGGCCCCTTTTGGTCACACAAGGCTTCCAGGCAGCGTTGCGACAGATCGTCGTACATCGCCGCGCGCGCATCCAAGGTCGGGAAGAAGTAGTAGCGAAGGCGCACGGCGTCGGACGGCAGTTGCTTCGCCTCGTGAGAAGTGGTGTCGGACACTTGCTGCGCCGCGAAGGCCAAGACCGAGTTGCGGATGTCGGCAGCTGCCCCGCGCTTGTCGAGCACGAGGGTGCCCCCCGATGCGGCAGTCCCCTCTTGCCGCTCGGCGTCCACGAGCGGCATCGCGTGAATGTCGAATGTGTACACGAGCCGCGGCAAAAGTCGAACGCAGAGAGTCATGGGCACGAGCGAATCGGCTGACAACAGTGCGCCGACCAAGCAGCGATCGTCGCGGAGTACCTTGAACTCCGTCTCGGTCGAGTCAGATCCTGCGGCGGCCGGCTCCACCGTCGTGGGTGAACTTGCCGCGGGCGCCTTTGCCGAGCTGGCCACGAGACGCTTGGAATTCCTGCGGAAAGCATCCAGATACTCCCGAAACGACACGTACTGCCCGCCCACGTTCGTCGCCGCCACGGCTTGCAGCTGCGCGATGCCGCCGGCGACGCTCGATGACAGCGTCAACGCTTCCGCAGGCACTTGGTGCCGAGGCGGGGATCCCGTTGTGATATTGAGTGAGCTGCTCGGCGAGTCCACTGAGTACATGTCGGGACGGTCCACCCATTGCTCGGGGCCAGCGGGCGGAGCTGGACATGGCGTTCCGCGACACTGCTTCGCCGCCCAGGGGTCAAGCTGGCTCTGGTGAATGGAGATCCACAGCAGTCGCCGGGCTTGACTGGCTCTGCGAAAGTCGAGCGTCACTGGCTCCTCGACGGCGTCCGCCGGCGTCGCTGATGACGACGCATGATCATCGCTGCGTCGTTTGGCGTAGAACTCGATGCGAGACGTATCCGAAGGAGAAACGGCGTCCGAGGCGAGACCGAGCTGATCGCCCATGAAGGCCCGAAACTCTTCGTCGGGAATCGCGATGAGCAACCTTTCGGCAGCGGCCGCGTCGCCTTGCTGCCACATCGTCGTCAGTGCACGATAAGCTAAAACGGCCCTGACCGTCGCAGCCGATGCCTTTTTGCGCATCGACTGCGGCGTCATGGCCGCCGCGGATCCGAAGGACAGGTCGCTGGCCACCGACGCCGCCGCACGAGGCGACGTGAGCGCCGCCGGAGCGGTCGTCGTCCCATGCAACGGCGAGCGGTGACTGAAACAGTACTCTTCGGTGAACGCTTGCGCTAGCTGCTCCACGAAGCTGGCGAGGAGGGCGAAGGTGGGATTCGCGCCACTGCCGACGACGAGGGAGGGCCCCCCGCCGCCGCCGCCGCCTGCGTCACAGTGCGACACGTTGGGAGTCGGATTGATGACACCGATGCGGGGCAGCCCACCGCCTTCGAGGGCAGTCGTGCCGTGGACAGGGCCGGTGGTGATCGACGTCCTTCGTCGCGCTTGTGGCTCACGGGGCGTCGAGGCCTTCGGGGCATCGCCAGCCGTCGTGTCGCTCAAAACAGCAGAGCGCGGATATGCAAAAGTGTGGTGAACGCGCAGTTCATGCGCGTTGACGGTTTTTAGGCGCGGAGATGACAAGGCGTCGTTGCCCACTCCAGGCGGCGGGGGATTCGCCGCTCGCGTGGGCCCGCCAAAAAGCGCGATGGTGGTGACGATCCGTTGCCTGGAGAAGTGACTGGCACCTCCGTAATGCACAGATGAACTCTCCGACTCAGCACATGCGGAGCGATTTAATGATAGAGCCATGAGCAGACGACAAAAAAAATTATTTGCGGCCCTCTTTTCTTGTGGATGTGTTTTTTGAAGGGGGTGTCATATGCAAAAGCGCGCAGGCCCTTTCTGCGATCCAGTCCGTGAGAAGGGTGTGTATTGAAGGAGGGACGATTGAAAGAAGTTCGCCCGCGCCACGAGGTGTATTGTTACAACCATTCGGTTTCCGTCGAGGAGCGACGTCCAATTTGCGAGTTCTCGATCGCGGAACGAAGCGAGTGCAGTTGCGACGAAGAAGCAGAATCTGCGGATGTGGTTTCGTCGTTCCGAGTTTTCCCGCAAATTTTGTCTTCGACCTCCTCGTCCTCATCGTAGAGGCTCGCCGATGTGCGCAGATGGCGCCTCATGATCTCGCCGGCCGCGGAAAAAGGATCAGGCATCACCCGTGACGTCGTGGCGGTGATGGTAGTGGTCTGCGCTGCCTCAGGGCTCACCGCCGCACTGCTCATGGACGCCGCAACGGCACTTCGCGGAACCGAGGACGCCATCCGCGAGAGCGGCTCTCCTTCCGGCAAGTCAGCGGTGTTCGCGGATGGGGAAGACGTCGCAACTGACGGAAATAGCGCGTAGTCGGGCCGACCAAAGCCTCGCAGGTTCCATGGCGAAGGGGGCAAGAAGGCCGCAGCCGATTCCTGCCGGACGATCGCGTTCGGTCGCCCCTTTGACTCCCATTCGAAACCATGGATTTCGGCACTCGGGTTCTGCGGACCATACTCGCCAGTCGGGTGACCCTCCGCCGCGGCCAGCAGCAGCGTGCTCGGACAGGAATAGTAGCCGTTGACCCGGAAGTCGGCGGAGGCGGGGTCTAAGAACCGGCGAAGCAGGCGAAGAAAATTCGCGCCGTTGAAGGGCTCGCCGCCGTGTTTTGTCGCCACGATGGCGCAGTCTGCGGTGAGTTGATCAAGCCGCGTCAGGGAGGTCCAAAATGGAGGGCTTCCGGATGCATTGATGGCGTGCCTCCTTACGACAGCGTGGTCACTCACACCGGAGGTGGCAGACGGCGACGGCGAAGGACAAGAAACGAACAAGTCGCCCAGCGGCTTAACGCTCGCAAGCTTCCTGACCACCTCGTCCCGAATTTGCTGCACATTTCGGAACTTGTGCACCATGAATAGCACGGCCGGGGCCGTCGGATCTTCGTTGTTGAACAAGAATGTCCGCAGCGGCGCGGCCTCTGCCGCGATCGGCCGTCGCGGTGGCCTCTGCTTGGCCGGCGTTTTCGCGCGGATCGTCGACGCTGAGCTGCGGTTGGGCTGCGCCATCGAGTCATCCGCACCGTCTCGGAGGGCCGCCAACTTGTTCCTGAACGACTCCGTGAGTGCGGTGGGGGGCGGAGGTGGTGGTACAAAGGGAGTGGCCTTCGGTGGCTGGGACCATCGCTGCTGGCTGCCGTGGTCTGGGGGTGGCGCGGCGGCTACTGATTGCGGGGCCGCACTCAGCCGGCCAACTAATTCCTCGGCTGCGAAGGGAGACGCTGCGCGCGCGAGAACGCGAGACTTTGCGGACAACGCCACTTCGGGCGCGGCTCGCGAAGACGGTGATGTTCCCTTGGATGTGTGGGTTGGAACAAGCTGAGCTGCGACAGGTGACCTCGTTCGTTGCGAGATCTGCATGCGAGAAACATGGGGGCGGCGATCCGACCGACTGCCGCCGAAATCCCTTGGATCTCGCAGTGCTAATCGCGAACCAGCTCGGGCGAGGAAGGGAACGACGCTGACGGCGTCTGTCGCGAATTGCTGGCGCAGCTGCTCCTCGACACGCGCCATTTCAGCCTCGTCGTGGGTGGTCGTCATGCCATGCTGTCCGAGAAGCACGGTGGTGGCGAGCGGCGGACCTTCGTTCGCCGACTTCGACGCCGGCGCCTCTGGGTTGATGATGGGCTGACCGTCCGCCCCTGATGCGGATTGAAAGCACTCCACGATGTCGACGAACGTCGCGTGGTCGTTGAGGGTGACGTTGCCACGGCGAGCGGTCGATGGCCCGGGGCGGCTGTCAAGCACGACCGTCGGGCAGCCCTGCAGCAACCGCGTGTAGAAGTGAGAGACGGCGGCTGGATCCGCCCGTTTGTGGACCGTGGATGGGTCAAACGGCATGGCGCCGCTGTCTCCTCCGAAGGCGACAATGGGGATTGCGAACGGGCGACAGGTGGGTGGGCGGTCCACCCAACCGGAGGGCGTCTGGGTCGACAAATCAGCCGCCGAGGCCGCGTTTGAGTAAATACTTGGCGTCCGATCCGTTGCGGAGGACCCTCCATCACCACCCCCGGCTTCGTCCATCGCTCGTTGTGCATCGTCCGACAGTTCGGATACGACGAAGCCAAATGATCGTTCGCTGTGATACGCGCGACCAACCACGTGGATGCGCAGTCCAAGTTCCGGGAAATCGCGGAAAAACACCCTGTGTGTTCGTTCGGCCGTGGCGCTGGGTGAAGCGCTTGGCGCGGGCGGGGGAGAAAGGAAGGCGGCGACGGGATCGTCGTCGGGATCGAGGCGGCGAGGATCCTCAATCGTCGAAGCGTCTTCACCATCGCCGCCGGCCATGTCCTGACGGCAATCCAATGGAACGAATTCGGCCAAATTTTCCAGCGACTGTTCGGTTGTTCCGAGCAGTTCAAGCAGCTCGCCGAGCCGGTGGGATTGGAGGCGGTGCATCACGCCACGCTCCGCGACGATGGCCAGCCGCCGCCCTTTGGACGCCTCCACGGCAAGCATCACGGGCAACTCGGCGGCCGCGTGGGACCGATTGTTGTGGATCAGAACCACCGAAGGAAGAAACCCGATGCTCGTCATGCAAGCCCGCACTGTCCCGCCACCCGCCCCGACGAGCAGCGCAGGGTTGCCATCGATCAGCAAGACGTATGAGGACGAAGGCACGCCATCGTACACGTGTGAGAAGCCAACGCCGGTGCCCAGGCAGTGCAGCTCGTAGCGCCTGGCAAGCGCGCGTGGCTGCCTAAGGGCTTCTTGCACGTCGACCTTCTGTCGCACGGACGGATCCCGTTGTCGTTCCATGTCCGTATACGAGGACACAAAGTCCCCTCTCTTCTGGCTTCGTCGTCGTAGGAAATGGTAACAATGCTTCAAGAGAATTAAATCGAAAGGAGCCGCGCCACCACTCATCCCGATGCAGAACGCGGAAGGGGAGAAGTATACTTGTTACTAGTATGATAAAGAGAGGTTCCATCAAGGCTTAAGGGACGGACAAGGGGTTGGAAAAACCGTGCGTTGGGTCTCCCCCCCTATCTCCGCGCCGTCGTGACCCTCCGGCGTGCTTTGTTAACGCCCGCTGCCGCACCGCTTCCACGGCAAGCATCCTCTGTCGAACGCCGGACACGAGGGGGGACCGTCCTCCGACGGGCGATGCCACGATTGCCTCCACGGCGTCATTGCTGCCCTCGTCGTCGGCATGGTCGGCTTCCGGCGCGTAATGTTGATCCGCCGCGGCGTCGGAGGGCAGTGGCGCAGCCCCCTGTCGAGCTCGACGGCAGCCGTGGGTCGATGCATCCACCACCCCCCTGGGCCCCTTTGTGTCGGTGGTGTCGTCGTCGTCGTCGTCTTCCTCGTGCACGGGGAGTCCTACCCGGCAAACGTCTCGGCCGTGACTCCGGAAGCCCCCGGAGGAGGCGTGATTCCCGCGGCTCCGTTTACCAAGAGTGCCCGGCGCGAGCACGCGGCGTAACACGCGCCGTGATGCGTCATCCGGAGCGGCGTCCTGAATGCGCTGCCGGAGGGCCGCGGCGGACGC
>ERZ1292633.2858-Hain-H41-02um-R1-2858-length-17300-cov-6_pt1 | contig 17300 bp, 10 predicted proteins | sample MGYA00564406_ERZ1292633 | MGnify/ENA primary metagenome ERZ1292633 (study PRJEB36523, sample SAMEA6512639) | groundwater metagenome | collected 2019-01-08 | study: AquaDiva: Metagenomics assemblies of 32 groundwater samples | reverse complement strand
TTTCGGTGGCGGCAAATGCGCTGCTGGAAAACAGCGACGCGATCACAACCCCTGAAAGTAGGAAACTGTTTTTTCTCCCTTGCTTCATCATTACCTCTCCCTTTTTATCGTTGCACGAATGCCGACTGCAACTGTCGCGTAAAAGGGAGGCGGATGGCACCCCGACCTTAGTCGAAGTATTGTTCGACTTTGGTCTAGGGTGCGAATTTGCCGAGGACGGGGTAAACAGGTGCAAAGCTGAAATATTTCCAGAGGATGCGCGGCATGAGCAATATTTACCCCGTTCCCAGTGATTGGGCTGAAAAAGCCTTTATGACGAACGATGGCTATGAAGCGGTCTACCGCCAATCAATTACTGATCCTGAAAATTTCTGGCGTAATGAAGCCGAGCGGATTGATTGGATGACGCCCTTCACCAAGGTCAAGAACACGAGCTTCAACGAAGCCGACTTCGGGATAAAATGGTTTGAAGATGGCGTGCTGAATGTCTCGGCCAACTGCCTTGATCGGCATTTGCCACACCGCGCAAATGACGTGGCGATTATTTGGGAAGGCGATGATCCATCGCAGCAGCGCCGCATCACATATGGCGAGCTGCACGCTGAAGTATGCCGCTTTGCCAATGTTCTTAAAAGTTTGAACGTGCGGAAAGGCGATCGGGTCACGCTGTATCTGCCGATGATTCCCGAAGCGGCGATGGCGATGCTTGCCTGCACACGGATTGGTGCCATTCATTCCATCGTTTTTGCCGGCTTTTCTCCTGAAGCGTTGGTCGGTCGCATACAGGACTGCGATTCAAGCGTCATCATTACAGCTGATGCGGGGATGCGCGGCGGCAAGCTGGTGCCGCTCAAAGCCAATGTCGATGAGGCGCTGACGCACTGCACATCGGTAAAAGCTGTGGTTGTTATTGCGCATGTCGGCAATGAAATCGCGATGCAAGATGGCCGCGATCACTGGTATCATGAAGAGCGAGAAACGGTGCTTGCGGAATGCGCGCCGGAGCCGATTGGCGCTGAAGATCCTTTGTTTATTCTGTACACCTCAGGCTCGACCGGCAAACCCAAAGGGGTTTTGCATAGCACCGGCGGCTATCTGGTATGGGCGGCGATGACGCATCATTATGTGTTCAATTATACGCCTGGCGAAATCTATTGGTGCGCGGCGGACATTGGCTGGGTCACGGGGCATAGCTATGTCGTTTACGGGCCGCTGGCGAACGGTGCGACAACACTCATGTTTGAAGGTGTGCCCAATTACCCGACGTACAGCCGGTTCTGGGAAATTGTTGACCGCCATCAGGTGAACATTTTTTACGGCGCGCCAACCGCACTGCGGGCCTTGATGCGCGAAGGCGACGCGTGGGTAAAGTCCACATCGCGCGCATCGCTCCATCTGCTTGGGTCAGTTGGCGAGCCGATCAATCCCGAAGCCTGGGAATGGTATTACCGCGTTGTTGGTGAAGAGCGCTGCCCGATTGTCGATACCTATTGGCAGACCGAAACCGGCGCGACGATGATGACGCCGCTGCCGGGCGCGCACGCGCTTAAACCGGGTGCTGCCGCGATGCCGATGTTTGGTGTGCAGCCCCAATTAGTGGACGGCGACGGCGCGGTACTTGATGGTGCTGCGGAAGGCAATTTGTGCATTACCGACAGTTGGCCGGGCCAAATGCGCACCGTTTGGGGCGATCATGAGCGCTTCTTCCATACCTACTTCACCACCTATCCCGGCAAATATTTTACTGGTGATGGCTGCCGCCGCGATGACGATGGCTATTATTGGATCACCGGTCGCGTTGATGATGTTATCAACGTTTCGGGACACCGGATGGGTACGGCCGAAGTCGAGAGTGCGCTTGTGGCCCATGCCAAGGTTGCCGAGGCCGCTGTCGTCGGCTTTCCGCATGATATCAAAGGGCAGGGCATCTATGCCTATGTCACGCTCAACACGAATGAAGTTGAATCGCCCGAAGTACGCAAGGATTTGATCCAGTGGGTGCGCCGCGAAATCGGGCCGATTGCCACGCCTGATGTTATTCACTTCGCGCCCGGCCTCCCCAAGACCCGATCGGGTAAGATCATGCGCCGGATATTGCGCAAAATTGCCGAGGGTGATGTTTCAAACCTCGGCGATATATCAACGCTTGCGGATCCATCGGTGGTTGAAAGCCTTGTAGGTTCGCGTACCTTGGCGGCATGACCGGCACGATCCTCATCGCCGATGATCATCCGCTGTTTCGGCAAGCGCTTGCTATGGCCGCGTCTGCGGTGCGCCCGGCAGCGCGAATCGTTGAAAGTGCCAATTTGATGGCTGCACTTAACGAGGCAGCGGTGGCTGATGATCTGATTTTGATCTTGCTCGATCTTAAAATGCCAGGTGCTGAAGGCTATTCGGGTGTTGCGTTGCTTCACTCCGAAAAGCCTGGTGTCCCCATCCTTGTTGTGTCGAGCGCGGATGCGTCGCAAGCCGCACGTAATGCCGTCCGCTTTGGCGCGGTTGGCTTTCTTGGTAAAGACGCTGGGCTGTCCGCTATTGAGGCTGCAATTACGGATGCACTCGCCGGCAAACGAATTGAGGTGCCAAAGGATGATGTGATTGACCCCGTGGCCGCACAGATCGCATCGCTCACGCCGACGCAACTCAAGGTATTGCTTGGCGTGATGGAGGGGCGGCTTAACAAGCAGATCGCTTATGATTTGGGGATTAGCGAGGCGACCGTGAAAGCGCACATGACCTCAATACTCAAGAAGCTTGATGTTCAAAACCGGACTCAGGCCGTGCTTGCGGCGAAAGCGCTTGGCATCAATCTGGTACACGCCTGAAGCTATTCGGCGGCTGTTGCGAGCACTGCGCCGTTCAGCCATGCTTCTAAATCCGCTGCCAACAAAGGCTTGCGAAGCACGCACACACCGCTGAGTTCATCCCGTCCATCATATGCCGAGAGCTGCGTTGCGGTGACTAATGCATAGCGCGCGCCTGGATTCTGCTTCCGCAGCGCGCCGATCAAACTAAGCCCGTCATCGCCAGCACCAAGGTTGAAATCGATCAGCGCGACATCAAAAGCGATTGTACTTTTCAGCGCCTCTTCCGCTGAGGCTGCTACGGACACATCATGACCCAGTTGCGTGACAAAGCGCTCCATCGCTTCACAATTGGCCAGATTGTCATCAACTATAAAGACATTTTGCCAACAATGAGCATCGCGCGCGTGCGCCAGCTTCATGATCGGTTCGGCCAGCGGCATAGTCGCAACGGGCAACGCAACGCTGAACCGGCTGCCCTTGCCCGGTTTTGAATGCAGCGATATTCGCGCACCAATCACGCGTGCGGTTCGCTCGACAATGGCAAGCCCAAGCCCGATGCCGCCCTCGCTGGCATTGGCTAGTCGCTCAAACTCCCTGAAGATCAGCGTCGTCTTGTCTTCGGGAATCCCTGCTCCGGTATCGATCACGTCAATCCGCGCTTCGTTGCCACTCCGCCGAACGCCAACCAGAATGCCGCCGTGACTGGTATAGCGGATCGCGTTTGACAGGAAATTCTGCACAATTGAATGCAGCAGCCCGGCGTCTGTCTCGACGGTCGCGTCGCCCGGCCCGATCCTGATTGCTAGCCCTTTTTCAGCCGCCAGCGGCGCAAAGGTCTCAACCAACGCAACCAGCAATGTGCGGAGCCGCAACTGGGTTGGCTGCGGGGTGACCCCGCCTGCGTCAAGCCGCGAAATATCAAGCAAGGCGCGCAGCAATGTATCCGCTGATTCAATTGAGCGATCAAGCTTGGAGAGCACGGCCACCTGCTCCGGGGCAATCTCGCGTCCGAGTGATGCTGCAAATAAGCGCGCCGCATGGATCGGTTGTAGCAAATCATGGCTTGCAGCTGCCAAAAAGCGCGTTTTCTCTGCGTCCGATTGGGCGAGTGCATTGTTCGCTGCCTGTAGCTCGTGTGTCCGTTCGCTCACCCGTGTTTCGAGTTCGACGCGCGCGCGCTCCAGCGCCGCAACGGCTTGTGCCTCGACCGTGACATCGGTGAAACACATAACATACCCACCACTTGGCATTGGCCCGCCGACAGTTTTGAAAACACGGCCGTCCTGTCGAACACGTTCAAAGCTGTGGGCAGCGCCGCGTCGCATATGGCCAAGCCGTTTTTCGACATGCGCTTCGACTTCACCGGGGCCGCAGTCCCCGCGTTCGGCATTGTAGCGGATCAGATTGGCGACAGGGACGCCCACATAGACCATTGCCGGCGGGAAATCGAACATATCGAGATAACGGCTGTTCCACGCCACAATGTTCAGATCGCGATCAACCACACTGACGCCGGGATCGATATTTTCGAGCGTGGCCGCGAGCAATCCCTTCGAGAAGCGCAGGCTTTGCCCCGTATCATCGAGCAGACGCGAGACTTCTGCATGTGTCAGATTCGACCCAAACAAGGCGGAACTGATCAGCGCGCGGGCCGAGGGCAGGCCGACCACACCTGCAATCAGACGCTCTGCTTTGCGTGCCGCGCTACGGCTTACGCGTGCCGCCCGCTCCAGATCGGCAAACGCCTGTGAGGCAATTTCGGGGCCAACAAAGCGGACAACAATATTTTCAAGCTCGCCAACGGTGGATACCGAGCCCGACCCGACTTGGGCATCACGCAATAGACGTGGCAACTCGGTCGTCTGCACGCGGCGCATCGTCACAAAGACAAAGGTGAACATATTCGCGCCGAGGCTCCAGAGCGTGCCGTGACTGATAGGGCTGAGTCCATCAATCCCGAATAATCCTGTTGGATCAATCGCTGTCCCCGCAAATTGATCAATCATCGTTGACGGAGCAATCTGGGGGAAGGCAAGTGTCCAGCACCAAACAACCATCCCTATTGTCAGTCCAGCCTTGGCCGCCAGCGCATCGCGGTTGGCACCATAAACCGCGAGAATCAGGATCGGTGCAAATTGTGCCATTGCGGCAAAGGCGACGAGACCGATGGTAGCCAGCCGCTGGTCATTTTGTATGCCAAGCGCCCAGCCGAGCGCAGCCAGCATGATCACGGTAATTGTCGCACGTCTTACGAATAGCAAGGCGCGACCAAGATCATTTTCCTTCGAAAAGCGGACGCTGCGCAACAGGCTTGGGGCGATCAGATCATTGGATACCATTGTAGCCAAGGCGATGGTTTCAACCAGAACCATCGCCGTGGCGGCTGAAAAGCCGCCGAGGAACACAAGCAATGATACAGCCTGATTACCTAGGGAAAGCGGTAGTTGGAGCACGAACAAATCAGGCAAGGTATCGCGCGGCAACAGGGACAGCCCAGCCACCGAAATCGGCAGCACGACGAGCAATGTCAGCACCATGTAAATGATAAAGGGCGCGCGCGCGCTGGCGATGTCGGCACCGGAATGTGCCTCGATCACGGTGACATAGAACTGTCGTGGCAAGCAGATAATGGCCGCCATTGAGAGCAACGTGATAACAAAGAAATCAGCGTTGATCCGGTCTGGCGCGAAGTTGACCGAAAATTGCGCGATACCTTCGCGCGCAACGGCACCATCCTTTCCGATTATCAGGAATATTGCCAATGCCGCCGCGACTAAAAGTGCAAACAATTTTAAGAGGGACTCTACCCCGACTGCAAACAGCACCGCATCATTCCGGCTGGCAGCATCGTAACGCCGTGTGCCATAAATCATGGCAAACATCGCGAGCCCGATGGCGGCCAGCGCCATTGTAATGGGATGGGCTGCACCCCCTGAAATAAGGGCAAAACTGGTACTGAGTGAACGAAGTTGGAGCGCGATATATGGTATGCTGCCCATCAGGGCGAGGGTGGTGACAAGTGCAGCGACACCTCTGCTGCTGCCAAACCGGCCACCGATAAAATCCGATATCGAATTTGCACCGTCAGCTTTAACTGCGTCGACTAGTCGTCGTAAAAAGCCATGGGCAAATCCAAATACCAATATTGGCCCCAAATAAATTGGGAGGTATGACCAACCATCAGAAACGGCGCTGCCAACGGCCCCGTAGAAAGTCCAGCTCGTGCAATAAACCGCAATTGCAAGCGCATAGGCTGCAGGGCGGAGCCGTTGTTTGACTGCATCATTGCCCGCGCCGTCCGCCCACGACGCAAATGCAAAAAGCGCCAGCGCATAAATAAGCGCGACTGCAATAGGCAGCAATTCGAACATCATCCTCCCAAAAGGGCGCTTGTCCACGTCCCACCGATCATGTTGCGCTTATGGGACAATGAGATCAATCATCGATTTCAAAAATGAAGTGTAACGTGTGTACGCCCTCAATGTGCGTATGCACCGTGCATTCCCGGTAATCGCCTGCTAACCTATTCCAAATCGGCGGCTTGTGTTTGTGCAATCGATTGCGTAAACAATCTTATGGCTCTCGTGGCGGTTGACGCTACGGCTTTATCAGGCGATCGAATGCTCATGTCCTCCTCACAAACGCTTCTTCTGTTCGGTGCCACTGGCGATCTTGCCAAGCGGATGCTGTTGCCTTCGCTTTATGGGCTTGATGTTGACGGGCTGTTGCCGCCCGCGATCCGGATTGTGGGCACGGCGCGGTCGGCGATGTCGGGGGTGGATTACCGCGCTATTGTGGGTGAGGCGCTGACGCAATATCTTGATGGGGATCGGCTGAAGCCGGATCAGCTTGAGCGGTTTCTCGCCCGGATTGACTATGTCGGCGTTGATGCGAGTGATCCGGCGCAGTTTGCAGCACTTGCGGAAGTTGTGGGTGATCCTTCGGCGGGGCTTTCGATCTTTCTTTCAACCGCGCCGTCGCTGTTCGGGACGACGATTGCGGGATTGCAGGCGGCGGGGCTGGCGGGGGAGGGTGTGCGGATTGGCCTTGAAAAGCCGCTTGGTTATGATCTCGCCTCAAGCCGGGTGATCAATGACGCGGTGGCGAGTGCGTTTCCTGAAGGGCGGACGTTCCGGATTGACCATTATCTGGGCAAGGAAACGGTGCAAAATCTGCTCGCGCTGCGTTTTGGCAATGTGTTATTTGAGCCGCTGTGGAATGCCGCCGGGATTGACCATGTCCAGATTAGCGTGGCCGAAACGGTGGGGCTTGAGGGGCGGATTGGTTTCTACAATGAGGCCGGGGCGGTGCGTGATATGGTGCAGAACCATATGCTGCAACTGCTCGCGCTCGTCGCGATGGAGCCGCCCGCGACGTTTGAGGCCAAGGCAGTGCGCGATGAAAAGGTGAAGGTGCTGCGCTCGCTCCGCCCGATCACGCGTGAGAGCGTGGCCGCGCATACCGTCACGGGGCAATACGGCACGGGCGCGATTGGCGGGGCGTCAGTCGCGGGCTATCTTGATGAGCTTGGCAAGGCGTCGGACACTGAAACGTTCGTGGCGATCAAGGCACATGTCGATAATTGGCGCTGGAAAAACGTGCCATTTTACCTGCGCACGGGCAAGCGGCTCCCCACCCGCAAGTCTGAGATTTTCATTCAGTTTAAGCCGGTGCCGCACAATATCTTCGCCGGACGCGGGGCAGAGGCGCTGCCCAATAAGCTGATTATTGGATTGCAGCCTGATGAAAATATTCGGCTGAAACTGATGTCAAAAGAGCCAGGGCTTGACCGTCAGGGGATACGCTTGCGTGAGGTGCCGCTTGATATTTCAATGCCCAATGCCTTTGCCGATACGCGGCGGCGGATTGCCTATGAGCGGCTGTTGCTTGACCTGATCGAGGGTGACCCGACTTTGTTCGTGCGGCGTGATGAGGTTGAGGCGCAGTGGCAGTGGATTGACGCGATCCGCGACGGCTGGGCAGCGGCGGGGATCAAGCCAAAGCCTTACACTGCGGGCACGTGGGGGCCGTCGGCGGCAATAGCGCTGACTGAAAGAGATGGGATTAGCTGGCATGAGTGAGTTGCACGCCACCCTCGTTCGCGTCACGCAGCGCATAATCGAACGTAGCAAGCCGACGCGCGGGGCGTATCTTGATCTGATTGCGCGCGCGCGTGATGCGGGGATCAACCGAAGTGCGCTCTCCTGTGGTAATCTCGCGCACGCATTCGCCGCATCAGGCGAGGATAAGCCCGCCATTCGCGGCGGTAAGGCAATCAATATCGGGATTGTTAGCGCATTTAACGACATGCTCTCGGCGCATCAGCCTTACGGGCGCTATCCCGAACAGATGAAGCTGTTCGCGCGTGAAATTGGTGCGACGGCGCAGGTCGCGGGCGGGGTTCCGGCGATGTGTGACGGCGTGACGCAGGGGCAGGTCGGCATGGAGCTTTCGCTGTTCAGCCGTGATGTGATTGCACTCTCCACCGCCGTATCGCTGAGCCATGCGATGTATGAGGGCGTGGCGATGCTTGGCATTTGTGACAAGATCGTGCCGGGTTTGCTCATCGGTGGGCTTCGTTTTGGCCATTTGCCAACGATTTTCGTGCCCGCCGGGCCAATGCCATCAGGGCTTGCCAACAAGGAAAAGGTGCGCATTCGCCAGCTTTATGCCGAAGGGAAAGCGAGCCGCGCGGATTTGCTTGAGGCAGAGTCGGCCTCCTATCACGGGGCGGGCACCTGCACATTTTATGGTACGGCCAATTCAAACCAAATGCTGATGGAGGTGATGGGGCTTCATGTGCCGGGCAGCGCATTCATCAATCCGGGGACGAAGCTGCGCACCGCGCTGACGCGGGCGGCGACGCACCGGCTGGCCGAGATTAGTCTAGGAAGCGATGATTACCGTCCGCTCGGGCTTTGTGTTGATGAAAAAGCGATTGTGAATGCGTGCGTTGGCCTGCTCGCGACGGGTGGATCTACCAATCATGCGATTCATATTCCCGCGATTGCGCGCGCGGCGGGAGTCCTCATCGATTGGGAGGATATTGATCAGCTATCGAGCGTCGTCCCGCTGATTGCGCGCGTCTATCCCAACGGTGCGGGCGATGTGAACCATTTCCACGCGGCGGGTGGGATTGGCTACACAATCGCGACCTTGCTTGAGGCGGGGCTGCTCCACCGCGATATCATGACGGTCGGCGCTGGCGATCTTTCCGAATATACCAAGGAACCAGCACTTGAGGATGATACGCTGGTGTGGCGTCAGGCACCGGCGGCGAGCCTTGATGAAACGATGCTGCGTCCGGCGAGCAATCCGTTTCAGCCTGACGGCGGAATGCGGCTGGTGACGGGCAATCTCGGGCGCGGGACTTTCAAGACGAGCGCGGTTGATCCGTCGCGATGGACAGTCGAGGCACCTGCTGCAATTTTCAATGATCAGGATGATGCAGTCGCCGCGTTCAAGGCGGGCGATCTTAACCGCGATGTTATTGTTGTCCTGCGTTTTCAGGGGCCGCGTGCGAACGGGATGCCTGAACTGCATAAGCTGATGCCCTCACTCGGTGTGCTTCAGGATAAGGGTTTCAAGGTTGCGCTGGTCACCGATGGTCGGCTTTCGGGCGCGAGTGGGAAGGTGCCGGCAGCAATTCATGTTGTTCCCGAAGCGCTTGGCGGCGGGCCGCTCTCGCGGCTTCAGGACGGCGATGTGATCCGCCTATGCAGTCATGATGGACATTTGAATGTGCTGGTTCCGGCAGATGAATGGGCCGCGCGTCCGGCGGCAGAAACCCCCGCACAAGCGGTTGGCATTGGCCGTGAACTGTTCGCGATGATGCGCTTAGGATGCGATAATGCCGAAAAAGGCGCGTCAGCGATGCTGGCAGCGGCTGGGCTTTAATGGAAATCGTCGCGGTTGATATCGGCGGCACTCATGCCCGCTTTGCTATAGCCGAGGTGAGCGAGGGCAGGGTGCATTCGCTGTCTGAACCAATCACGCTCAAAACCGCTGAACATGCCAGTTTCCAAACCGCTTGGGAGGATTTTGCCGCGCAAACCGGGCGCGCTTTGCCCCGCGCGGCGGGGATTGCGATTGCGTGCCCGGTGGGCGGTGAGGTGCTCAAACTCACCAACAATCCTTGGATTATCCGCCCTGCGATGATCCCGGAAAAAATGCAGGTTGACCGCTTCAGCCTCGCTAATGATTTTAACGCGGTTGGCCACGCCGTCGCGCAACTGCCGGTTGATCAGTTTCGCCATCTCTGCGGCCCGGATAAGCTGCTCCCCGAGAGTGGCACGATCAGCATTGTTGGCCCCGGCACTGGGCTCGGCGTTGCCCATGTGCTGCGCGTGGGCGGTGATTATCACGTCAATCCAACCGAGGGCGGGCATATTGATTTTGCGCCGCTTGATGCGCTTGAGGATGCGATCCTGACGCGGCTGCGTGCGCGATACCGCCGGGTGTCAGTTGAGCGCGTTGTCGCGGGGCCGGGGCTGCGCGAGATATATGAGGCGCTTGCCGCGATTGAGGGCAGGGCGGTGCAGTCGCTTGATGATAAGACGCTGTGGACGCTCGCGCAAAGTGGGGAGGATAGCCTCGCCACCGCAGCGCTTGACCGTTTTTGCATGACGCTAGGCAGTGTTGCCGGCGATATCGCGCTGGCGCAGGGCGCGTCTGCGGTCGTGATTGCGGGGGGGCTTGGCCTGCGCATATCTGAAACGCTTTCCAAATCGGGCTTTGCTGGGCGCTTTGCCGCCAAGGGGCGGTTTGAGGCGATGATGGCCGCAATGCCCGTAAAACTGATTACTCACCCGCAGCCTGGCCTGTTCGGCGCGGCGGCGGCCTTTGCCAAGGAGCATTGTTCATGACCAACCCATCCGCCGTGATGAAACTGTCGCCCGTGGTTCCTGTGTTGGTGATTGAGGATGCCGCCTATGCGCGGCCAATTGCGGAGGCGCTTGTCGCGGGCGGCCTCTTTGCGTTGGAGGTTACGTTGCGGACGGCGGCGGCACTTGAGGTGATTACTGAGATGGCCAAGGTACAAGGCGCTGTGGTTGGGGCAGGTACCGTCCTTAACGAGGCAGATTTGCGCAGCAGCATCGATGCGGGCGCGAAGTTTATCGTCTCACCGGGATTGACCGAACCACTCGGCAAAGCTGCGATTGCGAGCGGGATTCCCTTCCTTCCCGGTATCGCCAATGCAGGCGATATCATGCGCGGGCTTGACCTGGGGCTGACCCATTTCAAATTCTTCCCGGCCGAAGCATCGGGCGGGATCAAGGCGCTCAAAGCCATCACCGGGCCGTTCGGCCAGTGTAAATTCTGCCCCACCGGCGGAATTACGCAGGCGAGCGCGCCCGATTGGCTCGCGCTCGACGCGGTGCTGTGCGTTGGGGGAAGCTGGATCGTGCCGCCGGGTGCACCAGACGTTGCGGCCATTACAGCGCTGGCGCACAAGGCGTCCCTACTATGAGCGCGCGTGGAGATTTACGCTATCTTGGTCGCTTGCTTGGCGATGTCATCCGCGAACAAGACGGGGAGGCGGTGTTTGACCGGATCGAGGGCGCGCGTGCGGCTTCGGTCGCATCACACCGTGCGCCGAGTGCTGAGGCGTCGGCATTGCTCGCAGAGCGGTTGCAAAGCCTCAATCTTGATGACACGATCCGCTTTGTTCGCGGTTTTCTGCTCTTTTCTTTGCTCGCCAATCTGGCCGAGGATCGCAATGCTCCGCCGCTGGTGAACAGCGAGACGGAATTGATTGGCGCGGTCGCGGCGCTTGAAGCGTCAGGGGTTACCAAGGATGCGATCCGCGCACTGTTTACCGACTCGCTCATCGTGCCGGTATTGACGGCGCATCCAACCGAGGTGCGCCGCAAGAGTATGATTGATCGTGAGTCTGCGATTACGACGCTTATGGCTGCATACGATGACGGCGATAGCGAAGCGGAATCCGCGCTCATCCGCCAGATAACGATCCTGTGGCAAACGCGCCCGTTGCGTTCGGTGAAGCCCATCGTTGAAGATGAGATTGACTCAGCGCTCTCCTATTTTGCCAAGAGCTTTATTCCCGCTTTGCCAAGGCTATACGCACGGTGGGAGGCCGCCGTTGGCGGGCCAGTCGCGCCGTTTATCAAGCCGGGCACATGGATCGGTGGAGACCGCGACGGCAATCCAAACGTCAACGCGACAACGCTTGAAACCGCGCTGCGGCGGCAGGCGCGCTATGCGCTCAAGCATTATTTGACTGAAATAGATGCGCTTGGCGCTGAACTGGCAATTTCGACGAGCCTCGCCGAAGTTTCACCCGAACTTGCTGCACTTGCTGAACGCTCAGGCGACATCGCGGCATCGCGCAGTGATGAGCCTTATCGCCGCGCCTTTTCGGGCATTTATGCGCGGACGGCGGCAAGCTTTACTGTGCTGACCGGTCATCCCGTTGTCCCTGTGGCATTGGTGCCGGGCGAGGCGTATCCCGATGGTCGCGCGCTCGCGGCTGATTTGCGGATTGTTGCGGCCTCGCTTGAAGCACACGGCGGCAAGGCGATGCGCGCGGGGCGGCTCGATAATCTGATCAGTGCGGTGGAGAGTTTTGGCTTCCATCTGGCGACGCTTGATCTGCGCCAGAATGCCGATGTCCATGCGCGCGTGATTGCCGAATTGCTCGCAAGTGCGGGTGTCTGCGCTGATTATGAGGCGCTTGAGGAGTGGCAGCGGATTGATTTGCTCGGGCGCGAGCTTTCGCAAAACCGGCTGCTGATGAATCCGTTCTCGGCCTATTCGGATGAGGCGCAGAGTGAGTTCGCGATCCTGCGCGCGGCGGCAAGCGCGCATAAGCGTTTCGGCTCTGATGTGATCCGCGCCTATATCGTTTCAAAAACGAGCGGGGTTTCAAACCTGCTTGAGGTCTATGTCCTCCTCAAAGAAGTCGGGCTGTATGTGCCTGGAGACCCGCCCCGTTGTGAGATTATGGCGGTGCCGCTGTTTGAAACGATTGAGGATCTGGAGGCCGCACCCGCCATCATGGCTGAATATCTCGACCGACCAAAGGCAGCGGCACTTGCGGCGGAGCGCGGCCATCAGGAAGTGATGATTGGTTATTCGGACAGCAATAAGGACGGCGGTTACCTGACCTCAAACTGGTCGCTCCATGAGGGCGCGGTGTCATTGGTGCGTGTGTTCAAGGCGCGGAATATCAAACTGCAACTGTTCCACGGGCGCGGTGGTGCCGTAGGGCGCGGCGGCGGCTCGGCGTTTGAGGCGATCCGCGCGCAGCCTCCGGGTTCGGTTGGCGGGCGCATCCGCATTACTGAGCAGGGTGAGGTCATCGCCTCAAAATACGGCAGCCCGGCGTTCGCCGAGGCGAGCCTTGAAACGATGAGCGCAGCAACGATGCTGGCGAGCCTTGCCCCAACTTGGCTTGATGACCGCAAATTTGCCCGGTTTCGCAGCGCAATGGCGGGGATCAGCAAAGCGGCCTCAACCGCCTATCGCGATCTGGTTTACGGCACCGACGGCTTCAACCAATTTTTCCGCGCGCTGACCCCGATTACTGAAATTGCCGAACTCAAGATCGGATCACGGCCAGCCTCACGCACCAAGTCTGATCGGATCGAGGATTTGCGCGCAATTCCGTGGGTGTTTAGTTGGGCGCAGGCGCGGGTGATGCTGCCCGGCTGGTACGGCACTGGCGCTGCGCTGGCGGCGTTTGAGGATCGCGGGTTGCTCGCCGAAATGGTTGAGGGCTGGCCCTTCCTCCACGCGACGCTTTCGAATCTGGAGATGGTGCTGGCGAAATCAGACATGGCGATTGCCGCCAATTATGCGGGCCTTGTGGCCGATGTGGCACTGCGTGACCGCATCTTCGGGCGAATCAGTGACGGCTGGCACCAGACGCGTGATCAGCTTTTAATGCTCACCGGGCAAGCCAATCTGCTTGATCATCAGCCAGCGTTGCAGCATTCAGTGCGGACGCGGCTGCCCTATGTCGATCCGCTCAATGCGCTTCAGATTGATCTGATCCGGCGGCGGCGCGCAGGCGAGGATGACCCCCGCATTGCTGAGGGCATTCACCTGACGATCAACGGCATCGCAGCGGGCCTGCGCAATAGCGGATAAAAAAAGGGGCGGTGTTGGCCGCCCCTTTTCTTTTGATATCTGCCTGATCGGGTCGGTCAGAATTTATATTTTGCCGATACGCCATATGTGCGCGGCAGGCTGGGATAACCCGAGAAACTGCCGGCCTGCGCAACCGATGGGAACACCGTGATTAAATAACGGTCGTTTGTAATATTGCGGCCATACACGCTAAGTTCGACGCCATTGCTGAGCTGTAATAGTACAGCCGCGTCAAGCAGATTGGTTTCGCGCCTGAAGCGTGGATCGTTCTGCAGGATTGACGTGTTGCTTTCATGGCTGAAATCGGCACGGAAGATCAGCTTGTTATCGCCGCCGATATTCTGCGTGTAAACGCCGCCTGCGTTGATCGTGTAGGTTGGGATATTGCCAGGGCGTGTGCCCGACAAATCGCCCTGCGCGGACAGCGGGAACGAGTCGTAGATCGGATCAAGATAGGTCAGCGCAAAATTGAGCCGCAGTGGCTTGACGGGCGTGACCGACACGTCAAGTTCTACACCCTTGGTCGATTGCTTGCCGGCATTGGTGAGGACAAACCCTGTGCCGATGAAGGTATTATCCTGAAAGCCCTTGATGATCTGTTTGAAGATCGCGAGGTTAAACTGCACATTACGCAGGCTGCCTTTCAGACCAACTTCATAAACCGACGATTCTTCTGGGCCTGCAAAGCGTGATCCGGTTGTCAGATTTGGAAGCGCCAACCCCGCAGTGCGGATGCGCGATGCGGGAGGGTTGGTGATGGGCGACCCCGGAATAAAATCGGCAGGTGAAGGCCGGGAGTCGCGCGAGAGATTGAATGATGATGCCTTGAAGCCTGTCGCATAGGTTGCATAGGCGTTGAACCGTGGTGAAATCTTATAGGCGAGCCGCAAGGTGTAGGCGAGATCTTTATCCTTCGTCTTGCCGCTTTCGACCGCGTTGGGGAAGTTTAGGAAAGGCGGTAGAAATTGCAGCGGACGGAGTGCTAGCAGCGGATTAACCGCGCCATTATTGGCATTGGCGTTGGCAAAGGCTGTGACGCCGGCATTGATTTGACCAAAGATTGCAGGCTGCGCTTGCGCGAACCCGGCGACTTCAGCCGCTGACGCTGACCGACCCAGCATCAGCGCATTGCCAACCTGCTGTGCTATGCCTGTGCTGCGAACTACACCTGCGCCGATAGCAACAAGATCAAGCGCCGAAAATGCATCGGTGCTGCGGCTGTTCGAACTGACTTTCTTGCGATCCTGGGTATAGTTGAAGCCCGCTGTAAGCGTCAGCTTGTCACCAAGCTCAAAATTGACGTCGCCAAAGATCGAAAAGGAATTATCCTTATAGTCGAACCGGTCAAACGCGCCTTGCCCGGCCGCACCAAATGTACCTGCTGGCAGACCAAGTATGGTACGTTCCACGGTTGTGATGCCGCCGCTGCTCAATATGTCGGTATAGGCCCGGAAAGCGCGACCAAAGGTAAGGTCATTGGCGAAATCGATTTTTTCATTGAAATAATATCCGCCAAGCAAAAAATTGACCGGCCCGTCAAAATCGGACGTCAGCCGGACTTCTTGGGTCAATGTATCAATCTCGGTTTGGGCGAGATTGCTACCGATCAGATCAGCGCTGGTAAAATCAGAATCCTGATTGGTCTTGATGTCTGAATTGCGATAGGCGCTGATCGATGTCAGCGTCAGATTTCCGAATTCATAATCAGCCTGGGCAGAAACTCCACTATTTTCGATTTTATTGGTTGAGGGTAGATTGTTGAAAACATTGTAGGAAAAAGGGTTGGCTGGATCGATCCGGCCGCCCAGCGCAAAGATAGCGGCTCCGGTCGGGCCGTTGATTACATTGCCGACGACGCAGCATTCTTCGTCAATTTTGTCATAATCGGCGATGATGCGGAGTTTGAACACATCCGATGGCTGGAACAGCAATTGACCGCGAAAGCCGTAACGATCACGATTATTGGCATCCTGATTGAGGTTGAGATCGCGCGCATATCCGTCACGCTTGTTGTAATTACCAGCGAGGCTGAAGGCGATGGTGTCGGTGATCGGGCCAGAAATATCGCCTTTGACGACGATGGTATCATAATTGCCATAGGCTCCTTCGACCGAGCCTTCAAATTTGTTGAGATTGGGCTCGGCCGTGACGACACTGATAATGCCTGCCGAGGCATTTTTGCCGAACAGTGTTGATTGCGGGCCGCGCAGCACCTCAACGCGCTTGAGATTGGGAAGATCGGAAATCTGTGCCGCCGACCTTGAGCGATAGACGCCGTCAATGAACACACCAACCGAAGGCTCAATCCCCGGATTGTTGGCACCATTGCCAAAACCACGGATAATGAAATTGGTATTTGCCGAACTCTGCAACTGACGAACCTTGAGCGACGGAACAAGATTCTGCAGATCGATAAGGTCGCGTACCTGCGCCTGCTGGATTGCTTCACCAGACGTCACCGAAACCGCAATCGGCGTATCCTGCAAGGTTGCTTCGCGCTTGCTGGCGGTGACGATGATTTCTTCGTTCTCGGTCGAGGCGTCGTCGGCCTGTGCGGATTGGCTGAACGCGGGCGTGCTCATGAGAAGGGCGAGCGCGGTCGCGCCCAGCAGATCAAGCGTTTTCATTAAAAGTCTCCTATCGATATTCAGCCATGGTTATGGCGAGGATTATGTTGCCTGCTTGTGCGATGAGCGGTGTGGCCCGTCAATGGCAGAGCCGTTTTGCGATTATGTGACGGGTATATTTGAGCGCGCCTGATGCAAAAAGGGCGCAGTCGAATGGATCGACCGCGCCCCTTTGGTCGTCATCAGGTTTTTTATCAGAATTTGCTTCGGAGCGTCACACCGTAAGTGCGTGGCTCCTGAAGGAAGGCACCGCGCGCGATGCCCGCACCATTGGCACCAAGTGCGCCCGGAATGAACGCGCCGCCACGCAGCGGTACATTGAACGTCACACTGCGCGTCGTGACATCGGTGATGTTGTTGCCGAAAACTTCAACCCGCCACCGGCCATCCTGCGAACCAAAGCCCGCGCGTAGGTTGATCTTGGCATTGCCGTCCTGGATATCGAACGGATTTTTGGTGGTAAGTACCGTTGGCCCATTAACAAGCACAGCCTGCGTCGAGGTGCGCCGATCCGATTCGAGGCGGATTGAGCCGTTCAGACCGAAAGTGAGGCTGCTGCCAATGTCACGGTCATAGTTGAACCCGGCAATCACGACATGGCGCGGCGCGTTGGTCAGGCTATTACCGCACAGAGACCGTACGGTGGTACTGGTGTTCGTTCCGTTGCAATTTGCGGGATAACGCGCGTCAGTGAAGGTGTAGGCAATGTTCGTCGAGAATTCGGGGGATATCCGCGCATTGAGTTAAAGTTCGG
>ERZ1292633.2855-Hain-H41-02um-R1-2855-length-17307-cov-5_pt1 | contig 17307 bp, 13 predicted proteins | sample MGYA00564406_ERZ1292633 | MGnify/ENA primary metagenome ERZ1292633 (study PRJEB36523, sample SAMEA6512639) | groundwater metagenome | collected 2019-01-08 | study: AquaDiva: Metagenomics assemblies of 32 groundwater samples | reverse complement strand
GGCGTTTGAGACAAGCCGCTTCTTGAGATTGAAATAGTACTTGAAATTGATATCCCGCGTGTGGCTGACAAAGGGCATTTCGCCGTAATAGAGCACTAGATAGGTCGAGGGGATGCGGGCGAAATAATTGTTGGTGGGGCAAAACGGTACCCAATGGCCATGAACATATACTTCTGTCCATATGTGGGTGGCTTTCGATTGTCCCGACGAGAGTATCTTTCCGCCGACAAGACGGGTCGGTATGCCCAGGTGACGTGTCATCGCCGCAAAAAGACGAGATTTGCCCCCACACGAGGCCTCGCCAAGATGATAGGCGGTGAGGGCATCCGTTGTACCGGAGTATTGCACATATTTCAAGCCAATGGTGACATAATCGAATGCCTTTTGCAGATTTGAAAGAATGGTGCTGTCTTCGGAGAGGCCAAGGGAATCGATTAGCCGGGCAATTTCAGGATCGTCGGACTGGATGAGGCTATCAGAGAGCAAAAGGCGGCCGAGCTGTTTCGGCGCCGGTTGCCGTGTGGAGAGCGACGAGTCTATGCCGAAGGTCATCTCTTTTGTAAAGACGGTGCTAGTGTACTTGAGTGTTCGCGTACCGCTGACCTGATCACCATGCCAGATTCCAAGGCGGGCGGCATCGGAGGATTCGACTTTGAAGCGCATATCGTTTGACGAGAAAGCTTCGTCGGTGATCGTTTGGTTGCGGTCGTTGCGTGGGAGGGTGAGAGCAATATCGACGTCACTGCCATGTCCATCAAATTGCACTACGGTTTCTATGAAATAGCTTTCCGATTCCTTGACGGCAGAAAGATCATAGTCCAGATACGCGATTTTATAGAAGGCAAGACCGGCCGCAGTCAGCACCAGACAAGCCGGTACCAAGGCAGTCAGGTATCGCGAGTGATTTTTTCGGGCGATGGGCAAGGTTCGAGTTCCTGTGTCTGGTTGTCCGGAGAGACGCAAACAACATTGTTGCCTGGCGTCGTTCTCCCGGTTTGATCCGGATTGATTCTGTGAACCAATCTGTTCGGCAATCCAGTTACCAATCGAACAGAACAGTTCCCCCATATACAGTATCGACTCAATGGGCTGGAATCTTTCCTGAAAAGATGCGAATTGCGCAAATTTGTTCTCAAACCGAGTGAGATGCATCCATGATCATTCCATTTTGCAACGATGGTATGGGTACGCCCCTTCCTTTTTTTGAAAGTAGTGCAGGTCAGCGCTCTTTGGAAATACAGGCGGATGTATTGCCGGAATCGGCCTGGATAGAAAGTGGCGGCCATACATCACAAGCGGGAATGAATAAATCAGAAAGTAATACAGAGCTATGCGGGGGATTTCAGTGCCGGGTTGTTCTTCGTCAGATGTTTTTCTATTAATGCGTACAGCACTTCAGCGCTAACGGGCTTAGCGATGTAGTCGTCGCAACCGGCAGAAATGCAGACGCGCCGGTCTTCCTCCATGGCATTGGCGGTCATGGCAATAATCGGGAGATGCTTGCCAGTACCCAGTTCTGACTCACGAATCTTCCTGGTCGTTTCGAGTCCGCCGAGCAAGGGCATCTGAATGTCCATGAGTACCAGATCGAACGATTGAGATATGAGCGCCGTAAGCGCCTTCTCCCCGTCGACAACGCCTGTTACCTGGTAACCTTTTTTTGTTAGCAGTGATTCCGCCAGTCGCATATTGATCAGATTGTCCTCAGCTACTAAAATGCGGAACTGTCCGTTCCTTGAGGGAGAGGAGGCTGATGTGTCTACCCGAAGATTAGTTTTCTCGGTATCGATTGTCAGTGAAGAGCAATTCATCTGATTTGCAATTGCCTCGCGAAGCTGGCGTTCACGAATAGGCTTTCGCACGACGGGAATGACCGTTCTGCCGTCGCGAGTTTTGTGATTTGTGTGTGCGAAATCGGAGGAGAGCAGGACGAGAGCCGACGAGGCCAGCCAGCCGCGTTCGTAGCAAGCATTGGCAATGTCGATTCCAGAGGTTCCGGGCATCAGTACGTCGCATAGTATCAGGTCGAACGGTGAGTCGGCCACGACCGCATCGTGAATCAGATCAATTGCTTCTTCGCCGGACCATGATACGGTCGGAGTCATATGCCAGTTCATGGAGAGGGCAGAGAGAAGCACACAGTTTGTTTTGTTGTCGTCGACAATAAGCACACGCTTTCCGTCGAGAGCGATATCCTGAACATTGGCTGTTACAACTGGCGCCGTCGCTTTGCAGAAGGGAACAGTGAAAGAGAAGGTCGTTCCCGGACCACCGACGCCTGACGTGTTCGTAGGGCTGTTCACCCAGATCCGTCCCCCCATCATTTCAACCAGTTGTTTGGCAATGGTGGTGCCGAGTCCGGTGCCACCATATTGACGGGTGGTTGTGCCATCGGCTTGGGTAAACGAATCGAAAATACGATCCTGCTGGTTCTGCGGAATGCCAATACCCGTATCTGCGACAGTAGTCAGAATGTAATCGGTTCCGTCTTCTTTTTTTATTTCAAGTCTGACCGATACTTCCCCCGACTCAGTGAATTTCACGGCGTTTCCAACGATGTTGACCAGAATCTGCCGAAAGCGCAGGGGATCGATGCTGACCGCGTCGGGAATAGCAGGGTCGGTAAAAACGATCAACTCCAATTCCTTTTCGCGTGACTTGAGAATGATGGCGTCAACGGCGGTTTCGACGGTCTCTCGCAGACTTGCATCAACGGGGTAGATCGTCATTCGGCCAGCTTCGATTTTCGAAAAGTCGAGGATGTCGTCTATGATGCCGAGAAGGTGGTCGGCTGATGCTTTCACCATGTCCAGATAGTCGCGTTGTAAGTCGGTGAGAGGCGTTTCCAATGTCAGATTTGTCATGCCCATGATGCCATTCATGGGGGTTCGAATTTCGTGGCTCATGGTCGCAAGAAACTGGCTCTTGGCTTTGCTTGCCTCGGCGGCGATGTTGGTTGCGGCCTCGGCGCGGAACAGCGCTTCTTCAAGTTCGGCGTTCTTGTGCTCGATTTCCACGGCGCGCTGGGCGAGAATAGTCTCCGCCGCTTTTCTTTCGGTTATGTCGGTCAGGGCGCCGGTAAGTCGCAAAGGTGTATCATTATCGTCCCAAACGGCCTGCGCTCGCGACTGGAACCAGCCATAGCCGCCTGCTTTTGTTTGCATGCGGAACTCCGTATCGAACGGAATGCGATACTTAAGATGCTCCTGGATCGCCTCCAGAACGCGATTGCTGTCCTCGGGGTGGAGCACATTTATGAACGATTCGAGAATGTTCGGAAATTCATCGTGGGTGAAACCGAGAAGGGCGCGATAGCGGTCAGAATAGTAAACGGTATTGGCACGAAGATCCCAGTCCCAAATTCCATCGAGCGTTCCCTGCAGGGCGAGATCAAAGCGCTCTTCACTCGATCGAAGTTGCTCTTCGGCGCGTTTGATGTTGGTGATATCCATGATCATGCCGTCGAGGCAACAGATGTTGCCTTCGCTGTCACGGATACCGGCGCCGCGTTCCATCACCCATCGCAAGGAGCCGTCGACGTGATCGATTCGGTATTCAACCTGATATGCCTGTTGCAGAGTAATGGCGGTATTGATTTCAGCCGCGACCCGCTGACGATCGGCTGGATGGACAATCGACGTGATCGAGTTGGCTCCGCCTGTCACAATGTCGGACGGAGAATATCCGGTGATGTCCCGAATGTGGTCGCTGATAAAAATGGCGGTTCGAGCGCCATCGTTGCAGGAAGCCCGGTAGACGGCGCCAGGATCATTGGCCAAGAGCGATTTCAATTGCTGTTCACGCGCAGAGATTTCGTTTACGGCCTGATTCAACGTACTTGCCATCTGACCGATTTCGTCGTTGTGAACAATCGGAGCCAACGCTTTTGTATCGCCACTTCGACGCGACTTCATCGCCAGGTTGATTCCCATAACTGGTTGGATAACCCGGCGCTCGACCATGACAAATACCAGCAACGTGAGGAGGAGCAAGCCTATGGCTGTCTGGGCCAGCGACTCCCAGAGTTCACCTATGAGCTCAGCTTCCATGGGCTTCAGATCGATATGAACCATCACGGCCCCGTTGCATTCCTTGCCGATTGTGCACTCGTCGTCGTGGCAGTATAGGGGCGAGGAATACGAGAATTCGCGAGTGGCATCATGAATAAGGTGATCATCTCGCAATTGGGATATGGATTCCATAAGGTCTGTAATGGTCTGCTTTTCCGGAATATCCCAGACAGTACGCCCCAGCCAATCTTTGTGTGTTGATCCGATAACGACGGGAGGATTTCCCATCACTACTACGATCTCGGTGACTTCCGGCATGGCATCGAATTCTTCGACCGTGCGCTGTACGTCCCGAGTATGCTCGATGTGATCTATAACCATTGTGGCTGAATGAGCCAGCATCTGCGCCTTCAGAAGTACGCGATTTTGGAGCGCTTTCGTGTGGGAGTAGAAGGCGACAACAAGTACGGCGACAATCACACCCAGACTTGCCAGAGCGAGGGGAACGAGAATTCGCTTCTTGAGCGAACGAAACGGCCCGATAGCTTCAGTCCTGTTTTCTACCCGCTGAATATTCTTGTCTTTTGTTTCTGCAGTCAATTGTTTGCGCCTTGTGAATGGTTCGACAGATACGTAACCCCTTACAATCAATACGTCTTTCTCTTCATAGGTATCGGAAAAGGAGACGATTTCACTATTCAGGATGGCACTTCAGGCTTTGAACTTCGCCAAGTTGTCCAATTGTCGATCAGGGGGAAGTGTTCCGAATTGAACCAGTAGCAATTTGAGGATAGAGGGGAGAGCGAGAGGACGGCCAGCGGGGTTTTCACCCAGGGCATTTTGTGCGAGGCGGACGTCTCGTCTGCCCGTCCTTATCAAACAACTGTTGGTATTAGGACAAGGCTACGAAGATTTAAGACTGGATGCCCTCTGGTCGTTGCATATACTTCCGCCATGAATCGCAAATCGTTGATTTATCTTTTACTCACTATCGGGTCGGTTGCGGGAGGATGGGTGCCGACTCTTTGGGGGGCGGACGCTTTTTCGTTTCAATCCCTGCTCGGCTCACTGATCGGCGGCTTGTTCGGTATCTGGGCTGGCTACAAGCTGGGGGATTGAACTCGTCAAAAAGGTGTCGGGTTTCTCGTCCCCGCTCCCCGCGAGGCCTCTGAACACCGATCTACTGATTACGAAAGCAAAAAAATAAAACGGGATGCCGTGCGATGGCATCCCGTTTATCAATCAAACAAGGATAAAAGAATCAGGCTGTAGGGACAGCTTGAGCCACCGGCTCCGCCTTGCGGATTCCCGCCAGCTCCTGAAGGAGGCGCCAGTTTCGAAGGCGATCATCCATTGAGGACAACAACTCCGGAGAGGGGTTTCCCTCGGCGTCGAACTGCTTGCCAAAGCGTCCTTCACTCCGTGCAAACCAGACGAAATCCTGAAGTTGGCCGCTCTTGGAATCGGTGTGCCAGTCCTTTTTGTGGGAAGGATTCATACTGATATCCAGTCGCTGGGCAAAGCTGTCCCCCTTGCGAGGATCATAGATGTAAAGCGGGAAGGCTCGGCTTGTCACGACCGACATCCCCTGCTGATAGCTCATGTTGTCGGCGATCTGGTGCTCAGGGGTGCAGGCCGAATAGGCGATAATCACGGCCGGACCGGGATACTCAAGCGCCGCCAGAACAACTTTGAAAAAATGGCTGTAGTGTGATGGTGAGACTTGCGCGACAAAGACATCAGGGTGACTCATGGCAATAAGCCCCAGTTCTTTTCGTCTATCGACTTTACCGTGAATCGATTTGCCGTGGACGCTCATCTTTGCATCCTGCCCGAGAAACGTCGCGGTCGAGGCCTGCCCGCCGGTATTGGAATAGGCCTGGGTGTCGAGCACCAGCACCTTGATATCCATACTGGTTGTCAGCATTCGCGACAACGATTGGAAGCCGATATCAAACATGGCTCCGTCGCCGCCGAAGACCCAAATCTTGGTGTCCTCTTTTCCCTGTTGATTCATGCGCATCCGCACACCCATGGCCATGGCGGGGGCATTTTCGAAGAGGGAATTCGTCCATGGCACGTCAAAAATGTTGAACGGATAGGTCGCACTGTAGACCGAGTTACACCCGGTCGCGGCCACAATAGCCATGTCCTTGCCGTATTTAATGGAGGTGGCGGTCAATGCCATGTTGATTGCGGAGATTTCGCCGCATCCAGCGCACGATCCGGCGCCCCCTTCGCTGACCCAGCAATTCTCGCGCATATAGTTGTCGGTGATGCGCTTCTCGCTAACGTACTCTTCCGGCGTGGGAGGGAGTTCTTTCCTGATGAATTCTATTCCCTCGGCGTAGCTCTGCATCTGAGGGATACTCTTGTGGCGCATCGACAGGGCATTGCGGGTGCCGCATACTTCAACGCATACGCCGCATCCTTTGCATCGGTCGGGATCAATCCAGAGCGAGAAATAGGCAGGCTTTTCACCCTTCTTCTCGAATGCGTTCCACAGCTTTGTGGTTTTCACGAACTGTGACCTCAAGTCATCCTTCAGTTCGGGATCACTCACTTTACTGAGGCTCTGCTCGAGTTTCTCCTCGGTGACGGCGCGGGTGCGAATGGCCACGTCGGGGCAGATAATCACGCATTCCATGCAGGCGGTGCATGAATCGGCCTGGACTTTTGGTATCTCAGGGCAAATGAAGGCAAAGCTTCGTTCTTTGGCGGTTTTGCCGGGGATGAGAGAACGGGCGGCGAGTTCGTCGGCCGGAACGCCGTAATCTCCCTGTCCTTTAAGATAGGGGTTCAAAACCGTTTGATTAAAATGGCTCAGATCGCGCGACCGTTTGTCAACGGCGGCGCTTTCATCGGCCGAATCGTGGGAAAAATGCTCATTAAACATATTGGGCGGTCTCCTTCAGCGCGGCGGTGACTTCGATAACATCGTTGTATCCTTTGCGGATACAGATCATGTTGTCCTCGATGGCTTTCTCGCCACGCTTACCGAAATATTTTCTCACTATTTTTTCCATAGCGCCAAAGAGATGCTCTTTTTCGAGTCCTCGTTCGCTCGCCATGGGGGTCACTCTGAGGAAAACGCCGAGAAGGACGATTCCCTGCATACGATTTATCAGATCAGCCGAACGGGCGACCGTTTTGGCTATGTTTGTTGCGTCCAGGCCATAGACGTGAATATTTTTGGCTTTGATTTCGCGCTGGGCGCTTTCAGGCAGTTGTTTCCATATCGCATCGGCGGATGTTTCCGACGTCTGGATGAATACGGAGCCGCCCGCTTCCAATCCATTGAGGGGATTGGCGTGACGAAAGACATTGATGTCATTGATAGCGACGAAGTTGACGCTATTGAGTTCCTGATGGCTTTCGATATGGCTCTTTGCGGCCGCAAGGAAATACATCGTCGGCATTCCCTTTTTCTCAGCGCCATATTTGGGATAGGCCTGAACGCTCAACCCGAATAGCTCCGAGCAGACACCGGCGATAATCTTGTTGGTCGTGATGGAGCCATAGCCGCCGATGGAGTAGCCCCGCATGGCGAAGTATCCTTCGGTGCGAATATCTAATTCTTCATCTTTCCAAAGCAGAGCATCCTCGTGGTCGATGCCGATGCAGTAACGAATCTTTCCATCCTTACCGCGCTTGAGATTTTCGATGATTGCCTGAAAATCTTTGGCGCGAACATCGAAACTGCCGAGTCCTCCGGCACCGTGCTGGATAACCGGCACTCTCGAAATGGACGGATAGTCTTCATGTCCCCAACTGGCGTCGGCAAAGGCCGCTTTCAGATCGCGGGCGAGAGGATTTTCAGGGGCGCTGGATTCATCCATACGTTCCAGCACCGAGATGACTTCGACATGTTTGAGGGCTTCAACAAGCTCTGGTCCGGGGAATGGGCGATAGGAAGCAATTGAAATAACGCCGACCCGCTCACCGTATTTCGCGCGGAGTACGCGAGCGGTAGCCTTGGCCGTTTCCATATATGAACCCATGCCGACAATAGCATACTGGGCGTCTTCCATCTGAAATGTCTCGATGAAATCATGGTAGCGGCCGGTCAGTCGCCCGAATTCTTCAAAGTTGGCTTTGAGATTCCGCTTAATATGCCGGTAGTAAGCGCGCTGGGCAACTTTGCCGCGCATGTAAGCATCCTGATTCTGAACCGTTCCGCTCATAATCGGATGTTTTGGGTCTATCAAATTCGCAATCGACTCGCTCGGAGCTTTCAGGAATGTCTTGATGAGTTCCGGCTCGATAAGGCGAATATCCTCAACAGTATGAGTCGTGAGGAAACCGTCCTGAATACTGAAGAATGGCGTAAATGATTCTTCGGCGGTGCGGCGGGCAATAAGGCAGAAGTCGCCCGCCTCCTGGGCATTGCGGGCAAAGAGCATCCCCCAGCCGCAGTCGGCGACGCCCATGACGTCATCGTGCCCGGCATGAACATTGAGGGAGTGCACCGTCATAGCTCGCGCTCCAATATTAAAAACGATTGGCAGGCGTTTGCCGACGATTGTGTACAACACTTCCTTCATGAGGATAAGCCCCTGTCCGGAAGTAAAATTGGTGACTCGCCCGCCGGTGGCCGCAAATCCTTCACACACCGTTGCGGCCGAATGTTCACTTTCCGGTTCGAGAAAGAGGAGCGACTCTCCCCACAGGTTTTTTTTGCCGTCCGCGACCGCCTGCTGGAATCCCGCTCCCATGGAACTTGATGGCGTAATCGGATAGCTCGATGCGCCTGAACAGGCGTGTATCTCCACCCAGACAACGGCTTCACTGCCGTCCATGGTTACAAGCTTGCCGGGAAATTGCCATTCACTCATCGTATGCCTCGGTTCTTTATTCGAAGATTCTTAGACAACTGACAACTTCTCGGAGGTGAATACTCGGTTGAGTCGTCTTTATCAGTTTGTCCCTTGTTGGGAGCGTCAGAATTGTTGCCTTCTTCGTTACTTCCTGTTATCCTTACGTTCGTTCCGACAGAAGATGACTGCCGGAGCGTGTAATATAGTAATTAAGACCAAAATCGGTTTACATTTTACTATATTTATAGTCGGCGTAAAGATAGGTTACCTAAAATCTGGCCAACTTGATTTGGGTCAAAAGGTTCCGTTGCGAAGTAAAGTAATATTATCCGGTTTCGATATGTTACGTATGAAGAGAAAGATAGAATTGATGAGTCAGCAGTGGAAATCTGTTGGCGCAGTTTTTCCACCAATGGAGGACCTATGGCTTATACGATAACCGCAGAATGCAACCTTTGCGACAAGTGCGTGGAGCCTTGTCCCAACGAGGCAATTTCTGCCGGAGATGACATTTACATTATTGACGCGGCCAAATGCACCGAGTGCGTAGGTTTTTTTGATACGCCGCAATGCGCCGATGTTTGCCCGGTCGATTGTTGTATTACCGATCCGGAAAATAAGGAACAGGAAGCTGATCTGCTGGTGAGAGCAAAAGCTCTTCACCCCGACAAGGCGATTCCCGCGGATTATCCTTCCCACTTCAAAGGGTAAGGAGAACCAGTCATGAGCGCACCCGACAAAACAGAACCTGCTTCGACCGAGCGCGTTGCCGGTCAGGTAGAGCACCATACGCAGGAACTCGATATCACCACCGTGCGGTTTGCCGGAGATTCCGGCGACGGCATGCAGGTGCTTGGAACCCGCTTTGCCAATACATCCGCCATTTTCGGTGAGGATGTGATGACCCTCGCCGAATATCCCGCCGAGATCCGTGCTCCTGCCGGAACGCTTCACGGTGTTTCAGGATTCCAAATGAGCATGGGTCCGCAGGATGTATACACTGCGGGAGACCAGGTTGACGTTCTCGTAGCGATGAATCCAGCGGCGCTGAAAACGAATTTGCCACTGGTTCGCCCAAACGGAATCATTATCGTCAATGTCGATTCATTTACAGAAAAGAATCTCACTAAAGCGGGCTATACCGAAAGCCCCATAGACAATCAGAGTTTGGCGGCATTTCGCGTTTTTCCGGTGAGCATTACCCGACTCACCAATGTTGCCCTTTCACCGCTGGGACTTCCGGTGGTTCAGATCGATCGCTCCAAGAACTTTTTTGCCCTGGGGCTGATATGCTGGCTGTTCAATCTTCCGATTGAAAACTCTCTCGGTTGGATTGAGAAGAAATTTAAGAACGATGAGAACGTCCGAAAAGGAAACGCTGAGGCTCTGATTGCGGGCAACAAGTACGGCGAAAGCGCCGAGCTTTTTACCACAAGCTTTGTCATCAAGAAACCCGATACGCCACGCAAGCCCGGCACCTATCGCTATTTGAGCGGTAACTCGGCCCTCGCAATGGGTCTGATTTCCGCGGCCGAACTGGCCGGACTCAAGCTGTTTCTCGGTAGCTATCCTATAACGCCAGCATCCGACATTCTTCACGAATTGAGCCGCCACAAAGAATTTCCTGTGACGACATTCCAGGCTGAAGATGAAATTGCCGCTATTGGCGCCGCGCTTGGGGCATCGTTCGCCGGTTCATTAGCGGTGACCACGACCTCAGGCCCCGGCATGGCTCTCAAGACCGAGTTTATCAATCTTGCCGTTTCGGTGGAATTGCCGCTTATAATTGTAAACGTCCAGCGCGGTGGCCCATCGACTGGTCTGCCGACCAAAATGGAACAGGCCGATCTCTATCAGGCGCTGTGGTCACGACACGGCGAATCGCCGTTAGTTGTATTGGCGGCCAAGTCGCCGAGTGACTGTTTTGCAACCGCAATCGAGGCGGCGCAAATCGCCATCAAGTATATGACGCCTGTTATCGTTTTGAGTGACGGATACATCGCGAATGGCTCTGAGCCGTGGCGAGTGCCGGAGCAATCGGAACTTCCCGAGTTGAAAGTTAAGTTTCTTGATAGCGCCGAGAATTTCCGCCCATACGGCCGCGATCCTGAAACGTTGGCGCGCCCGTGGATCAAACTAGGCACTCCGGATATGCAACATGTCACCGGTGGTCTCGAAAAGAACGAGCACAGCGGACACATCGACCTGACGCCCGAAAATCACCAGAAGATGGTGAATGTGCGAGCGGATAAGATCAATAACGTGCGCAATGATATCCCACCGATAGAAATTCAGGGAGATCCATCGGCTGATGTTCTGTTCATCGGCTGGGGAAGCACCTATGGTGCGATATTGCGTGCCACGATGAATCAGAATGCCAAGGGGCATAAGGTAGCGTCGATCCATCTACGCCATCTCAACCCATTCCCGCGCGATCTTGAAGGAATACTCCGTCGGTTCCCGAAAGTGGTGGTGGCGGAAAACAATATGGGCCAACTTTGGACCAAACTCCGTGCTGAATATCTCGTGAATGCCGATCGCCTCAACAAGGTGAAAGGAACGCCGTTCAAGATCAGCGAAATCGAAGAAAAAATGGAAAGCATGCTGGGAGTTCGCATATGACAACATCAACGGTTTTTGAACGAAAAGACTTCCTCAGCGATCAAGAGCCTCGCTGGTGTCAGGGTTGCGGAGATTATGGCATCCTTAAAGGATTCTCCACAGCGCTGTCGAAGATTGGTATCTCGCCGGAGAAGTTCGTGATAGTGTCGGGCATTGGCTGTTCGTCGCGCTTCCCGCACTACACATCGGCGTATGGCTTTCACAGTATTCATGGCCGCGCCCCTGCAATCGCAACGGGCATCAAGCTGTCGCGCCCCGATCTGTCGGTATGGGTCATCACCGGCGACGGTGACGGTCTCTCCATCGGCGGCAATCATTTTATTCATATGATGCGTCGCAACCCCGATATCAAGCTCGTTTTGTTGAATAATCGTATTTACGGCCTCACTAAAGGGCAGATTTCGCCGACTTCACCGCAGGGGACAAAGACAAAATCCACTCCCTACGGTTCGGTCGACAACCGATCAACCCGATGAAATTGGCCATCGCGGCAGGCGCTACATTCGCCGCACGTGTTCCCGATACCGACAACGCCATGATGACTGAGGTCTTCATCGAGGCCCACAAGCACAAGGGTGTGTCTTTTATCGAAGTACTTCAGACCTGCACCGTATTCTATGAAGATGCCTGGACTAATATTACCAAGAAGAGCAACCGCCCCGAAAACACGGTTCTTCTCAAACACGGCGAACCTTTAATCTTTGGCGAGAAGCAGAACAAGAGTTTCCGGCCGAAGGGTTTTGATCTTGAACAGGTCAACCTCGATGATCCGGGCGTCGATCGTTCGCAATTGCTTCTGCACGACGCCCATTGCGCCGATCCTACACTGGCGTTGAAGCTGTCGTTTATGGAGCCTCCGAACGCTCCCTATCCGCTTGGCATTTTCCGCCAGATTTCTGCACCGGTTTATGAGGAGCAAGTTGCCACTCAGGAACGCGAGACGATGGCAAAGCTTGGACGGAGCAATCTGCACAAGTTTCTTCATTCCGGCGAAACCTGGGTTGTGTCGGGGAATGGAAACGGGGCGAAGTCTCCGGCGTAAGAGAGTGTCGAAAAAGTGTACTGCACGAAACTCCGCATTCATGTCGTTCCCGCGCAGGCGGGAATCCATCTTGCTCTTAAAGGAATTAAGATAGGCTCCCGCTTTCGCGGGAGTGACAGTTTGAAGGGTATTGATCACACCGCAGGGTTTAGCAACAAACCTCAAGAATAATGTAGCCACCAGGACTAGCACCAATGGATTTTTTTCTGGTATTGCTGACAGCAGGATTGTCGGTCGCCCTTGTCGGAGGCGGATTGCTCGCATCACGTCTGGTGGCGCCTCATCGTCCCGGCGGCGCCAAAAGCGAACCGTATGAGTGCGGTGAGCAGGCCATTGGCAATGCCTGGGCGCAATTCAATGTTGGCTACTATATTTTTGCACTTCTCTTTCTCGTATTCGACGTCGAAGCTGCCTTCCTTTTTCCGTGGGCGGTGGTTTTTCGTGAGCTTGGCGTCATCGGTTTGATAGAGGTCGCGATTTTTGTGGCGGTCCTTCTTCTGGCTCTCGTATACGCCTGGAAAAAAGGAGCATTGGAATGGGTCTGACCCCGGAGAAAGAGACTCCTTTCATCGAGCGTCTTCCCGGCGCGAACTACATGCTTACGCGCATGGATCAGGTCATTAATCTCGCTCGCTCAAACAGTCTTTGGCCACTCACTTTTGGAACCAGTTGCTGTGCCATCGAGATGATGATGGCCACAGGTGCATCGCGCCATGATATTGCGCGGTTTGGCGCCGAAGTCGCGCGCCCCTCACCACGACAGGCCGATCTGCTTATCATAGCGGGGACTATAGTCAAGCGCATGGCGCCTCGCCTTCGCACCCTCTATGAGCAGATGGCCGAACCGCGCTATGTGATTGCCACCGGCGCATGCACAATTTCCGGCGGACCATTCATCTATCAATCGTATACAACCGTGCGCGGCGCCGATGAGATCATCCCTGTCGACGTCTATGTTCCCGGATGCCCACCCCGACCGGAGGGACTCTTTTACGGCATTCTCACTCTGCAAAGAATGATCAAGCAGGGGGAGACTGTTCGAAGGCCGGGCATTCGCAGTAAACCGGTGATGAGCGCCTTGCCGCCGAATATCACGATGAATGACATTGAGGCCGAGATGGAATCGCTTCTCAGGCAGGAAGCTGATATCGACGTCGAAAAGGCCCGCAAAGAGCGTGACTGGCCGACAGGATTAAATCATTGAGCGATGCCATCACCCCTCCTGAGGTTCCGGCCTCTGAGCCTCCCAAGCAGGACGCTCTTGTTACTCAGGTTATTGTTCTTGGCCTTGGCGCTGAACCATACGCGCGAAAAGCCGATTGTCCGGCCGTTCAGGTTTCAGCAACCCAGCTATTGCCATTAATGACCAGACTTCGTGATGATGCAGGTTTGGCGTTTGATATGCTCACGGCGCACACAGTCGTGGACCGCCTTGACGCGAATATCTTTGAGCTTGTCTACTATCTTTATTCTCTCAATCATCGCAAACGTCTCCTCGTATCATCGTCGATTCCCCGTGAAAATCCGGTGGTTTCCACTCTCACGCCAGTTTGGAAAATAGCCGAGTTTCAGGAACGCGAGGCCTACGATCTCTTTGGCATCCAATATGACAACCACCCCGACCTCCGCCGCGTTTTCCTCGAAGACGACTGGAAGGGTTTTCCGCTTCGCAAAGATTATAAAGACGACTTCATGCTCACCCATGTGATTGAGGAGGAGTCATGACAGTCGCGATCTCAAGTTTGCTGAACCGGATTCGGGTTTCTGATTCCGCCTCCGGCCCCATCGACGCAAAAGAATACTTCATCAATATGGGTCCCCAACACCCAGCGACTCATGGCGTTTTGCGGCTGATGTTGAAGCTTGAAGGGGAAACGATTCGCGAAGTAATTCCCGTCCCCGGATATATCCATCGCGGCATTGAGAAAATAGGGGAGAGCGTCAATTATCGGCAATTTGTCCATCTGACAGACCGGATGGACTATCTTTCGGCTATGATGAATAACTGGGCGGTAGCAATGGGGGTTGAACGCGCCACCAACACCGTCATGAACGACCGCATCGAATACATCCGCACGATTTTTGCAGAACTCGAGCGAATTCAGAGTCATATGCTGTGGTGGGGAGTGTTGGGGATGGATCTTGGCGCCTTTACGCCGTTTCTCTACGGCTTCCGTGACCGCGAAAAAATTACCGACATCTTCGAAGAAACAGTTGGTTGCCGTCTGACTATGAACTATATCCAACCGGGCGGGTTGATGGCTGATATTCACCCCAATTTTGTCACGCGGGTCAAAGAAGCGATGGCCTACGCCAAGCCAAAGATCGACGAATACGAGGAACTGCTTTCGGGTAACGTCATTCTCCAGGAGCGAACCAAGAATATCGGAGTTCTTTCTGGCGCCGATGCGATTTCGTTAGGTGTGACCGGTCCGCCCCTTCGGGCGAGTGGTGTCGCATATGATCTTCGCAAAATTGAGCCATATGGAGTATACGACAAAGTTGAATTCCGCACTGCGGTTGGCTCGGTCGGAGATTGTTGGGATCGCTATTGGGTGCGTGTCGAAGAGATGCGTCAATCGATTGGCATCGTCGAGCAGTTGATTGACAATATCCCCGAGGGGAAATTCATGCTGATGAAACCGGCCAAAAAGATTATCATTCCCGAAGGCGTTTATTACAACGCCATCGAGACCGCGCGCGGTGTGCTCGGAATGGTGATAGCGTCGGATGGAAAATCCGACAAGCCGGTTCGCATTCATATGCGAAGCCCGAATTACAACAATCTATGGGCGGTTGATTCCATGACGCGCGGATCGCGAGTCGGTGATTTGGTAGCAAATATTTCGTCCCTTGATTTTGTTGTCCCGGATATAGACAGATAAAGAAAACTGAGTGCAATAGATATGATACCGCACGCTGGATATGAAGTCATTACACTCTCGGACAGGGCCAATGCCGCCCTTCCCGAAAGCCTGTGGCTTTCCATTGGCTATATGCTGTTGGCTGTCGCTTCCACCGCCGCATTCATGTCTGTTCTTGGAATGGCGCTGGTGTATGTGGAGCGGAAAGTCGCGGCTCATTTTCAATGCCGCCTTGGCCCCATGCGCGTTGGCTGGCACGGAATACTTCAGTCGGTTGCCGACGCAATTAAACTGCTTTTGAAAGAAGACCTAGTTCCCGACAGAGCCGACCGCCTTCTGTTCTTTCTGGCGCCGGCATTCAGTGTGCTCGCCACCCTATTGGCGCTGGTGTTGATTCCGATGTCGCCGACGATGCAGGTGGTCGATTTGAATATAGGTGTCGTGTTTATCGCCGCTGTTGGGGGATTTGGGGTCTTAGGAATCTTGCTTGGCGGCTGGAGTTCAAACAATAAATGGTCCCTTCTCGGCGCTATGCGCGCCGGGGCGCAATTCGTCTCCTACGAAGTTTCGATAATCCTGTCTCTACTTGTGGCGGTACTCTTCGCCGGTTCTCTGCAACTATCTGAAATTGTGCAGAGCCAGGCCGATGGATGGTGGATCTGGCGCGGACATATATCCGGATTCATAGCCTTTATCATCTTTGTCATCGCAAGTACCGCCGAACTAAACCGCCCGCCGTTTGATCTGCCGGAAGCCGAAAGCGAGCTTACCGGCGGTTATCACACCGAATATTCCGGTCTTCGATTTTCCTTTTTCTTCCTGTCAGAGTTTATCAACATGTTTATCGCCTCGGCATTGGGGGCGACGCTCTTCCTTGGCGGCTGGATGCCATTTCACATCGGCGGCCTCGACGGATTCAACGCTGTCATGGACCTGATTCCTCCGGGAGTGTGGTTTGCAGGGAAGACCGGATTCATCATTTTTCTCACCATGTGGGTGCGCTGGACATTCCCGCGATTGCGAGTCGACCAGTTGATGCGCCTTGAATGGAAATTTCTCTTGCCACTAGGATTCACAAATCTGATGGTTGCGGCTTGTCTGATATTGACGGACAGCTATTTCTTTCCGTTATAGGACAACAATATGGCACTCATAAACCCACGACTTGGCAAACAAACAACGCAATCCATCGGTGGACTCGATATTGACGTCACTGTGGCGCCGCGCAACCGCACCTCCTCATCGGGGTTTGTCAACCGCACGATTTTTATATTCCGCGCATTGTTGTCACTGCTCAAGGGGATGAAAATCACTTTCGGCTATCTGGTGCGCCCCTCAACGGTCGTGACCCAGCAGTATCCGGAAAATAGGGATACGCTCAAGATGTTCGATCGCTTTCGCGGACAGCTCTATCTCATCGACGACGACAACGGCTACATGCGCTGTAACGGCTGTAATTTCTGCGAGCTGGCCTGCCCCAATGGAAGCATCATTCTCAAGTCCCGCAAAAATCCGATTTCCAATACATCAGAATTGGACAGATACATCTGGCGGCTCGATAGTTGCACCTTCTGCAACGCCTGCATTCAGGCCTGCCCCCATGATGCGCTCGGATGGACTCAGGATTTTGAGGGAGCGGTCTATGACCGGCGGCTTCTTGTATTCCAGCTCAACAAATATGCCGGGCCGCCATCGATAGCCATCAAGCGTGCTGAAAAGAAGGGGGAGGGAGTCGAAGAACTGAAAGCGACAACCATTCCCCGCACGCGGTACGAAGGCAAGGTTCCGCTCGCCGGTTCGGCGTTGCCGGGGGTCCCTGCGCTTGGTACGCCTTCCAAGGAGAAGCTGTGAGTTCGGGCGATCTGGTTTACACACTGTCCTTTTATCTCTTTGGGATTATTGCCATATTGTCGGCATGGGTTGCGGTTTGCTCTCAGCGCATCCTTCGGGCG